>Ga0209048_10002040_pt1 | contig 20279 bp, 20 predicted proteins | sample FrelakmetCRP12CR_FD_187146 | JGI IMG/M metagenome (GOLD analysis project Ga0209048, IMG submission 187146) | Freshwater lake sediment microbial communities from the University of Notre Dame, USA, for methane emissions studies - CRP12 CR (SPAdes)... | ecosystem: Environmental > Aquatic >... | reverse complement strand
AGTATTACCTGAAGAACATCTTTCCCCTGGTAACTCCCCTGTCCATGGACAGGGGAGTTACCAGGGGAAAGATGTTCTTCAGGTAATACTCCCGCATCACGGACTGCTGCTCTGGGGTCAAGCGCCGATAACTGCTGATACGAATACCCTGTTTGATGAGCAGGACGTGCAGTTCGCGCGCCAGCAGCCGCTGCTGTTCCTCCAGTGCCCGCACTACTGCATGGCACTCGCTGAGCTGCTGCCGAGGGGTACGCCCATCCACGGTGAGTTCCCGCACGCCGGCCCCCGCTTGCTGCTTGAGGCCACCGATGCGCTTCATGAAAAACTCATCGAGGTTGGAACTGACGATGGCCAGGAACTTCACGCGTTCCAGCAGGGGCACACGCTCATCCTGAGCCTCATGGAGAACCCGGCGGTTGAACGCCAGCCAGGTCAACTCTCGGTTGAGATACCACTCCGGTGAATCCAGGTCGAAGGTTGGGACCGCGGCTTTGGCGCGGGCGTCATCTCCCTCTGCAAGATCTGAATTTTCAGTGGATTCAGGGGGGTTACCGCGGCCTTGGCCAGCCCTGAATCTGGCGGCCGGGATATCCGCAGTTACGGAGGCTTGCTGTTCAGGTATTCCCGTCATTATATTATTACCTATAATTGTTTTGAAAATAGCAGTATTAATTGCAAAAATTATAGCAAAAGCGCATGGTTTCCGGGTCTTGATTGCATGACAAGACCCGCTTGGGTAAGCCGCCAGGGCTGGTCAGGAGAATTATTGCGAAAGGCTTTTTAAATACCCGGGCTCCGATCTGCCAGGAATAATCCAGAAAATCCTCCATCATCCGGAGAAAATCTTTGGGTAGACGACAAGCTTATAAGACACTGGAAAAATATCTAAGGTTCACGGCTGTGCAGCCTTCCAGGAACCAAGGCTGGCGCACGATCTCGTCAGGCCTGTGCAAACACATTCAGATCTCACCATGAGGCTCGCAAAGGTATGCATTCTTTCATGAAACGACATCTGTTAATGCTAGCGGCGTTGTTACCCTTCTCTGTTCCCTGTAACGCCGATATTTACTACTACAAAGATCTAAAAGGAGGCAGCCTTTATCTCACCAACATTCCCACGAATGACCCCCGCTATAAGCTCACACGGGTCATGGCCACCCCCAAATACAGCGCGCCAAAACCGCCCCCCTCGAGCTATGCGCCAGCCGGGCCTATCAATTTAGGGGCTAACTCGATCCTGTATGGCGCCCGCTACGGCAACCGGCAATGGACCCGGTCATCCGTCATCAATCAGGTGAATCGCAACCGCTATACCCAGGACATCACCCAGATCGCAGCGCAATACAGCCTGGACCCAGCCTTGATGCACGCGGTGATCAGTGCCGAGTCGGCCTATAACCCGTCGGCGGTCTCCAACAAAGGCGCCATGGGGCTCATGCAACTTATGCCAGCCACAGCCAGGCGCTTTGGTGTGCAAGATCCCTTCGATCCCATCGCCAACATGCACGGCGGGGCCCGCTACCTGCGCTGGCTTATCGACAGATTTAACAATACCTATCTGGCGGTGGCTGCCTACAATGCCGGCGAGGGCGCCGTGGAACGTTACGGTAACAGCATCCCTCCCTATGAGGAAACCCAGACCTACGTCACCCGGGTGCTGAATTATTACAATTCCTATCGGCGGATCAATTGATTACCTGATGCCACTTGCCAGCATTTCCTGCCCTTTCGCTGTGGGTGCCGAGTTACCGGTATAGCGGATGGCTTTCCTCAGAGTTTGCTGGCCAGCCCTGCTTTTGGCCATCACGACCTCCCATGCCAGCATCGCTCAGGGTGCGGATCTCAGCATCCAGCGACTGGCTTTTCAAGCCGCCGATAACGCCTTACAACGCGGTGATTCGGTCTCTATCAGCGAATTCAGGGATTATCCGCTCTATCCTTATCTGATCTTTCGGGATCTCGATCAGCGCCTCGACCAGTTGCCTGCCGCCGACGTGCGGGCGTTTCTCCAAACCTACGCGGATTCCCCCCCGGCCAGGCGCCTGCGCCCCGCCTGGCTGCGACAATTGGCATCGGCGCAACGCTGGGTTGAATTTCTGCAGGACTATCAACCCGGCGGGGATGTGGCGATCGAATGTTGGCGTCGCCAGGCCCTGCTCAACACCGATCGGGTGGATGAAGCGCTGCAGGCGATTGAGCAACTCTGGATGAGCGCTACCGCACTGCCGGATGCCTGCGATCCCCTGTTCAAGCTGTGGCAAGAGCGAGGCGGCTTGACCGTCGAGCGGACCTGGCAGCGCTTCGACTTGGCCATGGGCAAGGGCGAGCGCCGCCTGGCCCGCTATCTGCAAGGTCTGTTGCCAGCCGCCGCCGATCGGGCCATGGCCGAACTCTGGCTGCAGGTCGACGAAAATCCCCGGCTTATCCTGGAAACTGGCCGCTTTGCCAACAATAACCCGCACACGTCGGACATCCTGATCCATGGCTTGCAGCGCTGGAGCCGCAGTGATTCCGTGACCGCGGCCGCTGTCCTAGATACCCTCAAGCAGCGTTACCGCCTGCCTGAAAACCAGGTGGCCCAGTTGGAGCGCACACTTGCCCTGTTCGTGGCCAGTCGCGGTCAACCGGATGGCCTAACCCGATTGACCGCCTTGCCACCGCAACAGGTGAATGCGGCGGTGCGGGAATGGCGGGTGCGGGCCAGCCTGCGACGGGGCGATTGGAACCTGGCGCTCAAGTGGCTGGATGCCTTGTCACCCGAGGAAAGCGAGGCGGCACAATGGCAATACTGGCGAGCCCGAACCCTGGAAGCCCTCGGCAATAAAAGCGGGGCTCAGGCCATCTACTCGCAACTGGCCGGCAAACGTGACTACCATGGTTTCCTCGCGGCGGACCGGTTGGCTCGGCCCTACCAAATCAACCATGTCCCCTTGCAGGTACCGGCGCAGGAACTGGATGCTCTGGAGGAACGCCTGCCTGGCCTGCAGCGGGCACGGGAACTCTATCTGCTCGGCCGTGGCTGGGAGGCTCGCGTGGAATGGGGCTATGCCATCCGCAACCTGGCTGACGACGATCTCAAGACGGCCGCCAAACTCGCCCACCGTTGGGGCTGGCACGACCAGTCCATTCTCACGCTGGCTCGCACCGGTTATTGGGATGATCTGGAGCTGCGTTTCCCACTGCCACACCGCGACCAGGTATTTACCCGGGCGCAGGGCGAAAATATCGATCCCGCCTGGATCTACGCCGTCATGCGGCAAGAAAGCATTTTCCAGAGCGATGTCAAATCCCCGGCCGGCGCTCTTGGGCTCATGCAGCTCATGCCGGCGACCGGGCAGCGCATCGCCAGGGATCTGCAACTCAGCCTGCCCGACAACTACGCCCTGCTCCAAGCCGATACCAATATTCTGTTGGGCGCACACTATTTACGCTATGCCCTGGACAAACTGCAAGGTAACCCTCTGCTGGCGACCGCCGCCTACAACGCGGGACTCGAGGTCGTCACGCAATGGCTGCCCAACCAGGGGGATCAGGAAGCCGATCTATGGGCGGAAACCATTCCCTACGAGGAAACCCGCACTTACGTCAAGCGGGTCATGGAATACGCCACCATCTACCAGCAGCGCTTGGGCCAATCCACCGACGGCTCCATGAAAACCCGCATGAAGCCGGTGCAGCCCAATTCCTAAGGTATGGTTTGCTGCCGTTCAAACAAGGCAATGGATTCCACATGGGCGGTATGAGGAAACATGTCCATGACCCCCGCACTGAGGAGCTTGTAGCCGAAGCGGTGTACCAACTCTCCGGCATCGCGGGCCAGGGTGGCGGGATGACAGGATACATAGACCACCCGCCGTGGCGCCAAGGCGGCCACCGAGGCCATCATCGCCAGCGCGCCCGAGCGCGGCGGGTCCAGCAGAACCTTGTCGTAACCCTGCCGCAGCCAGGGTTGCGCCGTCGCCTCCGCAGTCAGGTCAGCGGCGAAGAAACGCGCATTATCGATGCCGTTGCGGGCGGCGTTGCGCTGCGCCCAGTGCACCAGGCTCTGCTCACCTTCCACGCCCACCGCCAAACGAACGTAGCGCGCCATGGCCAGGGTAAAATTGCCAAGGCCACAGAACAAATCCAATACTGTCTCATCCGCTTGCAAATCCAATAGGGTGATGGCCTGTTCCACCATCTGCTGGTTGATCGTGGCGTTGATTTGGATGAAGTGAGAAGGCTGGAATTCCAACTCCAGGTTCTGAGCGGGCAAGCGGTAGCTTAACCTACCCTGCTCTGGCCACAGCAACGCGGTGGTCTCGGGACCCTTGGATTGCAGATAGATCTGGATGTCATGGCGTTGACCGAACGCAGCAAGCCGGGCCTTGTCCTCATCATTCGGCGCCGCCAGGACGCGGAAATTCAGTGCCAGCGCCGCATCGCCCACCGCCGCCTCGATCTGAGGCAACCGCTGGCGAATGGAAAGGCTTTCAACCAGTTGCGCCAACTCCTCCAGCAGTCCGCCTAGGCGTGGGTCCAGAATCTCGCAGCGCCGCAGATCAGCCAGATAGGTGCTGGCGCGTTCCCGGAAACCCACCAGCACCCGGCCCTTCTTGGGCACATCCTTAACGCCCAGGCGAGCCCGGCGCCGATAGCCCCAGAGAGGACCGAGCAGAGGTTCCAGAATCTGCTCGGGCCTGACCTTGCCGAGGCGGCTTAAGTTATCCAGCAGCCATGCCTGCTTAACGACGATCTGCTTGCCTCCCTCCAGGTATTGCAAGCTGCAACCGCCGCATATGCCAAAGTGGGGACAGCGCGGCTCCACCCGCTCGGGGGCGGGATTGCTGACCTCAACCACACCGCCTTCGTCATAGCCGGCATGGCGGGCGGTCCGCTGGAAGCGCACATCCTCGCCAGGCAACGCGCCATGAAGCAGGACGGCTTTGCCATCGAGGCGGGCAATACCCCGGCCATCGTGGGCTAGCGCATCTACACGGAGGGTAAAATACTCCGGCGGTTTTGCGCTCCGGCGCGATCGAGTCATGGCAATCCTTGGGATGGGCTGGGGAGGGGGCAGATGGGCGGCGGCATAGGAATCTCCCAGGCTCGCAGGAATTCCTTGTAGTGCGGTTTGTCCTCGACGGACAAAATACTCTGCAACAGCTGACATTCCCGCAGATATTCAGCCGCTTGCAAGCGGCCCCGCAACAACTCGAAGCGCAGATAAACCAGGTAGGTATTGAGTACGTCGGTCTCACAATACGCGCGGATACCTGCGATGTCTCCATCCTGATAGTGCTGCCATACCTTGGAGCCATGCATGCCCAGTTTGCCCGGCAATCCCAGGAGCGTAGCGATTTCATCCAGAGGGGCTGCGGCGCGGGGCTGATAGCCGGACAGCACATCCATCAGATCGATATGCCGCCAGTGGTAACGACTGATATAGTTACTCCAGCGAAAGCCGCTGTCACCCTCGCCGGCCTCCCAATAGCGAGGCGCGCTGACACCGTGCAGCAAGGCGCGGTAGTGCAACACCGGCAAATCGAAACCGCCGCCGTTCCAGGACACCAGGGTGGGTGTGTACTTGGCGAGCCCGTCGAAGAAACGCTGAATGAGTTCCCCCTCCAGCGCTTCCGGATTTCCCAGCGACCAGACCCTGCACCAGTCTGCGGTGCGCAGCACGGCGGCGATAGCCACCACTCGCTGCAAATGCGGGCGCAGGAACTCAGTGCCTGCCTCCTGACGGCGTTTCTGGAACATAACCTCGGCCACCTGCGCGTCCGTCAGGTCCTGTAGATTATAAAGCCGCCGGCCGCCGGCCACGTCGGGAATAGTTTCGATATCAAAAACGAACACGTTCATCACATAGCAGACCACGGTCTAGTTGTCGGGAAATACACCCGTGGACAAATAACGGTCGCCACGATCGCAGACGATAAACACGATCATGGCCTGGGTGACCTCCTGGGACAACTTGAGCGCCGCCGCCAGCGCGCCAGCGGCGGAAATCCCAGCGAAAATGCCCTCTTCCCTGGCTAAACGCCGGGTCATGGCCTCGGCTTCCGCCTGGCTGATATCGATCACTCGATCGACCCGCGACGCGTCGTAGATACTGGGTAGATACGCTTCCGGCCAACGGCGGATACCGGGTATGCTGGAGCCATCCGTGGGCTGTACCCCGATGATCTGAACGGCGGGACTGCACTCCTTCAAGTACCGGGAAACCCCCATGATGGTGCCTGTTGTACCCATGGAACTGACAAAATGGGTAACGCGGCCGTGGGTATCGCGCCAGATTTCCGGACCGGTAGTCTCGTAATGCACCAGCGGGTTGTCTGGATTAGCAAACTGATCCAGGACCTTGCCCTTGCCTTGCCTTTCCATGTGCGTCGCCAGGTCCCGGGCACCTTCCATGCCGTCCTGCTCACTGACCAGGATGATTTCCGCGCCGAAAGCGCGCATGGCGGCGCGCCGTTCGGCGCTCATGTGGGCAGGCATGATTAACACCATGCGATAGCCCTTGATAGCCGCGGCCATGGCCAGGGCAATGCCGGTGTTGCCGCTGGTCGCCTCGATCAGGGTGTCACCAGGCTTGATATCACCGCGAGCCTCGGCATGTTGAATCATGCTCAGCGCCGGGCGGTCCTTGACGGAACCGGCGGGGTTATTGCCTTCCATCTTACCTAGGATTATGTTGCTGGTAGCGCCGGGAATGCGCTGCAGACGCACCAGGGGGGTATTCCCGACAAAGGCTTCGATGGTGGGAAAATCCGTCAACTTACTCATGGACCGTGGTTACCTATGCTTGAAGATCTGCGGGAATCTGTTTCCATGCGGGCAAATTCCTGTCCGCGTATTATATATCCCCGTCAAGCGAGCACGTCGCAATAACGCCAAGCGCAACGGTGCATAGTCTGCAAATCTTTAACAGTATCTCACGGCGAGGGCATCGACATGAAAACGGCTATCCGCGCGCGCCTATTATTGCTAACGCTGGCGCCGGCCACCCTCACTGCCGCAGTGTTGGCGACTTATCTCACCACGACGCGGATTCAGGACTTCGAGAAATTCTTGGGGGAGCGCTCCCAGACCATAGCCAACCAATTGGCCTTTGCCTGCGCCGATGGTGTGGCTTCGGGCAACGAAGAGGTATTGAATGCCTTGGCGCAGTCGGCTTTCCAGGAAGCCGACGTTAAAGCGGTCCTGATTCAGGATGCCAGCGGCAATAGCCTGGTCAGCCTTGGCAAGGACAACAGCGCCGCGCCAGCAGTTCCCGCTTCCCCGTTATTGCCTGTCGAAGCTCTGGTCCACCGCAATTCGCTGGAGACTCATGGTAGTCCGCCTTCGCCTGCTGTCATTGGCCGGGTTAGCCTGGCAATCTCCCGCGACCGGCTGCTGATTCACCGGCAAGAAACCATCCAGACCAGTGCACTGCTTGGTTTTTGCTGTCTGCTGCTGGCGGGAATCCTAGGGCAACGCATCGGCCATAGCGTCTCTGTCCCACCGCTGTGGATGGATGAAGCCATCAAGGGGCCACGCGATAGCCACCACGACATGCCAACTCAAAAACCGTCGGCCAGCGGCTGGTATGAGGTGGAAAGCGATATCGAGGGGAGGGCCAACATCTCCAAGACGGCCCATAAACAGCTTCAGGAAAAGATTGATGAGGCTACTGCCGAATTGCGCGAGACCATGGAAGAACTGGAGATCAAGAACGTAGAATTAGACATCGCCCGCAAAAAAGCCCTGCAGGCCAGTCGTGTCAAGTCCGAGTTTCTGGCTAATATGAGCCACGAAATCCGTACCCCCATGAACGGCGTGATGGGCTTTATCGAACTATTATCCAAAACCAAACTCAACCGCACTCAGCATGGCTATCTGAAGACCTTGTGGGCTTCGGCGGAAAATCTTATGGTCATCATTAACGATGTCCTGGATTTCTCGAAGATTGAGGCCGGCAAGTTTAAGATACGCCAACGCAACTTCGATCTGCGGGAGGCGGTGGAAAATGCCGTGTCGCTGTTCGCCGCCAATGCGCATTACAAGGGCATTAAGCTAATCCTGGATATCGAACCCGAGGTTCCTTCGAACCTGATGGGAGATGCTTCGCGCATCGCTCAGATTGTCACCAACTTCGTCAGCAACGCCATCAAGTTCACGGATCGAGGTGAAGTAGAGGTCCTGGTGCGCAAGGTCAGCGAGTCAGCGCAGACCATCACCTTTAAGCTGAGTGTTCGCGATACCGGGATCGGCATCGCACTAGCCGACCAGAAGCGCCTGTTCAACGCCTTTCAGCAATTGGATACCTCCACCACCCGCCGACATAGCGGTACCGGCCTGGGACTGACCATCTGCCAGCGTCTGGTAACGATGATGAATGGTCGACTGGAAATGAAAAGTCGGCCGGGCAAAGGATCGGTATTTGAGGTTACTCTGAAGCTGGCCAAACAGGAGTCGGCCAACCTGACGTCCGAGAGGCGGGAATATCCCAAGGATTCGGTCCTGCTGATAGTTGGGGACGCCCTCTTAGCGCGTGCCGTCAGTCATATTTTGGAGTTTGGCGGTATCCAGCCACACCTTGTCTCGAATTTCACGCTGGCGGTAGCTTATCTTTCCGGGACAGCGGCAGAAACCCATAAACTGCGCTCCATCATCATCGATGAGAGCAGCATGACTTCGGCTGCCGAGCCTCTGCTTACGCAAATAAGCAACTACATGATTGCAAACTGCGGTAACTTGATACTCCTCGGGATCAATGAAGAACACCCCAAGATTCCGTATTTACGCCGGCTATTCCCTACCCTCTACTTCGTCAACAAACCGCCTACTTCGCGGGAAGTGCTTTCCCTGCTGGATACGAAACCACGGCCCCCAGATCAGTCTGAGGAGGCGGATCACGGTGATCAGGCGAACGGCCTGGCCAGTAGGTCCCTGGCTAGAGCCAGGGTACTGCTCACCGATGACAATCTTATCAACCGCCAACTAGCGCGTATTTTCCTCGATCAATTGGGGCATCAGGTGGATGAAGCCGCCAATGGCATGGAGGCCATCAATGCCTGTCAAGGCGCGTGCTATGATCTTATCCTGATGGACATTCACATGCCCGACCTGGACGGTTTGGAAGTGACCCGGCGCATCCGTGCCCTGTTGGATAATCCCAATAAAATCACGCCGATTATCGCCCTGACGGCCGATGTCATGAACCAGGAGCGCGCGAACTACCTGCAAGCGGGCATGAATGATTACCTGTCAAAACCGATTACCGAGGCCGCCCTCCGGAAGATGCTGGACAAATGGTGTAGCGCTGACAAACTCCAGCCGGCCCCGCGCCCACTGCTGAATGAGGACACGGCATGAACCAGAAATCGCACGAACCCGCTGTATACGATCAGAACCTGGCTACCGAAATTGCTGGTGGGAATCCCCGAATCGCCGCCGAGTTGCTGATTTTGCTACTTAAGGACTTGCCCAGTCAGAAGGAGGCGCTGCAGAACGCTTGCGCTGCTGGCGATTGGCAAACCCTGCGGCAACTTAATCACAAGCTGCATGGCTCGGCGCGCTACTGCGGCACGCCGGCCTTAATCGATACCACTCGTGATCTGGCGAACACTTTGCCGGCGGACGCCGTCCCCGAAGTCGTGGCCAGAGCATGTGACGCCGTGTTGACTGAAATTAATCGCCTGCTGGCGTTAAATCCCGCGCTTCTCTACCCATCAGGATGACAAACGCCACTGCATAATTGCGTTCGTCGGAAATACTGACCAGGCTGGCCACGATGCCGGCCTCCCGAATGCAGTCCAAAGCCCTTCCGCTATACACTACTGCTGGCTTGCCATAGCCATCATGGGTCACGCCTATCTGGTTTAATGCCAGCCCGTCCCGAAACCCCAGTCCCAATGCCTTCACGACCGCTTCCTTGGCGGCGAAACGCTTGGCGACGAAGCGCTCCGGATGGACGCTGGCCCGGAATTCCAGAAATTCCGCCGCGGTCAACACCCGCTGGGCGAAGTGTTCACCGAACCGTCCCAGGCTAGCGCGGATACGGTCAATGCTGACGATATCGGTGCCGATCCCATAAATCATGGCTAACCGCGTGCTTCCCGCATGAGCTGCTTCATCTCCCTTACCGCCGCCTGCAAGCCGGTGAAGATTGCGCGCGCCACGATGGCATGACCGATATTGAGTTCACGAATGGCGGCGAGGGCCGCGATGGGTTTGACGTTATGATAATTGAGGCCATGCCCCGCATTGACCTGAAGACCCAACTCCGTACCCCGGCGCACCGCGGCTTCGATACGTGCCAATTCTGCCAGACGGGCAGCCTCGCTGGCGGCATCGGCATAGCGGCCGGTATGCAATTCTAGCTTGGGCGCGCCGGTCCGGGCGACAGCCTCAACCTGACGCACATCGGGATCGATGAACAACGACACCAGGGTACCCACCGCCGTCAGCCGCTCGCAGGCTTCGGCGATTCTTGGCAACTGTCCCGCCACATCCAGACCGCCTTCCGTGGTCAGTTCCTGGCGCCGCTCCGGCACCAGGCAACAATCCGCCGGACGGATGCGTTCCCCGATGTCCAAAATCGGGTCACGCACCGCCATCTCCAAGTTCATGCGGATCAGCAACAGTTCTTTCAGCAATTCCACATCCCGGTCCTGGATGTGGCGGCGGTCTTCCCGTAAATGCAACGTGATGCAATCGGCGCCGGCCCGCTCGGCCTCCAGAGCCGCCTGCACCAGACTGGGATAGCGGCTGGCCCGCACCTGACGCAGGGTTGCCACGTGGTCGATGTTGACCCCCAACAGGATATCTTTCTCTACGCTCATAGCATGTCCATCAAACTCTGAAATCATGGTTGCCGCACCCGGTTACGCGACCGGAGCAGCAGGCTCAAACCAAGGGATGGCGCCGGTAAGTTGCCGCGAGCAACTCTCGGGTTTTGAGGGGGCGCCCTTGCAAGTGCACACCCAGTGCCGCACGGGTCAGCCGTTTAGCCTCCCGCAACACGGCAGGGTCTTTAAACTCCTCATGCCGCAAAGCCAGCAGGCTGTTCCCGGAGATGCTGATACCGGTGCCGGTCGCGGCAGCGTTTACCGGCCCACGGTCTAAAATATAACGATAGTTGCCGTGGGGAAGAATAGGCGCGCCGGTCATGGCTTCGGTTTCCAGCAGCAGACCATAGCCGATCTCTGCTAATAGGCGCTTTTCAAAAATGCGTAGAGCCTGTTCCTCGCCCGCCGCATTCACCAGGGACTCCAATACCCGCCGGTAGGGTTCGAACAAGCCTGGATGCGGATCGTGGCGCTGCACCAGGCGCAGCAGCAGTTCATTCACATACAGTGCGCTCAGCAGCCGGCCTGGCGGTATGGGGACCGCCAGGCCGGTCTCTTCCACCGCCAGCAGATTAAACAGTTCACCCTTGCCACCGCAGGACAGCAGCAGCGGCATAAACGGCTGTAGCATACTTTTTATTCGCGACCGCGAGGTGCGCACCCCACGGGCCACCAGACCAATCCGGCCATGCTCCAGGGTTAGCACTTCCACGAGCAGGCTGGTATCGCGATAGGGCCGCCGATGCAACACGAAGGCTGGCTGCAGAACGATGCGCATAGGCAGGCTTCACGCCTGGTGATCATCCTGTTCCTGGTAACCGAAACTGCGCAGGGCACGCTCGTCATCGGACCAACCCTCACGCACTTTCACCCAGGTCTCCAGAAAGACCTTGCACCCAAAGATTTTCTCCATGTCTATCCTGGCCTGGCGGCCCACCTCTTTGAGCGTCGCGCCCTTTTCACCGATAACGATGCGCTTCTGACCCTGGCGCTCTACCCAGATCACCGCACCAATACGCAGCAATGACTGCTGCTCGGCAAAAGTCTCGATGTCGACAGTCAGCGCGTATGGCAATTCCTCGCGCAAGTAGCGGGTCAGCTTTTCGCGGATCAACTCGGCGGCAATGAAACGCTGGCTGACGGTGGTAATCTGGTCTTCGGGAAACAAGAAGTCTGACTCGGGAAGTAAGTCGGCGATCAGCCTTTCCAGGACCGTGACGTTATCCGCCTTCAGGGCGGAGATAGGCACCAACTCGGCAAAGACCCGCTTGCCACCCTGTTCCTGGAGGAAAGGCAACAGCCGGGCTTTTTCCGCTATCCGATCGACCTTATTCACGGCTAAGATAACCGGCCCTTCGAAAGCCGCCAAACGCTTTAACACCGCGTCGTCCTCTTCGGACCAGCGCAGGGCTTCTATCAGGAACACCACAACATGTACATAGGCGAGGACACTGCCTGCGGCCCGGTTCAGATAACGGTTCATGGCTCGCCGGGCGTTCAGGTGCAGCCCCGGGGTATCTACATAAACGATCTGGGTATCCGGCAGCGTCTGGATGCCCAGGATAGTGTGGCGGGTAGTCTGCGGCTTCGGCGAGGTAATGCTGATCTTTTGAGCGAGCAAGCAGTTAAGCAGCGTCGATTTGCCGACATTGGGCCGCCCCAGCAGGGCCACATAGCCCGCCCGTTTTGGATATTCAGTCATGAATCAGTTCCAGTGCCTGCCGCGCTGCTTCTTGCTCGGCCTTGCGGCGGCTAGTACCGACAGCAACGGTGCGTAAAGAGTCGATACTGCACTCTACCGTAAAACTCTGCGCATGCGGCTCGCCATTCACCGCCACGATATTGTACACAGGCAGCGCCTGCTGGCGGGCTTGCATATATTCCTGCAAGCGTGTCTTGGGGTCCTTGAGTTCATCGACGGCGGGCAGTTCGGCCAGGCATTCTTTGTATAAACCTAAAATCAAGCGCCGGCAGGTCTCAAAATCGCTGTCCAGGTAAACAGCGCCAAATACCGCCTCCAACGCATCCGCCAGAATGGAAGCACGGCGAAAACCGCCACTCTTCAATTCACCGGAACCCAGCCGTAGATACTCGCCAAGCCCCAAACCCTGCGCCAGCTTGGCCAGAGAATCACCCTTGACCAGGGTCGCCCGCAACCGGCTCAACTCGCCCTCGCTCGCGTGGGGATAGGTCTCGAAAAGTTCCGCAGCGATCACGAAGTTCAAAATGGAATCCCCCAGGAACTCCAGGCGCTCATTATTGATTCCCGTCGCGCTGCGATGGGTAAGCGCTGCCTCCAGCAGGTGCGGTTGGTGAAACTCGTACCCTAGAACGCGATAAAACTTGACGATAGGCACGCTCACTGCGACGCTGGCAACGTAATCGTTTCGTTGAATTTGGCTATCACATCCAGATTGCCGAGCAGCGGCCGCCGATCCTCGTAGGCCAGTTCGAGAACCTTATCCCTACCCTGCTGGCGGACTTTAATGCGCCTGGCGTCGATAATGTTCACATAGCTGATATCAAAGCGTTTTTGTATCCTCTGCTGGACATCCAGCAGCGTCATTCGCTCGATTTCCGGCTCCTTCTTCAAGCCCTCAAGGCTGGATCTGATCGAAAAGTAGTCGATGTAGATGGGCAGAATGCGCATCACGATCAGTCCCACAAAGGCGATCATGATCAGAATGATCAGGACGCTGATGACGGTCATGCCGCGCTGCCGCGCTATCGCGAACATGCTGATTCCTTTGCTTGCTATCATACTCACTTGATGCTCCTTCCAATACGATTACAATTGCCCCTGAAAGTAATGCAATCCCAATTCATCCAGATTAAAAAGGCTTTGCCTATCAAATTCTGTTCGGGCAGCGGGCCCCAATAACGGCTATCCCGGCTATTGTCGCGATTGTCGCCCATAGCGAAATAATGACCGGCTGGCACTGTATATTGCCAGGACCGGTTGTTCTGGCCTTGACTCAGTTGTATATAATGGCGCGTATCGCCTAGTTGTTCCAGTCGCTGCTCATAGCCGTTGACAACCCCTTCGCTCTCGGCAGGCACCGGCGCTCCGTTCACGTAGAGTCGCTTATCGCGGTATTCCAGCAGGTCGCCGGGCAATCCTACGATACGCTTGATAAAAGCCACCGACGGGTCCTCGGGATAGCGAAACACGGCCACCTCGCCACGCCGAGGCTCGCCCGTGTCCAGAATCTTGGTATTCAGCACTGGCAGCCGCACGCCAAACGCAAACTTGTTGACTAGGATAAAATCGCCATCCAGCAAGGTCGGCATCATCGAACCCGAAGGAATACGAAACGGTTCCACAACAAAAGAGCGCAGCACCAGTACCGCCACAATCACCGGAAAGAAGGAATGGGAAAAATCCACATACCAGGGCAGCCTGGATTTCCTGCTCTCCACTTCCTGCCCGGCACCCTGCTCAGTTGACTTGACCAAAGCTCGGCGCGGCGCCAGGAACAGTTTATCCAAGACCCAAATACTGCCAGTGATGAACACGAGTAACACTAACACGGCGGCGAAATCAAATTGCATCATTTATAACCGTTGGTTGCAGGAATCAGAAAACGTTATTTCTTGTCGACTTGCAGCACCGCCAGGAATGCCTCCTGGGGTATCTCGACTTTACCCACCTGTTTCATACGCTTTTTGCCGGCCTTTTGCTTCTCCAGCAACTTACGCTTACGAGTCACATCGCCACCATAACATTTGGCGGTAACGTTCTTGCGCAGAGCCTTGACGGTGGAACGGGAGATGACATGACTGCCGATGGCAGCCTGAATAGCCACCTCGTACATCTGCCGCGGGATTAAATCCTTCATCTTCTCGGTGAGTTCCCGGCCACGGTATTGAGCCTGGTCGCGATGCACAATCATGGATAACGCATCCACACGCTCGCCATTGATGAGCACATCCAGCCTGATCAAAGGCGCGACCTGAAACCGATCCAACGCGTAATCAAAGGAAGCAAAACCACGGCTGACCGACTTTAGACGATCAAAGAAATCCATGACCACTTCGCTCAGGGGCAGTTCAAAACTCAGCGAGACCTGCTTACCGGCAAAGTGCAGATTGCGCTGCGCCCCACGTTTCTCGATACACAGGTTAATCACCGCTCCCAAGTACTCCTGGGGCACCAGAATATTCGCCAGGATAATCGGCTCCCGGATCTCAGCAACCTTATTGACCGGGGGTAACTTGGCGGGATTGTCGATGTATAAGATCTCGCCGCTGGTGGTCAACAATTCGTAGACTACGGTGGGCGCTGTACTGAGGAGTTCCAGGTTGTATTCACGCTCCAAGCGTTCCTGGATAATCTCCATGTGCAGCAGGCCAAGGAATCCACAGCGAAATCCGAACCCTAGGGCTTGCGAGGTCTCCGGCTCAAAGTGCAGGGCGGCATCGTTCAAGCGTAGTTTTTGCAGGGCCTCCCGGAAAGCCTCGTAGTCCTCGGAGTTGATGGGAAACAGCCCTGCAAACACCCGCGGCTGGACTTTTTTAAACCCCGGCAGGGGCCGGTCGGCGGGGTTATCCAGTTCTGTGAAAGTGTCACCTACCGGGGCACCATCGATATCCTTGATGCCAGCTATCACATACCCCACTTCGCCGGTCTCGAGGCTTGGCTGATCGTTGCGCTTGGGCGTGAACAACCCCACCCTGTCGACCTGAAATACCCTCCCCGTGGACAAAATCTGGAGCTTCTGTTTTGGCCAGATACGGCCGTCCACGACCCGCACCAGGGAGATAACGCCGACAAAGTTATCAAACCATGAATCGATGATCAGTGCTTTCAAAGGAGCATTGGGATTACCCTTGGGTGGGGGAATACGCTCGATGATTCGTTCCAACAAATCTTCGACGCCAAGGCCGGTCTTGGCGCTAACCCAGATAGCGTCGCTGGCGTCGATGCCAATGATATCACCGATCTCCTCGGCGACGCGCGGTGGATCGGCTGAGGGCAAATCGATTTTATTCAATACCGGCAATACTTCCAGGCCCTGCTCGATCGCGGTGTAACAGTTGGCAACGCTTTGCGCCTCTACACCCTGGGCGGCATCCACCACTAACAGCGCGCCTTCGCAGGCGGCCAGCGAGCGGGAAACCTCGTAGGAAAAATCCACATGCCCTGGCGTGTCGATGAAATTCAACTGGTAAGTTTGCCCATTCCGCGCGCGGTAATGCAAGGACACGCTTTGCGCCTTGATGGTAATGCCGCGCTCCCGCTCCAGATCCATGGAATCCAGCACCTGATTGCCCATTTCCCGTTCGCTAAGCCCTCCACAAATCTGAATGAATCGGTCGGCCAGCGTGGACTTGCCATGATCGATATGAGCGATGATCGAAAAATTACGGATATGTTGCATGTAGTGCGTGTGAAAACCAAGGTGTAAAGCCACCCGACAGTTCAGGTACCGGCCATCGATATAATAACAAAAGGTTTCCGTCCCCGTGGGACAAGAAACCTTTTTCCCCATGTAAATTAATGCTCTTGCAAAAAAAGCAGGTACCCGATCGCGCCGCTGCCGCGACGCCAAGGAATGGCAAGCAGTTGACAGCACTAACTATCGTGCCGGGAGAGACGTGGGCGGATTAGGCCGGTAATCCGTCGCATAATTTTGAAGTCGGCGTCAGTCAGGGACGGATTCCCACGGTGCGGGAACGAAGCGGCGTAACACTATTGGCTGAAACCGGATATCGGTCTGGATTCCCCGCGCGAAGGCCCACAACCAGGCAAACCCCGCCAGCAACCCCAGCGCTCCGAGCAAGATGGCTATCTCCTCATTGGCGGCGGTAAATACCCACTCTCCAAGCAGAGCGCCAAACAACATCAGCAAGAGAGGAACCATATAGACCGCGAAGGCCCCCTTGACGAGAGCATTCTCGCTTAAGCCGACAATTACTTCATCGCCTGCTTGCAAGGGAATCCGGGCCAAGGCTCGTACCCGTGCGCGCCGGTTTCCCAAAACCTTGGCCAACGCAGCGGTACCGCAACCTTGGTTAGCGCTGCAAGCGCCACAGCTTGTCTGACGCTGGGTCTCAACCCATACATAATCCTCACCAGCTTCGATAACTACGGCGCGTTCTTCTATCATTTAGAGGCAGATCCCTTAGCATACTGAATGGCAGAGGCTATCATCTGGACCGTCGCTAGCGGCACCTCGCCAACCACAACGACTTGGTGATCGGCTATTACCAGACCAAAGGCATTCATGGCGCCAATTTGAGAAGCTCCCGTGAGCAGGGGTTTGGTGCCGTCCAGCACTTCCAGAAATACCGATATCGTCGCCAAGCTATCCGTGAACACGATATGTTCGGTGGGATGCTTACTGGAAGAAGCGGCCGAAAAACGATTGTGCATGACCTGAGTAAAACCTGCGGGCAGCTTGGCAACGCTCCAGGCCGATTTCGCCACCGCCTCATCCCCGCTCTTGGTTTCTGGGGGTAATGTCGCAGCGGGAGTTGTCGATGGCGTCAACAGGGTCATGTCAATCTCTGGCTTCAGTTGTACATTCGTGAACATCAGCTGTTCGATCATGTCCCCTTTTTCATTGAGTAGAGCCGAACGCAATACCAGACCGGTTTGGCGCTCCAACCATAGACGATAGCCAAACCGCCATTCGTCCCGCGGCTGTATGGCGATTATCCGGGTTTCCATACCTGCAATTCGATCTTCACCAAGCATTTCAAATCGATAGCTTTCTTCCAGTTTGCTCAATTCGCGGGGTAACGAGATAGGGAAGGGTGAGCGTTTGTAAGCGGAGGCACTGAAGGCTACTTTCTGTTTCGGCAGCAGGCAAGTGACCGAGTTGTCTGCCACCAGCACCTCCCGCATCGAACCGTTAAGGGAGGACATAAGTTGTCGCTCGCCATGTTGACCACCACTGTGGACAATGTGCATCGCATCCAAATTCTGGCCCTGGACATAGACGAAAGTCCCTTCGTAATTGAGGCTCTGGGCCGCCTGAATCATACGTTCCAGCCATTGCTTGGCCTCTTCCCTTCCAGCGTCCGCCCTCGTTATCTCAACCGGCAGTAGAATCAATAACAGCGCTGCAAGATACCTTATCTTGAAACTCATGGCGCCCTTAGCGTTTGGATTCGTAACCAACCATACGTACATATGGCAGCACCCCGTGTACGCCATTCATAGACGCGTATTCATTATGGTTAACAAGATAGCTGTTGAGGCGCGATTCAAGAACGCTATTGGCAGCCGCGTCGGTGCGCCGTTCGATGGGCGTAGTGACGGCAGCTAACGTTCCAGGCTTGAGGGTTGCACTTGGCTGGCTGAGCCTTAGCCCGATCAACGCCAACGCCACCGAAGCGGCTAGCGCAAAACCCGTGACAGGCTTGTACCAAGAAGGTAAGAGGTGAGGTAAGCTGGTTTGCAGGGGGGGAGGATCTGCCGCAATCTTTTTGCTTATGCGCTTGGCAAAATCAGCGTCTAGCATTTCTGGGATGTTATTTTTCATCGCGTCGCTGATTAGATGATAGCGCTGCCAGCGCGCCCTAAGGTCTGCGTCTTTAGCCAAACGGCGAAGGGCCAGTTCTACTTCCACTGCTTCGCATTCGCTATCCATCAGTGCAGACAGTTGTTCACCTATTTTATCCGCCATGACTCTATCCAGAAACTGAGTTTAGTCCAAAAGTGGACGTAGCTTAGCGTCGATCGATTCGCGTGCTCTGAAAATACGCGAGCGCACGGTACCAATCGGACACCCCATGGTTTGCGCGATCTCTTCGTAGCTCATACCTTCAAGCTCACGAAGGGTTATAGCCGTGCGCAAATCCTCCGGCAGTTCATCGATCGCCCGGAACACCGTTGCCTCGATTTCATCCTTGAGCAGCAAGCGCTCCGGTGTTTCAAACTCCTTAAGTAAGGACTGCCCCTCATACTGTTCAGCTTCCTGGGCGTCAATATCAGAACCGGGAGGGCGCCTGGCTTGGGCGACCAAGTAGTTCTTGGCCGTGTTGATAGCGATCCGGTACAGCCAGGTATAGAAGGCACTTTCCCCGCGAAAACCCGGCAGCGCCCGGTAGGCCTTGATAAAAGCTTCCTGAGCAACATCCAGAGACTCGCTAGGATCGTGTACATAACGGGATATCAGCTTGATAATCTTGAATTGGTACTTACGAACAAGTGCATCAAACGCATTTTTGTCGCCTTGCTGAACCCGTTGTACCAGTTCCCGGTCTACATTACGTTCGCCCATTCGGGCAGACCCCTTCTGAAAACCGGCAATGTCCATACAGCCAACAAGGTAGACCGAGGCCTTCCCAATTAGTTCGCATAGCTGCCGAGAATGTGATTATATTGCTTAAGACGAATTGGCGGGACAACTCTGGCTCAACTTGAAGCTGCTTATCCCGCGCAACGATAACCTATTCATGGAGTCACTCTCAAGCCATGGCCAACAGCTATTCCACCGATATATTGATTATCGGCTGCGGTGCGGCCGGCCTAAGCCTGGGCCTGCGCCTTGCTGACGTCGCGCGGGTTGTCGCCCTGGCTAAAGGTCCACTTTCCGAGGGCAGCACTTACTACGCACAGGGTGGTGTATCGGCGGTACTGGACGCGAACGATTCCATCGAATCTCATATCCAAGACACCCTAGTCGCCGGGGCCGGATTATGCAACCCCGACAGCGTGCGCTTTACCGTCGAGCATGGCCGGGAGACCATCGAATGGCTGCGCGAACGGGGCGTTGCCTTCACGACCGAAGCTCGCTTCGATGGCTCGGTAGATTACCACTTGACCCGTGAGGGTGGCCATAGCCACCGCCGCGTGGTTCATGCCGCTGATGCCACCGGCCATGCCATTCAAACAACCCTGGAAGCACGCGCCCAGCAGCACCCTAATATTAGCCTGTTAGATCACTACATCACGGTGGATTTAATTACCAGCCGCAAGCTGGGCATGCCAGGAAATCGCTGCCTGGGGGCTTATGTTCTGAACCGGCAAACCGGCAAAGTCGAGGTATTCAGGGCGCGCTATGTCGTTCTCGCCAGTGGCGGGGCTAGCCGAGTCTACCTCTATTCCAGCAATCCGGACGGTTCCACGGGCGATGGCATCGCCATGGCTTGGCGTGCCGGCTGCCGGGTGGCCAACATGGAGTTCATGCAATTCCATCCCACCTGTCTCTATCATCCGCAAGCCAAATCCTTTCTCGTGACCGAAGCGGTACGCGGCGAAGGTGGCCACCTGCTGCTGCCAGATGGCAGCCGTTTCATGGAACATGTTGATCCCCGACTGGAGTTAGCGCCCCGCGATATCGTTGCCCGCGCCATCGACCACGAGATGAAGCGCCTTGGCATACCGTGTGTCTACCTCGACATCAGTCATAAGCCAGCGGATTTCATCAAGGCTCATTTCCCAACGGTGTACGCCAAATGTCTGGAGTACGGTTTCGATATGACCCGCGAGCCATTACCCGTGGTGCCCGCCGC
>Ga0209048_10002039_pt1 | contig 20284 bp, 19 predicted proteins | sample FrelakmetCRP12CR_FD_187146 | JGI IMG/M metagenome (GOLD analysis project Ga0209048, IMG submission 187146) | Freshwater lake sediment microbial communities from the University of Notre Dame, USA, for methane emissions studies - CRP12 CR (SPAdes)... | ecosystem: Environmental > Aquatic >... | reverse complement strand
TCCAATATTGTTCGTTCTGCTGATTGGATAAAACTCGAATACTATTCTATGAAAAAAACCAACTGGAATGGTGACAGTTGGATAATATGGAATTCGGAATCGCAATAGTGCGAAGTACTAAAGTCAATTCTGCCAAGGAAATTAAAGGCGAAGACAACAACCTGTTAAATGGTAAATACAATCATCTAACACGGCTTATTGTAAAACCTTTTTGAACAAATAACTAATATTCCTGTAGTCTTTTATATTATGAGTCTGAACTGGAGCTTAACCCTTCTGTTCTGCAATTCGGTTTTTTCATAAGGTAAGACCTGATAGTTCGGAGTGACGGTGAGGCCGGATGTCAATAGTGGACACCAAAACCTTCATGCTGCCAGTTTCCCGGCGTAGAATTTCTGTTCACAGTGTCAGCGATAACGTAGATAACGTATCATAATTTTCGCACAAATAAACCCGCCAGGTAGGGTTTTTGCGAAACACATTCAATCTATTGAAACATTTTAAAGAATTAGGGTATATTATTTATATATATATAACGGTATTTAGAGGAGAATTTGTCTATATCGCAAAGGTCAAGCATCCGATCATCACTGACAAATTTCTAAATCAGGGAACCAATGACTAAAAAATATCCTTTTAGTAACAAGTGCAGACGGCTTTATCATTATCATTTTATAAAGGATGAGGGTAGGTAGAGATTGTTTAAGTAATCAGTTAAAATAGAATTGTAACGGGTGATGCAGAACTTATACGATATTTTGGCAAATACAATAAATACGTTTAACTCCACTTTTTTCCGACTATTGTCGCAACATGGAATTATTTAAGGGACTCTCTGAAGGAACGAAACCTTATGAAAAGTAAGCCTTTTCAACAATTAATTCTGATCTTTTACCATATCCTGAAATGAGAGAGTTTATAGTTTTTGGATCGCCTGCTATCGAACAAGCGGAAATTGATGAAGTGGCTGCGACTATAAAAAGCGGATGGCTCGGAACTGGACCAAAAGTCGCCCATTTTGAGGAAGACATGCGCCACTATAAGGGGGCTAATTTCGCCGCAGCTGTAAATTCCTGTACTGCGGCGCTGCACTTGAGTATGATAGCCAGCGGCGTCAACCTAGGCGATGAAGTAATCACCACTCCTATGACTTTCTGTGCCACCATCAATGCTATAATCCATGCTGGAGCGGTGCCCGTTCTGGCAGACGTTGAACCCTTAACAATGAATATCAGTCCCGATGAAGTAAGAAAAAAAATTACACCTCGAACTAAAGCCATTGTACCGGTACATTTTGCAGGTCGTCCCTGTGAGATGGATACACTTATGGAGATTGCTAATGAGCACAATCTTAAAGTCATCGAAGATTGTGCTCATGCAATAGAAACCATGTACCATGGACAACATAGTGGAACCTTTGGAGATTTTGGCTGTTTTAGCTTCTATGTTACAAAGAATATCATAACCGGTGAGGGTGGCATGGTATTGGCAAAGCGTGAAGAAGACATAGCACGAATTAGAGTCCTCGCATTACATGGCATGTCAGCAGACGCCTGGAAGAGATTCGGAGACTCTGGGTATAAGCATTACTATGTTGTGGAGGCAGGCTTCAAATATAATATGATGGATATTCAGGCTGCCATAGGTCTGCATCAGTTGAAACGGATTGACCAATACTGGGAACGCAGGAGAAAAGTCTGGGAACGTTATAATGAAGCTCTTGCTGATCTGCCAATAACCCTGCCTACTCAATCAGCTCCTGGAACCAAACATGCGTATCACCTATATACAATCCTTGTTGACGTAGAGAGAGTCGGAATCAGCCGTGACCAGTTTCTTGAAACAATGACGGTGAACCGTATCGGAGTGGGAGTTCATTATCTCAGTATCCCCGAGCACCCCTTTTATCAAAAAACCTTCGGCTGGAAACCTATGGATTATCCTGAGGCCTACAGGATTGGCCGTCATACAGTCAGTCTACCTATTTCCGCAAAACTTTCCGATGATGATGTTTCATATATCATCTCCGTTGTTAGGAAGATTGTCGGCAAATAATATGTTCAAAATCGCCACACCCATTTCAGATTTATTTGAAAACCGCGAGGATGCAGAGAAGATAATTGAAGTTAGTGATTGTCTTGAATGCAGAGAAGAACATTCAGATACCCAATTCCCCAAGCAGGATCTGATACACTTTGATTTAAGCATCATCCATGAATGGAGTCGTGAGGACAGACAACATATTCAGAACCTGATTATCTCAAAGCCGCATTTGAGCCTGGCGACATTTCATCTGGCATCAGCTTGTGCCAAACCAATACTCAAAGACAGAGTGTATTATCCAGGCGGACAGGCATATTCCAGGGAGGAACTCCTATCCAATGCAAAGAAAAACATCCGATGGCTTCATGAATGTTTTGGCGATCACCTTTTAATCGGCGTAGAAAATAATAATTACTATCCGACCTTAGCCTATCAGTACATCACAGAAGGTAATTTCATAAGCCAGATAGTCGAAGAGAATGCCATTTTTTTTCTTTTTGATATAGCCCATGCTGGAATCACCGCTCATAATAAAGGATTTTCTTATGAAGACTATTGTGCAACACTTCCTTTCCAAAAGATAATCCAGATTCATGTATGTAAATACAGGGTTGATGAGAACAGTATGGCCTATGACACTCACGATGTGCCGGACGAATCTATCTTTCTGGAAGTTGACAGAATATATCAGCGCTTTCCATTTAAGTATTTAACAGTAGAATATTATCAAGATACTAATAGTCTATTGCTGGTGTTGGAAAGAGCCAGAAAATTGAAAAAGGTCTTCAGTTATGGTTGAAAGTTTTATTGATAAGTTTTTCAGTTTAAGAGACAAAATCGTCTTGGTGACTGGTGCGACCGGGCAGCTGGGTTCTGAAATCTGCACCGCTTATGTAAATGTTGGGGCTCGGGTTATCGGTACCGATAATATCCTCAATCAGGCCAAGATGATCGAAGCCCGCGACATAGAGTATATGGAAATGGATATATCTGATAAGAATTCGGTAATGGCCATATTTGGAAAGGTCTATTCTTCTTACGGACTGATAGACATATTAATCAATAATGCAGGGGTCAGCACTTTTGAACCGTTTGAGGATCGTCCAGAAGCGTCCTTTGAATGGGTGATGGATGTTAACCTCAAGGGAACCTTTTTCTGCATTCAGACATATATTAACCAGGCAAAGGAAAAGAGACATAAGGGGAATATCATCAATATCGGTTCAATTTATGGAGTTGTGAGTCCAGATTTTCGGATTTATACAGACTGTGACCGTAAAAATTCCGAAGTCTATGGAGCGACAAAAGCCGGTATTATACAAATGACTCGATATTTCGCTGTTCATGCTGCCCAATATGGCATCAGAGTTAATTGCGTTTCTCCTGGCGGCATATTCAATCCTCAGAATCCTCAAGGCAAAGACTTTATTAATAATTATTCCTTTCGCTGTCCGATTGGAAGGATGGCCAAAGCTGAAGAGATGATAGGGGGAATCTTGTACCTATCATCTGACTCTGCCAGCTATGTGACTGGACATAATCTTGTAATTGATGGTGGAATGACCTGCTGGTAAGAAATGGAGGCTTTATGACAGATAAAATTAAGATTGGAGAACGATTGGCAGGAGAGGGATATCCTACTTATGTAATTGCAGAAATCGGGATAAACCATAATGGTGATTTTAGTCTGGCAAAAAAGCTGATAGAACAGGCAAGGTACTCTGGGGCAGATGCAGTTAAGTTCCAGACTTATATCACAGAGAAACGAGTTGGAAAAAATTCCCCTATTTTTGAAATCTTAAAAAAATGCGAGTTAAGTTTCGATGTACAAAAACAGTTGTTCGTTTATGCCGCTACCATAGGAATCGAAGCTTTTTCAACGCCATTTGATGGAGAATCCGTTGATTTTCTATCTTCAATCAATGTCCCCTGCTATAAGGTAGCTTCATTTGATTTGGTTAACAAAGAGCTGTTGAAAAAAATAGTATCTCAGGGCAAGCCGGTTATAATGTCGCGCGGTATGGCTGACCAGCATGAGATTGACGAGGCTGTTTCAATAGCAAAAAGAGCCGCAGTTCCTTGTGCCATTCTACATTGTATTTCGGCTTATCCTGTCAACTCACTTTCTATCCTGAATCTCCGGACCATTCGCGCACTGAAGGAACGTTACAGCTGCCCGGTGGGATTTTCAGATCATACTCTCGGAATCGGGGTTCCACCATATGCAGTAGCAGCCGGCGCTTCAATTATTGAAAAACACTTTACTATTTCTCGAATCAGCGAAGGGCCTGATCATGCTCTTAGTGTGGAGCCAGAAGAGCTCAAAGAGATGGTAATTTCAATCCGTAAAGTCGAAGAGATGATGGGCGATATTCGCCTGAGCGCGGTGCCTGAAGAAAAAGATATTCTTCAGTATAGGCGGATGTCCTGAAAATTCTTCTCATCAGGCATCCGGTTATGACAGCAGACATCCGGGTTAAAATTTACCGGGATACAATGGAATATATCGCCCGGAGTCTACCTCGCGCGGTGGTCCATGACTATGTGGATGATGACGATCTACTGAGTTTCATAAAAAGACATTCCTTTTACTCAGTTATTTCCACTATCGAGATTTCATACCGCACAAGTGTCCTTTTAAAAGGGCTGGACCTAATCCAGATTCTTATTGGTAAGCGAGGCGACTTGACCGAGACGTGTGATATTATCATCGACCCGCTGGTAATCAAGAGTGACCAATATCTGGTAGGAACAAAATATCTCTTACGGTCGGTAGTGGATCATGGTTCTATTGATGACATCGTAAATCTCTTGCAGATGGACAGGGAACAGATACTGGAAGAGTTATACCATAATGAAGCAGAAAACGAACTGCTGGAGATTGTGAACCTCTTTCGCAAATTGGACTGGGACAGCAACTTTTTTGGAATTAACATCGGCTATATTTCCTGTTTGAGATTGACCCCTAATATTGAAAACCATGTTAAAGATTTCGTCCGAAAAGAAAATATCGACATGATAGAATATCTCTGCAACTGTCATGACCGAAAGAGCGTCATTACCGCCGAGAAGAACGGTTATTCATTTGTAGACATCCGTCTGACCTTTGAGCAGTTTCTGCGCGAGAAAAAAGTGGTTACCGTGCCGCAGGGATATTTCATAAGAAAAGCCTCACATCAGGATATCGACATGTTAAGAAAAATTGCCCGCACCATCTATAAACTCAGTCGCTATTATTATGATTCTAACTTTGACCCGACAAAGGTTTCTGAGTTTTACTCCAACTGGGTAGAAAAAGCGGTTCTTGGAACTTTCGATGATTATGCTTATGTACTATGTCAGGAACAGGAACCAGCCGGTTTCTGTTCTGTTAAGGAAGTCGCTTCTAATGTAGCTAAAATTGGTTTATTCGGGATGGCCCCAACTTATTCCGGCAAAGGACTCGCTCAGTACTTTTTGGATTTAATACTCCAGGAATTAAAAGAAAAAGGATTTTCTTATGTCGAGGTAGTTACCCAGGGACGCAATTACGGGGCGCAACGACTCTACCAGCGTTCCGGTTTTATAACGCGGTCAACCGAGTTATGGTATCATAAATGGTTTCATTAAACCATGGAGTGTTTTTGTGATCTGTGCAATCATTCAGGCTAGGATGAGTTCAACCCGATTACCGGGGAAAATTCTACTTGAAGTCGCTAATCGACCGCTACTCTCCTTTATGATAGAGCGGGTTTTAGCTGCTAAAAGCCTTGACAAGGTCATTCTGGCAACCAGTCATAATGCAAGCGATGATCCTATCACTGCATTTTGTAAAAAAGAAAAAATATTCTGCTTCCGTGGAAGTCTGGATGATGTTCTTGATCGCTATTATCATGCCGCTTCAAGTGTCGGGGCTGATGTTATAGTGAGATTGACCGCAGATTGCCCCCTTATTGATCCGGCAATAATAGATGCTGTCGTGGAAGTTTTTAAAAATGATGAATTCGATTATGTGGCTAACACTGCTCCACCTGAAAGCATTACGTTTCCGGAAGGTATGGACGTGGAGGTTTTTTCTTTTGGGGCGTTGGAACGTGCTTGGAAAGAAACCAGAAAGCCATCGGATCGCGAACACGTTACCTTTTATTTTTGGAAGAATCCCGATCTGTTTCATAGTTACCGGTATGATCTTAAGGACAATTTGTCAAAATACCGTCTAACTGTAGATTATCCGGAAGATTTTGAAGTTGTGAAAGAAATCTTTACCAGACTTTATCCAATTAACCGACTTTTTTCTCTACAGGATATCGTAAAGTTTCTTAAAACAAACCCCGAGGTCTTTAACAAAAATGCCAATGTTCTGCCGTTTCAAGGATGGAAACCTTCTTTCGAAAAGGACAGACAGAAAGGATATTTATAGATGGCGTTACCGGACAGAACTAAAAGTTTAGCAATGCAGGTCAGAGCCAGATCGCGCATTCCGGGAGGAACGCAATTGCTTTCTAAACGTTCGGAGATGTTCGCGCCTGAGCAGTGGCCAGGCTATTTTTCAAAAGCTTCCGGGGTTGAAGTTTGGGATCTTGACGGCAATAAATATATTGACATGAGTATAAGCGGTATTGGTGCGAATGTACTTGGATATGCAGATCCAGAAGTAGATGCCGCAGTAATAGCTGCAATTAAGGCTGGTACCAGTTCCTCACTAAATTGCCCGGAGGAAGTAGAGCTTGCTGATTTACTATGTGAGATTCATCCATGGGCAAGGATGGCTAAATATGCGCGCACAGGAGGAGAAGCTATGGCTATTGCTGTGAGGATAGCACGCGCTTATACCAGACGTGATGTGATCGCATTTTGCGGTTACCACGGCTGGCATGACTGGTATTTAGCAGCAAATCTGACCACTGGAGATAGTTTAAAAGAGCATCTGCTTCCAGGACTGGACCCTGCAGGAGTTCCAAGAGGTCTGACCGGAACAGCGTTTCCGTTTAGATATAATCGTATTGAAGAGTTGGAGGCTATCGTGGCCAAGAATCATAATAAATTGGCTGCAATCGTTATGGAACCTTTGCGGGATCAATATCCTGACCCCGGCTTTCTTGAGAGGGTCAGAGAAATTGCTAATGAAATCGGCACAGTCATGATATTTGATGAAATAACTGCTGCCATGCGTTTAACCACTGGCGGGGCACATTTGCTTTTAGGTGTGAATCCAGACATTGCTGTACTGGCAAAAGCTATCAGCAATGGCTATCCCATGGCAGCGATAATAGGCACAGAAAAAGTGATGCAGGCGGCTCAGACCACTTTCATCAGCAGTACTTACTGGACTGAGCGTATTGGGCCAGTCGCTGCCTTAGCTACTATTTTGAAGCACCGCCGCATGAATGTCGCGCAACATCTTACGAGTATCGGAGAGCATATTCAGACCGGATGGAAAGAAGCGGCTCAGAGAAGTGGTTTGCGGATACACGTTAGCGGTATCTATCCATTAAGCCATTTTTCTTTTGAATACAGGGAAGCTCAGGCCATGATAACACTGTTTACACAGATGATGCTTGAGAGAGGTTTTTTAGCTTCCGGAAGATTTTACGCCACCTATGCACATAAAAACGTACATGTCGAAAGTTATCTTAAAGCAATCGATGAGGTTTTTAATCTGCTCGGTCAAGCTTTAGAAAATGGAGAAGTGAACAAACTGCTTAAGGGACCTGTTGCACATTCCGGCTTTAAGAGGCTAACTTAATTATAAGGTATGTTTTAGAGTGAATTACTCTAAGACTAAATAATAAAGTACTTTTTAAAAAACCGCCGCCAGCACCTTGTTCCTCCTCCATCAGGAGCTTCAGAATCTTGCAGAAAATCGTGGCGTCGAATACTCTAATTATGCGGTGCACAACAACTGGGGGTAGTTCCAAACCACAATTGTTATTAAAGCAAGGAATTATTAGACTAATTATAGTGGAACGATTTCTTGAAATGCTTCCGTGTCAAAAAGAATATCCTTAATTATACTCGCAAGACGTGGAACAGAGTCTTCTTTTCCCCACCAGAAATTGACATGCTGTTCATAGGCACTGGAATAATCCTGATTAAGAATATTAGACAGTTCGCTTGTGAGGTCGTCAAAGGCAACGCTTTTTCCAACAAAAAAAAGCTTCTGTTTCATCAAATAATCGAGATCGGGGATTATTTTTTTTGTTAATTCATAATTTCGTTGGCCAGGGAAAAAATCAACATTTATAAAAGGCTTTTTATATAATGAAAACTCCAGGGCCATAGTCGTCATGCTCCCAATTGCTGTATCACAATAATGTATTGCATCATAAGCATCCTGATGACTAATAGCTTTAAGACCAAAATATACATTAGACGGCACATTAAAATACCTCCTATATCCAGTGTATTCATTTGGATGAAGTTTTACAATAACCTGATAATCTGATGGAAACATATTGCCTATATTTTGGTATAGTCTATGACTTATGTGATCAGAAGGATGCCCATGTTCCCCATCTGGTAAGAACAGAATAAGTTTCTTGTTTGGGTTCAGTCCATACTTTTCTAAGAATTCTTCTCTACTTTTTGAAAACCATGGTTTAACATCATACACTTGGAGGGGGCGTGAATAAAATATTTTTTTAGTTTTAGCACGGATATCTTCATATAACTTAACATATTTTGGCCAATTTTCAGTAGGAATAGTGACAAGTTCTTCATCATAATAATAAAAATCAAGACATGCTGTATCTTTTATACATAATAATTTAATATTATTTGATCTCGAAAAATCTGCCAAGATTTTTCTATAAGAAGTGTTTAATTTATTCAAAGCATTATTTGTCAAAATAAGATCATAAGATCGTAAGTTTTCTATTTTTGGATATGCAAATATTATTTCTTTTCTAATATCATCGTTTGTAATTTTGTCCTTAGAGTAAATAATTTTACCGCTAGGATTGACTAATATTTCTAGGCTAACATTAACATTAGCAAGTGCTTTTTTCAAAATCACCTTTTTATAGACAGCACTTATATTGTCAACCTCAATATAGAATAATACTCTTTTCACTTCTAAATAAAAAATCCTATAGTGGATAAATTTTATTTTAATGCAACTTTATTTTGTTAAATATGGACGCCATTCTACAAAGTTTATTTGCTATGTTTTATATTTTTTCGAGGCAACTGATGGGTTTATTATCTACATTTATTTCGTTGTTATATTCGCATAAATGTTTTTGGCAAAATCACACTCAACCCATGTTTTGTGCTGAATATTCTTAAGCGATGACTTGCCGTTTCAACATCATCTAATTTGTCGCTTAATACATTTTCAATATTAAATATTTCCGCTAATACATGACGTTCCCAAACGCCTGTAGAACTTGAAATGTTTGTTGGATCGTCCTTGCTTATTGTCATATAAGGATTACAAAGACCCTTACTGCTATCATGAATAGCAATAGGTAATTTCGATTCATTAAGAATAGTTTGGACAACATTTTTTATTAAGTAATAAGGATGAGCATCAAGGAAAATAAACCCTGGATCATATACGTTCAGAACATCTTTACTAAAAGTCCATGTAATATCTTTTACAATCAAAGTGGCTTCATCAGGCGTAAAATACTTAACTTGATTATTAATGTCAAAGCATATTATTTCCCCATCGATATTCAGAATATTTTTCATATCAATGATCCTTCTAGTTGATCTGCCCCACTCAGTGCCAATTTCGACAATAGTTCTGGGGCGTATAAATGACAGGACAATAAAAATAATAAATGCCTCTTCAGTAGAAAGTGTTTTGCCCTCTCCCAGTATATTTTTATAATTCTTATCCCGAGAAAATGCTTCATATGTTTGCCACATAGTCGCGACTTCCCCATGCTCTATATTAAAAAACCCGCTTATTTCTGAGAGAAGTAGTTCCATGTCAATATGTTCCGGAATATAAGGTCTGAATGAATAAATCATTACTAAAATTCCTTTCTATTTAAAACATCTCATTTGTCTCATTAATATTTTTTGTAAATAAATTCTCATTGCGGCAACGACCGCATGATGTAATACCTATCAATATATTACCATATAAATCTGTTATCTGTATTTAAGCAAGAAAGTGTTATATGTCTAATTCAAAAAATATATCTCCCCTTTTCCCTTCAATCAAATATTCAGACTGTCTCCACGTATTCGATAAAAATTGAATCGAATCAAACCCCAAAAAGTGGGTGACCTTCGCACATGTCAATAATTCAGAAATATTGCCCAATTTTAGATTACCTGCAGGGATTTCCCATAAAACTTCGAGTTTTTTTATTATGTTTATTGTATCCGTGGAAATCGCAAAAAAGGACCCCCTTATTGTCTTAAAAATAAAATCAGGTGATATTTCTTTGTACCAGTCCGATGAAGCAAACTGAAAAATAGATTGCAAATTCTTGTATGCAAAAGGATTAGGATTATCAATCCCGTTTCCTAAGGCTGCGACACCGCTGTCAAGCAATTTTTCAACAACCTCAATAAAGTCCAATTTTTAAATTAGGTTGTCATCATGCATAAATATAATATTTTTAGTTTTTTGAAATAAATTATTTTCAGTTGCATAATTAATGAATTGTTGATAAGCACCCCATTCTAAGCCGAGGTTAGGCATATTAATAATTTGGAAACCAAGATTTTCTACAAAATTTGGTTTTGTTAGATTTTGATGATTATGATTAACAACATAAACAGAACTCTTTACTGGCAGTAAGCTCTCATAGAAACCTTCTAAGTAATGCCAGCCATTAATTACTATAATTGTTTTCCTTTGATCATTGTTCATATATGTTCAACCTTTGTCGCACCATAAATAACCCTGAGTTGAGTCATCAAATTTATTACTCACCTCAATCACCTTCCTTTAATATTTTCAATAATTTGCAGATTCTCTTAGAACTTTCATAATGGTCAAAAAAATATTCCAATTTAATTTCTTTTTGTTTTCCTGAAGCTGTTAGAGATTTATTAACAATTTTTTCAAAACTTTTATAATCAATTTGCAGATTAATATCAGCATTGGGGGATTGATTATAAAGGATACCCCACCCATTATGCTTATCGATTAAGCCTGCATCAAAATTAACACATGGTTTCCCCAATATAATCGCTTCCTTGTTTGCCGTCGAATCATAACTGAAACAAAGGTCAGAAATGAATAATAGTTCTAACGAAGTTGGTGGATACCAACTAATATCGTAAAATGAATAGTCAGAAAATTTCTGAAAGCTCTCAGGGATCGGGTTTTTCATTCTACCTTTAGTTATAATCTTAAAGTCATTTTCTTTAACATATTTATGAATATTTTCGATTGATTCTCTTGCCCTATTATATATATTTGGCTCCGGATCGGGAGAAAATACTAATAAATATTTAGAATCGGTTAAATTATATTTTTCGAGAATTTCACTTCTGTTAAAATTCGGCACACAGTCATATTTAGGTGAACTGTAACATTTCAGTTTATTTAAATCGTCTTTAAAATCAGGAATTAAAGATGCCATCCACTTTGATGGTATAAAAATAGTATTGACTGAATTGTAATATCTTTTCAATAAACGCATGTAATCAATCATATATGTAATGACAAAAACATTATCATGATAACTTGAATTTAGGAATGGGACACCTTCAACAGTAAATAATATATCTGCCTTTATATTTGCGATTTTATCATTTAGCTTATAAGGGATTAGTTCGAGATCCAATTCTTTCAAGAATTTAAAATTATTATCAGCTGAAGGCGCAGTGTATTTTTGCCCATTTATGAGATAGGCGATGCATATTTCATTAGCCTTGTCCTTTCGTAATTCTTCTATTAATGGGCCAAAATATTTAAGGAATGTTATTTCCTGAACAGCAAAAAGAATTTTCATAATTTTAAAAATAAAGAATTGTAGCTAATCCTTTAATCTATTTTTCAGAAGCTCAATCCATTCCTCGTAACCACATCTTCCAGTCTTACTATATATACCGAGAAATTTCGGAACGCCTCTGCCCAAATGTAGCCAGATAACTTTACCATTTTCGTCAATTGTTTTATCAAAAAAGAACTCTTTCAGTTCAGGGTATCCCTGGTGAATAACCTCCAGAATAGATGGATCATTATGAGAACATGAGAAAACATGGACATCGTAACCTTTTTCCTTAAACCCAACCGTAATTTCATCCCCGACATCCATGATTTGTAAGTCTTTATTATCATACTTTGGGAAGAAGCTTAAATTTAATGACTTAAATAGTTCAAAATTAAATAATGTACTTGATACATGTAAAGCGTTAACTCTCGCATTATCACGACAATACGCAACCGCTCGCACTTTATCGCTCACCTTACTAAATAAAGTCTGTAACCAATCTCGGTCATATGCAAAAACGTCATTGTGACATACAAAAACCCACTTATTCTCCACGAATCTGGAGCCGATCTCCAAAGCCAAGGCGTTTTCCTCGCTTCCCGTGCAACCCGTCTCTTCAATGCCAATTAAATTTATCTCAGGTATCTCAATCAATTTATCGATTTCATCTAACCTTGTTGCAATTACCCATATTCTGATAGGTAATTTTGTGTGCTTTTGCAAACTACGAACAGCTATTTCCGTAGCTTCAAAACCCAAATAGTGGGGCATTAGTATTTCTGTGGTATCTTTTGTTGCCTTACCTTTGTTGAAGATGTTGAGATTGTATATTCTGTTTAAAATATTTATTGTACTTTTTTGACTTAGCAATACTTACTCCTAAAAGAAAAATATACTATCAATTTACTTTTTTTGTTGATTTAATGCTTCTTCCTGCCCACTACTAAAACAAATCGACAATAGTCCATGCTATATATTTTTGCAATTAAGTCAACGATTTTTCGTTCCTCTTGTGTTAAAGCATATATTTCTTGTGGGCGCTTTCGATATCTGGCGGCGTCAATGACTTCAATATTATTTAGCTCCATCATAGCACCGATATCCCAATATCCCCAGTAAGCTTTGTGATCCCAATTATTATACCACGAAGTAGGATGCTCAATATTTGGGATAGTTATGGCCAGTATTCCATCCGGATCTAATATCTTAGAAATCTTTTCAAAATAAGAGATGCCTTCTTCGAATGTTAAATGTTCAAAAAATTGGTTTGATATGATTGCATCAAAGCTTTCCTGAATTTGATCAATATGAGAATAGTCATGGAAGACCGACTGATCATTATCAAGTGATTTATAGACTCCTCTAACAATGCCCCTTAGCGGTTTTGTGCTTCCAGCGCCCAAATCAAGTACCTTCTTAGAATTTTGGATATAACCGGATATGATGGTATTATGATCTTCAATCATTTTTAAAGTTTGCAAATTGCCAAATTTACGTTCAATGCTCATTGAAATTTCATGCCATTTACTATAGTCTATTCTCATAATTTTACTAACCCTCAATGTAGGAGATAAATAGTTATTTATTTCTCTAGCAAAAATACTGAGTAAAAAGCTTGAATCCCGCCTTGCTCAGCTGTATTTAAGTATTCTAAATTAACTATTTTAAGTAATTTACAAATCTTATCTTTAGTTAGAAGTTCAATATCCTTAAATTCTTTTGAAATTTGTTCTCCCCAATTGCGTACTCCCACGTATACACTCTGATGAGAAGCAAAATTAATCAATTGTCGACCTCCCGAACTTGAAAGAATTGAGTCATCCCAAAATGTGCTCCATAAATAGTACCTCTTTCCTTTGTATTCTCCATAGCACCTTGTGCCATTATATTCCCATCCGAAAGTCCAGGTAGAATTATCACGATGAAAGTGAGCTGAACCTAAGCCCCAGTCTATGATTAAGTTTCCACCGGTATTTAAAATAGCTGAAAATTTTTGTAGCAGTTTAACCGGATCTTTTGCGAAATAGGCTGTCCTCAGACATAAAATCAAATCGAACTTTTCATCAACTTTCCAGTCATCTTCATTTAAATCCCAGTTTCCATGTTGGACATCGTATAATTTTCCCACTACATTGTATTCTTGTTCAACAAATTGACATACTACATTTTTATTTGGGAATCCAAAGAAACCAGTAAGACCATTTATCTGTCGAACATTTTTCTGAACGAAATCTATATACCAGGGAAAAAGAATACTGTCACTTACACCCATTTTCAGTCCTTCCTAAATGACATTCCTGAAAAACATTTCAGATATTTCTCTGATATGTTGTCAATCTTATAGGGATTATCCTTTAAATTCTGGTATATCTGATTGTAACTGTTTTTCATATCATCTATGCCGCTAATGATGTCCTCGCTCATCGGGACACCACATTTTCTTCCCTGGCATATTTCTGGATTACCTCCACTGTTATGATAGAGAACGGGCAACCCACAATTTATCGCCTCAAGCGCTGAATTAGAACAGGCATCATTCTCACTTGCCTGGAAAAACACATGATGTTTGCGAAGAATACCTGCCAGCGATACCGAATCCTGCGGATAGAGGTATGTTGAATTCTCAAACCCGAAACCATCCGGAAGACGACCGACAAAAGTGAAAAGAATATCGTCTCGATTTTTCAGAAGTTGGTCCAATCTCTGATAGTAAAGGAATCCCTTCTTAGGGTTATTTGACCATGATGTTGTAATAATTTTCAGTGGCTCATTGCCATCCCATTTTCTGTGCCCTCTGTCATTAAATATATCACCATCAACACCATTATAAATTATTTCATATTTGATAGCTGGATTCAGTCCGACACTGAAAAAGGACTCAGCAGCCCATTTTGATTGAAATATTGTAAGATCAGCATATTGATTCAGCATGATTGCATAGTTTTGATCGTTAATTGTGCGACCGTATAGAGTTGGAATTCCGTCTAATCTGTGTACTACCTTAATGTTAGGAAAAAGCTTTCGAAATTCCCGCAGCATCATCGCATCAATTGACCAGGAATTAAATAACAAAACATCCAAGTCTTCTTGTATTTCATAGGTTATAAAATGCCCTTTTGAAATCAGTGTTTTTTTTAGGGCATTTAAAAACTGATTCCCTCCACCCCACGGACTCTCTCTTAGTTGAAATGCAATACAGATATTCATTCGAGTTCATTCATAAAAACAAATTCAACTGATGATATTTCATTGAGAAACATGATTAGGTCGTCAGCTTTCTGCTCATCGAAGTAATTTCTATCCTTCTGCAGCGCATGATACATAATCTCGATAGAATCACAGTCTGTACAATAATTTAAGTCAAGTTCCCTATAAGGGGGGTTGAAATCAATGTAACTCACCTTTCTAAAGTTTTTATCTTTTCCAGAATATATGGATTTATAAGGTTCCTTATCGATTAAAGCTAGCATCTTAATGCCAAAGTCTTTCGATGCATCAAATGATTCTGGTGACATTCGAAATGCAGATGGTCTAAAAATGGGCTTCACAAATATTTCGGCATCATCGAACATTTGCTTTGAAAGTTGAAATTTTGAAAATGCCTCAATATAAGTGAGAAACTCGAACTCACCATTGTTGTTGATATCTGGACTTGTGCGCCCATGTAAAACACCATGATAGCCTATTTCAAAATTTGAAGGTGATAAACTTCTTATCTCCTTCATAAAGTCAGGATAGTCAGTAATCGGATAAGGAAAGATATCACCATCAGCAAACCTTTGAATTGCAGTCGGGATAAATAATGTATACTTCGCATTTGGAAAGTGTTCTAAGACCCTAAAACAATTTTCTAAACATTTTGTATCAGATCCTGGTCTGGGTGAAATATCATCGACACTAATGTTGATTTTCATCGCTGGCATCGAGGCTTAAGCATTTGGGTAATTGATTGCTTTAGATATAACATAATCGTCAAATCTTTTTGCATTTTCCTTATGATCATATTGTTTCACAATTTGAAGATTTTTTTCTTTGAATTCTTCCTCGATCCTTTGATTGTTCATATAATAAAAAAATGCTTCAACCAAACCATCTACATTACCTATTTCCAATTTTGCTCGTTCCTCGATTTCAATGTCTGCTCCAAGACCAACTTTAAAAGTTAGAATTAAAACTTTTGAAGCCATACTCTCAATTATTGATTTAGGACCCCCTTCTGCTCGAGAGGTGACAAGATAAGCATCAATTGATTTATAAAGTTCAGGCATTTCATCATACCTAACCATTTCATGATACATAAAAGGGATATTCAATATCTTCAATTCACGCATAACAAAATTTCTCTTATATCCTGCTAACAATATAAATATATTTTTTTTCTTGGCTATTTTTGAGATACATTCTATCCATAAATCTGGACCTTTAAGCCACTTCGGTTGACCTGTGTTTTCAAAATCTCCGTCGTCTGATTGAAAAGAGCCAATACAATATGAGTTTTCGGGAACTTTCCATTTTCGTCTTAATCTTACCTTTTCTTCGATATCTCTAACCGGTGGAAACATTTCAAGATCAACGCCTACAGGTATCTCTATGATTTTTTCTTCTGTAATTCCAGATCTTATTAACGAGCTTGTAGTAAGGCTATTCGGAGAAATTACAATGCTGATCGAATTGAGAACGTCCGGCACCCTGTGCCAAACTTCTTGAATTCCTCTGTCCCTTGAATTTTCATCGCCATGCCACCAATTAGCTACAATAATATTATTATTCTTATCATAAAATGAATTGAAAACCCCGAACTGCGTTGTGAAATAGATTAAACAATTCCTTACCCATCGAGGAAGCAAGTCATGTAAGCTAATATTATATTTATGTTCTAAGTTTTTTTGTAGATAAAAACCATCATAATAGGTAGACCACCATTTATTACCTGTAACTATTATTATATCTTTCATAATAATTTTACTCATGAGGCTCTTTAGAAAGATTCAACAACTAAGATTTCTTTTTTCCATTCACAATTATAATCCGCACATTTCCTGTCGTTGCACTATAATATTGGTTTTTACAAGATACTCTCATAGCAAAATCTCTTTAAATATAGCCTCATGCTCTTCTATCCACTTACTTATTCCAAATTTATTCTCGACAATTTTTCTTGCTTTCTCTCCCAACCCCATTTTCATATGGAAGCACTGGACAACTGTTTCGTATAGCTTATTTAGATCGAAATGAGGGATTTCATTCCAGTCTTCAGTAAGGTTCATACCGATTCCTCCTTCGCCTACAATCTCATTCGTTCCACCATTTCCTGCATGAACAATAGGGAGCCCCGTACTCATTGCTTCCAAAACAACATTTGGACACCAGTCTAAGTGTTTGAGATGAATAAATATATCGCCCTCGGCATATAACGAGGGGGCTTTTTCCTGCGTATATTCTGAAAGGTATTGAAATTGAACTCCGACTTCGTTACAAATTCTAACAATCTCGTTAAAGTCCGAAAGGAACACATTTCCGGCACCACCCTGCAAGGAGGTGAGAGGCCCGGCTATAAACAACTCCGCTTGAGGAATCTCTTGCTTTATTTTCGGAAAAGCTCTGATTATTGGCTCCAAGCGGTGTCTTATGTAAATATTGCCGGCAATTAGTAGATTGCATCTATTGGGGGGACGTTTTACAAATGTAAACAAACTGGCATCAACTCCGTTATAAATAACCGAACCAGGCTTTGTCCTTGTTCCTAAAAACTTTTCCGCACCTCTCTGGCTGAAATTGCTCTGATAAATAACATAATCAGCTATATAGTGCAATTCTTTTAGGGGCTTATTCAATTCTTCATAATTTGGACGATAGGCAGGAAAAAGCACACCTGGACAATTGTAAACAATCTTCTTGCCCTGTTTTTGTAATTCTCTACACACTTCAATGGGAACCTGGTTTGATACGCTATACACAATATTAAAATATCTTGAATCAGTCTTGAAATATTTATTCAATCGACCGAGTTTGACACTTGGCCCGCCGATATTACCTGCGCCCTGGTTAAAAAGAACAGGCTCTATATCTTTACCATATGATTTCCTTGCTGAAGCACAATAACTTAACGGAGATTTTTCATTGCCAAAAGAATCAATCGTAATATTTCTAAACCCAGCCCTTTCCAATAACAACTTCAAGCCGTCTCCTGTTATTCTCCAATAATCTGAAACTATGTTTGTTCCATGCAATTCATAATTAAAAGGCGTTGTTAAAAGTATCAACCCATCTTCTTTCAAAAGCTTATATATGTTCTCAATGGCTAAAAAAGGATTTGTTACATGTTCAAGAAGATCGGTGCAAATGATCGCATTGAATTTATTGAAATATTTCTCTTCTGGATTCAACACATCAAGAACTATATCCACATCAAAATATTCTTTTGTGATATCACTGGTGAGATAATTGCAATGTTTGAATAACTCACGTGGATATTTCCAATTACCGGCCCCTATATCTAAAACGTCCCCTTTTATCTTGGGCGCCCATTCCTCGAGAAACTGCATAATAACTTTTCTAACTAAAGAAACCTTCTCCCCTCTGTACATTGTCTCTATTGGCACCATAGTATTCGGTAGAGATTTAATTTCATTTTTAAAACCTGCAAGAGTAATGATATCGGGAATTCTATTATCGTCTCCATTCGTCATTATATTTTTGCGTGACTTCTTATGCCATCCCATTGAACAGAAGGTATTAAACCGAAAATCTATTTCATTGAGTCTTGGATCATCTATGATTTCGTGTAATAATGCCAACGTATGAACCCTAAACCAGGTAGGAAATAAATGACTATTTGGCATGGGATATGCAGTTCTCTTTATTCCCATCATAGAGAAAAGGGCATTTCTTCTATCATAAGTGAATCCGCCGTCCTCATTCTGGCAAAGAAAAATCTTATCAACCGTCCCTTTCTGTAAAACTGTCTCAATATCATTTCTTCTGTAATCAAGGATTTTATATCCGTTTACCAGTATATCGATAATATCAACATCCTCACATGCTCCCGATCCTATCGCATTTGAAGCCATTAAGGTTGTATCAATAACTTTTTCATGAAATTTGATAGGTCTCCCTAAGTAGTAATATACAAGGAATTGATGGTACGCCCCATAAATCGCATTATAGAAATCACACTTGCCGTCAGTGCCCCAGAGACCCGTTCCGGGGTCGGATTTTCCATCTAACCAATCAAACCAGAATTCCAGTGCTTTTTTAGCCCTCTCATCACCCTGTGCCATTTCGTAGCAAAGCAATTGACCTATAAATAAAAGATAGTTACCCTCATACCATGCATCTCTAAAATCTCTTTGATTAAGCCATATTTCAAGTTTACGAATATCTTTAAAATCTTCTAAAAACTTAAATTTCAACTTTGGTCTACTGTCCAATAATAATAAAGTGGGGAGAACATGGACTGTTAAATGCATCAACACGTGCTCCCAAGTATGCTTAGACCCTAACTCGTCTTTCTTAGTTTCCGGGCCTACATAAAATCCGGTCTCCTCATCTTGAAAGGAATTTAAGTAATCTGCATAGTTCTTCTTATTAATCCGGTCAAAATCGTTAAGATAGTATTTTGTCATTAAAGCAAAACAACAACCGTAGAGGCTCTCACCGCTGTTACGAAAAAGATGAAATCCAGTTTCGTCAATTTTTAGTGAATCAATATATTTTAAAGTTCGATTATCCCAGGTCATGTTTTAATATTTCTTTGAAGAATCCTCCCCGGGGTTCACCAGAGGTTTGATAAAGGTCTGTACTAAAAGCAACTTTCATAAGATTTTATTTTTATTTTAGCATATAGACCCGTATATCTGTGGCAAAAAGGGGGTTGTTCATCACTGTCTTTCTGATTGATTTAGTTATCTCAGACCGCGGCAATATGTTATGATAAATAATTAGTTATTATAGAAACATCAGCAATAATGAGCCAGTCATAAGTTGACTTTAAGAAATTAATGGATATAGCTATAAATCTTTCTGCCAGTCAATCTGTCAAACCCAAGTTCTCGCTTATAATGGCCAATTATAATAAGGAAAAATTCATTGAGGATTCCATAAAATCTGTTTTGAATCAGTCGTTCACAGAATGGGAACTCATTATTGTTGATGACTGCTCAACAGATACGTCTCCGAGTATTATTGAAAAGTATCTCAGCGATTCCAGAATTAAGCTGGTAACACATGAAAAAAACAGAGGATATACTGCTGCATTAAAGACAGGAATATCTCAAGTTAAAGCTGACTTCTTTGGTATTCTCGATTCTGACGATGTTTTAACTGAAGACGCAATATCTACAATGTATAACGCGCAC
>Ga0209048_10002038_pt1 | contig 20285 bp, 20 predicted proteins | sample FrelakmetCRP12CR_FD_187146 | JGI IMG/M metagenome (GOLD analysis project Ga0209048, IMG submission 187146) | Freshwater lake sediment microbial communities from the University of Notre Dame, USA, for methane emissions studies - CRP12 CR (SPAdes)... | ecosystem: Environmental > Aquatic >... | reverse complement strand
GTCGAGCAGGTCGGCCCGGATCCATGAGGCGCGGTCGCCGACGCGGCTGCGAGCCTCGGTCAGCGCTACCGCCGAAACGTCGAGCACAGTGACATCCGGGAATCCACGGCCCAACAGGGTGTCGACGAAACGGGAGGCGCCGCCTCCGACGTCGATCACCGAGTTCGTGGGGCCAACGCGGGCCAGATCGAGCATCGTCAGCGACATCGCCGGGTCGACCTCGTGCCAACTCACCTCGTCGACCCCGACCGTCGAGTACCGATCGTCCCAGTGAGCGCGTCGCGGCGTGGCTGGTTGGGGCAGGTCCGCGGTGGTCATGCGGCGCGAAGGGACAGGCCGGCTCGGATGGCGACGTAGGTGGCGAGCACGACCAGGAGTGCGACGAACCAGCGGACGAGGGCGACGGTGGGCAGCCGGTCGGCGATCGTCTTGCCGACCGAGACACCGAGGAGCCCGGCCACCGTGAACGGCAGCGCGACGGCCCAGTCGATGCCGGTGGTACCGACGCGAGTGGCCAGAGCGACAGCGGAGTTGATCGCGATGACGAGCAGCGAGGTGCCGACGGCCTCGGCCATGTCGAACCCCAGAGCGAGCACCAACGCGGGCACGACGACGAAGCCGCCACCGACCCCGAAGAAGCCCGTGATGAACCCGACGATCGTCCCCGCGACAAGGACCTTCACCACGACGGCGCCAGTCACCCGGGTGTGCGTCGCGACATGCACGGGTCCGTCGTCGGGCTCGGGGTACAGCTCGAAGTCCTCGTCACCGGCGCCGGGAACAGCCTGGTTGACCCACATGCGCCAGGCCGCGACGTACATCAGCCCCGCGAACGCGAGCAGCAGTACGTCCGGATTGACCGAGTGGTTGAGCTTGGTGCCGAGCAGCGAGCCGCCGACACCGGCGAGACCGAACATCACACCGGGCAGCACCCGCACGCGCCCGGCGCGCAGGTGAGCGAACATCCCGCCCAGCGCCGTCGCGCCGACGACGACCAGCGAGGTCGTGGTGGCAGCCTTGGGGTTCTCGCCGGCGGCGTACACCAAGACGGGCACGGCGAGGATCGACCCGCCTCCCCCGAGCGCGCCGAGAGAGACGCCGATGAGGAAGCCGAGCGGCGAGACCAGCAGCGCCCGACCGTTCACTCCACGGTTCCCTTCTTCCCGCTGCTGTCGACGATCGCTTGCCCGGCCGACTCCCAGGCACGCAGGTGGTCTGTGGGGATCAGCGCCCCGAGGGGCCCCACGGCCAGCGTGGTCATGGCTCCGGACAGCTTCGACAGCACGTTCACGATCGGCCTTTCGGATCTCCGCGACGAACCCAGATCGGTATACCCCTGAGGGTACTGCCTGGGGCTCGGAATACACCCCAGGGGGTATGAGTTCCCTCTGGGGCCGGGAGAGGATCGTCGCAAGGAGTGCACCATGGGTTGTTGCGGATGGCGGGCAGCGGATCGAGAACCCACACCGACGACCACGACCTCGGCGAACGACCAGCCGCTGGCCGAGCGGCGGGCCCAGGCCGAGCAGTACCTCAGCGCGGCTACGGGCGGCCAGGCCTGTGTCACCTCGGGGACCAGCCAGGGACCGGATCGGTGAAGCACGCCGAGGGTCGACTGATGGCGATCGTGGAGCTCCAGCGCAAGCTCCGAACCTGCACCCCCGGCAACGAGCGGGCCGTGGTCGATGAGTTGCTGGCCTCGTGGGAGCGCGAACAGCTGGCCGCGCGGGGACGGGGTGTGGCCTGGTCCGCCTATCGCGACGGTGGGGTCGCGGAGCTGCGCAGCCTCGGCGACGAACTCGACTGAGCGGCTCGGGTCCGCAGTCGCGGCCCGCTCACACGATCTTGCGGCCGATGACCTGCACGACCGAACCGAGCCCGGTGTGGCCGGTGCCTTCGCTGACCTCGCGTTCGAGCTCTTCGGCGTGGATGAGCTCGAGGGGCCCGAGCTCCTCTCGCAGGCCCGCGAGTGTCATCGTCAGCTCGGGCGTCGGCGGTCCACCGGTGCCCCGCCCGACCTGATCCGGGGTGTAGGCCTCGAGCAGCAACATCCCGCCGGGCTTGAGCGCGGTGACGACCCGACGGTGAAGATCACGGCGCACCGACGGCGGTAGATGGGCGAAGCTCGACACGACCAGATCCCACCGACCGTCGCCGAGGTCGAACTCGGCCAGGTCACCTACGGCAGCGTCGACGCGGACGCCACGGTCGGCCGCGAGGCGATGCGTCTTGGCGACACCAGCTTCGGTGAGGTCGACGCTGGACACCTCGTAGCCGCACTCGGCGAGGAAGACCGCGTTTCGCCCCTCCCCCTCGGCGAGGCAGATCGCCGATCCGGTGGGCAACTCCGCGAGCTTCGTACGAAGGAACTCGTTGGGTTCGGTCCCGTAGAGGTAGCCGTCAGCCCTGAAGCGCTCCTCCCACAGTTCGCGAGCCGACGTCTGGTCGCTCACCGCCGCAGAACGGACGGCCGCATGGTGGACGACCGGCCGCTCTCGCACTGGCACCGCTCGCTGTGGGGGACGTGACCGAGCACCTGTTCCACGTGGGCACCGCATCCGACCCAGGTCGGCCGGCGGCAGTCTGAGCACTTGACTGGCGTACACATACCCCCCAGGGTACCAGTCGGGTGTGTCCTGGTGGCCTTCACGAGCTGAACGTTCCCGGATCACAACCCATCGGGCGGGAGTTGTCCCATCGATTCCTCATACCCCTGTGGGTATATGCACCAGCCGGGTACGCTCAGGGCATGACCCAGGATCCGGCGGGACGCGTGCCGTCGCTGAGTCGACGGACGTTGCTGCGGGTAGCCGGCACCGGCGCGGTGGTGGTCGGGGTGGCTGGTGTGTCCGCCTGTGTGCCGCCGCGAGGCTCGAACGAGAGCGGCGCCCACGCCGTCCCGGGTGGTACGACCGGGTCGGCCTTCGCCCAACCACCGGAGTTGCGCAGTTCGGGCGGGCGCCTCGATCTCACGCTGGTCGCCTCGGCCAGGATGGTTCCCTGGGGTGACGGCACGCGCTTCGCCCTCACCTACAACGGCACCGTGCCCGGACCGACGCTGAGGGTGCGCCCGGGTGACGTCATCATGCTCACCCTGCGCAACGGGCTCGACACCGCAACCAATCTGCACACGCACGGCCTCCATGTGTCCCCCGAGGGCACAAGCGACAACGTGTTCGTGATGGTCGAGCCCGGCCAGGCGTTCACCTACGCGTACCGCCTGCCCGCCGATCATCCGAGCGGCACGTTCTGGTACCACCCCCACCACCACGGCCAGGTCGCCTCGCAGCTGTCGGGTGGCCTTGCCGGCGTGATCGTGGTCGAGGACGACCTCGATCAACTGCCCGAGCTGGCCGCCACCGCCGAGCGGGTGCTCGTGCTGTCCGATCCGGCGATCGGCGACTCAGCGTCCGTGCTGTCGGTGCCGATGTCTGAGCAGATGCAGGGCCGCGAGGGCGACGTCGTACTCGTGAACGGGCTGTTGCAGCCCCGGATCGCCACGACCACCGGCCGGGTCGAGCGGTGGCGACTCGTCAACGCGAGTGCATCTCGGTACTACCGGCTGCGTGTGGCTGACCACCAGCTCCATGTGATTGCGGGCGAGCACGGTCGCCTTGGCCAAGCCGTCGTGGTCGACGACCTGCTCCTCGTGCCGGGCCAACGGGCAGAAGTGCTCGTCGCCCCGACACGAGCCGGCAACTACGTCCTTTCCACTGCGTCGGTTGACCGGGGTTCGATGGGGATGGGTGGAGGGATGGGTGGCGGCGGGGGCGGCATGAGCGCGACCAGCGGGGCCGCCGACCTGCTGACGCTCGACGTGAGCGGTGACACCACCGCGGCACCCGCGCTCCCGACGCACCTGCGGACGGTAACCACACCACCCCGGACCGACGCCACCCGCGCCATGACGCTCGGTGCAATGGCGATGGGTCAGGGCCAGTTCGTCATCGACGGGAAGGCGTTCGAGCCCGGCCGGATCGACTCCATGGCCCGGCTCGGCACCACCGAGGAGTGGACGATCCGCAACGACTCGATGATGGACCACCCGTTCCACCTCCACGTCTGGCCGTTCCAAGTCGTCGGACGCAGCGGAGGCCAAGCCCTCGACCCCGGCTGGAAGGACACGGTCAACGTGCCGGCCGGTCAGTCGGTCACGATCAAGGTGACCTTCGCCGACTTCGCCGGCACGACCGTGTACCACTGCCACATACTCGACCACGAGGATCTCGGCATGATGGGCACGATCGACGTGCAGCAGACCTGACCGGGCCTCGGACCTCGGACCTCGCCGCGGAATAGGTACCCCATGGGGTATGTTGGATCCGAGGCCGCCCGACAGAAAGATCGGTCATGTTCTTCCGTCAGTACTACCTCGACTGCCTTTCGCACGCGAGCTACCTCATCGGGGACGAGACGACAGGACGCGCCGTGGTGGTCGATCCGCAGCGCGACGTGGCCGAGTACCTCGCCGACGCCCAGGTGCACGGCCTGACGATCGTGGCCGTGCTCGAGACCCACTTCCACGCCGACTTCCTCTCGGGTCACCTCGAGCTCGCCGAGCACACCGGCTCGACCATCGGGTTTGGCGCCGCAGCCGAAGGGCGGGCCGAGTTCCCGATCGAGACTTACCACGACGGCGACGTGATCTCGCTCGGTCAGGTCGAGCTGGAGATCCGCGAGACCCCGGGCCACACCCCCGAGTCGATCAGCATCGTGGTGTATCCCGCTGGCACGGCCGACGCGCCGTACGGGGTGCTCACCGGCGACACGTTGTTCATCGGCGACGTCGGCCGTCCCGACCTGCTGGCCTCGGTGGGCGTCTCGGCTGACGAGCTCGCCCGCCAGCTCTACCACTCGCTGCACGACAAGCTGCTCACGCTGCCCGACGCCACCAAGGTGTACCCCGCCCACGGTGCCGGTTCTGCCTGCGGCAAGAACCTGTCCACCGAGACCGTGTCGACCATCGGCGAGCAGCGTCGGTCCAACTACGCGCTGGCGCCGATGAGTGAGGACGACTTCGTCGAAGCCGTCACCCAGGGCCAATCGGTCGCACCGCTGTACTTCGCATTCGCGGCGAACCGCAACCGCGAGGCCCGAGAGCTGTTCGCGGATGACGTCCGGGTTCCGACCCTCACCATCGACGACGTCCTCTCCCACCAGCGTGACGGTGCGGTCGTGCTCGACGCCCGCGACGACATGGCCTTCGCCGCGGGGCACCTGATCGGGTCGGTCAACGTCGGTCTCGGCGGCCGGTTCGCCGAGTACGTCGGCCAGGTCGTCCAACCCGGCACCCCCATCGTGTTGATCACCGACCCCGGCCACGAGCCCGAGGCCAAGGTGCGCCTGGCCCGCATCGGCTTCGACGACGTCATCGGCGCCCTCGACGACCCCATCGCCACCTTCGTCGCCCACCCCGACACGGTTGAGCCGCTCTCGCGCCTCTCCGCCGCCGCGCTCGCCCAACGCATCGACACCATGCCCGACCTCGTAGTCATCGACGTCCGCAGCGCCAGCGAAGTCGCGCTCGGCGCCGTGCCCACCGCCCGCACCATCAGCCTCCCCGCACTCCCCGCCGCCATCGACGACCTCGACCCGACCGCGCCCACCGTCGTCTTCTGCGCCGGCGGCTACCGCTCCGCCACCGCGGCCAGCCTCCTGCGCTCCCGCGGCTTCGCCGACGTCTCCGACCTCGTCGGCGGCTACACCGCCTGGTCGTCCAGGCCGGATGTCGACAGTACGGTCGGGTGACCGGGATGCCCTGACCGCGTGGGCTCCCCACGTGACCGCGGCATGGACGAAGCCCCGATCAGTCGTGAGGGGGTGGGACCATCACCAGCGTCTGGCGCCACAGGCGCACGTGTCCGTCGAGGCCACGGAGCTGTTGGGTGACGATCGCGCTCCGCCGCAAAATCGTGACGACCGCAAGAACGAGGAGCACCAGCAGGGGCAGCTCGACGAGAAGCGCGGTGGCGATGGCTACGGCCTGCTCGGTTGTGCCCCACGACAGCGTGACGTCGAACCAGGCATCGCAGGCCACGAGCGCAGCCGTCATGGGCAGGAACACGATGGCGAGTTGCCGCCGGCGCCAGACCGACCATGCGCTCGTACCGAGAGCGACCGTCAGCGCCACATCGAAGCCGATCCACGCGGTGCGCCATGCGCCGACCGATGCCGTCGTAGGAAGGGTCGCGGACAACACCACGATCCAGGGCAGCAGGACAAGGGTGCCGACTGCGGTCACGCCGACGATGAGGACCCGCCGTCCCGGCGGGTGCTCGGGTGTGTTCGGTCGTTCGGTGGCCTCGTCGAGGAGCCGGGCGACGCTTGCCCGTTCAGCCACGGTCCAGGCAGCAACGTCGTCACGGCTCGGCACCGGGCGCAGCACGCTTCAGCCCCGCTTCGGGATCGGATGGTGGATCACCCCCAGGACTCTACCCGAACCAGCAGATACCCCCCAGGGTATGACCAAAGACTCTGTTCGCGACGCCCGGATCAGTGGACACTGCCTTCGAGACAACCCGAGCTCTGGAGACCGCTATGAAACGCAACATGGGAAGAACCGACCGGCTGATCCGAGCGCTCGTGGTGGCGCCGGTCCTCGTGATCGTGGCGTGGCTGATCGGCTTCGCCAGCATCGTCGGGGTGATCCTGGTCGTGCTGGCCGCGGTCATGGTGGCCACCGCGGCAGTCGGGTTCTGCCCGCTGTACCTCCCCCTGCACCTGAGCACAGACCGCGACCACCCCGCCGCTGCTTAGCCCGATGACCGCAGCACCAACTCGAGCGCGACGGCCCCGCCGGGGCCGGAAGCTGAGTGTGCGGGCATCGATCGGCATCACGTTGATCGCGGTATGGACCCTCGCCACGCTCACCGGCGTGCTGCTCTATGTCGCACCCACCGGCAGAGCCTCGGGCCAGCAGCCGCTGTTGTTCGGCATCACCAAGAACGGCTGGGGCGACATCCATTGGTGGATCAGCCTCATCGCCGTGATCGTCACCGTGATCCACGTGGCCGTCGACTGGAAGACCTTCCGGGCCTGCGTCCGTCACCTCGCCCACGCCCACGGCACCTCTCCCGCTCCCTGCGAGTGAGATCCGAGGGTTTCCACCCTCGCCGGTCGCAACACCGGCCCAGCCGTGCCGGTCCACGCAGCACACGTCGGATGCCTTGAGCCCATGACCCATCAACGCGCCGCGCAGGTGCGGGCCGGGTCAGAAAGGGTCGGGATGGACGAAGGCCTGCCTCAGGGGACCCAAGTCCCTCCTCGCTCACCATCACCACCCCAGGCGAGGATCAACTCGGAAGCGCCGTGACCGCGGCCTGGTCCACGGCTGCTGCGATCATCGATGTGAGAACGCTCACGCCTTCCGGCCACGTCGGGTGCACCGAGTCGGAGGTCAGCAACGCTCCGCTCGCGATGCTGGTCGCGACGGCACGGTCCCAGTCCACCACGTTCTCCTGGCTGCGGATCCACGCGTTGACCGCCGCGGCGATGTTGTTCGCGGCCGGATTGTCGGTATCGGTCGTGAGGGTGACGAAGACGACTGTCGTGCCCTGCGCCTCGAGCCGACCACGGGCCGCTGACAACGTCGAGATCGCGACCTCCGCGACCGTGCCCTTCAGAGCGTCGTTCGTTCCGAGGTTGATCACCATGACGTCGGGCCGCATCGCGATCATCTCGTCGAGCGACGGCTGCTGCTGCTCGGCCGTGTAGCCCGAGCGCCCGTCGATGGACACCAGGTACCAGGCGTCGAGCTGACGGTGGAGCGCATCGGCGGACAGCGCGGTTATCGAGTCGCCCACGATCGTCACCCTCGTCATACCGGCACCCTGGTACGGCTGGACGAGGGTGGGGACGTAACCCGACTCGGCGACCGTGATCGCGACAGGGGAAACGACCAACGGTGTCGTGGTCGACGGCGTGCCGACGGGTGAGATCGCGTCGAGTTGGCAGCTCACAGCCAGTACCAGCGCGGCGCAGGCCGTGAGCCCGACCTTCGTCATCTCGCGCATGGCATCGCCCCTCGTGGTCAGGTACGTCCGTTCAGATCCTTCGATCGCACCATGACGAACCGGCGTTGGAGGCACCTGTGAGCACCCTTCGGATCTGCTGTGAACCCGACTCACAGGAGATTCCCAGGTGGCTCACAGCAGGGCCCGATCCTGACGTGATTGCGTGACGCTCATGGAGACGACGAAGCCACGACGTTCCCGTGGGGTCAGCGGCCGACGAGCGCTGGCGCTGAGTGCCGTGTCCCTGGTGGCCCTGGCCGCGTGCGGATCAGGGTCGACGAGTGACTCGACCGCCACGTCGTCGTCGCCGGCCTCGACCGCTGCCGCGGCCGCGGCCGCGACCGACTGTGTCGCCGTACCGATCAGCTCCACCACGTCGACCACCACGAGCCCGGCCGGTGGTTCGAGCAGCGGTGCCCCGGCGGCCCCTCCCGGCGGTGCAGCACCGGGCGGGACGGCGACCGTCACCCCGACCGGCTCGTATGCGCTCAGCCGCGACACCGCGACGAAGACCGCGCCGACCTTCACGGCCACCGCGGCGAACACGTCCGGCCTGCTGGTCACGAACGCGGGGGCGTTGACATTGACGAACCCCACGGTCATCACGAGTGGGGACTCCTCGTCGACCGACGAGAGCAGCTTCTACGGCCTCGACGCCGGGGTGCTCGCCACCAGCGGGTCGGCGATCACCGTCGATGGCGGCTCGGTCACCACGACGGGCACCGGCGCCAACGGGGTGTTCGCCACCGGCGCAGGCTCCACCGTCGCGATCTACGGCACGACCATCGCCGCTAGCGGCGCCGCCGCCCACGGGATCATGGTCAGCGCCGGCGGCACCATCACCGCCCGTGACCTCACCGTGTCGACCCAGGACAAGAACGGCGCGGCCGTCGCCACCGACCGGGGCGGCGGCACGATCACCGTCGAGCGCGGCAGCTACCGGACGGCCGGGGTCGACTCGCCCGGGCTCTACTCGACCGGCACCCTGATCATCGACGACGCCACCGTCGCGGCGACCGGGGCCGAGGTGGCCGTCATCGAAGGATCGAACTCCATAACCATCACCAACTCGAGGGCCTCGGGCACCAAGAAGTCAGGCATCATGATCTTCCAGAGCTTCTCCGGCGACGCGCAGGGCTCCGACGGACGCTTCTCGATGACCGGCGGCTCGCTCACCCAGGCCGAGGGACCGCTGTTCTTCGTCACCAACACGACCGGGACCATCACCCTTCACGCGGTGAACGCCACGGCCGGCTCCGGCATCCTGCTGAAGGCCGTGGCCGACCAGTGGGGCACCACCGGCTCCAACGGCGGTCACGCCACCTTGAACGCCTCATCGCAGACCCTCGCCGGCAACGTCGTCGTCGACGCGGTCAGCAACGCAACCATCGCGCTCACCGACGCATCCGCGCTCACCGCGACGATCGACGCCGCCCACACCGCCAAGAGCGTGACGGTCTCGCTCGATGCCTCGAGTACATGGACGCTTACCGGCGATTCCCACGTCACCGTCCTCGACGACACCGCCGGCCTCTCCGGCACGGCCATCACCAACATCATCGGCAACGGGCATACGGTCCAGTACGACGCGAGCGCCAACCCCACCCTCGCCGCCCGGACCTACTCGCTGTCAGGCGGCGGAACACTCACCCCCGCCTGAGCTCGGTGTGGCCGTGATGGCCGGAAACCCCCCTACCGGGCAGCGTTGCGGAGCTCGCGGGCCCGGGCGGCGCGTGCGGCCGACCTGCGCTTCCACGCCTTGACCTTCCAGTGGCGCAGGCGGGCTGACCGGGGCTTGGCCGGGCGAACGGTGGCGTCGTCACCGTCGCGGCGCAGGGTGTGCACCGGCACCGGCACCACCACTGCGTCGGCGAGCTCGGGGTCGGCCAGCGCCGCGGTCATCTGCGACGCCTGCCGGCGGACCCGTCGATGCGATGCGGCCCGCTGCGACACCTGGACGCTGCGGGTCGAGTCGGGTGGGCGCTGAGAGCCACTGGCCATAGGTGCGACCTCCGCTGGGTGAGAACCCGGCCGGCATCTCCGCAGAAGCGCCGGACCGCGGTCGGAAAACCGAATCGTCGCGCCGTACGACGAAGGTGTCACTCCCCAGAATTGGGCGCCTTCAGGCAGACCCGGCCGATCAGGTGCGTCAGGACGATTCGGCGTCTTCCATGGGTTTCTCCTCCCGGGACACCGGCCGATCGTGAGGCAGCTCGCGGGTCGACGCGAGTGAGATCAGCGCGAGCAACGCCGCCGCGAGCAGCCCGGCCTTGAGTGCCTGGAGTTGGGCGTGCTCGTAGTCATCGACCACGGCGGTTGCGGTGGCCTGGTCGAGGCCGGCCGCCTCTGCTCCGGCCTGGACCTGGTCGGAGGACACGAAATCGATGCCGGTGCCGGCAGCGACGCCGACCTGGGTCGAGATCTCTGCGCTTATGCGGGGGTCGTCCTCGATCTTCGACACGAAAACGCTGGTCAGGCCGGCGAGCACGATCGCTCCGATGAGCGCGACACCGAGCGAGGAGCCGAGTTGCTGGCCGGTGTACTGCAAGCCACCCGCCTCGCCGCGGCCGGACGCATCGACCGACGACTGCACGACATTGCCGAGCTGGGAGACCATGAGCCCCATCCCCACACCGAGCACCGCCATCGAGAGGGCGAAGCCCGCCTCGGCCAGGTCGGGCTTGATCGTCGCGAGCAGCGCGAGCGTGGCGGCGAAGGTGGTCCACAGCCCCGCTCTGACGATGGACCGCACCGCGAACCGCGATGAGAGCCTCGAGCCGGCCGCCGACGCGATGAACATCGTGATCGATACGGGCAGCATCTTGATGCCCGTATCGAGGGCGTCGAGGCCGAGGACGAGCTGCAGGTACAGGGGAATGACGAAGAAGACACCCATCAGGATCAGGTTCTGGCTGAACAGCCCCAACAGGCCCGATCGCAGCGGCGGCACCTTGACCAGGTCGAGATGCACGAGGGGGTCGCGGCCCACGCGCTCGCGGCGGCGCTGCCAGCGGACGAAGCCCCACACGAGAGCGAATCCGGCGGTGATCACGAAGATCGTCAGCGAGAACCCGAACAGCTCGATCGGTGAGTCCTTCGGCTTGATCAGACCCCAGTTGCTCGACTGCAGGACCCCCAGAACGATCAACCCCAGGCCCGAGGCGGAAAGCACCGTGCCGACGAGGTCGAGGCGGAGCGCCGGGCCGGTTCGAACCGCGTCCTTCACCCGATTGGTCATGGCCAGGATGAACACGACGAGGACGACCTCGCCGGCGAAGACGACCCGCCAGGTCAGCTCGGTGGTGGCCCAGCCGCCCAGGATCGGGCCGACCGCGATACCGGCACCGGCGACGCCGCCGATCACGGCGTAGGCCACCTTGCGGTCGGCTCCTTCGAAGTTGCCGGCGATCAGTGCCGCCATCGCCGGCAGCACCAGGGCCGCGCCGAGCCCTTCGAGGATGGACCACCCCAATGTCAGGACCGGCACCGTCGGCGCCACTGCGGTCATCGCCGACCCACAGCCGTAGATGATCAGACCGATCACGAATGCCTTGCGGCGGCCGATGATGTCGCCGATCTTGGCGCCGGTGAGCATGAACATCGCCATCACCAGGCAGTAGAGGGTGATCACCGCCTGGATCGTGGTGACCGTCGTGTCGAAGTCCTCCACCAGCTTGGAGATCGACACGTTCATCACCGACTGGTCGAGCACCATCACGAACTGCGCCGTCCCCAACGCGACCAGTGCCCACCACTTCTTCATCGCTCGCCCCACCCTTCAGTCGTTGATGCACGGCCGCAGCAGGCCCATCTCGGCGGCGATCGGGACGGTAGTTCAATGTGTACAGTTATTCACAATTCCAACTGCGTCGGGATCGCGGCCGTCGAGACTCGAAATACGAGGCCAGTGTGGCTCCGGCGAGCATGATGCCCACAGCCGACGAGAGATGGCGAGGAGGCCGATGTCGGAGTCCGGCGAATCCGAGCGGGGCCGAAGGCGACCGGGACCGCGTCGCCGGCACGGTTCACCGGTCGGGCCGGACGCGGTACGCCGGGCGGTGTTGGATGCCGCGGCGGACCTGTTCGCGAGACGGGGCATCGACGCCGTGTCGCTGCGTGAGGTCGCCAAGGCCGCCGACGTGCAGTTGGCACTCATCGCCCGCTACATCGGGACCCGGGCTGAGCTCATCGACGCCGTCTTCACCGATCTCAGCAACAAACTGGCCCGAGAGCTCACCGATCAGCCCCGGGAGCAGATCAGCTTCGAGCGCGAGTCGACGATGGGGCGCTGGACGATCCTGCTCGCGCACCTGGTGGTGACCAGTGTCGATCTCGACGCCGCCACGACGCCGTTCAACCCGGTGCAGGCGATGGCCCGGGTCCTCCAGGAGGGCTACGGGCTCGAGCCGCGCGACGCCCGGATCCGGGGGGCTCAGATCGCGGCGATGGCGCTGGGCTGGCGGATGTTCGAGCGCTATCTCGTCGCCGCCGGCGATCTGGGCTCGATCCCAATCGGCGAGCTGCACGACGAGCTCACCGCCCTCAACCGACACATCGGCGCCACTCCTCTCTCGGCGCCACCCGACTCGCCACTCGCCGACGGCTGACCGATCATGCGAACACCCGTCTGAGAGCGGAACTCGGGGACCCAACGCCCTGGCCCGATCTCACATCCCGGCCTCGAATGTGCACAAGTGTTCACTACGACGGGCGATGAGCTACTCTTGAGGGCCAAGTAAGGACCACCGCGGCCTGCTGGGGTCCCGCTCACGCCCGCTCGGTGTCGCACCGGGCCCGTTGGATAGGAGGATCCGCATGCTGTTCGCACTCTCGACCGTCGGCTGGGTCAGCCTTGGTGTCATCGGCGTCATCATCTGGATCGCGATCGCGTTCTGGCCAGCACGAGTCGCCGGGCGGAAGGGCCACAGCTTCATCGGCTACTTCATCTTGAGCCTGTTCTGCTTCCCCCTCGCGCTGATCCTGGCCTACGTCGTCAAAGACCGCCGAGGCCTCTCCGTGAGAGCTTGACCCAATCCCTCGTCCCCGCCGCGACCAGACGCCCACTGCCGACCAGCAGGGTCGGCAGTGGGCGAACCGGTCCGTACCGACCTACCCATGACCGTCGACGACAATGGGGTGGTGGAAGCACCACACCACCCCGCAGGGGCCGCGTCGGCAGACGTCCACCGTCCCTCGACCACGGATGCTCCGGACGAGAGGCAAACCGGACGCGTGGCGGGGCTGGTCCGCGCCATTCGCGACGGCGACGACCAGATGGTCGAGCAGGCCGTCCTCAGGTTGAGCCGGTCGAAGCGGGCGCTGGCCCCCTTGGCGCTCCTGGTCGGTGCGTTCGTGATGCTGTTCGTCGCGCTGAGACTTCTGTTGACCAACTGGCGGCTCACGATCGTCCAGGTGCTCCCGGCCATGTGGATCTGGTTGGCGATGCTCGACCTCAAGGCCCATGTCCTGCGGGGACGGGAGTTCCTCGACCTGCGCGGCCCGATCGTGGTCGTGCTCGTGCTCGTCGTCACGGCGATCACGACCGCCGCGTTCGTGCTCAACGCCGTATTCGCCTTCACGATCGCCACGCCGGGACCGCCGAAGATCCGACCCGCGTTCGCACAGGTTCGATCGCACTGGGTCGTCATCACCGGATCCGGTGCCGTTGTCGGCTTTGCCCTCGGGCTCGCGGCGGTGGTCTTCGAACGCTGGGGCGTCCGGTGGTTCGCGCTCTCGATGAGCGTTGTGATCGGCGTGATGATGTTCTGCTACGTCGCCATCCCCTCCCGACTGCTCGGGCTGAAGACGCGTGACACCTCGTACACGAAGCGCGACCAGATGGCCGCCGCAGCCATCGGGGGCATGCTCGGCGCCGTGGTCTGCACACCGCCGTACCTGCTGGGACGCCTCGGCGTCCTCATGCTCGGGTCATCGACCCTGCTCGTGCCGGGGATCATCCTGTTGGTCATCGGGTTCGCCCTCCAAGCCGGCGCCACCGGATCGGTCACGGCCATCAAGATGAGCGCCAAGCTCGCCGTCGGTCGTCCCCTCCTGCCCACCGAGCCGACCGCCCCCCACTCGTAATCCGGGCCCACCCGGCACGGTCACCGGCCCCAGTTGCTCGTCGACGAAGGCGAACACCCCGGCGTAGTAACGGCATTCACGACGGCCAGCACGACCAGGACCGCACCGGTGCTCCACTCCCGGATCGCGAACGACACGGTCGCGGCGCCGACGAGGATCAACTGCATGTAGCTGCGGTACTGGTCGAGGAAGCGCAGCCAGCCGGGCCTGGGCGCTTCCTCAGCAAGCGCGTTCGGACCGTTGTCGTCGAGGAGGCGAGCTGCCTCGGCCGCCGAGAGCCACGGTCGGGATCGACCCCGAGGGAGCCGGTGACCTCTTCAGCGGGTTTCGTGTACCAGCGCGGGCTTGTCGCGGTCGCCCCGTCGGTCGGTTGGGCAATGGTCATCGCTGGATCTCGCCAACCGCCCGCATAGGCCCACGTTGCGCTCAGGGGCGCACGCGCGGGTACGGAACAAGGTCCCGCCGAACGGACCGAGTCGGGCCTCCCGGCGGGACCCGCACCGGTCAGACCACGTCGACCGCAGGCGCCGCGAACTGGGCGTTGTAGAGACGGGCGTACGCGCCGTCGCGCTCGAGGAGCTCGTCGTGCGAGCCGTGCTCCACGATCTCGCCGTGCTCCATCACCAGGATGGTGTGCGCATCTCGGATGGTGGACAGCCGGTGCGCGATGACGAAGCTGGTGCGGTTCGAGCGCAAGGCCGCCATGGCCCGCTGGATCAACACCTCGGTGCGGGTGTCAACCGAGCTCGTGGCCTCGTCGAGGATGAGGATCGTCGGGTCGGCGAGGAAGGCTCGGGCGATCGTGAGCAGCTGCTTCTCGCCGGCACTGACCGTGCCGCCCTCGTCATCGATCATGGTGTCGTACCCGTGGGGCAGCGAGTGCACAAAACGGTCGACGTAAGTCGCCTCGGCGGCGGCACGGATCTGGGCCTCGGTGGCGCCGAGATTGCCGTAGGCGATGTTGTCGCGGATGGTGCCGTCGAACAGCCACGTGTCCTGCAGGACCATGCCGATGTTCTCCCGCAGGTCGTCTCGGCGCATGGTGGAGATGTCGATGCCGTCGAGCGTGATGGCGCCGGCGTCGAGCTCGTAGAACCGCATGATGAGGTTCACCAGCGTCGTCTTCCCCGCGCCGGTGGGGCCCACGATCGCCACCGTGTGCCCGGGTTCAGCAATCAGGGAGAGGTCCTCGATGAGCGGCTTCGCGGGGTCGTAGGAGAACGACACGTGTGAGAACTCGACTCGGCCCCGGAACTCGTGGTCGGCGACCTCGATCGGGTGCTCGTCAGTCTCCTCGGGCGCGTCGAGGAGCTCGAAGACCCGCTCCGCCGAGGCGATGCCCGACTGCATCACGTTGATCATCGACGCGAGCTGGGTCAGCGGCTGGGTGAACTGTCGCGAGTACTGGATGAACGCCTGGATGTCGCCGATGCTCATCTGGCCCGACGCCACCCGCAGACCACCGATGAGGGCGATGGCCACGTAGTTGAGGTTGCCGAAGAACATCATCGCCGGCTGCACGATGCCGGAGATGAACTGGGCTCCCCGTCCCGCCTCGAACAGCTCCTCGTTCTTCTGGCGGAAGCGCTCCTCGAAGTCCCGCTGTCGACCGAACACCTTCACGAGCGAGTGCCCGGTGAAGGCCTCCTCCACCTGCGCGTTCAACGCGCCGGTATGGGCCCACTGGTCGACGAACTTGCGCTTGGAGCGGCGGGTGATCGCCTTCATGGTGGCCCACGATGCCGGGATGGTGACCAACGCGACGAGAGCAAGGATCGGCGAGATCGTGAACATCATGATCAACACGCCGAACATCGTGAGGATCGACGTGAGCATCTGGCTCAGCGTCTGCTGAAGGCTCTGGGCCAGGTTGTCGATGTCGTTGGTCGTGCGGCTGAGCAGGTCACCTCGCTGTTGCCGGTCGACGTACTGCAGCGGCATCCGGTTGATCTTGTCCTCGACGTCGGAGCGGAGCCGGAACATCGCTCGCTGGACGACCCCGGCCAGGATGTACGCCTGCAGGAACGAGAGGGTCGCGCCGAGCACGTACACGGTCAGCGCGAGGAGCAGGACCCGACGCAGTTCCGAGTAGTCGATGCCCTTGCCCGTGGTCACGCCTCGGACGATCACGTTCGTCGCCGTACCCAGGATGCGGGGCCCGATCACGAGCAGGACCACGCTGACGACCGCCAGCACCAGCACGACCACGACCCCGAACCCCTCGGGACGGAGGCGGGCCGCGAGACGGCGCGTGGAGTTCTTGAAGTCCTTCGACCGACCGAGCGGCATGCCGGCGGCACCCCAGCGACCGCCGAACCCCTGATTGCGCTCCGCCTCCGGGCGTTCGACCTCCTGCTCGTCGTCGGCGACGGTGGTCGGCGGCGTGGTCCCCGATTCACTCACGCCGCTTCCTCCTTCGTGAGCTGCGACTCGACGATCTCGACGTAGGTCGGGCACGACTCGAGAAGGTCGCGGTGCGTGCCCACACCGACGAGCTCGCCATCCTCGATCACCAGGACCTGATCGGCGTGCATGATCGTCGACACCCGCTGGGCGACGATCAGCGTCACCGCGTCGGCGACGACGGGAACCAGCGCCGCTCGCAGCCTGGCGTCGGTGGCCAGATCGAGAGCGGAGAACGAGTCGTCGAACAGGTAGATGGCCGGGCGCCGAACGAGGGCACGGGCGATGGCGAGACGCTGCCGCTGGCCGCCCGACACGTTGGAGCCGCCCTGGCTGATCGGGGCATCGAGCTGGCCGGGCATCTCCTGTACGAACTCGTCGGCCTGGGCGATCCCGAGCGCCCACCAGCAGAGGTCGTCGCTCGCGTCGGGATCCGCGTGACGGAGGTTGCTGCGGACGGTGCCGGAGAAGAGGTAGGGCTTCTGGGGCACCAGGCCGATGTGGCTCCAGAGCAGCTCGGGCTCGAGGTCGCGAACGTCGACCCCGTTCACGAGCACGGCCCCGCCGGTGACGTCGAACTGCCGCGGGATCATGTTGAGCAGCGTCGTCTTGCCCGCACCGGTGCTGCCGATGATCGCGGTGGTCTCACCGGCCCGAGCCGTGAACGAGATGCCCGCCAGCACCGGAACGTCGGCACCGGGATAGCGGAACTCCACGTCGCGGAACTCGAGGGATGCGGGTCCGATCAGCGCGGTCACCGGTACCTCGGGGGGCACGATCGACGAGTCGACGTCGAGCACCTCCTCGATGCGCTCGGCGCTCACCGCGGCGCGCGGCGCGAGCACCGCGACGAACGTGGCCATCATCACTGACATCAGGATCTGGATCAGGTAGCTGAGGAACGCGATGAGCGCGCCCACCTGCATGTCGCCCGCGCCGATGCGGCGACCGCCCAGCCAGATCGCAGCCACGCTCGACGCGTTCACCACCAACATCACGGTGGGGAACATGAACGCCATCAGCCGACCCACGTTGAGCGAGGTCTCCGTGAGGTCCTCGTTGGCCCCCTCGAACCGACGGGTCTCGTGGGGTTCGCGCACGAATGCCCGCACGACGCGCATGCCCGTGATCTGCTCGCGGACGATCCCGTTGATGCGATCGAGACGGACCTGCATCACCTGGAACTGAGGAAGCATCCGGGAGATCACGAGGCCGATCGCACCGACGAGCACGGGGATGCTCACCAGCAGCAACAGCGTCAACGGACCGTCTTCACGGATGGCCATGATCACGCCGCCGACGATCATGATCGGGGCGGCGATGAGCAGGGTGAAGGTCATCAGCACCAACATCTGCACCTGCGTCACGTCGTTCGTGATGCGGGTGATCAGCGACGGCGCGCCGAAGCGGGCGACGTCCTGAGCGGAGAAGTCCGTGACCCTGTGGAAGAGCGCTTTGCGGACGTCACGACCGAAGGCCATCGCCACCCGCGAACCCACGTAGACCGCCGCGACCGCAAAGACCACCTGCACGAGCGTGACGCCGAGCATCACGGCGCCCATCCGCCAGATGTAGCCCGTGTCGCCGGTGATCACGCCCTTGTCGATGATGTCGGCGTTGAGCGTGGGGAGCAGGAGCGTGCACATCGTCTGGACGACGGTGAGCGCCACGACCACCAGCATCGGCCGGGTGTAGTCACGGAGGAAGGTTCGGAGTAGTCGGATCAGCATCGGTCAGTCGGTCAGCTCGGCTCGCGCGGTCGACGACGTGGTCACAGCCGGCGAGGGCCCAGAACCTCGTTCACGCTACTGTCCCAGGCCACCGTTGGGTCATGCGCGCCGCCGGTCCGAGAGCAGAGGTCTTCGATGATGAGCACGCATTCCCCCGATCCCCCGTCCCCAATCCTGCGGGCGATCCTGAATCTCGCCGCCTTCCATCGCGACCACGAGAAGTTCTACGCGGTCGCGCCACGCGAGCAGGCCGTGGCGCTCCAGCGCCATGCTCGGACCCTCCAGGCGCTCGCCGATCGTTGGACGACGACCGAGCCGGTCCACCCGACACCGTTCACGCCAACGGTGAGTGGCTCGCCGCCGCGATGCAGGCCTCCTGGGACGTGGCCGTCGCGCTGATCGAGATCGACGACCTGGCCACCACCGCCGTGGCACCACGGCGCCTCTACTCGGCGGCCGAGCTCGTCGCCCGCGCCGCTGACCTGCTCAGCGACTCGGCCGGGCTCGTCCACGACAAACGAGCGGCGTTGGCGCACGTTCCGCGCCCGCGTCGAGCTGCTGGTGGGCGGGCACGACGGGCCGGGCCGTGGTGGTCGACCCGCAGAGTGACGTGCCCGAGGGCCTCGACGACGGCCCGCTCAGGCCACCGAGCCCTTCTTGCCCCGGCTGTTCACGACCGGCTGCCCGGCGGCCCGCCATGCGTTCATGCCGCCGGTGAGGTTCACGGCGTCGAAGCCCGACCGGACGAGCATCTTGGACGCCCGCTTCGACCGGTTGCCCGACCGGCACACGACGACCAGTGTGCGGTCGTGCGGCAGACGGTCCATCGAGGCGGACAGGTGCCCGAGGGGATGGTGCTTGGCCTTGGGAGCATGTCCCGCGTCCCACTCACGCTTCTCGCGCACGTCGACGAGCACCGCGCCGTGCTCGAGGAAGTCCTGGGCCTCGACGGCATCGACACCGGTCGCGCCGGCACCTCCGAACAGCTTCGACAGCACGCTCATGACCGACCTCTCGACGCAGCGGACAGAAAGGAGCTTATACCCCCTAGGGTATAAGTGGCCGGGCGGGGTCAAGCAAAACGGATGAGGCTGAGCGCGCCGGCGACGAGGCAGTAGATGGCGAACGGGGTGAGTGTCCGCGTCTCGAAGAACCGCACCAGGAACCGCACCGAGGCGTACGCGGCGAGACCGGCGGCGATGGCACCGACCAGGGCCTGGCCGCGGATGCCGTCGCCGTTGGAGCCGAGCAGGTCGGGGATCTTGTACAGGCCCGCGGCCAGGATGACCGGCGTGGCCAACAGGAACGAGAACCGCGCCGCGTCTTCGTGGTCGAGGCCGCGGGCCAGGCCGGTCACCATGGTGACGCCCGACCGACTGATGCCCGCGAACAGCGCGGCGATCTGCGAGGTGCCGACGAGGGCGGCGTCGCCCATCGCCAACGAGTCGAGGCGTCGCCCGGGCTCGGGATGCTCGTGCTGCGGGTGGGCCTCGGCGAGGGCGCGCACCGGGGCCCGGCGTCGGAACCACTCGCCGGCGAGCAGCACCAGGCCGTTGAGCATCAAGAAGATCGCCGCCGCGGTCGGTTTGGCGAACAAGGTGCGCAGCGAATGCTCGAACAGCAGGCCCACGACGCCGACCGGGATGGTGCCGATGATGAGCAACCAGGCCATGCGCTGGTCGGGTGTCTCGATGCGTCGGGTGCGCAGCGTCTGGAGGAATCCGACGACGATCCGGCGCCACTCGTCGCGGAAGAAGATGAGCAGGGCGATGGCCGTGGCCACGTGGAGGGCAACGAGGAACGCGAGGTAGAACGACTCCGAGGCCGACTGCGCCGCGACGACGTCGGTCCAACCGAACCACTCGGGGACCAGCACCGAGTGACCCAGGCTCGAGATGGGGAACAGCTCGGTCACGCCCTGGATGAGGCCGATCACGATGGCCTGGAAGTAGGTGATCATGAGAACCAGGAACCCTAGCGATAGGACGGGGGCGGCGGTAGGTCGGGGCGAGGTGGCGGCGGTCGGTCCGGGGGCGGGGGCGTGAACCCGGTCGGG
>Ga0209048_10002037_pt1 | contig 20285 bp, 19 predicted proteins | sample FrelakmetCRP12CR_FD_187146 | JGI IMG/M metagenome (GOLD analysis project Ga0209048, IMG submission 187146) | Freshwater lake sediment microbial communities from the University of Notre Dame, USA, for methane emissions studies - CRP12 CR (SPAdes)... | ecosystem: Environmental > Aquatic >... | reverse complement strand
AGAAATTCATTTCTGTGTGGATCGCCAGTATTCTTGCGTGCTTGCGCGTGTTCACCGAACTCTTAACCGGACAGCAGTGAGACAGCATGGAGAATCTCACTCGATGCCGACTGGTTACTGGTCACTGGTTACTTCCCCCGATCTCCAACGGCGCCTGCGGCACTGTCTCCCAGAACTCCGGATCGTGGCCGTAGAAGATGCGCGCGCCGGCAGCGCGCAGCTGGCGCAGATGCTGAAGTGACTGACGCATCCCCTCTTCGTCGTACACCACCGATGGTAGATGTAGCTCTTCGAGCGTGCGCCGCAGGTAGCAGGCATCACCGGTGAGGATGATCTCACCAGTGTCGAGTCGCACGCGCAGCGATTGGTGCCCGGGCGTGTGGCCGTAGGTCGGCAGGCAGACGACACGGCCGTCGCCGAACAGGTCGTGCTCACCGTCGACGACCAGCACGTCATGGCCGCAGTCGTAGTCTTTCGGGTCGTAGAAGTTCCGTCGAATCAGGTCCGCATCGTGGCCGGCTTCCCATTCCGGACGCTGCACGACGAGCTGGGCGTTGGGAATGGTGGCGTTGCCACCGGTGTGATCGAAGTGCAGGTGCGAGTTGACAAGATAGCGGACCGTGCGCGGCTCGATGTCGAGCGCGGCCAGACGGCCAGCGACGTCCTCTCCCGGTCGAAACTCAACATCGAATAGACGCGCAGCCAATCCCAAGCGGCCGGCGGGATCGGACTGTGCAGCGGGGTGCATGCCGCTGTCGAAGAGCACCCGGCCGTGGGGATGGTCGATCAAGAAGCACGGCACGGGCACACGCAAGCGGCCCGGCTCGCCGGCAAGGAAACCGGCCATGGCTCCGGTCAACCACCCACAGGTCATCGCAAAGAGACGCACCGCCATTGCACGAACTCCCTTCGTCGTTAAAATCGTGGACACCGCCACTTAGTCGCGGCGCTCTTCCAACGTCAAGAAGGGCGCAGCAGGAGCAGATGCGCCGTCCTCCGCCACCGCTCGCGCCAGTTGCACAGGTTGACTCCACGCGCGTCGTCGGCAATCAACAGGAGCGCGTATGACCCTGAGTGCCGCACCCCATCGCCCTGCCCCGCCTGAGATTCAGGTGGGTTTCGATACTGTTGGCGCCGAATCGCCGCTGGTCACGCTCAGCGGCTGGGGTCGCCACCCGGTCGTCGAAGGGCACGAGAGTCTCTCCGAAGACCTCGAGCGCATCACCCGCGGCGCTGTGCTCACGCGCGGCCTGGGCCGCTCATACGGCGACGCCTCGCTGCCGCCGCCGGGACAGCACCGCGTGGCCGGCTCCGTGTTGGCCGATCGCTTACTGGCATTCGACCCGGACACCGGGATCGTGCGCGCCGAAGCCGGGTGTCCGCTGTGGCGCGTCAACCGCGTCTTCCTGCCGCGCGGCTTCTTCACGCCGGTAACGCCCGGCACGCACTACGTGACGCTGGGCGGCATGGTCGCCGCCGACGTGCACGGCAAGAGCCATCATGTCGACGGTTGCTTCGGCGAGCACGTGACACGCTTGAAGATGCGCGTCGCCGACGGGCGCATCATCGAATGTTCGGACGATGCCGAGCGCGACTTGTTCCGCGCCACGCTCGGCGGCATGGGCTTGACCGGCCACATCCTGGAAGTCGATTTCCGTCTGCGCCGCATCCCGACGCCGTGGATTTGGCAGGAAAGCGTGCAGACACCGGACTTCGACGCCACCATCGAGCGACTGCGCGAAGGCAGCCGTCAGTGGCCGATGACCGTGTGCTGGGCCGACTTCCTGAACAGGGGACCGCAGGCCGGCCGCGGGCTCGTGATGATGGGCCGCTGGGCCGAGCCCGGCGAGGCGCCGCCGCAGCAGCCGCGTTTCCGCCACGCACCGTCGCTGCCGCCCGTGTTTCCAAACTGGGCGCTGCAGGAGTGGATGGTCCGGGTGTTCAACTGGCTCTACTACGTCAAGCACGGCGCGCGCACACACACCGGCATCGTGCATCCCGAGGCGTTCTTCTATCCACTGGACGTGGTTCGCGATTGGAATCGCCTCTACGGTCCACGCGGCTTCACCCAGTATCAGGCCGTGCTGCCGACATCCAGCGACAACAGCCGGCACCACCGTTTCCTGGCGCGGCTGCACGCGCTGAACGCACCCGTGTTTCTCTGCGTGATCAAGGACTGCGGCCCCGAGGGTAAAGGCATGCTCTCCTTTCCGAAGCCGGGCGTCTCGTATGCCTTGGATCTCCCCATCAGCGCGCAGACGCAAGCGCTGGTCGACGCGTTGAACGAGTTCGTGATTGCCGAGGGCGGCCGCATCTATCTCGCCAAGGACGCGTTCACGCGCGCCGAGCACTTCCGCGCCATGGAGCCGCGGCTCGACGCCTGGAGCCGCGTGCGGCGCCAGTGGGACCCGCACGGCACGCTGCGGAGCGCGCAGTCGGTGCGCGTCCTGGGAGATCAGCCGTGAAAGTCGTCTTCCTCGGCGCCACGCGTGGCATGGGCAGGGCCTTGGCCCGCTTGATGGTGCAGCGTGGCGACCAGCTGTTCCTCCTCGGCCGCGACCCCGAGGAGCTTGCCCGCAGCGCGCAGGACCTGGAGGTCGTCGCCGGTGGTGGCAAGGTCGATGCAGCATGGTGCGACCTGTTGCAGCCAGACACGTTCGCCGCAGCACTCGACCAGGCCGCTCGCGCGCTCAATGGCTTCGACACAGTGGTCGTGACCGCGGGGCTCTTTGCAACGCAAGAGCAGCTCGAGGAAAACGCGGCGCTACGGCAGGACCTGCTCACCGCCGACTTCACCAACACCGTCCAGTTCTGCGAAGCGGCGCGGCGCACTCTCCTCGCGGCGGGCGGCGGCACACTCGTCGTTTTCAGCTCGGTGGCAGGCGATCGCGGGCGCAAGCCGGTGATCCTGTATGGCGCCGCCAAGGCCGGCCTCTCGCACTATCTCGAAGGGCTCGACCACAAGTTCCGCGCGCACGGTCTGCGCACGATTTGCGTGAAGCCGGGCTTCGTCAAAACCGGCATGACCGCCGGCCTCAAGCCGCCACCATTCGCCGGCGAACCAGACGCCGTCGCCCGCGTCGTGCTCAAGGCCATCGATCGCGGACGACCCGTGGTGTACGTGCCGGGGATCTGGCGCTGGGTGATGCTGGTCATCCGCAACCTGCCGCGCGCCGTGATGCGGCGCATCGGGTTCTGACAAGAGAGGGCGATGGCGGCGTGCGGCGTTGACGCCAATCTCCATCATGCCTCCAGCCGCTGCTCAGCGCCTGAACAGCCGCTGCGTCGCCAGGTCGGCGCCGGCGCGCAGGGCACGCAGTTTTTCCCACACGACCTCTTCGGCCACCTCACCGAGACCGGCGGACGTTGCGAAGCCGCAGTCGGTGCCGGCCAGCACACGGTGCGGGTCGCCGACCACCGTGGCGACGCGCTCAATGCGGTCGGCCACGACCTCGGGGTGCTCGACGTAGTTGGTCGTTGTATCGATCGCACCGACGATCAGCAGCATATCCTTGGGCAGCGGGTGACGCGTGAAGCACCGGTACTCGTGCTCGTGGCGCGGGTTGGCCATCGACAGCATGAGCGCGCCGACGTTCGCCGCGTAGAGGTGCGGTAGGATGTCGTCCAGCGGCACATCGAACTGATGCGGGGCTTCGTAGTTGCCCCAGCAGACGTGCAGGCGCACGCGGTCGCGCGGGATGTTGGCGAGCGCCCGATTGATCGCCGCGATGGTCTGATCCACGAAGGCGATGAACTCCGCCAGCGGCCGGTCGGCGTAAGTGGTGTGGCGCTCCATCGCGAGATCGGGACCGTCGATCTGCAGGATGTGCCCCTGTGCGACGATGTACTCGTACTCCGTCCTCAGCGCAGCAGCGACCGCGGCGAGGTACGCTTCGGTGCTCGGGTAGAACTCGTTGAGCATCGCCAGCGCAATGATGCCGGGCGACGGCGCCGTCATGAACGACTCGATGAAGTGCGACGGCTGCGCGTCGAGGATGCGCCGGTAGTCGGCACACTCCCGCTCGATGACGGAGCGATCGACGTAGCGTACCTCACCCACCGCCTTCGGTGTCTGCGCCAGGCTCACCATCATGCGCGAGAAGTCCGGCAGTTTGATCTCCAGGAAGCTCTGGTAGTGGATGATGTCACGCATGACCGGCCGCTGGGCGATGCCCGCAAAGCCGCTCATGCAGTGCTGCACATACGTGAAGAAGCTCTCGCGCGGCTGCTCCCCGTTGTTGCCGATGTCGATGCCCGCTGCGAGCTGCCTTGCCACCACGTGTTGCGTCGATTGCTCGACCACCTCCGCAAACGCGGCGGCGTCAATCGGCTCGCGGCGGCTCTTGCGAACGAGCAGTTCCAGTAGCGCCTTGGTGCGCGGCAGGCTGCCAGCGTGGGTGGTGAGGATGCGGTGGCGACTATGTTCCATTGGCGCGCTCCTTCGGCGAGGGCATCACTGCCTTCCTGCAGAAGCGGGCACCGCAGTACAGCGACCGGTAAACGCCGAGGTACACGGCGTTCATCATGTAGCTCTTGCCGTCGCTTTGCCGAGCGCAGCCAAGCCGCCCCTACTTGACCTGCGCTCCGGCCGCGACCGGCTTCTCTGGAACAACGATTGCCAGGCGGCCTTCCCCGTCGGAGGCGGCCAAGAGCATTCCTTGGCTCTCGACGCCACGCAGCGTGGCCGGTGCGAGATTCGCGACCACAACGATCTGCTTCCCGATCAAAAGCTCGGGCTCGTAGTGCGCGCGAATGCCGGCGACGAGTTGGCGCTGCTCGCCACCGAGGTCCACGGTGAGCACCAAGAGGCGGTCAGCTTTGGGATGCGGAGCTGCTGACGTCACGGTTGCAACGCGCAGATCCAGGGTGCGGAAGTCGTCGATTGTCACGGTGCCCATCGCGTTCAAGTAGCAATCTTCCACGCGTCCGCAACTGGACCGTAACCTGGCCTATTCGCCAACCAATCTGCGTTGACGCAAATCGGCGAGGCTGTTAGCCTGTGGCCGCACAGAAGCAATTCGCCCGCAGGGCCAATTCCACCAACCGGCCGGGCACGTATCCGCAGTAGGGGAGGGCATGACACATGTTGACGCTTGGGCGACCCTGTACCAACCGGACACTCGCCGCTCTTGGTGTTTCTCTCCTCGTCTTTCTTGCGGCCTGCACCGACAATAGCATTTTTCTACCGCCGGTAGGCGCACCGACGCCAACGCCCACCAACACGTTGCCACGACCGTCGGCGACGTCCACACCAGCCATCACCCAGGCACCCACAACCACTTTCACCTCAACGCCCACGACACAGCCGACCAACACCCCGACCAGCACATCCACGGCCCCGCCCACAAGTACCCCTTCAGCAACGCCGAGCAATACAGTCACGCCAACGGCGACGGCGACGGCGACGCTAACATCCGCACCGACCCATACACGGACACCAACCGTCACCTCCACCGACACACCGACGCAGACCGCCACTGGCACGCCGACGTCAACACCAACGCCGGTCCAACTGCAGGCGACGCTGAGCGGTGAGAACGAAGAGCCGCCGGTGACGACCGCCGCGACCGGCAGCGCTACTGTTGTGGTGGACCAGGCCCACTCCCTGATCACCGTGACGCTGACCACCGCCGGGCTCGTCGACGTGGTGGCGGCCCACATCCACATCGGACCTGTCGGCGTGAGCGGACCGGTCATCTTCCCGCTTTACAGCACCGCCGGCGGATCCTTCACCTCGCCGTACACGACGACGGTGACCGCGGCGGACTTGATCCCGGCGCCGGGGGCGGAAACGTTCGCTGAGGCCGTCGCCGCCATCCTCAGCGGTGGCACGTACGTCAACATCCACACCACGGCCAACCCAAACGGCGAGATCCGTGGGCAAATCGGCGCTACCGAGTTACACGCGTCGATGAGTGGCGACAACGAGGAGCCGCCAGTCACCACCGACGCCAGCGGCCGCGCTAGCGTCGGCATTACCGACACGGCCATCACGGTCACGTTCAACACCACCGGACTGACGGACGTCATCTTGGCACACCTCCACATCGGCGCCGTCGGGATTAACGGCCCAGTCATCTTCCCGCTCTACAGTGCCGCCGACGGCCCATTCACCTCGCCGTTCACCAAGACTGTCACCGCCGCCGACCTGCCAGCAGACCCAGGGGCGGAGAACTTTGCGGACGCGATTGCAGCGATCAAGCGCGGTGACACCTACGTCAACATTCACACCCTGGCCAACCCGAACGGCGCGATCCGTGGCCAGGTGGGTGCAACCGAAGTGCACGCACTGTTGAATGGCGCGAACCAGGAACCGCCGGTAGTGACCGATACAACTGGTCGGGCCAGCATTGGCATCACCGACTCCGACATCACCGTCACATTGCGTACCCAGGGCTTCGTCGATGCCATCCTCGCTCACATCCATCTGGGAACCGAGCACGTCAACGGACCAGTCATCTTTCCACTCTTTAATAGAACCGATGACGGGCCGTTCAGCTCGCCCTACACAAAGACGGTGACCGCTGCCGACCTGTTACCGGCGCCGGGCGCCGAGACCTTCGCTGAGGCGTTGGCCGCGATCCGCGCCGGCGGCACATACATCAACGTCCACACCGTGGCATACCAGAATGGAGAGATCCGCGGTCAGATTCCCGCCAGCGGGCCGCCGCCAACGGCAACACCAACCGCAACGCTCACACGAACGGAGACGCCGATGCCGATCGACACGGCCGCGCCGACCAATACTCCGATTGAAGGGGACACCCCAACACCGACAGAGACGGCAACCGCGACGTGGACGCCCACCGGCGGCGACACTCCAACAGCGTCCACCACGCCCGCCGAGGTCGAGACCCCGACGCCGACCGAAACGCCAACGCAGATGCCCACGCCACCCTAAGGCACGCTCCCCTACCGCACGGTCGAGCGGCCAGCGCGGCTGACCGCTGCACGGTGGCTCTTCTGGCAGTCGCGACAGAGACCGTACAGCTCCATCTTGTGGCCTGTGATCTGGAAGCCGAGGCGGCGAGCGACCTCAGCCTGCAATGTTTCGATACGTCCTTCCTCGAACTCGACGATCTTGCCGCAGTTCTCGCAGATCAGGTGGTCGTGGTGGCGTCCTTCGGAGGCGCTCTCGTAGCGCGCCTCCGCATCGCGGAAGTGTCGTTCCACGGCAAGTCCGCACTCTTTGAGCAGCTTCATCGTGCGATACACCGTCGCGTAGCCGATGTGTGGGTTGATGCGCTTCACCTCGTTGTACAGCTCCTCAACGCTGATGTGGCGCTGGCTCGCAAAAAATACACGCGCAATGTCATCGCGCTGCGCGGTAGACTTGAGCCCTTGCCGGCGCAGGTGCTGCTTGAATATTGCGAAGCGGTCCGGAGTAGGGTTGTGAGCCGGACGGGTCATCATGGCGACCTGAAGGTCGCCGCTACGATGCGGCTAACAACTGCGCGGCACGATCGAGCAGACGCCGGGCCGCGGGAGACACATACACGTCATCGAGCGGTCGTCCCGCCAACTCGTCCACGAGGATATCGATCTGGGCAGTCGGCGGCAGCCCGCGATCAAGGAAGATCACATGGGCCTCATGCACGCGACAACTACCGCTGCGGACGCGGTACCCGACCTCGCGCAGCAGCTTCTCTTCACGCACCTCGAATCCAAGACGCGTCGCGACCATCTTGAGTTCTTCCAACAGCGCCAACTGCTCGCCAGCACCACGGCTTTGCTTGTCTGTTTGACGTGCCACGCCACGATTTTTACTGGAGGCCTTGCGCAATGTAAACCCCACGGGGTGCGCTCGCGCCAGATCACGGTCGTAATTCTGAGTATCGCCACTTCCGGCGCAAAGAATGCCGGCCATGCCGGCCCCGCACAGCTTGAAGGCGCGCACCCGAAAGGGTAGACAGTCAGACGGTTGCCGCATGATCAAGACGATCCTTGTCGGACTCGACGGTTCTGAGCACTCGCGCACATCCGCACGCTACGCCTTGTGGCTCGGCGCACGGCTCGGTGCCACCGTCATCGGGCTGCATGTCGTAGACATCGTCTCCATCGAAGGATCATTCTTCCACGATATCTCCGGTTCCCTCGGCTTCGAGCCGTATCTCGACTTCTCGTCGAAGATGCGCGAGGTGCTACACGAGCGGGGCAAGGCGCTGCTCGAAGAGTTCGCCGACAAAGCGCGCGCCAGTGGCGTACGCTTCGACACGGTCTTGGGCATGGGTGTGGTTGCCAATGAGATCGCCGAGCATGCCAAGACCGCCGACTTGGTGGTCATCGGGCACCGCGGCGTAAACGAGAAGTTCTCCACCGGCCTGCTTGGTAGCGCGGCCGAGAGCGTCACGCGCAAGGCGCCGAAGCCGGTGTTCATCTGCACAATGGAGTTCCGTGAGATCACCAAGCCGTTGCTCGCCTACGATGGCAGCCAGCGCGCCGCGGCGGCGATGCAGTCCGCTGCGGAGTTCTGCGCAACGCTGTCGTTGCCGCTGACGGTCCTGACGGTGAACAAAGATGAGATGGCGGGGCGGCGCATACTCGACGAGGCCGAGACGTATCTCCGTCCCTACCAACTGCGCACGGCCTTCGAGTTGCAGCAAACGGGCAACGCTCCCGAACGCATCGCTACCTTCCTCAAGGAGCACGGGTACGACTTGCTCTTCATCGGCGCGTACGGTCACAGCCGCATCATCGAGATGGTCCTCGGCAGCACCACGGAATACGTGCTCCGCAACACTCCGTGCCCGGTGTTTCTGAACCGTTGACGGCGGTCTCTGATCGATCAAAATGCCGGCATCACCGTATCGATGAAGATCCGCAGCCCTTCGATGTCGAACGGTGCGCGCAAGGCGAGGATGACCCACTCGGCGCCGGCCTGCACGTACGCACCGATGCGGTCGATGACTTCTTGTGGCGCGCCGATGAGCATGCCGGGTTCCATGAAGCTCAGCGCCGACCCGAACTGCGTTTGTAGGCCTTGGCGCTTCGCCTGCGCCTCGGCCTCATTGCGTCCGATGGCGAGACCCACGTTGACCGTGCGCGTGATCTCCTGGGGCGGGCGGCGTTCCCTCTCGCACCATTGGGTGAGGACCGCGTTTTTCTGCTGAAACAGCTGCGGACCGATGAACGGCACGTTCCACCCGTCGGCGTATTTCGCCGCCATGCGCAGCAAGCGCTTCTCGCCCATCCCACCCAGCCAGAGACGTGGGCGCTCCTGCAGGGGTTTCGGCTCACAGCGCGCGTCGGTCACCTGGTAGTGTTTGCCCAAGAACGTCGTCGTCTCCTGCGTGAACAGACCACGGATGATCTGCAGCCCTTCCTCCAGCTGATCCAGGCGATCCTTGATGGGCAGGAACGGGATGCCGTAGGCATCGAACTCGATCTGGCTCCAGCCCGCACCGAGGCCGAGCTCCATGCGGCCGCCGCTAACGTGGTCAACCGTCACCATGGCATTGGCAAGCACGGCCGGATGCCGGTACGCCATGCAATACACCAGACTGCCAACCCGGACGCGGCGCGTTTCCGCGGCCAGCGCCGTCATGATCGACACGGCCTCGAAACACGACCCTTGGGTATCACCCCCGACCAGCATCGCCGGGTAGAAGTGGTCCCAGATCGACACCCAATGGAACCCCGAGCGGTCGGCCAGACGCCAGACCTGTCGCAGGTCGTCGAGCGTGCAGTTCTGCGGTCCCGTGTGGACACCGAAAAGAATCTTGCTCATTGTCGTTTATCAACCGGCGCCGAGTGACTGTCCGCGGCCCACTGTAGCTTGGGCATGACAATCGTCGCAAGAACGTGACGACGCGAACCGGCGCTGATCGAGGGACCGCTCTGACTCATTGTGACAACCGGGCAAGCTCCCGTGTGGCCACATCCTTGCATCGCGTCACTCTGCTTCCGAGGTTCGCTATGTTTGCAATGCCGATGAGCGACAACGTAATCCGCCTGCTGGGGCGGTATTCGGCCGGCCTCCGTCTCGCGGCCGAGCACGGGCCGTCCTCCGGGGTGGTCCATGAGTACGCTTACGAGAATACCCCGCAGGGGAACGGCTTGCTGGGGCGTTGGATCGATCGGACCTTTCTGGGGTTAAGTACGTGGGACAGCATTCGACAGAGGATCCAGTCGACGAAGGATTTGCTCACGGAGCTGCTCATGCAGCGGCGGGCGGCCGGCCAGGCGACCGTCATCCTCGACGTTGCTGCGGGCACCGCACGCTACTTGCGCGAGTTGGCACGCGCGCACAGCGGCGAGGATTTGGTGATCGTGTGTCGCGATCGCGATCCGCGCCAAGTCATGCACGGGCGAAAGCTGGCGGCCGACGAAGCGCTCCAGGGGATCACGTTCTCGGTTGGTGATGCCACCGACGAATCGAGTTACCTGCTCAGCCACGACGCCGACATCGCGCTAGCCATCGGACTGTTCCCCCACCTGCATCGCGACGATGCGGTGCGGACCGTGATGCGCCTGGTGTACACTCACTTGAGTGCAGGTGGTGGCTTCCTCTGCAGCACGCTGGCGAGACCATCCGCGTGGCTGACGGACTGGGACGGCAACGCGTTCGCCGCTCCGCCCGCCATCCGCTCACCGGAACAGATCGCCGAGTGGCTGCGCAGCGCCGGCTTCACGCGGATCGATCAACGTTTCAGCCAGCCGCAGGGCGTCGCCCTCATCGGCTGGAAGCCGGAAGCCTGAAGTTGTGATGCGTGCTCGTGAATAGTGTTCGGATACGAGCACGCATCACGACTTCACTGCCGATACGTCATCCGCAACAGCACCGTGAAATCGGCGCTTGTTGCCACACCGCTGACGTTGTCGATGATCCCGAGTTGGAAGAGAAGAGACGCGACGGCAACGTTCACTCCGCCGGTCAGCTCAACCACCGTTCCATCCAGAACGGGCGCTCCGGTTCCGTGGAACGGGCTGGTGTACAGCTCCTGTTGAAGCACCAGCGAGACCGGGCGAAAGATGCGCGCTTCGAACGCCACTCCTTCGGTCACGATCGGGTTGAGCGTCAGAGACCCGGGGGTAATCGGGCCGACCGGGTAGATCAGCGCCAGGTTCCCGTAGGTAACGAGCCAGTCGAGGAACTGGTGCTCCGCCGCCACGCCCAGGCCGAAGTCCGGCTTGCCGCTGCCATAGACGCCGCCGGCGCGGCCGGTCGGAAACTTGATCGCCGCGCGGAGCGAGAGGAGTGGCCATTTCTCCGGATGCCAGGCTTCGTACTTGCCGCTCATCCAGATGTCGCCCAGGTTGAACGACTGGTCCTTGCCGTCGAACAGCGTGACGTCTCCACGCTGCACGTGAAACGCGCCGAACGAGTTGTTCGGGAACAAGTTGCGCTCGGGGTTGAAGTTGCCGACCAGATGCTCGACGCTGTCGATGAGCGGATCGAGGAAGCCGCCGAAGCGGGAGATCATCGGCACGTCGAGCCCGACCTCAAACCCGCGGCCGAGGCCAACGCTACCGCCCAGCACCGTGCGGTTGGTTTCGAACTTCAGAGTTGCGTCGATGCCCCCCTGATTCGTGGCGATCTCGTTGCTCTCCGCCGTCTCCAAATGCAGCTCGAAATGCCCTGCGGGTTGGACGCGCGCGCGCGCGAACGGCAGGTTCAGGAAGATCAGCTGAATTGGCTGGAAATTGCGAACCGGATTCGGCCCATACCCGGCGAATGACTCGTCCTCGGCGCGCGCCACGGCGGCGCACATGAGCAGCGCCAGGCAGACGGTAGCGAGCATGCGCATAGCCGCTGGCGCTTACCGGAGCGACCTGCAGGACTCAAGCCCGTTCACTCCTTCTTTCGCGTCGTGGCGCCGGACTTCTCGAACATGAACGAGGCACTCTGTTTCGCCTGTGCGGCGTCTCCGCGCAGCAGCGCCGCGCGGAAGTTCTGAGCAAGGGCGCGCATCAGCGTCGCTTCGGCGGGGTCGAGGCCGTCGGCCAGCGCGGCCAAGCGGTCCATGGCGTGACCGATCTGCGCAACCGCCGCCGGCAGGTCGCCGCGGTCGCGCGCGGCCATTGCGGTAATCAGCATGCTGCGCACCGTGGCAACCACTGGGCCGGCGTGTGCGCCGAGCACCACCTCGAGGTCGCTGAGGCGTGTAAGGACCGACTCCAAGGCGACTGGAATCACTTCCTCGTGCTTGTGCGACATGCGCTTGCTAGGCTACAAGCCCCAGCCGGAATTACAACTCAGGAGGCGCATACGCTCTTCGTCATCATCGGGCACGACGCTCCGGACGCAAAGGAAAAGCGCCCGCAACACCGTCCGGCCCACCTGCGGCACCTGGAGCCGCTGTCGCAAGCGGGCAAGGTCGTGCTCGCCGGGCCGTTCACCGACGGCAGCGGCAGCTTGATCATCGTTGACCTGCCCTCGCGCGAGGCCGTGTGGGAGGTGGTGGCGCGCGATCCCTATGTGGTCAACGGGGTTTTCAACCGCGTCGAGGTCAAGCCGTTCATGCAAGTGTTCCCGCAGCCGGCAGACGGCACGCGTTGAGACTCTCAACCCACCTGCTGGCTCCAGCATCATCTCCCTCAACCGTCGTAGGTCTAAGAAGTTCCGTCCTATTGGAGTCCGGCACCGATGCAACGCAGGCGCCTGTCCTGACCGACGTGGCGTGCCGGTCCAGCTTGCTCGGCCGCGGTTGAAGATCGGGGGCATTGATCTTGCACTCCGGCGCGACACACGACAGGATCACAGGACATGATTGAGCTCATCGGCCTCACCAAGAAATACGCCAAGACCGTCGCGGTCGATGACCTGAATCTCGCCGTGTCAGGCGGAGAGATCTTCGGCTTCCTCGGGCCCAACGGCGCTGGCAAGACGACCACCATCCGCATGATGATGGGGTTGCTGCAACCGAGCGCGGGCAGCGTGCGGCTCGCCGGCCACGACTTGGCCACCGACGATCTCGCGGCCAAGCAGCTGTGCGGCTTCGTTCCCGACCGGCCACACATCTATGAGAAGCTTACAGGAGCCGAGTTCCTTGATTTCGTCGCCGGCCTGTATCACGTCCCGGCAGCAGTGTCGGCGCGGCGGCGCGACGAGTTGCTGCAGATGTTCGACCTGACGCAGTGGGCGGTCGAGCTGGTGGAGAGCTACTCGCACGGCATGAAGCAGCGGCTGGTGATGGCAGCGGCATTGATTCATGCGCCGCGCTTGCTCATCGTCGACGAGCCGATGGTGGGCATGGATCCGCGTGGTGCGCGCCTCCTGAAGCGCACGTTCCGTCAGTTGGCGCACAACGGTGTCACCGTCTTCATGTCGACGCACAGTCTCGAAGTCGCGGAGGAAACGTGCGATCGCATCGGCATCATCAACGAAGGCCGTCTGATTGCCGTGGGGACTGTCGACGAGTTACGTCGTCAGGTTGGTGCACACGCCAATTCTCGGCTGGAAACCATCTTCCTCAAACTGACCGGCGGCGAAGACGTTGCTGAGATCCTCACCGCGCTGCGCGCTTGAGCGATGGCTGTGCCCGCATCCGCCACGATCGGCACCCCGCCCAGTGGCATCCCGGCACCGTGGTCCGAGCCGGCGCGCCTCCGCCTGCTGCTGTCGCCACGCTTCCGCGCTGCTCGGAACCGCGCGCACCGCCTCGACCGTCGTGGCCGCATCGCCTTGGGGTTCCTCGGGCTGCTCGGTGTCGCCTTCTGGGTCGCCATCTTCGTCTTCTTCTACCGCGCGCTGCGCTACTTCCTGAGTGTGCCAGAGTTCGGGCCGGTGCTCACGTACAAGCTGCTCGGGATGGTCTTCCTCACCTTCTTCTCGATCCTGCTCTTCTCCAACATCATCACCGCGCTGTCGACGTTCTTTCTGTCGAGCGAGTTGGACCGCATCGTCGCAGCGCCGGTCAATCGGACGTTGTTCTTCTACGCTCGTTTCGGCGACACGATGATTGAGTCGTCGTGGATGGTACTCGCATTCGCCGTGCCCGCCTTTCTGGCGTACGGCATCGCACACCACGCCGGGCCGCTCTTTTACCTGGCGACCGTGCTGACCCTGCCGCCGTTTCTCGTGATCCCGGCGGCGCTCGGGGTGGCGCTGACCGCCGTGCTGGTCAACGTGTTTCCCGCCCGGCGGACGCGTGACATTCTCGTGCTGCTGTCGGTCATCGCGATCGCCATGCTGTACCTGTTCTTCCGCATGCTGCAGCCGGAGCGCCTGGTGAATCCCGAGGCGTTCGCGAGCTTCGTCGAGTTCCTCGCGGCCATGCGGACGCCGTCATCGCAGTTCCTCCCCAGCACCTGGGCAGCCGAGATCCTGTACCCGCTGCTCAACGGCAACAGCGGCTCCGCGCTGTTCTACCTGCTCCTGCTGGTGAGCACGGCTGCTGCGCTCACCGTCCTCTGCGAGGCGCTGATGCATCGCCTGTTCCGCCCGGGGTGGAGCAAGGCGCAAGAAGGCCGCACGGCGCGCTTCACGCAACAGGCGGTGTGGGAGCAGGCACTACGCGTGCTGACGCTGCCGTTCGCGCCGCAGCTGCGGCTGCTGATGATCAAGGAGATCAAGACATTTTTTCGCGATACGAGCCAGTGGTCGCAGCTGATCCTGCTGCTCGCCCTGGTGGTGGTGTACGTCTACAACTTCAGCGTGTTGCCCCTGAAGGGAAGCCCGTTGGTCACCTTCTACTTCAAGAACGTCATCGCATTTCTGAACCTCGCCCTCGCCGGCTTCGTCATCGCGTCGGTGGCCGTACGGTTCGTCCTGCCGTCGGTGAGTCTGGAGGGCAAGTCGTTCTGGATCGCCAAGACGGCGCCGCTGCCGTTGCGGCGGCTGTGGTGGAGCAAGTTCTGGGTGGGCCTGGTGCCGTTGCTGGTGTTGGGTGAGGTGCTCGTCGTGGCGACGAACTACTACTTGCAGGTCATGCCGCTAATGATGTGGCTGTCGACGCTGACGCTCTTCTGCATGACCTTCGGCATCGTCGCGCTGGGCCTGGCGGTCGGCGCCGCGTACCCCAAGTTCGACGCCGATAACGCCGCCAAGGTCGCAGCCGGCGTCGGTGGGCTAGTGTACATGATTCTCTGCATGTCATTCATCGGCGCCGTGGTCGTGCTCGAGGCGTGGCCGGTCTACGCGTGGTTTATGAGCCGGCTGCACGAGGCGCCGCTGTCCTCCCTGGCAGAGACCGGTGTCGCAGCATCGCTGGCGACGGCCGCGGCGCTGACGCTGGCTGTCTTTCTGATCTCCGTCCGCTACGGCATCCGCCGACTCGGGACGATCGAGCCCTGACGCATCGCCACACGCAACGGTGTGCGGCAGCGATGCATCCGCACTTGCCGCCCCCTGCTGCGCGGCTTCCAGTGCGGCGAACGGATCACCGGACCGCTGGCGCACCGCATCGAGCACGGCCTGGATGGTGCGCGGCAGATCGCCGGCCTGCTGGCCCAACATATCCTCAAACAGCTGCAAGCGGTCCGCGTACATCAGGTCCTGGAGGATCACCGCGTTGTTCAGCGGCAGCGTCGCGAACTCCTTGTACATGCGGGTGCGCAGCGGCAGCGTAGTGAACTCGCCTTGCGCTGCGCGGAAGAGCTGTTCGCGGTCATTGAGCGTCGCACCGTCGCCGTAGGCCGCACGCAAGCGCGTGGTGAAGCGCACGAGGAAATCCGAAAATACCAACGCATCCCCCCAATCCGTGGTCGCCTGGCGCAGCGCTTCTGCATCATCCCGGCCAGAGAAGAACAGCATCGCGCCACGATGACCGACGAAGTTGGCGAACGATTCATCGAAGTCGGCATGCCCGCCGATGTACCTGGTGTTGTGCAGCAACTCGTGGATGATCACGTTGGCCAGCGTGGCGCGGTCGTAGCGCAGCAGATTGGACAACAGCGGGTCGGCGAACCATCCAAGCGTGCTGAACGCGACGGACGGGCGCACGTACGTGTCGTAGCCGTCACGTTCGAGACTCGCCGCTTCCGCTCTCGCCTCGCTCTCGGAAAAGTACCCCTTGTATGGAACGCGCCCAACGACCGGGAACCACCACGTATAGGCCTGCAGTTGCAACTGATACGCCGCCGAGACGACGTGCACGACCTGGTCCGCGTCGACGTGCGCAACGCTGCCGTAGCTGTCGCCGACGCGCAAGTGGAGCGTCTCGTGGGCAAACACACGCACCGCGAGGACGAGCTGCAGTTTCTCGCGAGTTGTGGCGTCAAGGTCCCCGCGTCGCAGCATCTCCTCGATCGGCTGCCGCCGCCACAGGATCTTCGCCTCCTCATAGCCGGCACGCAGGACGTAGCCGGGCGAGCAGCCGGAGAGGAAGGGGCTGAAGGTCAAAAGGCAAAACGCAACGAGCGCGCAGGCAGAGAGCGGCGCGGACGCGTGCAGCTGTCTGGGGTCGCGCGGTTCACGATCACGCGTCACGCGCTTCACTTCGCGGCAACTGCGGCGTCGTCGGCCGGCATCTCCGCCGACGCAGACTCTCGGCCGCGCGTCTGCAGCGCATGCAGGCGGGCATAGAGTCCGCCGAGTTCGAGCAGCTCACGATGCGTTCCCATCTCGCGGATCGTCCCGTGGTGCATGACGATGATGCGATCGGAGCGCTCGATCGTCGACAGGCGGTGCGCGATGACGACAGAGGTGCGGTCCTGCATGAGCTTCTCCAGCGCGTCCTGGATCAACAGCTCCGTTTCTGTGTCGACGCTGGAGGTCGCTTCATCAAGCACCAGAATCGCCGGGCTGTACGCCAGGGCGCGCGCGAACGACAGCAGCTGCCGCTGGCCGGTAGACAAGTTGCTGCCGCGCTCGCGCAGCGCCTCCGCGTACTCGGCGGGAAGCCGTTCAATGAAACGGTGGGCGTTGACGGCCGTCGCGGCGTGACGGATCGTCTCGAAGGGAATGTCGGGGCGGCGCAGGCCGATATTGTCGGCAATCGTCCCGGAGAACAGAAACACGTCTTGCGCGACCGCGCCGATGCAGCGGCGCAGCGCCTGCAGGTCCCACTCGCGCACATCGACGCCGTCGATCAGCACCCGGCCGCGCTGCACATCGTAGAAGCGATTCAGCAGCTTGATGATGGTCGTCTTGCCCGCCCCGGTGGCACCGACGATGGCAATTTTCTCGCCCGGCTCGACCGTGAATGAGATGTCGCGCAAGATCCAGTCATCTTTCTTGTAGGCAAACCAGACGTGGTCGAACTCGATGCGGCCGCGCGCGCGGCCCACTTGCCCAGCGGGAATATGCGGCGCCGCCGGGTTGTGGATTGCGGGTGCCGTGTCGAGCAACTCGAAGACCCGTTCCGCGGCAGACATGGCCGACTGCATCACCGCATACTTCGCAGAAAAGTCGCGCAGGGGAATGAAGAACTTCTGGACGTACTCGATGAAGGCCACGAGCGTGCCGAACGCCAGCACGCCAGCGAGAATCTGCCGGCCTCCGTACCACACGATGAGCGCGAAGGAGATACTGCTCACCGCCTCGACCAGAGAGAAGAGCGACGCTTCGTAAACGTTCGACCAGTGGTTCGCCTCGCGGTGCGCGTCATTATATTGGTCGAACTCGCGGAACGTTGCAGCTTCGCGCCCGAAGAGCTGGATGACCATCATGCCCGAGATGGCCTCCTGCAGGTACGCGTTGATGCGCGCGATACGCTCGCGAATCAGACGGTAGCTGTGGCGTGCCCTGAGGCGGAAGAAGTTGATGGCCAGCGCCATCAGCGGCAGCAGCGACAAACTCACCAGGGCAAGACGCCAGTCGATGGCCAGCATGATCGCGACGATGCCGAGCAAGGTGACGATGTCCATCAAGATGGTGATCGCGCCGGCCGCGAACATCTCGTTGATGACATCGATGTCGGTGGTCATGCGGGTCACGAGCCGGCCCACCGGGTGGCGATCGAAGAAGGCGGCCTCGAGCCGCTGCACGTGGGCGAAGATGTCGATGCGCAGATCAGCCAGGCTCTTCTGCGCCACCAGCATGGTCAGGTAGTACTGCAGGTACATGAAGGCCAACTCGCCGATCATGGCGACAGCGTACACACCACCCATCAGAAACACGCCGCCAGTATCGGCGCGGCTGATGTAGCGGTCGATCGTCACCTTCAGCACGTAGGGTTGTGCCAGAACGAACACGGACGTTGCCGGCAGGCAGGCCATCGCCAGCCAGAAATCACGGCGGTACGGCCGTATGTAGGTCCACAGACGGCGGATGAGGCGCGCATCGTACGCCTTCCCAAGGGCCGCCTCGTCGGCCATGCCGGCGGCGCGCTGCGGTGCTCCGCTTGGTTTCGCGCGGGTGGCGATCACAGCTCGGAGATCTCCTCTTCGAGGCGTTGCTGGCGGAAGAGGTCGGCATAGAAACCATCGTGGGCGAGCAGGGTCTCGTGATCGCCAAGCTCGACGATGCGGCCATCGTCCAATACGGCAATGAGGTCGGCGTCCTGGATGGTGGAGATACGGTGCGCAATGATGATGGCGGTGCGGCCGCGCATGACGGTCTCGAGCGCATGGAGGATGGCGCGTTCGGTACGCGTATCCACACTGGACAACGCGTCGTCGAGCACCAGGATCGGCGCATCGGCGAGCACCGCACGGGCCAGCGTGAGTCGCTGTTTCTGGCCTCCAGAGAGCGTAATCCCACGTTCCCCGACGACGGTATCGTAGGCGCGCGGAAACGCTTCGATGTCGTCGGCCACACCGGCCACCGCGGCAGCGCGGCGCACCGCGGCGTCGTCGGCGCCGTCGACCCCGAAACGAATGTTGTCGCGCACGCTGGTGGAGAAGAGAAACGGGTCTTGCGAGACGAACGCAATGCTGCGCCGCAGCTGCGCCAGCGGCAGCGAGCGCACGTCGCATCCGTCTATGGTGACGCGCCCGCCGTTCACGTCGAACAGACGGGGCAGCAGCGTGGCGACCGTGCTTTTTCCGGAGCCCGTGCGCCCGACGAGCGCGAACGTCTGGCCCGGTTCGATGCGGAACGAGACGCCGTGCAGGACTTGGTGTCCATTGCCGGCGACACGGTAGGCGAAGTCAACGTTGTCGAATTCGACCGCGCCGCGCACCGACGGCAGCGGCACGGCATCGGACGCGTCGCGGATATCGGGTTCGATCCCAAAGATGTCCTCCAAGCGCTGCATCGCAGCGCGCCCTCGTTGCAGGATCGACAGCATCCATCCCATCGCCATCGTCGGCCAGGCGAGGAGGTTCAGGTAGCCGATGAACGCGACCAGATCGCCCAGGCTCAAGCGGCCCTTGATCACCTCGACGCCACCGTAGGACAGGACGACGAGCGTGCCGAGACTGGCGGCGGTCTTCATGATCGGGATCAATTGGCCGCGGGCACGCGCCAGCAACATGCTCTGCGCCTTGAAACGTTCATTGAGCGCCGCGAAAGCCGCCGTTTCTCCCGTCTCACAGGCGTAGGCGCGCACCACGTGGATGCCGCTGAGATTCTCCTGCACGCGGCTGCTCATCTCCGCCAACCCTTCCTGCACACGCAGGGTGTACTCCATCAGCCCGCGGCTGTAGCGTTTCACCAAGATCAAGAGCAGCGGATACGGCAGCAGCGCCACCACCGTCAGCCGCGCATCCAGGGTGAGCATGATGCCCACCCCGTACGCGTAGTAGAGGGGTGTGTTGACGAAGTTGAGAATGCCGGGACCAAGGAGCATGCGCACGGCGGTGACGTCGTTGATCAGCCGCGACATGAGGTCGCCGGTGAACTGCTGATGGTAGTAGGATAGGGGCAGACGCTGCAGATGCGCGAAGAGATCGTTCCGCAGGTCGTACTCAACGTCCCGCCCAACGTTGAAGATCAGCGCGCGCGAGAACGTCCGCGCCACTGCTTGCACGAGAGCAATCAAGATGATCAGCGACGCATAGACAGTAATTTGCCGCCACGTGCCGCCGTGGCCGATCGTCTCGATGGTCCTCTTCAGCAGGTAGGGAACCATCATGGCGAGCGTCGCAGTGGCGAGCAGGCAGGCGCCTCCAACCATGTAGCGCCGACGGTAGCGCTTCAGGTAGGTCCATAATCGACGCATGTGAGGTACGCATCATCCCACAACGCGTCGCTGATGCAACGTTTTGGGGAAATGCAACGGCTTGGGACAAGGAACAACAAGGGCGGAGGTGATCATCCCCTCCGCCCTTGTTCGGTTGCGCACGCTTGGGGAAGACGCTACTTGCCGGTGAGCCGGCCCTGCCACACCTCGATGCCGCCGAACATGCCACGCTCCGGCGGGCGACTCTTCTGATCCTTCTTGGCGTCCTTGCCCTTGTCCTTCTCTTTGCCCTGCTCCTCAATTGCATGCGCTGCGGGACCCGACCGCCACGAGGGTGAC
>Ga0209048_10002036_pt1 | contig 20300 bp, 20 predicted proteins | sample FrelakmetCRP12CR_FD_187146 | JGI IMG/M metagenome (GOLD analysis project Ga0209048, IMG submission 187146) | Freshwater lake sediment microbial communities from the University of Notre Dame, USA, for methane emissions studies - CRP12 CR (SPAdes)... | ecosystem: Environmental > Aquatic >... | reverse complement strand
CACGCCGGCGCACCAGTGGATCGGCCAGCCGCTCGACCTCCGCCGGGGTGACCTCCCGGAGGGGCCGGCCGAGCGCGCGGCCGGCGGCCTCGACCTCGGCCCGCCGCTCGGCGTAAGCCGACCCGGCGAGGGCGCGGGCCTCTCCGCTGTGGACGACCACGACCTCGACCCCGGCGGGGACCGGCACCGGTGTTCGCTCGAGGGTCGTGCAGTCGATGACCACGGCGTGGCCCCCGACGCCCGCCAGCGAGATGAGTTGGTCCATGATCCCGCACGGCACGCCCGAGGCGAGCTGCTCGGCGCGCTGGCAGGCGGCCGCCACGCCGACGGGGTCGCCCGGGTCGGCGCCCAGGACGAGGGCGACGGCGACCTCGAGCGCGGCGCTCGACGAGAGCCCGGCGCCGAGGGGCAGGCTGGTCGTCACCCGGCCCCGCCCGCCCACCCGCGGGCGGAGCACGGCGACCACACCGGCGACGTACCGCGCCCAGGGCGGGGACAGCGCGGCGGGGTCGCGCACGTCGAGGGCCACGACGGCGGTGCCGTCCTGGGCGTCGGACGCCAGCACCACCTCCGCCCCGCCCGGCTCGAGCTCGACGGTGGTGCCGAGGTCCACCGCCATCGGGCAGACCAGCCCCCCGCTGTAGTCGGTGTGGTCGCCGATCAGGTTGACCCGGCCGGGCGCGAAGGCGGCGGTCACCGCTGGGCGGACGCCCCGCGCAGGGCGGTGGCGGCGTCCTCCGGGGCCACGGGGTTGAAGAACACGCCCGACCCCAGCTCGCCCGCCGCCACGAACCGGGCCACGCCCGGCGCGCGGAGGAGGGGGGCGACGTGGAGATGGGCGTGGGCACCAGGCCACGCCCGCCCGTCGGTGGGCCGCTGGTGTATCCAGAGCATGTACGGCATGGGGGCGGCCCAGAGGCGATCGAGGGCCGCGAGGACGTCCCCGATCACGATGGCCGCGTCGGGGAACGTCGCGCGGGCCCCGGGGAGGTCGGGGAGGTGCTCGACCGGCGCGACGCACAGCTCGTAGGGCCAGCCGGCGGCCAACGGGACCCACGCCCTCCACGCACCGGTGGCGACCACGAGCTGCCCGTCCGGCGGCGCGCACAGCGGGCAGGGCCCCTCGCGCGCGAGCTCGGCCCGCGCCGCGGGCGGCACGTCGGTGAACGCGAAGAGCTGCCCGTGCGGGTGGGCGATGGTGGCGCCGACCTCCGGGCCGCGGTTCTCGAAGAGCAGGACGTAGGCGACGTCGTCCCGGCGACCCTGGGCCACCGTCCGATCGGCCCACAGGTCGAGGACCCGGGCCACGGCGGCCGGCCCGAGGGAGCCGAGGCTTGCGTCGTGGTCGGCCGCGAACAGCAGGATCTCGGCCCGCCCGTCGGGCAGCGGTGGCCAGCGGTTCGGGAACCACCGGGTCACGTAGGGGTCCGGGGCCTCGAGGCCCCCGGGGCAGAACGGGCAGCCCGCCGCCGGACGGTTCGGGCGGTCCTGGCGCCGGGCGACGATGACGGCGGGGGCGCCGCTCAGGGGGTCGATGCGCAGCTCGGGGTCACCCGGCGGCCGGGCCGGGCTCGTCACCGGTGCGGCCTCATCCCGGCGGCAGCTCGACCACGGAGAGGTCGCCTGCCCGGAGGCCTTCGGCGATCTCCCGGTAGGCGGCGGCCGCCGGGCGACCCATGCTGTCGAGCTCACTCCAGCGCACCCCGCGCTCGCGGTCCACGCCGTAGAGGCCGAAGCGCGGCTCGTAGGAGCCCCATTCGTAGTTGTCGGCCAGGCACCAGTGGTAGTAGCCCCGCACCGGAACGCCGGCCCGCAGGCCGGCCACGACCGAGCCGAGGTGCGCCCGGAGGTAGCGGACGCGGTCCCAGCCGTCGCCTCGGGGGTAGGAGACGCCGCGCCGGACCCGGTTGCAGAGCCCGTTCTCCGCCACGACCAGGTCGAGGCCGGGCTCGGCGTGGAGCTCGAGGTAGTGCACGAACCCGGCCGGGTCGACCGGGTCGTCCCAGAGCAGGCGTGCGGGGACCCAGCGGCGGCCTCCGGCGGTGCGGTGGCCCGGCACGCGGAGCTTGCGGTCGACCCGGGGGTCGTACCAGTCGAGCTGCACCTCGTCGTAGGTGCGCTCGTGGGGGCTGGCATAGACGGCGTCGACGGCCCGGGGCAGGGCCCGGTCGAGCGGCACCGTGCGGACGGCCCAGGTGCGCAGGAGGGCCTCCTTGGGGCCGGGCGCCGGCACCGCCCGGTGGAAGGCGGCGGCCCGCTCGGCCAGGTGGGCGCCGAGTCGGTGCCGCTCGACCCCCCGGGCCCTGGCCGCCAGGACATCGGTCAACAGGCGCTCGATGTGGTAGGCGCTGAAGGGGTACGGGTTGGTCGTCACGACCGCGTCGGGTTGGATCGCCTTCACCGCCTCGTAGGCCAGGACGTGCGCGGCGAGGAGGTGGTCGAGGGCCCGGACGAGGCTCCGCCCGTCGAGGACATGCCCCGGCGGGAAGACGCCGAGGTACCAGGACTGGAGGGCCAGGACGTTGATCTCGTTGATCGTGACCCAGTGCCGGCAGGCGGAGCCGAGGGCTCTGACCGCGGTCGCGACCCAGCCGGCGAAGCGCTCGGGCGCGTCGAGGGCGAGCCAGAACTCCTCGCCGAGCCACCCGGGGTGCGTGAAGTGGTGGAGGGTCACGAGCGGCTCCAGGCCCCGGGCCCGGCACCCCTCGAGGATCCGGCGGTAGTGGCCGAGCGCCTCGCCGTCGACGTCGCCGGGCGACGGCTCGCAGCGCGCCCACTCGACCGACAGACGGTAGGCGTCGCAGCCGGCCGCGACCGCCCGGTCGAGGTGTCGCTCGGGCTCCCGCCAGAAGTCGAGGGCGATGCCCGAGGGCTCCACCCGCCCGGTCCGCTCCCAGGACGCCCAGTTGTTGGCCGGCTCGCCGGGCCCGTTGAACCCGCCCTCGACCTGGAAGCCGGCAGTGGACACGCCGAAGCGGAAGCCGTCGGGGAGGTGGAACGGTTCGAGCGGGCCGGTGACCACGGCGCGGCAGGATAGGCGGGTGCGTCGGCCTTGACCGCCCGGGCGGGGCGCGTTAGGCATCGGCCCCGTGCCCCCGCTCGCCGCCAACGGCATCACCCTCCAGGTCGAGCTCGCCGGCGATCCCGAGGGATCGCCCCTGCTGCTCCTCCACGGCCTCGGCGCGCAGCTGATCGACTGGCCCGAGGGCTTCGTCGCAGCGCTGGTCGAGCGGGGGTTTCTCGTCATCCGTTGCGACAACCGCGATGTCGGCCGCTCGACGTGGTTCGACGACGCGGGGCCGCCCGACCCGCTCGGCGTCCTCACGGGGGAGGCGACCGCCCCCTACCTCCTGGCGGACATGGCCGACGACGCCGCAGGGGTCCTCGATGGCCTCAATCTGGAGAGGGCCGACGTGGTCGGCGTGTCGATGGGAGGCATGATCGCCCAGTGCCTGGCCATCCGCCACCCCCGGCGGGTGCGCAGCCTCGTGTCGATCATGTCGACGACCGGCGATCCCTCGGTCGGACGGCCCCATCCGGGCGTCGCCGAGCTGCTCCTCACCCCGCCGGCTGCGGACCGGGCGGAGGCCGTCGAGCAGAGCGTCGCAGCCTGGCGGGCGACCGCGTCGACCGGCTTCCCCCTCGACGAGGCAGCCGTGCGCGAGCGCGCCGGCCGGGCCTTCGACCGCGGCTACCACCCGGACGGCACCGGACGCCAGCTGGTGGCCGTGCTGGCGTCCGGGGACCGCACGGCCGAGCTCCGCGGCCTGGACGTCCCAACCCTCGTCGTCCACGGTGAGGCCGATCCCCTCGTCGACGTCTCGGGCGGACGGGCCACCGCAGCCGCGATCCCGGGGGCCCGCCTCCGGGTCATCCCGGGGATGGGCCACGACCTGCCCGACGCCGTGATCGTCGAGGTCGTCGAGGAGATCGCCCGCCACGCCGGTGGCCACGCCGGCCGGTCGCCGGCCACGTCCACCGGGAGCCCCGCATGACCTCCGCGCCCCCCGCCAACCCGCCGTCGGGCCCGCTGACCGGTCTGCGGCTCGTGGAGCTGGCCGGGATCGGCCCTGGGCCGTTCGCGGCCATGATCCTCGCCGACATGGGCGCCGACGTGATCCGAGTGGATCGGGCCGCGTCGGTCCGAGACGGGGACCCGGCCACCCCGCCCCCGACGGTGTGGGACCGGAGCCGGCGCTCCGTCGGCGTCGACCTCAAGCACCCGGAGGGGGTCGAGACCGTGCTCCGCCTGGTGGAGCGCGCCGACGCCCTGATCGAGGGATTCCGGCCGGGCGTGACGGAGCGCCTCGGCATCGGTCCCGGGGCGTGCACCGCGCGCAACCCCCGGCTGGTCTATGGACGGATGACCGGGTGGGGCCAGGACGGACCCTACGCGGCCGCCGCCGGACACGACATCAACTACATCGCCCTCGCCGGCGCCCTCGAGCCGATCGGGCGCCGAGGCGAGGCCCCGGTGCCACCGCTGAACCTGGTCGGGGACTTCGGTGGCGGCGGGATGCTGCTTGCCCTCGGCGTCTGCGCCGCCCTCCTCGAAGCAGGCCGTTCCGGGCAGGGGCAGGTCGTCGACGCGGCCATGGTCGACGGCGCCGCGCAGCTGATGACCATGATCCACGCCTTCCGGGCGATGGGGATGTGGAGGGACGAGCGGGGGACGAACTCACTCGACACCGGCGCCCCGTACTACGACGTCTACGAGACCGCCGACCACCGGTACGTGTCGATCGGCTCGATCGAGCCCCAGTTCTACGTCGAGCTGCTCCAGCGGGCCGGCCTGGCCGACGATCCGGACTTCGCCGAGCAGAACGACCGGTCCCGCTGGCCGGCCCTGAAGGACAGGATCGCCGCCGTCTTCCGGACCAGGAGCCGCGATGAGTGGTGCGAGCTGATGGAGCACACCGACGTCTGCTTCGCCCCGGTCCTGTCGATGGGGGAGGCGCCCCGGCACCCGCACAACGTCGCGCGAGGCACGTTCACCGAGGTTGCCGGCATCGTGCAGCCGGCGCCGGCGCCGCGGTTCAGCCGGACCCCGAGCGCCATCCAGCGACCCCCCGCCCACCCCGGGCAGCACACCGACGAAGCCCTGGTCGACTGGGGCTTTGCCGCCGGGGAGGTCGCCGGGCTGCGGGCGGCCGGCGCCGTCCGCTGACCTGACCGCCAGGGGACCGTGGGACGCTGCCGCGAGGCCGTGCGAGGATGGACGGGAGATGGCCACGATCGTGTGCTTCCACGCCCATCCCGACGACGAGGCGATCGCGACCGGCGGGGGGATGGCGCGTGCCGCGGCCGAGGGTCACCGCGTGGTCCTGGTGACCGCGACGCGGGGCGAGCATGGCGAGGTCCAGCCGGGGCTGCTGGCCGACGGGGAGGCCCTGTGGGAGCGACGCGTCCGGGAGCTCGCCGAGGCGTGCAGGGTGCTCGGCGTCTCGCATCAGGTGTTCCTCGGCTACGTCGACTCCGGCATGATGGGCACGCCGGAGAACGATGCCGCCGGGTCGTTCTGGCAGGCCGACCCGGATGAGGCCGCGACCAGACTGGCCGCCATCCTCCGGCAGGAAGACGCCGACGTGCTCACGATCTACGACGCCAACGGCGTGTACGGCCACCCCGACCACATCCAGGTCCACCGGGTCGGGGTTCGTGCCGCCGACCAGGCGGGCACCCCGCGGGTGTACGAGGCGACCATCGACATCGACCGGGTCCGGGCGCACATGGTCCAGCTGGCCGAGCTCGCCGAGCAGGGCGGCGAGCCTGCGGTGGCGATGGCCGAGCTCCTCGACGGCCCGTCCGCCCTCACCGGATCGCCGGCGTCGGCGATCACCACCCGCGTCGACGTGCGTCCCTGGGTCGAAGCGAAGCGGCGGGCGCTCGCCGCCCACGCCAGCCAGGTCGGGCCCGACTCGTGGTTCCTGTCGCTGCCCCACGCCGCCTTCGAGATGGCGTTCGGCGAGGAGGACTTCATCCGTCGTGGCGCGCCGGACGGCCTTCTCGAAGACGACCTGCTGGCCGGGATCGGCTGAGCACCGTGCCCCAGCCCGTCCGATCCGTCCACACCGGCTTCGCCCAGCGGCTGGTCTTCGGTCCCCAGGCCCTCGACGAGGTGCCGGGCCTGGTCAAGGAGGTCGGCGCCCGCCAGGTGCTCGTCGTGACGACGCGGGGGAGGGCCGAGTCCGACGCGGGCCAGCGCCTGGTCCGCCGGCTCGGGCGTGCGGTCGCCGGCGTGTTCGACGGGGTGCAGCCCCACGTTCCGACGTCCGTGGTCGAGGCCGCCGTCCGCCAGGGGCGGGCGGCGCAGATCGACGGGGTGGTCTCCTTCGGCGGAGGGTCGTGCGCGGACGCGGCCAAGGCCGTCTGCTGGTTCCTCGAACGGGAGGCCGGGACGCCGGGGGCATCGTTCGTCGACCGGCCGGTCGTCGCCCACGTGAGCATCCCGACCACCTACTCGGGGGCGGAGCTCACGCCCTTCTTCGGCATGACCGACCCGTCGGCCCGCCGGAAGAGCGGGGGCGGCGGCCCGACGATCGCCCCGCTGGCCGCCGTGTACGACCCGGTGCTCACGCTCGACACGCCGCCCCGGGTGAGCGCGGAGACGGGGATGAACGCCCTGGCCCACGGCGTGGAGTCGGCGTACAGCCCGACCCGCTCGCCAGAGGCCGAGGTGCTCGCCCTCGCGTGCGTCCGGCAGGTCGCGGCTGCCCTGCCCGAGGTGGTCGACGACCCGTTCGACATCGACGCCCGAACGCGGATGTTGCGCGCCTCGATGCTCGGGGGCCGGGCGCTGCAGAACGCGGGCATGGGCGTCCACCACGGCCTCGCCCAGCTCCTGGGCGGCCGGACCGGCATCTCCCACGGCCTCGCCAACGCCGTCCTGCTGGCCCACGCGCTGCGCTTCAACGCCGAGCACCTTCCCGAGGAGGCCGCACGCATCGGCGACGCGCTCGGCGACCCTGACGACGCTGCCTCGGCCGTCGATCGCCTGCGGGAGCGACTCGGGCTGCCGGGCTCGCTCGCCGACTGCGGCGTGACCATCGAGGATCTCGATGCCGTGGCCCGGATGAGCGCAGGCAACCCGAGTGTTCAGGCCAACCCCTGCCGGGTGACCGAGGACGACGCCCGTGCCATCCTGGCCGCCGCATACTGACGCCGCCGCCGCCGGGCCACCGCTGCGGGCCATGGTGGCCGACGAGCACGGGCGGGGCGCGCCGGTCGTCCTGCTCCACGGCCAACCGGGCGACGGCCACGACTGGGACGACGTCATCGAGCGTCTCGGGGGCCGGGTCCGCCTGCTCGTCCCTGACCGACCCGGCTACGGGCGCACCGGCGGGCCCGCCGGGACCGTCGCCGGCAACGTGGGCGCCGTCTGCGAGCTGCTCGACCGGAACGGCATCGAGCGGGCCGTCCTCGTCGGGTTCTCGTGGGGAGGGGCCGTCGCCCTCTCCGTGGCCCAACGCCACCCGGACCGGGTCACCGCGCTGGTGCTCGTCGCCTCAGTCGGCGGCCCGGGCTCGGTCGACGACCTCGACCGGGTGCTCGGGGCCCGCCTGGTCGGGCCCCTCCTGGCTCTCAGCGGGCTGATGGTGCTGCGGGCGTCTCGGGTGCGGCGACTGCTGGCGTCCGCCCACTCGCCCCGCGACCCATCGGCGGTGGCGCGCCTCCCGGACCGTTGGCTGTCGTCGTGGCGGAGCTTCGTCACCGAGCAGCGTGCCCTGCTGGCTGAGCTCCCGGGCATCACGGCGGCCCTCCGGTTCACGGACGTGGCAGCGGTGGTGCTGCTCGGCGAGGCCGACCGGCTGGTGCGCCCGAGGAGCCAGGCGGCGCTCGCCGCCGAGCTGCCGAGGGCCACACTCGTGCGGGTGGCCGGCTGCGGGCACCTGTTGACCCGGGAGGTCCCGGACGTGGTCGCCGAGGTGATCCTCGACGCCGCGGGGGAGGGGCGCCGGGTCGGGCGGGCGCCCGCCGACGGGTAGGGTCCCGGGGATGCCATGATCTGCCCATGAGCTACGTGGTCATCAACGCCATCACGGTTCCGAGCGGCCAGGGCGATGAGCTCGCCGCCCGCTTCGCCGGCCGGGCCGGCATGGTGGAGCAGGCGGACGGGTTCGAGCAGTTCGACCTCCTCCGGCCCGCCGACGACCGTGACCGGTGGCTGGTCGTCACCCGTTGGCGGGACGAGGCCTCGTTCGAGGCGTGGATGGCGTCGTCGGCGTTCGGGCAGGCGCACGCACCCGACCGCCCCGCCGCGGGCGAGGGCACCGGCGGCCACCCCGGCGGCGGCCACCCCGGCGGCCACCCCGGCGGCGCTCCGGTGGCATCGGCCAGCGAGGTCTGGGCATTCTCGGTCGAGCAGCACCTCGGCGCGCCGGGCTGACCGAGCCGCTGCGCCGGGACGGGTCCGTGCCAGCCCGACGCGGTCGTGCCGGGTGACGGCGGCCGGTACGATTCGACCGGAGGCCCACGGGGGGAGCCGGTGAGGAGGCCATGAGGTGAAGCGGATGCTGCCGGTGGAGGAGCTCGCCCGGGACGAGCGGTTCGCGCGCATCCGGATCGAGGAGCGGGTCTTCGACGCCCGCCGGGCGAACGTGCCGCCCGGCCGGCGGGCCCTGCGGCGAGACGACCCCGACTTCCCCGACGGGTCCCGGGCGCTGATGCACGGAATCTTCGTGGGGGAGATCCAGGCCCTCGAGGGCGCGGGCCGTACCTGCTTCGACTTCGACACCGGGCCCGGCTCCGACCAGGTGCCGTTCGAGATGAAGCTGGACATGGCCCGCCAGTGCTGGGACGAGGCCCGCCATGTCGAGATCTCGGTGAAGCTCGGCGAGCACATGGGCACCGTCATCGGCGAGTTCGCCGAGCAGACCATGCTCTACGAGGCCGCCTGCAACGCCGACCCCGTGCTGCGCCTCACCGGGGTCAACCGGGCCCTCGAGGGCCTCGCCATCGACGTCTTCAACACCATGCGCGAGGTCGGTGAGCGCACCGGTGACCCGGTGCTCGAGTTCTGCGAGGACTGGATGCTGGCCGACGAGGTGACCCATGTGAAGATGGGTTCGGACTGGCTCCGCAGGCTCACGGCCGACGACCCGGCCCGCCGGCAGCAGGCCCTGGAGTTCCAGCGGACGGTGGACAAGCTGTTCAGCTTCGGCGGGCTGCGGGGTGAGGGCGAGGACAACCCTGTGCACCTCGCCCGGAGGTTCCGCAGCCTCGCCGGGTTCACCGAGGCCGAGATCGCCGAGTTGGTGGACGTGGCGGCGGAGGCGGAGGCGGACGCGACCCGACGATTCCAGGCCGCCGCCTCGCCGGCCTGAACGTCACGATGCGGAGCTGAGGACCCTGGCCGTCATCCTGGCGCCGGCACCGCTGGCTTCGCTGCTCGACATCCACCGGACCTGGGCCTGGGTGGTCATCATCGGTAACGGGCTGGCGGGGGCATGGGCCCTCGGCGCGCACCGGCTGCCGGCGCTGCGCTCCCGCGCCCTGTGGTGGTTCACCGTGTTCGCCGAGCTCGCCGTGTTCATCCAGGTGTGCCTGGGCGTCGGGCTGGTGGCCGGCCAGCACCGCCAGGTCCCCCAGTTCCATCTCTTCTACGGCTTCGTCGCGGTGATCGCCGTCGGCCTGCTGTACTCCTACCGGGAGCAGATGCGCTACCGCCTCTACCTGCTCTACGGCTTCGGAGGCCTGTTCGTGATGGGCCTGGGGATCCGGGCCGTCCTGGTGGCGAGCGGCTGACCGACCCGCCGGGGGGCGAGGCTCGCAGCGGGTTCGCCACAGGGGAGGCGGAGCTCCGGCGTCAGAGGTGGACGGTCGGAACTGCGTCCGGGACCGGCACGTGGGTGTCGTGGACCGAGCCGAGCGGGATCTCGGGACTCCTGCCATGCTGTGAGCCACGCGCCGCGGTCGGGAGCACCGGCGTGTCGGACGAGCCCGGTCGGCCCGGCCGACGCGTTCCAGTCGCGAGGAGGGTTTCGCATGGTTGACGTGGGCCGCAGCCTGCGCGGCGCGCTGGCGGATTCGTCGAGGAGCCGTTCGTTGGCGAGCAAACTGCGGGCGCGGCGGTTCGCGGTGCTTCTCGAGCGCTTCCCCAAGCTGCACGCGATGCGCGTGCTCGACCTCGGCGGAACCCCCGCCTTCTGGCAAGCCTCCCCCGTCCGGCCCGCCTCCGTCGTGGTCCTGAACCTCGATCGCGGGGGGCTCGCGGCGCACAAGCCAGCACCGGACTGGATCGAGACGGTCGAGGGCGATGCCTGCGACCCTCCGGAGGTGGTCCGCAACCAGCACTTCGACCTGGTCATGTCGAACTCCGTCATCGAGCATGTCGGCGGCCACGCGCGACGACTCGAGTTCTCGAAGGTCGCCGCGACGCTCGGCCCGCACCACTGGATCCAGACGCCTTACCGCTACTTCCCGGTCGAGCCGCACTGGGTCTTCCCGGGAATGCAGCTGCTCCCGACGGGGGCGCGCGCCCTCGTCGCCGAACGCTGGCCACTCTCCCCCGCGCACCCCGATGGTCGCCAGGCTGTCAGCGACGTCCTGTGGGTCGAGCTGCTGACCAAGGCCCAGATGCGCTTCTACTTCCCCGACTCGGAGATCCTCGTTGAGCGCGTGGCCGGAGTCGTCAAGTCCCTGATCGCCTGCGGCTAGCGGCCTCGTGGGCTCGAGGATGAGCCCGGTGGGCAGATGCGGGCGGATGGCGGCCGGGATCCCGGCGGAGAACCTCGCAGGGTGGTCGGGAACGGCCGCCAAGGACAGGAGCTGAAGCTGGGCATCGGTCGAGCTCCTCGACGATCCCGTCGCGGCGGTCAGGGCGTGCAGCCTTCGCCGGACCCGTGGCGGCCCGGACAGCGCCAGCCACCTCACACGGGCGCTAGGGCGAGAGACCCGGCAGGCAGGCACGGTCGAGTGCTTCGATGGTCAGGGTGCGACCGAGCTCGATCATCTCCGAGGCCCGGTGGAAGTCGAGCGTCCGACACGCGTCCTTGGGGATCGTGACGAGGACATCGGGCGGGTTGCCCGCCATGCGGTAGCGGGTGAGCACGCTCTGCATCGTTTCGAGCGACTGGTTCATCACATCGAACTTGGTCAAGCCTGCCGGCAACGCCTCGAGTGACTCGCCGATCGAGGGCCCGGGTTCCTCGAGAGCCGAGCTTGGCGTTCCTCCGAAGCGGCTCATCATGGAGCGGACCATCTCGCGATCGAGCAGGAAGGACGCGCCGCGGCGGAACCGCTCGATCCATTCGTTGACCGGGCGCTCCTCGGAGGTCTCCCGTGCGGGGGCTCCGTCCTGCACCCCGGTTCGCTCACCGCCGAGGTCGATGGCGATCGTCGCATCCGCGCGAGCGGAGGCGGTCGGCGCGATCGGGACCGGATCCATCAGGCCGCCATCGACGAGCAGGCGGCCGTTCAGCATCACAGGCGTGAACACACCCGGCATCGCGATCGAGGCCCGCACGGCCACGTCCACGGGACCGCGCTGGAACCACACGGCCTTGCGCGCGAACAGATCGGTGGCCACCGCCGTGAATGGCACGCGAAGGTCCTCGATCAGGGCACCATCGACCAGCTCGCGCACTCGGGCGAAGATCTTCTCGGCACGAATGACACCGGGCGCAGAAAGCGAGACGTCCAGGAGACGCAGCACGTCGAACTCCGTCAGGCTGAGAACCCACTCGGTGTAGCCGTCGAGCTTCCCCGCGGCGTAGAGCCCACCCACCAGGGCGCCCATCGACGAGCCAGCGACGCTGACGATCTCGATGCCCTGCTCCTCGAGCACCTGGATGGCGCCGATGTGCGCGTACCCGCGGGCGCCGCCGCTCCCGAGTGCGAGGGCGGCGCGTGTTGGACGCTCCATGAGCCCATCGTACGGCGCGCCCGGGCCGGCCCCACCTCCCGGTTCATCGGCTTGGGCGGGTACGTGCACTTCGCGAGCGATTGGGAAGCCGGGCTCGAGCAGTGGGACCCGGAGGCGTGGGCGGAGCGTTCCGCCGCGACCGGCGCGCGCTACGTCGTGCTCGTGACCAAGCACATGGATGGCTACTGCCTGTGGCCGACACAGGTTCCCAATCCTCGTCGTGCGGGTTGGAACTGCCGCCGAGATGTCGTAGGTGAGCTGAGCGAGGCGGTGCGAGGCGCGGGGATGCGCTTCGGCGTCTACTACTCCGGGGGGCTCGACTCGACGTTCAAGGACCGGCCGATGGGGTCGGTGTCCGAGATGCTCGACGCGATCCCACGCGGCGACCTTGCCGCATACGCCGAGGCACAGGTTCGTGAACTCATTGCTCGCTATCGGCCGAGCGTTCTGTGGAATGACATCGGTTGGACCCCGCCTCACTTCGACGTGCGCACACCCGAGTACGCCGTCTTCCCCGACGTTCGGCGCGAGCCCTGGGAGTGCGTGCGGGGCATGAACAAGAGCTTCGGCTACAACGCCTGCTCGCGTCCGCAGCACTTCCTTGCTCGAGACGAGCTGCTCTGGATGCTCATCGACATCGTCGCCAAGGGGGGAAACCTGCTCCTCAACGTCGGCCCCCGCGGTGTCGACGCGCAGATACCCGACGAGCAGATCACCCGACTCGAGTGGCTCGGCGACTGGGTCGGACCGCATCGCGACGCGATCGCGGCCACCCGGCCGTGGGTGTGGCCCGGCACGACGATCTCCGACGGTCGTGCGGTGCGCTACACGGCACGAGACGACACCGTCTACGCCTTCGTGCGCAACGCAGCGGGGCCGATCACGTTCCCCGACGTGCGCTCGACCCCGACCACCGCCGTCGAGACACTCGACCGAGTCGCACTGCAGTGGCGAGATTCGCAATCGGGCATCACACTCGACCTGCCCGCAGCGGCAGCAGGTCCAGAGCCGACGGTCGTCGCACCCCGGCACGTCGAAGCCCGCCCCGCCCCACACACCCTGCACTGAACCGCCGCCCGCCGGAGCGCCCCGGTCCGGGAACAGGACAAGCATGGCGCCTCGATCGGCGCACCGTCCGAGTTGCCACCCCGGCCGCAGCCGGCGCCGCTCCACGGGTAGTGCCGAACGGCCCTTCCCGGCCCGCATCCCCCGGCGGACACTTGACCGGTGAGGAAGCAGCACGCCGCTGCCGGCAGCATGGTTCGTCGCGTGTTCGCCGTCGCCGGCACGACCGTGGCCCTGGCGTTGGGCGCGTGCGGTGGCAGCACGACCAGGTCGCACGGGCCCACGGGTTCGAGCCCGGTCACCGGCGCGCCCTCCACGACTCCGGCCAGCACGGCCCCGACCACGACGGCCGTCCCCGCCGACGCCGGCACGTGGTCGCTCATCCCCGACGGCCCCTTCCCCGCGGCGCGTCCCGTGGCGTGGACCGGCAACGAGCTCCTCGTCGCCCGGGCGGCCTGCTGCGACGACCTGGGGTCGGTGGACCTCGGGGCCTACGACCCTGCGGCCAACACCTGGCGCAAGCTGCCGGTCACACCGCTCACACCGCGGGATTCCGCGGCCGGCGCCTGGACGGGCACCGAGATGGTCGCGGCCGGCGGGAGGGCGAGTGCGGACGGCACCGCCGAGCACGCAGCTCCCGTCACCGACGGGGCGGCGTGGAACGCGGCGACCAACACCTGGCATCCCATCGCGGCCATGCCCACGACCCTGGCCGGTCGGCAACCGACCGCGGTGTGGACGGGCCGGGAGGTGCTCGTGTGGTCGTCCGTCCCTGACAACCCCGGCGCCAAGGGGCGCGAGGTCGTGCTGGCCTATGACCCGGCCGCCGACCGGTGGCGCGCCCTGCCCGCGTCGGGGCTGACCCCCCGCCAGGATGCGGTCACGGTCTGGACCGGCACCGAGCTCGTGGTCTGGGGTGGCCTCAACCAGGACCTGGGCACGGCCTTCGGCGACGGCGCCCGCCTCGATCCGGTGACCGGGACGTGGCGCCGCCTGCCGACCGCGCCCGTTCCCGCCCGGGGCATGGCGGCGGCAACCTGGTCGGGCCAGCAGGTCCTCCTCTGGGGCGGCGTGACCGGGCCCGGCGCCGCCGTGGGTCAGGGAGCGGCGTATGACCCCGTCAGCGACCGATGGCGGGCCCTGCCGCCGTCCCCGTTGCGGGCCAAGTACCAGCCCGCCGGCGTGTGGACGGGGCGCCTCTTCCTCGTCATCGGGGGAGCCGCCGACTCCGGGCTGCCCGCCCCCGGGCCCGGCGCTGCCGCGTACGACCCCTCCGCCGACAGCTGGACGCCGTTGCCTGCCGCGCCGCCGTATCCGCCAGCGCCCGGCACCCCGACGTGGCCGGCCGACCAGCGGGCCGACGGGCTGGCCGTCTGGACCGGGAAGGCTGCCGTGCTCGTCGGCGGCCAGGACTTCCGCCAGCAGGCAGGCCGGGCCGACGGCGTGGCGTGGACGCCGGCCGGCTGAGTGGACGGGCGAGGACGACCGCCACCCGATCCGCGATCGTCGGGGTCGCACCACTGGGGGAGTTCCCCGCGGCGGAGCTCGACACCCTCCGTTGCCGGGATCAGATGTGGACGATCTCGCACGTGAGCGTCCGGGTGATCCCGTCGATCAGCTGGATCTGGCTCACGATGGTCCGGGCCACGTCGTCCATCGCGTCGCCCTCGACCCTGATGATGGCGTCATAGGGGCCGATGACGGTCTCCGCCGTGCGCACGCCGGCGATGGCCCGGACCGTCGACGTCACGGTCGCGGCCTTGCCGACCTCGGTCTGGATGAGCACGTAGGCGCTGACGGTCACGGTCTCGACCTCCTGGCGCCGCCGGGCGGCGGAGTCGCACCCACGGAGGCTACCGCCAGGGACCGGTGCCCCGGCCGGTCAGCCCCCCGCCCGGCGGAGGTGCAACGCGTGCTCGACGAGGGCGACGAGCGCGTGCTTGGCCGACTGGCGGTCGCGTGCGTCGCACGGGAGGATCGGCACGCCCGGAGCGATCTCCAGTGCCTGGCGGAGCGCCGTCTCCGACTGGATCGCCCGAGGGTCGAAGCGGTTGTCGGCGACGATGAACGGCACGCCGCGGTTCTCGAAGTAGTCGATGGCGGGGAAGCAGTCCGCCAGTCGCCTCGTGTCGGCCAGCACCACCGCCCCGATCGCACCCCTCGCCAGGTCGTCCCACATGAACCAGAACCGCTCCTGCCCCGGCGTTCCGAACAGGTAGAGGACGAGGTCGCTGCCGAGGGTGATCCGGCCGAAGTCCATCGCCACCGTGGTGGTCGACTTGCCCGCGACCAGGCTCGTGTCGTCCGTGGCGACGCTCGCCGACGTCAGGGCCGCCTCGGTGGTCAGCGGCAGGATCTCCGACACGGCACCGACGAACGTCGTCTTGCCGACGCCGAAGCCCCCGGCCACGAGGATCTTCACCGGGATCGGGCCGCTCGGCGGCCTGCCCGGCGTCGGCACCGCCGGCCCCGTCCCTTGGTGGTCGCCCGATCCCGGCCCCACCGGGCCACCGGGGGCGTGCAGGTCAGATGGCACGGAGGCCATGGAGCACCCTCTCGAGCAGGACGACGTCGGGCTGCCCGGCACCCGACGTGATGTCGATGTTGACCAGCCCGTCGGCGGCCAGGTCGCTCACCAGGATCCGGGCCACGCCGACGGGCACCCGGAGTCGCCCCGCGAGCTCGGCGACCGACACGGGCTCCGAGCACAGCAGGAGGATCTCGCGGCGCTCGAACTGGCAGGACGGCAGCTTGCGTTCCCCGTGGGGCGTGCGCACGACCTGGGATTCGAGGGGGGGATCCTGACCGGCCGGGATCGTCCGCCCGCCGACCATGGTGTAGGGGCGCGCCAGACGGCGTGGGGCGCGGTGGTGCGGTGCGCTCACCTTCCCACCTCCGGCGCCGGACCGCGTCTCACAGGGGCAGGACGGACTGGAGCTCGGATCGCAGGGCCGGCGTCAGCACGGCGCCGACCCTGGCGACCAGGAGCGCCGTCTCGTAGCCGACCAGGCCAAGGTCGGCCATCGGGGACGCCAGGACCGTGAGCACCGAGCCGTCGGAGACGGCCACGACGAACATGAATCCCTCGCCCATCTCCACGATCACCTGCCTGACCTCGCCTGCCCCCAGGCAGCGTGCCGCGCCCTGGGTCAGGCTGGCCAGGCCCGACGTGATGGCCGCGAGCTGGTCGGCGCTGGCGCGGTCGAGGTGTTCCGACAGCGCCAGGGGGAGGCCGTCGGCGCTCACCACCAGGGCGTTGGCGACACCGGGGACCTTGGCGGTGAAGCTGTCGAGGAGCCAGTTCAGGTTGCGGGCTTCGGGGCTGGGCCCGGTCATCGCTCGTCCTCGCCCGCCGAGGAGGCGTCCACGTCTGCCGCGGACGATCGTCCGGCCCGCAGGCCGCGCTGGTAGCTCGACAGCCGGCTGCGGACAAGGTCGGGGTCGTCGGGCCGTCTGCCGGGCGGCTGCGGAGGCGGTTGCGGAAGGCGCATCCCGGGAGCGAGGTGGCTCTGCGGGGTGCGGTGTGCCAAGCCGTCCGGCGTCGCGGGGGGCGGCGGCGCGGATCGGGGGCCGGTGGGCACGGCGGCGCGGGGATCGGTGCCGAAGAAGCGTCGCTCGGCGTCGCCGACCGGCCCTCCAGCGGGGCCCGGTGGCGCCTCCGCCTCAGGCGGAGGAGCGGCCGCTCCGGAGCGGGCTGTCGAGCCGTTCTGCCGTGTGGCGGTCGGCGACGGCCCGAGGGTCGTGTCCACGGGCTCGTCGGGGAGGCTCAGGAGGGCGAGGGCGGGGGCCTTGGGCGGGGACGCGGTGGGATGGCCCGGGGTCGGTGCGGAGGGGGCGGCTCGCCGCTCGACCGTGTTCGGGGGCGGCGGCGGGGGGACGGGGATGCCGGAGGACGTCCGCGCGACGCCCGGAGCCTCTGCCGGCGCCCCCGGCCGGGTCGCCGGCGAGGCCGGCCGCGCGGGAGCGGACGCGCCGCCTGCCGGGTCCGGGCGGCGGGCGGCCCTGGGGTCGTGCAACCCCCCGGGGGGGATCGTGACAACGGCCGACGTCCCGCCGGACGCGTTGGCCTGGAGGGCGACCCGGAACCCGTGCCGGGCCGCGAGCCGGCTGACGACGTTCAGGCCGAGCATGCGGGACAGGTCGACGTCCACCTCGGGAGGGCGGGCCAGCACCGCGTTGTGGGCCGCGAGGGCCGACCCGTTCACCCCGACGCCGTGGTCCTCGACCACGATCCGGTAGCCCTCGCGGACGAGGCGCCCGGCCACGGTGACCCGCGTCTGGGGTGGCGAGAACGTCGCACCGTTCTCGATCAGCTCGGCGAGGAGGTGGGCCAGGTCGGACACGGCCCGTCCGGCGATCGCCGGGTCGTCGGCGACGACGAGGTCCACCCGGGTGTAGTCCTCGACCTCGGCCACCGCGCCGCGCATGACCTCGGAGGCCGGCAGGGGCTCGTTCCAGCGCCGCCCCGGGTCGCTGCCCGACAGGACCAGGAGGTTCTCCGCGTTGCGGCGCATCCGGGTGGCGAAGTGGTCGATGCGGAAGAGCCCGGCCAGCCCGTCCGGGTCCTGCTCGCGGTTCTCGAGGTCGTCGATGAGCTCGAGCTGGCGCTCGAGCAGGCTCTGGTTGCGCCGGGCGAGGGACACGAGGAGGTCGCCCACCGCCCGTCGGCGGTCGTTGTCGTCCTGGGCCCGGGTCAGCTTGGCGGCCAGGTCGGCCGCCCGCTCCTGCTCGTCCTCGGTCGCCGCGCAGACCAGCAGCTGGGCCGTGGCGGCGGCGAGCACGGCGGCCGCCTCGAGTCCCGCCCAGCCCCAGGGGTGCCGCTGGGCGGACGACGAGGCGAACATCGTCGCACCGACGCTCGCCCCGAGCCCGAGCCCGAGCAGCGTGAACCCGACCGCCCAGGCGTCGGGGAGCCAGTCCTGATAGAGCCCGAGGAGGGCCAGCACCACGAAGGTGTGGAAATGGGCGACGGTCGCCCCGTCCGAGAACTGCACCGCCACGAGCGAGCACCACAGCAGGCCGGCGGTCACGGCCAGCGAGCGGTGCCGCCTCCCGGAGACGGCGATGGAGAGGGCGAGCAGGGCGGCGGGCACGACGACCGCCTCCATCGCGATCGCGACCAGGGCGGCTCCACCGGCGAGCCCGAGGGCGGCGAGTGCCGGCGGGTGGAGGGCGAGCAGGCCCTGGAGGACCCGGTGACGGCGCTCGAAGGCCGCGGCCGTGACCTTGTCGCCGTTCGGCGCGTGCGACAGGACGCGCTCGGCCAGAGTGGCCACGGTCACCCTCCCGGTTCGGGGTACGCGACGTGTTTCGGCCGCGCGCCCCCGCGCCTGCAGGCCATTTCCAGCGGGACCCGATCTGACTAGTCCGTCCCCCGGGAGCGGGACGGCGTGGGGGCGCAGCAGGAGCGGACGGCACGGGGCCCAGGATGGGGGACCGCGGGCGCGCGCCGCCGGCCGGTCGGGTCAGGTCGGGTCGCCGCCGAGACGCTGGCGGAGCGCTGTGAGCTCGTCCCTGAGGCTCGCCGGCGTGCGGTCGCCGAACTGCGCGTAGTACTCCTCGATCAGCGGCAGCTCGGCCCGCCACTCCTCGGGATGGACCCGGAGCAGCTCGGTGACGGCCTCCGAGGGCACGTCGAGGCCGTCGCTCGGGATGCCGCCGGGGCTGGGCAGGTAGCCGATCGCCGTCGTCACCGCGTCCCCGCGCCCGTCGCAGCGCTCGAACACCCACTCGAGGACCCGGGAGTTCTCGCCGTAGCCGGGCCAGAGGAACTTCCCGTCGGAGTCCTTGCGGAACCAGTTGACGTAGAAGATCCTCGGCAGCTTCCCGGGGTCGGCGTCGACGCCCATCCGGAGCCAGTGGGCCCAGTAGTCGGCCATGTTGTAGCCGCAGAAGGGCAGCATGGCGAAGGGGTCCCGTCGGAGCTGTCCCACCGCGCCGACGGCCGCTGCAGTGGTCTCGGAGGCCATGATGGAGCCGAGGAAGACGCCGTGCTGCCATGAGAACGCCTCGTGGATCAGTGGCACGACCGTGGACCGTCGTCCGCCGAACAGGATGGCGTCGATCGGCACGCCGGCGGGCTCCTCCCACTCGGGGGCGATGGCCGGGTCCTGTGCGGCGGGGCAGGTGAAGCGGGCGTTCGGGTGGGCGGCGGGCGTCCCGCTCGACGGCGTCCAGTCGCGCCCCTTCCAGTCGACGAGGTGGGCCGGCGGCTCGTCGCTGAGGCCCTCCCACCACACGTCGCCGTCGTCGGTCTTGGCGCAGTTCGTGAAGACGCTGTTCGCCGACACCGTGAGAATCGCGTTGGGATTGGTCCTGTCCGACGTGCCGGGGGCGACGCCGAAGAACCCGGCCTCGGGGTTGATGGCCCAGAGACGCCCGTCGGGGCCGAACTTCATCCAGCAGATGTCGTCACCGATGGTCTCGACCTTCCAGCCCGGCAGGGTCGGCACCAGCATGGCGAGGTTGGTCTTGCCGCAGGCCGACGGGAAGGCGCCGGTGACGTACTTCGTGGTCCCCTGCGGGTTGGTCAGCTTCAGGATCAGCATGTGCTCGGCGAGCCAGCCCTCGTCCCGGGCCTGCACCGAGGCGATCCGGAGGGCGAAGCACTTCTTGCCGAGCAACGCGTTCCCGCCGTAGCCGGACCCGTAGCTCCAGATCTCCCGGGTTTCGGGGAAATGGACGATGTACTTGTTCTCGGCGTCGCAGGGCCAGGCCATGTCCTGGCGGCGGCTGCCGTCGGCGAGCACGAGCGGGTAGCCCACGGAGTGGAGGCACGGGACGAACTCGCCGTCCGTGCCCAGGACCTCGAGTGCCCCGGACCCCATCCTCGTCATGATCCGCATGTTGACCACGACGTACGGGGAGTCCGTGAGCTCCACGCCGATCTTGGCGATCTCCGAGCCCAGCGGGCCCATCGAGAAGGGCACCACGTACATCGTGCGACCGCGCATCGAGGCGCGGAAGAGCCCTTCGAGGGTCCCCTTCATCTCGACCGGATCGCGCCAGTTGTTGGTCGGGCCGGCGTCGACCTCCTGCGTGGAGCAGATGAACGTCCGGTCCTCGACGCGGGCCACGTCGCCGGGATCCGACAGGGCCAGGTAGCTGTTGGGCCGCTTGGCCTCGCTCAGCCGTTCGAACGTCCCGGCGTCGACCAGCCGCTGGCAGAGCCGGTCGTACTCCTCAGCCGATCCGTCGCACCAGTGGATCTCGTCGGGCTCGGTCAGGGCGGCGACCTCCTCGACCCAGGCCAGGAGCTTGCCGTTGGTCGTGGGGGGCGTGGTCGGGGTCACTGGCACCATCCTTGCGGTTCTTCTGGCCTTGCGGTTCTTCTGGCCTTGCGGTTCTTCTGGCCTTGCGGTTCTTCTGGCCT
>Ga0209048_10002035_pt1 | contig 20308 bp, 20 predicted proteins | sample FrelakmetCRP12CR_FD_187146 | JGI IMG/M metagenome (GOLD analysis project Ga0209048, IMG submission 187146) | Freshwater lake sediment microbial communities from the University of Notre Dame, USA, for methane emissions studies - CRP12 CR (SPAdes)... | ecosystem: Environmental > Aquatic >... | reverse complement strand
TTTGGAACAATTTTTGCTGGATCCGGCGTAGCTGCCGGCGCCTTTGGTGCCCATGCGCTCAAGGGAATTCTGGAGGTGCCGATGCTCCAGGTATTCGACACCGCAACCCGTTATCAAATGTATCATGCCTTTGGACTTTGTATAGTGTCTTGGGCGATTGATCGCTATCCAGAACGACGTATTGAACAGACCGGATGGCTCTTTATCGTCGGCATTTTTCTCTTCTCAGGTAGCCTGTACCTGGTATCCCTGACGGGCATCCGGTGGTTGGGGGCCGTAACCCCGATCGGTGGGCTGGCGTTCTTGGCAGGCTGGATGCTCTTAGGCTGGCGAATATGGAGGGATGGGCGCCCTCGTACCACGAGCCGTATTTCTTAGCATTATCACCATGCGAGACCGGCGGGAAAAGCGGGACACGCGAGACGAGGTGAGACCCTCTCTGCGTATGTCGCGTCTTTCTCGCCTGTCTCGCGCTTCACGCGTCACTGTCTGTTCCGCTGGCGGGCTGTTTCAGTATCCTGCTCAGGCGTACACCCGGCCGTTCTCTTCCCGCTGATCGAGCCCCAACCTCCTTGCGAATTCACGAAGGTCCCTTCGAGACGCTGGCCTTCTTTGCTGAACTGCAGACTATCTTCTTGGACCCGACCGTCGATTTCCCACCGTAAATAAACATTCTCGCCCAGCACAATCGTTTCCACGAGACCCGGGAGAGTAACCTGCGTTGTTCCCGCTGGTGGAAAGAGTAGCGAAAGCTTCTGTTCTTGATGGTGTTGCTGGTGGTTGTGAATGATCCATTGCCAGGATCCGCAGAGACGGGTTTGTCCGCGGATCCCACGCACGCGATCCTTCCAATTCCGTATCCGATCCCACTCCTGGTAGCTGGCCTGCATGGCTTCCACTTCCAGGCGAGCGGCTCGTTCCAAGACCGTTATCAAGAAGGTCGGAACAGATTCTGCCTGATTCCCCTCGGCCCTTTCTGGCGAGGCAACCACGTCAGAAAGTTGATTCAGTGAGTCATGCCAGGAGGATTTTCCCTGTTGATCGAGCCATGCTTTTGATTTTGTGGTTCCGGATAGTCGCTCAGTCACCGTCGCGAGTTGCTGGTCCCTCACGGTTTGCCGGACTGTGATTGCATAGTGCCAGGCGGCCAAACTGCTCATTAACCGATGGATCGCTGTCGTCAAATCCTGCAACAGAAGTTCTTTCGCGAGCTTGGCCGGCAACGGGTTCGCCCCCAATGTCCGGGCCACATCGCCCATCTGGAGTTCGGGACCGATTGCGGACACAAACAGGCTGATGGCTCCCTTGTCGGACTCCATCTTGGCCAGTTGATCAGAATGGGCACGAATGACCGATGGGAAATCTGGCAGGGCACTCGGAAGGGCACTCGGAATGGATTCGTCTGCGTTGGCATTGAGCCAGGCCCCGAATACAGAGACGGCAACCAGTGCAAGGGCAAGGCCGATTCGAGACTGGACAGGTCGAATAAATATGATGTGATTCCGCATGGCGCTACTCTACTGCGCTTCGGCTTGGACTCTCAAGCTATACGAGGGGGCGGGGAACTCGTCAGGTGCCTTGGAAGCAGGTCTTGAGAAAGGCGGCGGTTGCTTCCCAAGCTTCCGCCGTCGCGTCGGCACGATAGCTCTCCACGCGTTGTTCATTACAAAACGCATGGGGGGCGTCTGGGTAGGTCCGGATTTCAACACGCTTCTTATACTCAGTCGCAGCGGCACGCAGCCGATCCACATCCTGAGCCGGCACCCACCGGTCCTGACCTGCCTGGTGATAGAGCACCGGACAAAACAGGTCTTTGATCGCGGTTTCAGGCTGCATCACTCGGCCGTAGTGGACGACTGCTGCCCGAAGTCGCTTCCGTTGGCAGGCGAACCGGAGCGCATACGATCCACCCATGCCGTAACCGACCACACCGTGGATATTTTGTTTAATGTGGTCGCGCGTATTCAAGAATTCACAGCAGGAATTGATGTCTTGCAGGACGAGCGTCTCGTTCAGTTTGCCCATGAGCGCATCCGCAACCTCTGCGTTAGCCGTCACCATGCCGCCCAATCGTGCATACAAGTTTGGGATGATGACGCCGTAGCCTTCGCATGCCAACCTGGCACCGAGATCCTTGATTTGTGCGGTCAGCCCCCACTCTTCATGCAATAAAACGAGACCGGGGTAGAACCCTTTTGGCTGGGGCCAAAACTGAACACATTCTACATGCACGTGTTTGGAGACGCGCGTCTGGATATAGGGATCGACGGCGGCATCTGTCAGCGTAGGAATGGCGACGCCACTTGGAAAGCGTGCCGTACCAGTACCGATTTGATCCAAGGTAAATGGGGCGATGGTGGATATCATTGCGGCAATCTCTTCTCCATCAAGGCTTTGCTGGGTGCGTTCATTTTGAGACGGGATTCATGCGACGCGGGCGTACTATAGGGACCGTGCCGGCAGGTTGTCAATCCGGCTGCAAGGGTCGACTTTTTGTTGACCCAGCACTCGATGGCGACTAGAGTTTTCTCACCACCAGGAACTGTGCGATTACGATGCCACTTGGAATCGGCCTCATCGGTGTTGGCCGGCATGGCAGCCGGTATGTCCATCATCTGCTGCATGATCTACCAGAGGTGACCCTCGCCGCTCTCTGCCGGAAACGGGTCGGGGAAGGTCTGGCCTCGCTTCCAAGGACAGAGATCCCTGTCTATGGAGACTATCATTCCTTGATTGACGATCCAATGGTAGAGGCCGTCGTAGTGGTGACTCCTCCGTCGCTCTGTCCTGAGATCTGTCTTGCTGCCGTGAAGGCGGGTAAGCCGATCCTCATTGAAAAGCCGTTAGCCCAGACAGGCCGCGAAGCACGAGCGATGGTGACGGCAGCAGAAGAGGCAGGCTTGTTGCTCATGACCGCACAGACTATGCGCTTCGACTCGACGATTCTTCTTTTGAAAGATCACTTGCCGGAGATCGGCCGGCTCCGGTACGCCACCTTCACCAGCCGAATTGAAACGAAAGCCAGCGCCCAGGCTCTGTCACCGATACCAGGTCAGCGCGGGGCTCTCTTGGAATTTGGAATTCATCTCTTGGATTTGGTGCCCTTTCTCACCGGCGAGGAGGTGGTCGACGTCCGCTGCGAACTTGACCAGCTCCCGACTGTGGCACCGGAGACGATGGCGATTGTGCAGGTCCAGACCACGAGCGGTATACGATGCGTCATGGACATTGCACGAGTCGTAGCGGGGCGGGTAGCGAGAACGGAGTGGGTGGGAGCCGGGGGGCAGATCGCAGCTGATTGGTTTCACCAACGTGTGACAGGCGTCATCGGTGACAACTCTCCCACGGAATGGGTCGTCCAACCGGAGCAGACGATTCTCGCCACGCTCCGCGCTTTCGTCCATGCCATAGAGACGAGGACTCAACCGCCTATCACCGGACGTGATGGATGTCGCGCCGTCGAGGTGGCCGACGCCTGCTACCGTTCGGCAGAACAAGGAGGGATTTCCGTCAGCGTGTCGTCTCTCCGATAGCAGAATCGCCGCGCGAGACGAAGTGAGATCCGCTCTGCTTAGGTCGCGCCCTTCTCGCCAGTCTCGCGCTTCACGTGTCGCTCTCCGTTCCGCTGATGGACTGTTGTTACATCCTGCTAGGCATCGGCGACAATGTGCGTGTCTGTTTCTTCAACTCCGTCAATTTGGTGAATCTTCGTGATCACCACATCAGAGAGGGCTCGTTCGTCCGCGACGCTGATGAATACAATGATGTCCGGCCGCCCAAAACAGGAATGGGCTTGTTCGATCCCTGCGAGGCGCTTGAGTGACTGGAGCACATCTTTGGTTCGCCCGGCTTTGACCTTGATCAGGATATAAGCTTTCGTTGCCATTGCGTCCTCCCTGTTGCGATTACTGTGCGCCGCCCGGCATCTCCCGCCGTCGTTGGGCAAACACTTGCTGAATGTTCTGACCCCGTTGCACGAAGGCGGCACGTGCCTTCGCCACGAGTTCCATCAACCAATTGAAATCCGCCAGACTGACGTTGAATTGGCGAAAGCCCGGCGCCAACCGCTCTCGCTGATCGATCGCCGTGGCGACCCACTGGTCATTGAGCGCCTCCAGCACCTCCGAAGTCCAGCCTGACGAACGGAATCGTGACGGGGTTTCGTCCGCACCACTTCCCCCCTGTGCCGCCAATGCCTGACTCAGAAATACTTGCACGGCCGGATCGTTGCTCTTCATAAAAACCGATTGAAATTGGATAACCACCTTGATGACGCGATTCGCCTCGGGAGTGCCTTCGGGGGGAAGCACATCGGCGTCTTGGAGCGTTGCAAGGACGGCCATCGACGCTCCAACTGGTCCAGATGGGGTGGCGGCACGACCAGGCACTTGGGCCAAGACCGGACTGCCTGCCCCCACGATCAGGCCACCAAGGAGAAAACAAACGGGCATGGCGTCAGGCAACATGATGTGTGAGGACCGTTCCGATAGGCTCGATCGTAGGGAGTGGGACGGGACAGGCATGGGAGGGATTATACAGAAGGGGGGAAGGGGGTACTAGAGTCCACGATGACGCTATCGCTGTGACCACAGCAGTCTAAATGGAACCATATTCCTGTACTGCCCCGTTGTTTCGATTGAAACGATTCGCCATGGTCTCTATAATCCACCCGCCCTTCGCCTTGCACCGGAGTGACCCATGCTCGCAAAGGTTCTGAGTGCTGCGCTTGTCGGAATCGATGCTCATCTGATCGACGTGGAAGTTGATATTGCCGGAGGGTTGCCACAATTCTCGGTCGTCGGTCTCCCTGATGCCACTGTGAGAGAAAGCCGTGACCGTGTCCGCTCCGCGCTCAAGAATACGGGCTTCCATTTCCCGGCGAAGAAGATCACCGTGAACCTCGCGCCAGCTGGAATCAAAAAGGAAGGGTCCGGGCTCGACCTGGCCATTGCCATTGCCATTCTCGTCGCGGAAGAAGTCATTCCGCCCCAGAATGTACGAGGCCGGGTTTGTGTCGGTGAACTCTCGCTGGACGGCCACATCAAGGCGATTACCGGTGCCTTATCCATTGGGATCGCCTGTCGGCCAGACCATAGTCTGTTCTTGCCTGCTGAGAACAGCCAAGAAGCCGCGATGGTGCAGGGCGTGACAGCCTATCCGCTCCACACGCTCCCCGAAGCCGTGGCATTTCTCAATGGCACGGTTTCGCTGACTCAGGCCCACGTAGACCGCGACCGGCTTTTTACCACGCGCCCGGTGGAGGATGACGACTATGGTGATGTGAAGGGACAAGACCATGCGAAGCGCGCTCTGGAAATCGCTGCAGCAGGAGGCCACAATCTCTTGATGGTGGGACCGCCTGGATCAGGCAAGACCATGCTGGCCAAACGTCTCCCGACCATTCTGCCCCTCATGGAGCCGGAAGAAGCGATCGAAACGACCCGCGTCCATAGCGTGTCGGGACAATTGACGGCCGATCATCCACTGCTGACGGTCCGTCCTTTTCGCGCACCACACCACAGTATTTCCGATGCCGGACTTATCGGAGGTGGAACAGTTCCCCGTCCGGGAGAAGTGTCCTTGGCGCACAATGGCGTGTTGTTCCTGGACGAGTCGCCCGAGTTTCGTCGTCCCGTCTTAGACGGATTACGGCAGCCACTGGAAGATGGGCACGTGACCCTGACTAGGGCCAGCGGCTCGCTCCGCTACCCGGCGCGCTTCATGTTGATCGCCGCGATGAATCCCTGCCCTTGCGGATACTATGGGGATCGTACGCGTGAATGCGTCTGCACCCCGCAACAAATCCGCCGATATCGGGCCAAATTGTCGGGACCGCTCCAGGATCGACTCGACATTCATATCGAGGTCCCCCCAGTCTCCATGCGAGACCTCCACGATCATGGTCCCATGCCGGAAAGTTCCGCTACGATTCGATCACGCGTTCTGGCGGCACGTGATCGGCAGCTCAGCCGGTATCGTCAAGACGGGATTCACACAAATGCCCAGTTGAAGCCGCGGCTCCTGAAGCGGTATTGTGGCCTGGAGACTCCAGCTCAGGAGCTCCTGGAACAGGCGTTGACCAAACTCGGATTGTCTGCCCGAGCCCATGGGCGCATCGTGCGTGTGGCGAGGACCATTGCCGACCTCGCGGACTCTGATAAGATTGAGCCGCTGCATGTGGCGGAAGCGATTCAATACCGCAGTCTCGACCGTCGAATGGAGTTTTGAGGATTGATGGTGTCGACCATGAGAGTGTTTTTCTGGTGGTTTGTTGTCGGGTCCACCATGGCGCTGGCCGTGATCCTTCTGCAGGGCGGCCTTCGGGAAGTCATGCAAGCGCAGGGGTCCGTGTGGGAGCTCAAATTGGTTGAGCTGTTCACGACCATCATGGGAGGGGGACTGCTCGGCGGCTGTATCGCATTGATACTGGATCGTATCAAAAAGGCATAATCGATTCTTTCTCACATCGTAGTGAAATGAGGCTAGGGATGGACGTGGAAGTGGGTTCGAACCTGTATCGCAACACCGACGGCACGATTGAAGTGGAAGGGATCCCGCAGATCCAGATAGCCCTGAAACCGACTACGGGTGCCTTACTCGTAAACTTTGCCCTGTTCGATGCGGGAGGGAAAGTGACAGCCAAGCTCAACGATAGCACCCTGATGATCAACGAGAAGCGCGCCTACGAAGTGAGCAAGACGACGACGGGTCTGGTGCTCACACATTTGGCATCGGGAACCATTGTCCTGAAGATGGAGTTGAAGGCGCCGGACGTGGTCGCCTTCACGAAAGGGGCGTTCCACACGATCAAGGGCCACATGATCGAGGTGTCTCCCACCGAATGGAAAATCGACAAGCTCCGTACCAGCGGCACAACTCAAGATGTGAAGGGCGGATCGGTCGTCCTCGGTTGAAGCAGGGCGACGCGTCCTATCCCGTAACCGTCGGGACGATGACGATGTGCTGGTCTTTCAGATCTACGGTTGCCGTATCTCCATCACGCAATTCTCCCTTGACCAATTGGCGCGCCAAGGGCGTTTCAAGCTCCTGTTGGATCAACCGCTTCAACGGTCTCGCCCCATAGACAGGATCGTAGCCACGCTCACCTAGATACCGTAAAGCCGCCGGCGTCACGGACAGGGAGATTCGTCGCTCGGTCAAACGGGACCGCAACCGCTCGAGCTGAATTTCCACGATCTTCGTGAGCTGCTCCGTTTCCAGAGGATGGAACACCACTGTCTCGTCGACGCGGTTCAAGAATTCCGGGCGGAAGTGCTCCCGGAGTTCCGCCAGCACGAGGGAACGGACCTCGTCATAGGAGGCGCGCCGTTGCTGCGCCTCAAGAATCTGCGGGCTGCCGATGTTGGACGTCATGATCAAGACGGTGTTCTTGAAATCGACGGTCCGGCCTTGAGAATCCGTCAATCGTCCGTCGTCCAACACTTGGAGCAAGACATTGAAGACGTCGTGATGGGCTTTTTCGATCTCGTCGAACAGAATGACGGAGAAGGGACGCCGCCGGACTGCTTCGGTCAGTTGCCCGCCTTCTTCGTAGCCGATGTAGCCCGGCGGGGCCCCGATCAGACGGGCCACCGTGTGTTTCTCCATATACTCGGACATGTCGATTCGAATCAGGTTGGCCTCGTCATCGAAGAGCGTCGCGGCCAGGGCCCGCGCCAATTCGGTTTTTCCGACGCCGGTCGGACCGAGAAAGAGAAACGAACCAATGGGCCGATTCGGGTCTTTGATGCCGGAACGCGCACGGAGGACCGCATCTGCAACCGCCTGCACCGCTTCATCCTGGCCAACCACGCGCTGATGAAGCAGTTCGCCCAGCTTTAAGAGTTTCTCCGTTTCACCTTCGACTAGCCGGGAGACGGGGATTCCAGTCCAGCGACTCACGATCGCCGCGATGTCGTCCTCATCGACCTCTTCTTTGAGCAACCGGCTTTCGCCCTGTTTCTTGCCGAGCTGTTCCTGCTCCAACGCCAGCTCGCGCTCGAGGCGAGGCAACTCTCCATACCGCAACTCCGCCACACGATTCAGATCGTAGGCCCGTTCCGCTCGCTCCATCGCCTGTTTGACTTCTTCCATCGCTTCTCGCGTCTTGCGCAGCCGTGCCACCGAGGCTTTTTCAGAGTCCCATCGCGTCTTGAGTGCTTGTAGTGCTCCTTGTTTCTCCCCCAGCTCCTGCTCAAGCGTCGCCAGCCGCGCCTGACTGGCCTGATCCTTTTCTTTCCGCAAGGCTTCCCGCTCGATCTCCAACTGCATTACCTTGCGCGAGACTTCATCGAGTTCCGCCGGCAAACTATCGATTTCCGTACGCAGGCGGGCCGCCGCTTCATCGACCAGATCAATGGCTTTGTCCGGGAGAAAGCGATCGGCGATATACCGATTCGAGAGTTTCGCGGCAGCGACCAGCGCGGCGTCTTTGATGCGCACGCCATGGTGCACTTCGTAGCGCTCCTTGAGTCCGCGCAGAATCGAGATGGTATCCTCTACGGTCGGCTGATCGACCAGCACGGTCTGGAACCGCCGTTCCAACGCGGCATCCTTTTCAATATGTTTCCGATATTCATCCAGCGTCGTCGCACCGATCAGATGCAATTCGCCGCGGGCCAGCATGGGCTTGAGCAGATTGGCTGCGTCCATCGCCCCTTCCGCCGCGCCCGCTCCCACGACCGTATGCAGCTCATCGATGAACAGTAGGACTTGTCCCTCTGCCGCCTGCACCTCTTTGAGCACCGCCTTCAGTCGTTCTTCGAACTCGCCGCGAAACTTTGCGCCGGCCACCAACGATCCCATGTCGAGGGTGATGACCCGCTTCTTCTTCAGTCCTTCTGGTACGTCCCCTTTGATGATGCGAGAGGCGAGCCCTTCGACAATGGCGGTTTTTCCGACGCCGGGTTCGCCGATGAGCACGGGATTGTTCTTGGTTCGCCGTGAAAGAATCTGCACGACTCGGCGAATTTCCTCATCGCGCCCAATGACGGGATCCAGTTTTCCTTGCCCCGCCAATCTGGTGAGGTCGCGGCCATATTTCTCCAAAGCCTGGTAGGTGCCTTCCGGGTCCTGGCTCGTGACACGTTGCGACCCTCGTACCTGCTGCAACGCGCCCAAGAGCCGTTCCTTCGTCAGACCAAGTTTTTTAAAGACACCCCCTTCTTGGACCATGGCGAGGATGACATGTTCGACACTGAGATAGTCGTCTTTCAAGGCTCGTTGTTCGTCTTCGGCCTTCGCCAAGACCTGACTGAGCCGCGATGCGACATGGAGTTGTCCAGGGCTTGCCCCGGCCCCCTGGACTTGAGGTAGCTTCGCGAGCGCCTGCTCCACCGCCTGGCGGACGGAGGGTACCGACAACCCTGCTTGTTCGAGGAGAGAGGAGGCGAGACCTCCATCCTGTTCCACAAACGCAAGCAGGAGGTGCTCCACATCTATCCCCTGATGGCTCCGCCTCTTGGCATGGGACGACGCGGTCTGGAGCGCCTCTTGTAGTTTGATCGTCATGCGGTTCATGTCCATTGGATCACTCCTCTCCACTCATTTGTATGTGCTGCTGGCATTCACATAATCATTAGGATAGGGGAAGTCAACCTCCCAGGAGGAGGCGCATCGCGGCTTGACCAGAGAAGTTCGCACAGACTATTGTCTCTCATGTCGCGCATTCTAGCTGAAACACTCGAACTCTATAAAAGTGCCCTCCGCAAAACCGGACAATCTCTCGCCCGCGGCTGGATGACCATGGTGGCCGTGGTGGGATTCGGATTTCTGCTGGTCCTTGCCGCTCAAATTGCCTCGCCGCTCGGCATGGCCGGAGGATTCCTACTTGGTGCGGCGAATGCGCTCCTGGTCGGAGCCACCCTGAGCCTGATCGAGCAATCGATCATCCATGCACGGGCACTTACCTTTCACGACATCTTTGACAGCATCGGCCACTACTTTTGGGACGTGATCGGCGTCGGATTCATCCTATGGCTACCGCTCATGGCTCTCGACCTGAGCATGCAGACAAACCCCTTTGGCCAACTCCTGTCGTACGCGGTCCTTCTCCTCCTCTTTCTCTTGCTAAATCCGGCCCCTGAGGTGATCTATCAAGTGCGCCACGATTCCCCGCTGGACGTGTTCAAGTCCTCGTACGAGTTCATCCTCGAGAATTGGATTGAATGGTTTCTCCCGTTTGCGCTGATCCTGATCCCCATCGTTCTCTCGCCCATGGGACTGCAATCGTTCTTCTCCCTCTCCAGTCGAGTGGGGAGGGGAGCGGGTTTGGATTTTTCCCAGTTCCTGGTGCTGCCCTTCACGATCCTCGGAAGTTGGCTGAACTATGCGGGCATCCCTTCATCAATCAGCTGGTATCTTGGGCTGCTCCTCACGCCTCCCCTCGCCGTGGCCATGTTGTTATTTCGTGGCCATCTCTTTGCATTGTTACATGGGCTGTCACGACGGCAGCGCCGATTTGCTTCGCCATTCAATTAGGATGAGTAGTGTGGTAGACTTTATAGGTTTCCGCCTCTCCTGATCGAAAGCCGGTCAAACCTTCCTAGCCCATTCGCTCCCTATAAGGGCGAATGAAACACGAGAGAGTATATTTACCTGCACCCTTGAGTGGCAGGGCAAAATAGTGTATGGAATTACCTACAGCCTATACAGATATCCTCGCTTCTCAAGGCCAAGAAAGAGCGTCGCTCGTGCGCTTATCAATCTTCTGGCGGATCGTCCTGACCTCCGTCGTCATCATCGTCGTGATGGCAGGGGTGAATCTGTATGCCTTGTTTCAGCTGCGCCAGCTGACTGCGTTGAGTGCCAACATGGCCACTCACCATTACCCTGCGATCGAGTCGGCCAAACATCTGCTCACCGTCCTCTTTGCCCAACTCAATAGCGAAAAGAAATATCTGGCCGTACGCGATGCCACGTTCTTGCAACATTTCGATGAAGAGGTCGACGAATTCCATCGCGGGCTCCAGAGCCTCGAAGCGAAGGAACTCACTCCCCAAGGCCTGCAGCTACTCGAGGACACCAAGCACCTGCAGCAAGAACGACTCACGATTCTCCATACAGAGTTGGAGAATAGCCTGTCGTCTTCAGCGGCCCCGTCTGCGGACTATGAAGCTCGACGAGACGCCTTGCTGGACCGCATGAGTGCCACGCTCCAACAGTTTATCGATCTTCACGAGACGGGCATCAGCGTCGGCGTCAGCCGATCACGGGAAAGCTCGGCGCAAGCCGAAGCGGTGACAGAGCAACTGGTGCTGCTTGCGCTCGTGTTCGGCATTGCGCTCGCCGGTTTTGCCAGTTACACGGTCCTGCGCCCGCTCCGCCAATTGCAGAGCCATATCAAACAGATCGGGCAGGGCAATTTCCGCACATCGCTGAATATTCGAGCTCCCAGCGAGTTGCGAGATCTCGTCGATGCTGTTAATTGGATGGGCACAAAGCTACAAGAGCTGGACGATATGAAGGGGGAGTTTCTCGCCCACGTCTCCCATGAATTACGCACGCCCATGGCCTCGATTCAAGAAGGTACCCATTTGTTGTTAGATGAAATTCCCGGCCCCTTGTCGCAAGAACAACGCACGACCTTGCGGATCATGGCAGACAGCAGTCGTCGACTCATCACTCTCATCTCCACCATTCTGGACCTCTCCAAGATGGACGCTGGGATGATGGAGTATCGAATCGTCCCGACAGACCTTAAGCGCGTCACAGATATGTCGGTCAACAAAGTCCGGCTCCTCGCCGATGCAAAGCACGTGCAACTGGTGGTGGAGGCGCCTGCACAACGTGTGTGGGTCAAGGCTGATGCGCTTCGGATTGAGCAGGTGCTCGATAATTTGCTCTCAAACGCCTTGAAGTTCAGCTCGGAAGGGGGCATTGTCAAGGTACTTATGAAGCCGGACCCGAAAGCGGGAGTCCTCGAAGTGAGCGTATCCGATGGAGGACCCGGCATTCAGGCCGAAGACCTGCCCTATATTTTCGAACGCTTCTATCAAGGACGAACGAAGGCCAAACAGGCTATGCCGGGGAGCGGCCTCGGGTTGGCATTGGCAAAAAAAGTGGTCGAAGCACACGGAGGACGGATTTGGATCGAAAGCGAAGCCAGGAAGGGGACGACGGTACGGTTTATCCTACGCCTGACGAAACCAGGAGAACCGGCATGAAGGCTGCCCACCGAGGCTTCACCTTGGGAATCTTCTCCGGTCTATTGTTCGCTGGATGCGCGTCATGGTCGTCGCCCCCGCCATTATCGCAGCCCTATTTCATCGCCGATGCGGGAGAGGCAAGAGCCCTCCATGGATTGGCAAAAAAACAGGAAGCGCTAGCCCAGAAATGTGCCGAGCACAATTCCTGTGACCATGTCTATTACACGCGAGCCCTGCTCGGGCTTTACGAAAGTCGAGACAGCGCCTCCAAGTACTTTGAGAGAGTGATCGCTACCGCACCCAAGAGCCAACTAGCCTCCTCCAGCAAGCTCTGGCTCGAGTTGCTCCAGCACCATGCTGCTCCCGTTGAGCAATCCTGGTTCCATTCGGTCATGGCGGCCCCGGCTATTTCGGAGAGTCAGGCGATCCTGGCCCAGGCTTCGGATCGGCTGGTGCGAGACTTGCTTGATAGAGAGCTGATCATACAGCAATTGCGGGCCATGAAGGATGCCGATGCCCAAGCCCTGGAAAGCCTCCAGCGGGATTTAGCCGACCGCGAACGGAAGATCGAGGCCTTAGGCGGTAAGAAAGACACCGCAAGAGGTTCGACCGATACAGGCATCGTGCAGTCCCTACAAAAGCAATTGACGGATCGAGACAAGAAAATAGAGGAATTGACAAGCCAATTGGAGGCGTTGAAGCGCATCGACCAGGAAATGCGGGATAAGGTTCGTCCTATTCGTCCCCCATCGACGGTTGTACCGCCTCCGACTGCACCGGAACCGACGACGCCATAGAGGGAGTTTCATGGAAAAAGAACATATTCTTGTAGTCGACGATGAAGAGGGACTGTTACATCTCGTGAAGATGCGGCTGACCGCGATGGGCTTTGCCGTCACAGGCTGCACCAGCGGGCGTGACGCCATCGCCGCAGCCAAGAAAGACCGGTTCGATCTCGCCATTACCGACCTGCGCCTAGGTAGCGAAGACGGATTAGATGTGACGGAGGAACTGCTGCGGATTCATCCAGGCCTTCCGGTTATCATCCTGACTGCTCATGGCAGTATCCCCAATGCCGTGGAAGCCATGCAGCGAGGGGCCTTCGGATATCTCACCAAACCGTTCGATGACAAGGAACTCAAGGCCAAGATCGAAGACGGGCTCTCCCCGCAGCGGATGAGAGGAGAGATCCAGCGGCTTAAGTCTCTCGTCAACGAATTGTATGGCATGGAAAATATCGTGGCACGAAGCCCTTCGATGCAGCGACTACTCCAACAAGTGGTGCAGGTGGCAGATTCCGACGCGACCATTCTCCTCTTCGGAGAAACCGGCACCGGCAAAGAAGTGTTCGCCCGCGTGATCCATTCGAACAGCCGACGGAGTAAAGGGCCGTTCGTCGCCCTCAATTGCGCGGCCATTCCCGAAACACTCTTCGAGTCTGAACTCTTCGGACACGTGCGCGGCGCGTTTACCAGCGCCCATGGTGCCAAGCGAGGCCTATTTCAAAGCGCCAACGGGGGCACGCTCTTTCTCGACGAAATCGGCGAAATGCCGCTCTCGATGCAGGTTAAACTGCTGCGAGCCGTGCAGGAACGGGAAGTTCGCGAAGTGGGTTCTGAAACCACAACGAAGATCGATGTGCGGATTATTGCTGCCACCAATAAAGACCTCGGCGAAGCGGTCAAGAACGGCTCATTCCGAAACGATTTGTTCTACCGTATTTCCGTCGTCCCACTCTTTATCCCGCCGCTGCGCGACCGCCGAGATGATATACCCTTGATGGCCCAGCACTTCCTCACCGCAAGTGCGAAACGGGCCAATAAAGAATTGCGCGGCTTCACACCGGCCGCCCTCAATCGGCTGGTCACCAATCCCTGGCCAGGAAATGTCCGCGAACTGGAGAATGTCATTGAAAAGGCCGCCGTCATGACGCGCCAAGACATGATTACCCCGGACCTCCTGCCCTCTATGGGAACATCACCGGACGCGCCGCTCAAGCCTCTGACTGAAGCAAAGGAAGAGTTCGAGAAGACCTATCTTAAGAACGTACTGCAACTCACCGGCGGCAATATCTCACGCGCCGCCCAATTTGCCGGGCGCTATCGGGCAGACTTCTATAAAATGCTCAAGAAGTACGGTCTGCACCCCTCAACCACGAAGGCGAAAGCAGAAGCCGACCTTGAGGCGCTGGAAGAGGAAAGCGACCTCACGGAAGCCGAACGCTAGGTCCATGTTTTCCTTCGCGGTGAGCGAGCGAGGGGATTCAACAATCTTCTCACGCACCTAACAATTCAGCAGAATCGAACTATCAACGCGCCGCCCAGCACCTCGAATTCCAAAGGGCACCGTGGGGAGATATTCTGTCGCCACGAGGCATCCTGCTGGATTCCGATTCTGGCAGATTCAAAAGAAGAGGAACGGGTGGCGGTATTCATCCGGTGGCATTACTACGATAAACCAATGAAATGTCGCCGGTTGGAACATGCAGGGTATGGAGCTGGCGAGAGGAATTGAACCTTCAACCTTCGGTTCACAAAAACCAACCGAGGCAATTTCCTCGGATGATGAAAGCCCTGGAAAGATCGACGAAAGCCTTGATGGGAGCGGGGAGTAGTGATCTCCTGCTATTGCATCCAGTTGCGCTGAGTATGAGGTAGTAACGGTATAACGGCTACACTTAATCACGAGAGCATTTCAGTTGGCTAGGACGACCCCCCACCCGGCTTGGACATGTGACTCCTCCCCGATTTGCAGCAGGGGGACAAAAGGGGGGCTTGTTCGGCAGGCGGGGGGCTTAAAAAGGGCACCCGACCTGTACGACGAAAGACACAGCGCACCATACCAAGCAAAGACCCCCAGCCTTTTCGTTTTGCAGTTTGCATTCAGTACGGGCCCGTTTGCTCCACAAGAGTTGGGCAACAGCTAAACAACGCCTGAGAAGTTGCTTTCTCTATCCACTAGGCATACGCTTCATCCTCCAACCAGGAGGTGCATTATGTCCACATGTAGACTTGGTTCCCCGATGTCCAGCAGCCGAATCATCCTCAATTTCCTGCTGGCACTGATGCTCCTGTTCCCCTTGTTGATCGTAGGGCAGTCGACAGCTGCCGGTAGTGTGACCGTCACGAGTGTGGATCAGGACAAGGGCCTGGTGACCGTCCGAGATAATGGCACAGGCGCGACCACTCAAATCAAAATTGACAGTATTGAGACACTCAAATCGTTCAAAGTCGGAGAGGTGCTCGAAAAACCGGCTGTCCTGGAGGTGCAACCCCGGTCTTCACAGGGTCCACCCACGATGTCAGGGAAATCAGCACCAGGCTCCTGTATTGAGAGGTGTATGGCTGCACCTGGAACTACGACAAGTCAGTGTGCTTACTGGTGTGCTACTCGTTGACAACATGAGTGTTGTCGGTATCCGCGCCAGGCACCACCTCAGCGTTTGCGATCGTCCCCCCGGCGTCCCAATTCATCCGCACCCACTACCGCTTTCTCCACTCCCACGGCGACCTCAGTAAGTGATTGCGCACGCGCAAGACTCACCTCTTCACTGTACAGTCTGTCTGTGCGTGCTATGATTGTCCGTATACTCGACAATTAGACGCTTTAACGAGCACAGATGACGAATAAATACCTCAGCAATCGCTGGATCTGGGTTGGACTAGCACTCGTAACCTTTGGGTGGGGTCCGCTGTTGGGTATTGTTCTGTTGGCGGAGTTGGGCCTCTGGCCTGACCCGAACCCGAATCCAATTGGTCCGGGCATCTTGTTCTTTCTAACCTCGTGGCCCGCAATTATCTGTCTCGCTATGGGGATGTTTCAGGTACGGCGCAAATAGCCGAGGTTTGCGTCCGCCACTCCCACGGTGGCACTGGATGCGGATCCATCCACAACCCTTTCCGTACCGCTCGCGCTTCCGTCTCCAACCCTTCCAGCACCGTATCCCCCGGCGCATACTTCCTGTACCACCAGCACCAGCCGTCTTTGACCAGCATGTGATTGACGTTGGTGCCATCTATCTAGTAAGGTCTCCGCCCAGAATTAGGGGTCCGCGAATTCCCTTACGCGGACGCTTGTTCTACCTGGAGGTGTGCCATGCTCGCCATCCGATTGGTGCGGCTCATCGAGAATCACTCCGAACAGCTTTCCCGCGAGCTAAGCGAGAAGGTTTGGAACTCTCCCCGGTGCAGCGATCTCCACAAAGTCCCGGCCTCCGAACTCGAAGCCCGCACCCGCGAGATCTACCGCAACCTGAGTGACTGGCTGTTGGACAAGACCGAGGCCGAGGCCAAGATGGAGCGGCGTTACACCGAGCTGGGCGAGGCGCGCGCCCAGCAGGGCGTGGCCTACAGCCACTTCGTCTGGGCCATCACCGCCACCAAGGAGCACATGCGCGCCTTCGTCCAGCGCGAAGGTCTGTCCGGTAGCGCCATGGAACTGCATGGGGAGCTGGAGCTACTTCACCTGCTCGGCCAGTTCTTCGATCGCGCGCTGTACTACGCCGCTGTGGGTTACGAGCACGAGCGCGACCGCATAGGAGGGAGGCAAAGGAGGCGCAAGGGAGATGAGCAGAGAAAATTCACGTAGCGTCCCAATGGTTGGCAACTCGTGCCTTCCGCAATACCCCAGGGATTCTCACCTCTCGCGCCTCGACTTCTAGCCTCTCTAGCGTCGTACTCCCCGGCGCATACTTCCGATACCACCAACACCAGCCGTCACGTACTAGCGCGTAATTCGCGTTAGTGCCTTCGGGCAGCAGCACATCGGCAAGGGTGCGCCAGTACTCGTCCTTACCGTGGGTCTGTAGCGTGACTTCCTTGCCAAAGACCAATTCTGAGTCTGCTTGCTTCGCTCGCTCGCCGTAGGCTTGACTCTTCTCAGGGCAGTCGATGCCGTTGAGGCGGATGCGTTCAGGGTGGTGGGCGGTCCGCATATTTTCACGGAACGGTTCGGTGCTGTTCGGAGGGAGACCGAATTCCTATTTTGTGGAAGAATGCCGCAATGTGCTCGGCGACCAAGCGGTTAATCGCTGGGGAGTAGTGGCCAGCGGGCATGAATAGATTCTGCGACTGGCTGGGCTGAAGCTTCAGCATTTCTGTTGAAAGGTCCAAAACCGTGACGCCTTTCTCTCACGCACGTTTGACAAGGGTCGGAAGCCGGGCGTTCCCTCTGATGCGGCCATCTGTCGCCAAAGCGATAGCCATAAACTGGCCACTCCGGCCTTTTGTGAGACCATCCAAACGAACGAGTAGGTCAACGCTGATATTTTCACCGTCGTGGTGGATCCGCTCTACACGAGGGAGATTGTGCCACCATCGCCAGGCTATCCTGTCGAGAAGGGCATCGGCCAGAAAACTGTAACCCAGAGCATAACGCAAGGTTTGAAAGCTGCGAGGAGGAGCGGGCTCCTGTGGAACGGGGACATTTAGCAAAATGAGCGAACCGTCCCGATACTCAAAATAGGGCTTCCATTCTCGGCCGTATGGATAGTAGGAGTATTCGGTCCGATTGATGTCGTCTGAAATGAACGCCAAGATCACGACATCCGGATCGTATTTATCCAGAAGAAGTTCGGCCCGAAGAAAAGCCTGGTCGATTCCGTAAGCGTCAACGCAGCCGTTGGGCACGCGCGTGTTCAGGATTTCTTCCAGATGCGCCGCCCACGTCTCTCTATCTTCCACCTCATCCCCAAAGGTGAATGAATCGCCGACCACCAGAATAGGTCGAGGCCGACTTATAGTCGCGATCGATCTGCCGTTGCTTCGGACGCCCGATGCATCGACATTCGAGGTCCAGTCCCCGCTGAATTGACCGGGCCTCGGGAACCAGCCGAGCCGGGGAGGGTATGCCATGCGTCCAACTCTATTTTGGGGCTCAGCGGTACTGGACTGAAACTGGAGCACCTTCCCACGATGGATTCGAACAGCGAGTTCCAGGCCCAGCATGGTCAGGCTCACGCTGAGAGCAACCAAAACGATGCCGTGTACTGTGGACTTTCTCATCGTGCATTTTGCCCCCGACACCATGTGTTACGATCGTCGATAGATCAACTAGGTTGTCTAACTATCAAATAAGCTGGTCAGCCTATCTCGACTCACGATTGTATTGCCACACCGGATTGTGGCCCTTTCGTTCGAGCACTTCCACAATCGCGGCGATCTCCCACATATTGGAGATGGTCGCGTCCTCGATGGTCGTGCTGTAGTGCTTGGAGCGGTCGTTGCTGTTCATGTCACTCGCTCTCACAACACGATAAACCAATGAGGAAAATGGGATAACTGCGTGAATCATCCAAGGGGAGTGCCATTCTTTATACGTTTTCAGAGCAACAGTTGATCAAACTGGTTATCTTTCCAGACTTGTTTCTCGTGAAGGTCGCTGTGACCTGGATTAAAGTCAAAAAGCGTGGCAGATGCCCAGGTTGCCACATGATTTAATAGCTTTGTTGAATCGGGTAGCGTTCGACCTTCACCTCTGCGATGACCCACCCAAGCACCTCCAATCTGTATTTTGTCGCCGTGTGAGTAAACATTGTGCAACATGTCAATACTTGACACCAGGTTGGGAGTGTACTTGGTGTCAATCGGTGTACCCAACAATACAAGACGATTGATGACTGCGCCTCTTCGTGAAGCTAGCAAGGCTACGTTTCCGCCATGGCTATGTGCAACGACAGTGAGGTGATTGGTAGGATGGGCCTTTATCCAACCAACCAAATTTGTGGCTGCCACGTCTCGCGACAATTCATCGAGGTAGCCGTTCCATGAAAATGGATCTGACCCCTTATACACAGTCCCAGCGATTGAGTTAAGAAAGGCGGTGAAATCAGACCCCCACCTCCACCATGTTTCATATGCTGCACCCGTTCCGTGAATCACGATTAGCATCGCCTGAGAGGGAGCACCAGGAGCTGAAAATGGAGGCATGGGATTAATCCCAGGAGCTGATGGTGACGTGGGCGGATTGGCCGCAAAATCTCGGATAATCCGAGTGGTTTTATCGTCAGCAGCAGAATCAAAGGGAGCTCGAACCACCTCATCAATGAACCTCTCCAGAAGATGAACTCTCAAGGCAGCAAATCGCTCATCCCGTTGGTGATAATTACACTGACCAAGTAGCTCAACTGTTGCCACAACCCGGCGTCGATGCACCTTGCTTATGAAATCGCGACGGACCCATCGTGATGGCTCCAAGAGCCGATTAACGAGGGGTCCTTCTCTAAATCGTGGGATGGAACGGTATAGAAAATCGATGACGTAGTAGGAAAGCTGTCGAATATCCCCATCTTCATTCAAAAAGGCACTGTACAAAAAGTCATTGTAGCGTTCTGATGGACCTTCTTGGTAGTTGATGGTCTCAGTGAGGAGAGGAGTAAGTATCTGCCGTGCTAGTTCAAGGGTGCGTTCATTGAGCATGTAGAGCTCCAGGCAGGGTTAAGCTTTCGTGTTTTTCTCCACACGGGTTCGAGAAGGTGTATGAACAGGGAAGCGACGGTAGGGACGAATCGAGAAGGGCATAGGAACCTCGCAGGGAGGCGTATTCTAGAAGGGGTACGAACGAGGGCGCAATAGGGCCGAGCGGGGAAATCGTTGTAATTCATTTGGCGGGGTTTGCCTGCGCGGAGTTCTGCTTTAAAGTGCGACACCAGGAGTACAGATCACATATCTAACACTGTAACACCACCGGACAATTCTAGCGAGATTGCCGCTAATGTAAGTGCTTGAAAGGTTGGAGCTGGCGAGAGGAATTGAACCTCCAACCTGCGGTTTACAAATAGCTATAGACCCACTTTCTCCTCCTTCTTCACCCTCACCAGAACCAACAGAATCACAAGAAGAATGGCCAGGTTAGGTGACTCAGCCGAGTTGCGCGTGATTGCTTGCGGAGAGGGCAGATAGCACGAGCACGGTTACATTTTTGGTTACAGTTTACGAGGTCAGGTAAACATGGAAGCGAACGCGCAACGAGGTACCAGAGAACAACGGAGTGACGGTCAAGGAGCAGCAGGCGATGCGCCGATTGGCGAACGCCACCGGCGCACGGCTGCCGGTCCCCCGGCAGCCCCTAAACTTGTCAGAAAGACATTTCTCGTCGATCACACGCAATCCAACTCACACACACAGTCATCTGGCGGTTCGACCTGGTCGGTCAAGATTCACGAC
>Ga0209048_10002034_pt1 | contig 20313 bp, 18 predicted proteins | sample FrelakmetCRP12CR_FD_187146 | JGI IMG/M metagenome (GOLD analysis project Ga0209048, IMG submission 187146) | Freshwater lake sediment microbial communities from the University of Notre Dame, USA, for methane emissions studies - CRP12 CR (SPAdes)... | ecosystem: Environmental > Aquatic >... | reverse complement strand
CGCGCCGCGACGGTCTACGGCGAGCGCCGCCGCGCGCTGCTCGCCGCGCTGGCCGCACAGGATGTGGCGGCCCACGGCCACTCGGGCCTCAACGTGTGGGTGCCCGTGCGCGAGGAGGGCACCATGGTCCGGGCGCTGCTCGACGCGGGCTGGTTCACCGTCGCCGGCGAGCGGTTCCGGATCGAGACACCGCCCGGGATCCGGATCACCGTCACCACGCTCGAAGCGGGCGAGGCCGACTCGATCGCGTCGGTCATCGCCGGCGTCGAGCACGCGGGGCGGCCGCGACGGGCGTACTGAGGCGGGGGGGCAGTCGCGCGGGCGGGCGGCGCCAGCGGGCGGCGCCAGGCCGGCTACTGGTAGCCGAGCTCAGTCGGGTACGTGCGCCGGTAGTCCTTCTGCGCCTGCAGGACCTTGGCCACGTAGTCGCGCGTCTCGGGGAACGGGATCTCGGCCTGGGTGAGCCGGTGCCCCTGCGCCCTGGCCGCTGCCACCCAGCGATCGACGTTGGCCTGACCGCCGTTATAGGCCGCCAGCGCCAGCATCGTGTCGCCGCCGTAGCTGTCGAGCAGGTAGCGCAGGTAGTAGCTGCCGTAGGCGATGTTGACCTGCGGCGTGGCCAGGTCGGCGGTGGTGAACGTGGTCGCGCCGGACCGGCGGGCGAGGAAGTCGGCGGTCTCGGGCAGGATCTGCATCAGCCCCTGAGCGCCGGCCGGTGAGGGCCGCGGATCGAACTTCGTCTCCGCGTAGATCACGGCCGCGATCAGCGCCGGGTCGAGGTGCTTGTCCTGGGCCTGCTGACGGATGATGTCCTGGTCTTGGAGCGGCAGGCCGAGGTCGTTGACGGCTTTCTTGAACAGCGGCATGGCCAGCACCACGGCGAGCAGCAGCAGCCCGAAGGCGCCGAGAAACAGCACCGACCGGCGCCGTCGGGCGGCGGCTTGGCGCCGACGGGCGTCGTGGGAGCGGCGGGCGGTGGCTGCGGCGACGGGGGGACTCACGACTCAAGCTTGTCAAGGACGGCTGACAGTGCGGATTCGAGATCCGCGGGCGACCCATCGTTGAGCACCACGTACGTCGCCCGGGCTGCCTTTTCCTGCTGCGAGAGTTGGCGCGCGGCCCGCTCGTCGACCGCCGCGTGCCCGCGCGAGCCGGCGCGCTCGGCCCGGACCGGCTCGTCGGCCACGATCGCGATCGTGGCGTCGAACGCCTCGCCCATCCCGGCCTCGAACAACAGCGGAACCTCGACCACGGCGGCCCGGGGCGGCGGCGATCGATGCTCGAGCTGCTCGCGCCAGGCGACCATGCGCGCCCCGACCAGCGGCCACAGCAGTCCTTCCAGCCAGCCGCGCTCCTCGGGCTCGGCGAACACGCGCGCCGCGACCGCGGCGCGGTCCACGACGCCGTCCGGGGCGACGTCGGCTCCGAAGCGATCGGTGACCGCCGCGCGCACCTCCGCCGTCCCGTACAGCTCGTGGACGACCCCGTCGGTCGAGATGACGGCGGCGCCGAGACGTTCCAGCGCCGCCAGGGCGGTCGACTTACCGGCGCCGATACCGCCCGTCAACCCGATGAACGGGATCACCCGGGGAGCTGCTTCAGGCGCTCGACTCGTCCCCGCCGGGCACACTGGGCACCGCCGCCTCGTGGGCCGGTGTGGCTTCGGCATGGACCGGCTCCGGAGCGGGCTCCGGCTCCTCCGGAGCTGCCTCGGCGGTCGCCGCCGGCGCCTCCGGAGCGGCCTCGGCGCTCGCCGCCGGCACCTCGGCCGGGGGCGCAGCCGGAGCTGCCTCCTCGGTGGCCGCCGGAGCTTCAACGGCGGGTGCCGCCTCTGCGGTGGCCGCGGGAGCCTCGGCGATCGGTGCCGCCTCGGCCTCGGCGGCGGATGCCTCGACGGCAGGTGCCGTCTCGGGCTCGGACGCAGCCGGCGCACCGGTCGCGAACACGTCCTCGGAGAGTCCCAGCTCGGGCACGTCGTCGAGGTCGCCGGCCTCGCCGGTGGGCGGCTCGATCGGGCGCACCGGGAGCACCTGGCCCTCGACGCGCTTGACCGAGAGCGACAGGCGACGGCGCTCGGAGTCGATCTCGAGGATCTTGACCCGCACCGGATCTCCGGGCTGGATGATCTCGCGCGGGTTCTCGACGTGGTGCTGAGCCAGCTCGGAGATGTGCACGAGGCCCTCGACGCCGTCGAGGATCTCGACGAAGGCGCCGAACGTGACCACCTTGGTGACGTTGCCCTCGAGCTCATCGCCGATGTTGTAGGTGTCCACGACCCGCTGCCACGGGTCCTCCTGGGTCTGCTTGAGACCCAGCGAGATCCGCTGGCGCTGGCGGTCGATGTCGAGCACCTTGACGCTCACCGTGTCGCCGATGCTGAGGATCTCGCTCGGGTGGTTGACGTGCGACCACGAGAGCTCCGAGATGTGGATCAGACCGTCGATCCCGTCGAGATCGACGAACGCGCCGAAGTCGACGATGTTCGAGATCGTGCCCTCGACGACCTGGCCCGGCTGCAGCCGGTCGAGGATCCGCTCGCGGTCCTCCTTGCGCTGCTCCTCGAGCACCGCACGGCGCGACAGCACGACGTTGTTGCGGGATCGGTTGAGCTCGATCACCTTGCACTCGATCGCCTGGCCCATGTACTCGTCGAGATTGGGCACGCGACGGATGTCGACCAGCGAGGCGGGCAGGAAGCCACGCACGCCCAGGTCGATGATCAGGCCGCCCTTGACGACCTCGATCACCTGGCCCTCGACGGGCTCGCCGGACTCGGCCGCGGCCTCGATCCGGCGCCAGGCCTTCTCGAAGCGGGCTCGTTTCTTGGACAGGATCAGCCGTCCGTCTTGATCCTCCTTGGTGAGGACCAGCGCGTCGACCTCTTCGCCGAGCTCGACCTCCTCGCGGGGGTCAACGGACTTGCGGATCGAAAGCTCGCCGGAGGGAATGACCCCTTCGGACTTGTAGCCAATGTCGACGAGAACCTCGTCGTTGTCGATGCGGACGACATGGCCGGTGACCACATCCCCTTCCTGGAAGGGGTGCAGCGTTGCATCGTAGTTGGGGACGATCTTCCCGTCGATCTCGAGCAGGAGGCCATCGGAACCTTCGACGACCTTCGCGTTCGGCATCTCGCTGACGGGGATCAGAGTTGTGGTGGGAGACATGAACGACTGAGGTTACCCGACCTGAGCGAAGGGGCTGGTGCTGAGCCACGGCTCCCTATCATCCGGCCCATGCCCAAGCGTGCGACCAAGCGCGGAGAGGAGCGTACGCCGCTCGATCGCGACTGTGACGTCCTGATCTGCGGAGCCAGCTTCGCCGGCCTCGCGGTGGCCCGCGAGCTCGCCGGCAGCGGCGCCGATGTGCTCGTGATCGACCGCTACGACATCGGCGAGCGACAGACCTCCGCCTGCGGGATCCCGACCACCTGGCTGCACGCGCTCGGGCTCCAGGAATCGCTGCAGCAGACCTTCGGCGAGCTCGTGATCCACTCCCCCCACGCCACCGTCCGCTACGACCTGCCGTGGACCTTCTCCACCTTCGACTACCGGACGCTGTGCGGGCTGCTGGCGGACCAGGGCGACTTCGAGTTCGAGACCGCGAAGGTCGACGGCCGCTCCGGCAGCACCGTCCACACCGATCGCGGCGACATTCGCGCCAAGCTGATCGTCGACGGGCTCGGCTGGCGCCGCGTGCTCAGCGCGGGCCAGAACATCCAGCCCCCCGACGCGCTCCTGTCCCGCGGCCTCGAGGTGCACCCGTTCGGCTCCGGCCACGACCTCGAGGTGTGGATCGACCGCTCCTACGTGCCCGCCGGCTACGGCTGGAGCTTCCCGGCCGGCAACGAGCTCCGGATCGGCGTCGGCTCGTTCGACCCGCGCTTCCACGTGCGCGAGCCAACCGTGCGCCTGGCCAACGACCTCCACGCCGACACCGTCCGCTACCAGGGCAACTGGATCCCCCACGCCCTGCGCGACGGGACCGAGGACGGCATCTTCTTCGTCGGCGACTCCGCCGGCCACTGCCTGCCCCTGACCGCCGAGGGCATCCGCACCGCCCTCTACTTCGGCCTCGCCTGCGGGCGCGAGCTGCGCGCCGTGATCGATGGCCGCCAGACGCGCGCGCAGGCGCTGACCCGCTACCACGAGTTCTCCGCCAGCCACGCGGTGCCGTTCCGCTGGATGCTCCGCGTCCAGCGGCTCGTCCCCCGCGTCGCGCCCCGCGTCCTCGGCCCCTCCCTACGCGGGATGGGCAACAAGCGATTCGTCGACTGGTCGTTCAACCATTATCTCCGCATCGCCCATCCCGACTTCGCCGCCACCGGGGGACTGCCGGCGCGGGCGGCGTCACGGGCGGCGCTGGCGGCGGCTTAGGGCTCGCGTTCCCGCGGTCGGTCGCGGGACGCTGGCGGGCCCCCGGGCTCGGGCTCTGGCTCAGCGGGTCGCCGGGCGCCGGCGAACGGCCGGCTGGGGAAGGTGAGGCGGCCGGATTCCGCGGAGGGTGGGCCGATTTGCGACGTCCCTCGTCGTGAATCGGCCCACCCTCAGAGTGACGAAGCGTTGCAGCTCAGTTCCGGCCCCCGGAACTGAGATCGAACACTTCGCCCTCAGCGCCGCAAACCGACAGAGGGTGGGCAGATTTCGCTCGCCCATTGAGCGGAATCTGCCCACCCTCCGAAATCCCGCCTGCCGGCCGGGTTCAGCCAGTCCCCTTCCCCAGCCAGTCTCTCGCCCCGGGCAACAAGCGGCCCCGAAGACCCGAAGACCCGAAGACCCGGGGACCCGGGGACCCGGGGACCGGCGGACCGGGGCACCCGAAGACCCGAAGACCCGGGGACCCGAAGACCCGGGGACCGGGGCACCGGGGCACCGGGGGACCGGGGGACCGAGGGACCCGAGAACCCGCCCCCTACACCACCGCGAAGCTGAAGCTCGCGGCGCTCCGGCTGGTCTGCCGGAACGTGTCGGTCGCGCGGACCGAGAAGCGGTGGCGGCCGCGGCCGAGGCGCGGGGTCGTGTAGGCCGAGCGGCAGCCGCGCCAGGCGCCGCTGTCGATCTTGCACTGGAACGAGGCGATCGCGGCCGTGGAGACGAACCGGAACCGCGACCGGGCGTTGACGGTCTGGCCGGCTGGGCGTCCGGTGATCGTGACGACGGGGCGCGGAGGCACCGTGATCCTGATCCGATGCGCGGCGAAGCTCCAGTTGGCCCAGGAGTCGGTGCTCCGCAGATAGACCGTGTACGTGCCGGCGCGGATGTAGACGTGCGTGGTCAGGTGATTGCTGCCGAGCGTGCGATCGCCGAACGACCAGTCGTAGGCGACGATTGGCCCTCCCGGCTGCGCGGCCGCCCCGCGGAACACGACCAGCCTGTCGCCGGCGGCCACGGCGGGCGCGGTGAACGAGGTCTCATCGCCGGGGGCCGAGGCGGCGCAGCCAGCGGCCGCGTTGCTGTACTCGAGCTGTGTGTAGTAGCCGTGCCCGTTGATCAGCTGGTCGTAAGGGCCGCCGGCCGTCGAGCCGAGCGGGTTGCCGAAGGTCGACGCGCACAGATCGCCGATCTCGTTGCCGTTGCTGTCGATCCATCCGCGACCGTCAGGGTCGGTGACCGTCTCGTTGTGCTCGTGACTGAGCGTCGAGATCGTCACGTCGGCCGAGCTGGAGTTCGGTTGCGGGAAGCCGTCGGATTGGCAGTGGCCGGGGACGTCGTTGTAGGGCAGGTACGCGTACAGGAACCCGCTGCTCGTCACCGAGTGGTAGCCGCAGTAGGCGCCGTTGTCGGCGGCCCCGCCGAGCGAGCAATTGTTCGCCGTGAGCGCGAGCACGGTCGAGTTCTCGCAGCTCCCCAGCCCGGGCGGCGTCAACAGGAAGTAGATGTCCTGCTGGGTCGTCGGCAGATGGTTCGCGCTGATCACGCGGTTGATCTCATGCTGCAGATCCTGGTCCACGACGCAGTCGCTCCACGCCGGGCCGGTGAGCGGCAGCACGCAGTCGTTCGCCGGTAGCGGATCCGTGGCCACAACGGCGCCGCCGTACGTCGAGTCATACGCCGCCGGCCCGCTCGCATCCGTGTACTGGCCGCTGAGGCTGTAGACGTTGGTCTGTTGGTGGCTGTCGGCCGCCACGTCACCGAGGAAGCGCTCGGTCAGGGCCTCATAGCCGGGATCGAAGCTCAGGCCCGAGCCCGCCGGCTGCCAGAAGATCAGGTGCGTGCGGTTGGAGTGGACGACCGGACCGCCGTTGTAGTCGAGGCTCGCGATATGGGCCTTCGGCGCCGCCGCAGCCCGCGCCCGCGCGGCCGCCCCGGAACCGGCTCCACGACCGCCGGCGCCAGAAACCGTCACCCGCGCCCCACTCCCCAGGTCGGGCACGACGCCCATCAGCCGTGCCGCCGCGGCGCCGCTGGCCGGCACCACGACGAGCGCGACCAGCAACGCACACCACCACACGCACCGCCATCCAGAACGCCCCGAAGACACCAACCCACGCCTCACTTCGCGTCCAGCCAGTTCGCCCCGATGCCGGCTTCGACCGCCAGCGGCGGGTCCATCTCGTACGCGCTTTGCATCTCCCGGCACGCGATCTCCTTGACCTGCTCGGCCTCCTCGGCCGGGCCCTCGAACAGCAGTTCGTCGTGGATCTGCAGGATCAGGCGCGAACGCAGTCCCGCCTGCGTGAGCGCGCGATCGCTGCGCACCATGGCGACTTTCATGATGTCGGCAGCCGTGCCCTGAATGACCATGTTGACAGCGAAGCGCTCACCCTGCTTCCGTAGCTCCCAGCGGCGGGCGCGCAGCTCGGGCACCTGGCGGCGGCGTCCGAACAGGGTCGAGACGTAGCCATGCTCGGTGCCCTGGGCGATCGTCTCCTCGATGAAGCGGCCCACGGCGGGGAACCCGGCCAGGTAGCGCTGGATGAAGTCGTCGGCCTCGGACTGGGGGATGTCGAGCCGGTCGGCCATTCCGTAGGCCGAGAGCCCGTAGACGATCCCGTAGTTGATCATCTTCGCCTTGGAGCGCATGCCGGGGTCGATCTGATCCGGGGTCACCGCGAACACGCGACGCGCGGTCGCCGTGTGCACGTCCTCGCCGCGCCGGAAGATCTCCTTCAGCACGTCCTCGCCGGCGATGTGCGCGAGCAGTCTCAACTCCACTTGTGAGTAGTCGGCGGAGACGAGCAGATTTCCAGGCTCGGCCACGAAACATGCGCGGATCTCGCGCCCGAGCGGCGTTCGGATCGGGATGTTCTGCAGGTTGGGGTTCAGCGACGACAGCCGGCCGGTGGTCGCCGCGGTCTGGTTGAACGTCGTGTGGAGGCGGCCGTCGCCGGCGATCAACTCGGGCAGCGCGTCGAGGTAGGTCTGGGCGAGCTTGGTCAGCTCCCGCCAGCGCTCGATCTTGGGGATCACGGCGTGCTCGTCGCGAATCGCCTGCAGCACGCGGGCATCGGTCGAGTACCCGGTCTTGCCGCGGCGCTTGCGCGACAGGCCGAGCTTGCCGAACAGGATCTCCTCGAGCTGCTTGGGCGAGCCGAGCGTGAACTCCTCCCCCACGAGCTCGTAGATCTCGCGCTCGAGCTGATCCGCCTCGGCCTTGACCCGGGCGGAGATCTCGTGCAGGCGATCGGTGTCGAGCTTGCACCCCGCCTGCTCCATGCCCCGGAGGATCCGGACCAGCGGCAGCTCGACGTCGGTCAGCAGGTCGGTGAGGCCGCGCCCGCGGATCTCCTCCCGCTGCCACCCGGCCAGCGCGTGCACGAGCAGGGCATCGGCCGCCGCGACGTCCTCGACGTCGGCGGCGAACCCCCGCTCCTCACACAGCTCGCGGAACGGATACGCCCGCCGGGCCGGCTCGAGCAGGTAGGCGGCAACCTCGGTGTCGTGCGCCAGCACGGCGGGCACCTCGCCGAGCGACTTGGCGTCGTGGGCGACCGCCGGCCGCGATCCAATCACCGCGACGAGGTCCTCGGGCCGCTCGCAGGTCCCGACCAGCACCTCGGCGCCACCGTGGTAGATGCCGAAGCGCCACCCCGATTCGGCCGCGAACAGCGCGTCCTCGGGAACCTCCGGCGGCCGGACGGCGATCGCCAGCTCGGTCTCGGGCAGCCGGTCGAGGTCCTTGACCGTCGTCTCGCGCACACGCGCGCTCAGCGCCTGCTCAGCTGCGGGCGCCGGGGCGGCGGCATCGGCGGATCCGAGCGCCTCCTCGAGGCGCCGCAGCGGATCGCGCAGCTCGAACTCCCGGAACACGTCCCGCAGCCGGGAGCGATCGGGCTCGGTGGCGACGAACGCGGCCACGTCGAGTTCCAGCGGGATGTCGCGCTTGGCGGTGGCCAGCTGCTTGGAGATGCGCGCGGCCTCGGCGTGATCGATCAGGTTCTGCTTGCGCTTGGCGCCGCTGATCTCGTCCACGTGCTCGAGCACCGCCTCGAGCGAGCCGAACCGCTGCAACAGGTCGGCGGCCGTCTTGTCGCCGATCCCGGGCACGCCGGGGATGTTGTCGCTGGTGTCGCCCTTGAGGCCGATGAAGTCCGGGACCAGCTCCGGCGGGATCCCGTAGCGGTCGATCACGCCCTCGCGATCGTACACGCGCGTGTCGGTGATCCCCCGGGACGTGGTCATGATCCGCACCCCGTCCTGCACCAGCTGGTAGGCGTCCCGGTCGCCCGTCACGACCATGACCGGGACCGGCGGATCCGCCGCGCGGGCGCGCTCCGCCATCGAGGCGATCACGTCGTCGGCCTCGTAGCCCTCGACGGCCAGGTTGCGGTAGCCGAATGCCTCCACCAGCGGCGCGAGGTGGGGCCACTGCTCCTTGAGCAGGTCGGGCCGGCTCGAGCGCTGAGCCTTGTACTCCGAGTAGACCTCCTTCCGACCGGAGGAGCCGGCGTCCCACACGACCACCGTCGCCTTGGGGCCGTAGTCGGTGAGGATCTTGACCAGCATCGACGCGAACCCGAAGATCGCGTTCGTCGGCACCCCGGTCGAGGTGGCGATCGATTCCGGCAGCGCAAAGAACGCGCGGTAGGCGAGGCTGTTGCCATCGATCAGAAAGAGCTCGTCGGGCATCAATTCGGAGGCTATCTGGCCCGGCGGAGCCCCGGCCGGGAGGCCGCCCGAGCGCCCCACCGCAACCCTCCGGATCCCCCGCCCGAACGCCCCGAGCACCCGCCACCCCTAAGATCTCGCGCGGAGATGCCGATCACGCCGTCCGCCCAGTACAGCCTCACGCTCCGCGTTGAGATCGACCACCGCCCCGGAATGCTGGGCAAGGTCGCGAGCGCGATCGGCGACGCCGGCGGCACGATCGGCGCGGTCGACCTGGTCCAGGTCGACGGCGACCACACGATCCGCGACATCACCGTCGAGACCGGCGACGCCACCGACTGGCCGCGCCTGACCGAGGCCGTCAACGCCGTCGACGGAGCGCGCGTGCTCCACACCACCGATCGCACCTTCCTGATCCACAGGGGCGGCAAGATCGAGGTCACCAACCGCGTTCCGGTCAAGACGCGCGACGACCTCTCGATGGCCTACACGCCGGGGGTCGCCCGCGTGTGCCAGGCCATCTACGAGGACCGCGACAAGGTCTTCCAGTACACGATCAAGCGCAACACCGTGGCGATCGTCTCCGACGGCACCGCCGTCCTCGGCCTGGGCGACATCGGCCCGGAGGCGGCGATGCCCGTGATGGAGGGCAAGGCGATGCTGTTCAAGGAGTTCGCCGGCGTCGACGCCTTCCCGATCTGCCTCGACACCAAGGACCCCGACGAGATCGTCCAGATCGTCAAGGCGATCTCGCCGACGTTCGGCGGGATCAACCTCGAGGACATCTCGGCCCCGCGCTGCTTCGAGATCGAGGAGCGGCTCAAGGCCGAGCTCGACATCCCGGTCTTCCACGACGACCAGCACGGCACGGCGGTCGTGGTCCTCGCGGCGCTGCTCAACGCGCTGAAGCTGACCGGCCAGCGGATCGGCGAGATCCGGATCGTGATCTGCGGCATCGGCGCCGCCGGCATGGCCGTCGGCCGGACCCTGCTCGAGGCCGGCGCGCAGCACATCATCGGCCTCGACTCGCGCGGAGCGCTCCACACCGACCGCTACGACTACCTCGACGGCAGCCTGCCGCCGGTCAAGCGCTGGTTCGCCGAGACGACCAACCAGGAGCGCCGGGCGGGTGGCGTCGAGGACGCGCTCGAGGGCGCCGATCTGTTCATCGGCCTCAGCGGCGCCCGGGTGATGGCGGCCGAGGCGCTGCTGCGGATGAACGCCGACCCGATCGTCTTCGCGATGGCCAACCCGACGCCGGAGGTCCCGCCCGAGGACGCCGCGCCCTACGTGCGCATCATGGCCACCGGCCGCTCCGACTACCCGAACCAGATCAACAACGTGCTCTGCTTCCCCGGCGTCTTCCGCGGCGCCTTGGACGTGCGCGCGACCCAGATCACCGAACAGATGAAGACCGCCGCCGCCCGCGCGATCGCCGCGATCGTGACCGACGACGACCTGCGCGAGGACTACATCATCCCGTCGGTGTTCAACCGCGACGTCGCCCCGGCCGTCGCCGCCGCGGTGGCCGAGGAGGCCCGCATCAGCGGGACCGCGGAGACCGGGGGCGAGATCGACTTTGCCGCGACCGAGGACTTCCGCGTCCTGCCCAGCCGATGAGGGTCACGCTCACCGGCGCCACCGGGTTGATCGGCCGGCAGCTGATCGCGGCCCTGCAGGGCCGCGGCGACGAGGTCACCGTCCTCTCACGCGATCCCAGCAAGGCCGAGCAGACGCTGAGTGGCGTCCGCGCCGTGGCCTGGAACCCGCTCGCCGATCCGGCCCCGGTGTCCGCGCTCGCGGATGCCGACGGGGTCATCCATCTCGCCGGCGAGCCCGTCGCCCAGCGCTGGAACACCGCCGTCAAGGAGCGGATCCGGGTCAGCCGGGCGACCGGCACCGCCAACCTGGTGGCGGGACTGCGCGACGCCCCCCGCCCCCGCGTGCTCGTCTCGACCTCGGCCTCGGGCTACTACGGCGACCGCGGCGCCGAGCCGCTGACCGAGTCCGCCACGCCCGGCACCGACTTCCTGGCCGAGGTCTGCAAGGCCTGGGAGGACGCCGCGACCCAGGCCGAGTCGCTCGGATTGCGGGTGACCAGGGTCCGCACGGGTGTCGTGCTGACCAGCGACGGCGGCGCGCTCAAGACGATGCTGCCGCCGTTCAAGGCGGGCGTCGGCGGTCCGGTCGCGGGGGGCCGCCAGTACATCCCCTGGATCCACCTCGACGACGTGGTCGGGATCTACCTGGCCGCGCTCGACGGCGACGGCTGGTCGGGGCCGGTCAACGGCTGCGCCCCCGGCGCGGTCACCAACCAGGTCTTCTCCCATGCCCTCGGCCACGCCCTGCACCGCCCCGCCGTGATGCCGGTGCCGGCCTTCGCGATCCGCGCCCTGTACGGCCAGATGGCCGAGATCGTCACCGGCGGCCAGCGCATGATCCCCGAGCGCACGCTCGAGCTCGGCTACGAGTTCCGACACCCGGATCTCGACGAAGCGCTCCACTCCGCGCTCGGCAAGGACTGATTCGAGTCTGATGGGGGCGGCTCCGCCGCCCTTGTTTGCCAGGCGCCCGGCTAGAACCCCGCCGGCGCCCCCACCTCCAGGTTGCACACCGGCGCCAGCGGCACGCTCGGGACGTTCAACCCCACCGCCCGCTCGCCGGCCCGCGGATTGATCTTGCACCAGACCAGGCGCGAGGTGGCGAAGTCGATCCGGGCCCAGAACGGGTCACCGAGGGCGCCGACGGTGCCGGTCAGGTACTTGATCGGCACGTTGACCGCGAGGCACTGATAGGCGCCCACACGCGCCGCGAGCAGCGACTGCGGCACGGGTGAGCCGGTGGGATAGGCGCTGCAGGTCACGTACAGCACCGGGCCGGTCAGCGTGCCGGCGCGCACGCGGGCGCGGGCGTCGGCGGCGATCGCCTGCTCGAGCTCGCCGACGAGCGCCGTGCGCTGACCCAGCCGGACCGCCGCCGGCGCGGACGGTCCCGCGACGCGCGTGCGGCCGACGGCCGCGTGCGCGCGCTGTTCGGCGGCCTCCCGACGCAGCAGGGCCGCGGTCTGCGCGGCGGCCGCGCGACGGGCGGCGGCGGCCTGCTCGCGCTTGGAGCGATTGATTCCGGGGGCCAGCAGCAGCACCCCGCCGACGATGAGCGCGGCGATCAGCACCGCCCCGGCGGCCAGCGCGGCGCGGGCGCGTCCGGTGCTCAGCCGCTTCGCGCGGCGGGCGACGTAGGGCGTGCCGCACGCCGGGCACGCGCGCGCCGCGGTGAACGACGTGACGCCACAATTGGGACAAACGCGCTCCACCGGCCCGAATACCTGGGCCACTTCCACGGGTGCGGTCCCGTGGCGCATCTCCCGCTCCCCTCGACTCAGCGCTCGCCTTCTCGCTCCCCGGCCGCGCGGTCGGCCTTGGTCTGGCTCCCCCACGGGCCCGCGGTGACCCATTTCGATTCCGGCTTGGGACGCATGAACAGCCAGATCACCAGCCCGACCACGAACAGCAGCAGCCCACTGGCCAGGCCCGGCTTCTCGCCGTAGCCCTTGCGCTCGGACAGGTAGGACGACAGCGCGGCCGAGATCAGCCACGCGTAGAGCAGGTACAGCGACGTGGCGCCGATCAGCGCGATCAGGGTCATGCGCCCAGGTAGGCCTTTCTCACGTTCTCGTTCTCCCGCAGCGCATCGGCGTCGTCGGTGAACGCGATCGTCCCCGTCTCGAGCACGTAGCCGCGGTCGGAGACCTCGAGCGCGAAGTTGGCGTTCTGCTCCACCAGCAGGATCGTAGTCCCCTGTCGACTGATCTCCGCGATCGTCTCGTAGATCCGCTCCACCAGGATCGGCGCGAGCCCCATCGACGGCTCGTCGAGCAGCAAAAGATCGGGACTCGCCATCAGCGCGCGTCCGATGGCGAGCATCTGCTGCTCGCCGCCGGACATCGTGCCCGCCTTCTGCTTGCGGCGCTCCTCGAGCCGCGGGAACAGGTCGAAGACGCGGGCGAGATCGTCCTTGATCGCCTCGTCGCGACGCAGGAACGCTCCCAGCTCCAGATTCTCGAGGACCGTCATCCGGGCGAAGCAGCGGCGTCCCTCGGGGGCGTGCGAGATGCCCAGGCGCACGATGTCCTGAGCCGGAGTGACGCTGATGTCGCGCCCGCGGAAGTGGATCGAGCCCGAGCGCGGGGGCGTGAGCCCTGAGATCGAGCGCAGCGCGGTCGACTTGCCGGCGCCGTTGGACCCGATCAGGGTCACGACCTCGCCGGCGTTGACGGTCAGGCTGATCCCCTTGAGCGCCTCGATGTTGCCGTAGTACGTGTGCAGCTCATCGACCTCGAGCAGCACGCCGTTGTGCCCGGCGCTCACGACTCCGCTCCGCGCTTGCCCAGATAGGCCTCCACGACCCGCGGTTCGGCGGCCACCATACGCGGCTCGCCCTCGGCGATCTTCTCGCCGTGGTCGAGCACGGTGACGCGCTCGGACAGGCTCATCACGACCTTCATGTCGTGCTCGATCAGCAGGATCGTGACATTGCGCTCGTCGCGCAGCCGGCGCACGAAGCCGACCAGGCGGGCGGACTCGTCCGCATTCATCCCGGCCGTCGGCTCGTCGAGCAGCAGCAGCTGCGGGTCGGATGCCAGCGCACGGGCGATCTCGACCCGGCGCTGGTCTCCGTAGGAGAGGTTTACCGCGCGCATGCCGTGCACCCGCGGGGGCAGACCGACGTACTCGAGCACCTCGCGGGCCTTCTCGCGCACCGCCTTCTCCTCGCGGCGGACGCCCGGGGTGCGCAGGATCGATCCGATCAGGCCGGCCTTCATCCGCGCATGCTCGCCGACGAGCACGTTCTCGAGCGCGGTCATGGTCCCGAACAGCCGGATGTTCTGGAACGTGCGGGCCACCCCCAGCGCGGTGATCCGGTCGGGTCGCAGCGCCGTGATGTCGGTGCCCCGGTAGGTGACGGTTCCCGTCGTCGGCCGGTACAGGCCGGTGAGCATGTTGAAGAACGTCGTCTTGCCGGCGCCGTTGGGACCGATGATCGAGACGATCCCCCGCTCGGGGATCCAGAACGTGACCTCGCTGACCGCGTGCAGGCCGCCGAACGATTTCGACAGGTTGAGCGTCAGCAGCAGGGCGTCGGTCGGCGGGACCTCGTCGCGCAGCCGGGCGGCGGCCGAGTCCGGCGCCGGCGTGCCGAGCTCGCTCATACCGTCTCCTCGAACATGTCCGTGCCGGTGATCCCGACATGTTCCACCATCTCGAGCTCGTGTCTTCGCTCGGGCAGCAGGCCCTGCGGGCGCAGGACCATCATCACCACGAGCAGGAAGCCGAAGATCCCGTAGGAGAGCTGGGTGAGGTCGAAGTTGAGCCCGATCTTCGAGGGCACGCTGTTGAGCACCTGCGGGATCAGCCAGGTGTTGATGAACGACAGCAGAATCGCGCCCAGGACCACGCCCCAGATGCTGCCCAGGCCGCCGAGGATCACCATCGCGAGCACGAAGATCGAGAACGAGAACTCGAACTGGTCGGCGTTGACGGTGTTCAGGAACGAGCCGATGAAGGCGCCCGCCATGCCGCCGAACGCGGCCCCGGTGGCGTAGGCCATCAGCTTCGTCTTGACCAGCGGAACGCCCATGCTCGCCGCCGCGACCTCGTCCTCGCGCAGCGCGACCCAGGCGCGGCCGAGTCGCGAGTCGCGCAGGCGGACGTTGACGAACAGCACCAGCGCGACCATCCCCAGCGCGACCCAGTACCAGGGTCTCAGGTTGAGCGGGTCGAACGGCTGACCTCCGGGCAGGCTGATCGGGTCGATCGGCGTGATCCCCTGCCGCCCCGCGGTCAGGGTGGCGTTGGCGCCGAGGTGGATGTTGATCCCGTTCACCGCCACGTCGTGGATGATCTCCCCGAACGCGAGCGTCACGATCGCGATGTAGTCGCCACGCAGTCGCAGCGTCGGCAGGCCGATGATGATCCCGGCCAGGGCCGTGAACCCGACCGCGGCGATGACCACGAGGATGAAGTTCAGATGGATCCCGGGCAGCGTCGCGGCCAGGCCGGTGACGCCGACGTGGATCCCCTTCTGGTTGTTGATGTAGGCGAAGAAACCCGACCCCAGCCAGCCGATCGTGTAGGCGCCAATGGCGAAGAAGGCCACGTAGCCGAGGTCGAGCAGACCGGCAAAGCCGACGACGATGTTGAGCCCGAGCGCCATCACCACGTAGGCAAGCGCGGTCACCATGTCGTAGGTGAAGGTGCTCCCGGTCTGGAAGAAGTACGGCAGCACGATCGCGAACAACGTGAGCGCGGCGACGATCGCGATCCGGAAGCGCCGCTGCCCCCAGATCTTGCGCCACTGTGCGCGCAGCTTGGCCGTCCGCTCCCTCACCCGGCCTCCCTCGTCTCCTCACCGAGCAGGCCGCGCGGGCGCAGCACCATGATCGCGATCAGGTAGCCGAACACGATCACGTTCGTCCACTGGGCGCCGATCCGGTTGTCGGAGATCTGCTGGATGCAGCCGATGATCAGGCCGCCGAGCACCGCGCCCTGGACGTTGCCGATCCCGCCCATGACCGCGGCGGTGAACGCGATCAGACCGGCCGTGAAGCCCTGGAAGTACCAGATCGTCGTCTCATAGAGGGCGAACACGAGGCCGGCGGCGCCGGCCAGGGCGCCACCGATCAGGAACGTCAGCGAGATCGTGGTGTCGACGTTGATGCCCATGAGGCGGGCGGCTTCGGGGTCCTGGGCGGTGGCCCGCATCGCCTTGCCGACGCGGCTGCGGTTCAGGAACAGGATCAGCGCGATCACCAGCGGCGCGGTCACCGCCACCGACAGCAGGTCGGCGCGGTAGACGTGGATGCCGCCGATGTTGAACAGGTCCTGCTGAGCGTGCAGCAGGTCCGGCACGCTCTGCTGGCTGCCCCCGAGCCACAGCAGCGCGACGTTCTGCAGGATGAAGGACATACCCACGGCCGTGATCAGCGGCGCGAGCTTGGGGGCGTTGCGCAGCGGACGGTAGGCCACCCGCTCGATCAGCGTGTTGAGCAGGCCGCAGGCGACCATCGCCACCACGAGCGAGGCGAGCAGGCCGCCGACCAGCCCGAACACCCCCGTCACCAGGGTCAGGCCGAGCGTCGCCCACAGGCCCGTGGAGACGAACGAGCCGATCATGAACACGTCGCCGTGGGCAAAGTTGATCAGCTCGATGATCCCGTACACGAGCGTGTAGCCGATCGCCACGAGCGCCCAGATGGCGCCGTTGGAGATCCCGTCCTTGAGGTTCTCCCCGATGTGGGAGAGCGAGCCAGTCGTGAACAGGTCGTTGAGACCGAAGGCGACCGGCAGGATCAGCAGGAAGATGATCAGGGAGTACTTCTGCCACCACACCTTCAGGGCGCGGTAGGCCGCGCTGTGCCGGCGGGGGGCGATGGTGGCGGTATGCGCTTCCAAGAGAGGCTCTCAGACCAGCGGCCGGGGGCGGGCGGTGGCCCACCCCCGGTTCGCTGATGATTGGATCGGCACGGCTCCTAGGCGCCGCTGGGCTTGATCGTCTTGAGGAAGAAGTCCTTCCCGTTCTTGATCCCGTACGCGCCGTAGTCGGTGATCGTCGTGTCACCGCTCTGGTCGATCGAGTACGTGCCCAGCACGCTGGGGCGGTTCTTCGTGGCGAAGATCGCCGCGATCACGTCGGCCCGGGTGGCCGTCTTGGTGCCGTTGTTGGTGGCCCGCTTGATCGCGTCAAGCATCAGGGCCATCGCCTCGTACCCGTAGATCGCGTACGCCTGCGGCGTTCCGTACTTCGCCTGGTAGCCCTTGAAGAACGCCTGACCGGACGGCGGATAGTCCGCCGGCGGGAGCGTCGCCACCGTCATGAACACGCGCGGATCGAGCGCGGCCGGGATGCCGCCCTTGGCCGGGTCGAAGTAGGTGTCCACCACGACGCCGTCCGGACCGAAGATCTTCGCGTTCGGCAGCGCCGCCGCGATGTCCTTGGTCAGCTGCACCGCGTTGTTGTCCACGATCGCCGAGATGAACACGCAGTTCGCCCCCGTGGCCGCGACCGACTGCGCCAGCGAGCGGTAGTTGGCGGCCTTCGGGTCATAGCCCTGCAGGCCGACGACCGTCAGTCCCTGGGAAGGGGCGGCGAGCTTGAAGTTCGTCGCCAGGCCCTGGCCGTAGACCTCCTGGTCATCGAGCACGAAGACCTTGGTGCAGCCCTCGCTCTTCTGCAGCGCCGCCTGGGCCGCTGCCTGAACCGTGTCCTTGGGGACCACGCGCGCGTACGTGCGCTTGCCGGTCGGGTAGTACTTCTGGGGCTCGCCCGGCGTCGCGCCGGCGGCGTTGGACGTGAGCCCGACCGCCGTGTTCGAGGGGCTGATCTGCGGGATGTCGGCCCGGTTCAGGATCGGGATCGAGATCGCGCTGGCACCCGAGTTGAACTCACCCAGGTAGCCGATCGTGGTGCTGTCGTTGACCGCCGTGTGGGCGTTGCTGGTGGTCTGGCCCGGATCCCACTTGCCGGCCTGCGCGGTCGAGTCGTCGAGCGGCCTGAAGGTGATCGTGTACTTGCCGATCTTGCCGCCCATCACCGCCAGCGCCAGCTGGGAGCCCTGGTTGGTGGCGGTCGAGTTGGGCCGGTTCGCGCCCTGGAGCGGCAGGCTCGAATAGATCGTCAGGTTGGTACCTGAAACGCCGCCGCTGCTGTTGCTGGAGCTGCTACCGCCGCACCCGGCCACGGCCAGGGCGAGGGCTGCGCAGGCCCCGAATGTCAAGCGTGCTTTCACAGCCGCCTCCTCGAGGGTGTTGATTCCTGTTGAACGTATGGATATTCGCCGGGCCGCATCTAGTTCCCTGGGACCGCGACGAATGGGACCAGCTTGGACAGCTTGAAGTGACTGAATACGTATGGAGCGATCGAGATGTCTCCGTTCTGGTTGATCGAGTACGTGCCGAGCACGGACGGCTCGTTCTTTGTGAGGAAGAACTGCTTGACCACGTCGCCGCGGTTCCCGGCTAGCGTCTTCGTGTTGTCGAGAACGGAGAGCACCAGCTGCATCGCCGCGTAGCCGAAGATCGCGCTTTGGTCCGGATCGTGCCCCTCGGCCGCGCGGAAGTCCGCGACGAACTTGCGGCCGGCCTGGGTCAGGTCGGCGGGCAGGAAGCCGGGGCTCGAGATGTAGACGTTGCGCTGCGCGGCCGGGCTGACCTGCGCCGAGAAGGTGTCGGTGTCGATCCCCGTGGGTCCGAACAGCTTCAGCTTCGGGGACGCGGCCGCGACGGTGTTGAACAGCCGCGCGGCGGCCGTTCCGTCGCTCGCGCCGATGAACACCGCGTCGGCGCCGGCGGCCCCGACCTTGGCCGCCGTCGCGTCGCCCTGCGTCACATGGATTCCCTGTTTCTTGGCCTGCGTGACCACCGCATCGGCGACCGACTTGCCGTACGCGCCGCCGTCGTCGGTGACGTACAGTCCGGTGACCTTCAGGGCCGTCATCTCGCGGGCCTGGGCGACGGCCTCCGTGTTGCCGGCCGGAACCACGCGCCCGAACGTGCGCCCGTTGGTCTTCAGCGACTCGTAGTAGATCGTCGGCGCGCCGGGGACCGCGGGGGTGGTCTGGGTCAGCTCGAGCGCGGTATCCCATGGAGTGACCTGGAGGATGCCCTGCGCATTGGTGATCCCCAGCGAGTCGGCCGACCCGGCCTGCGGGATCTCGCCCAGATAGGCGATCGTGCTCGTGTCCTCGATCGCGGTGCGGGCGTTGTCGGAGATCTTGTTTCCCTGCAGCACGATCAGCCTGATCTTGAAGTTACCGACCCGGTCCTTGGCCCCGTTGAGCGCGAGCTTCTCGGCCGCGAGCACGTCCTGAGCCCGCGGGGTGCCGGCGATGCTCGCCGGCTCGCTCGCGTAGACGGTCAGCGTCGAGCCCGTCACCGTCGATCCGGTCGTCGTCGCGCCCGCGCACCCGGCCACGCCGGCCGCCAGCGCAACCGTCGCGCCAGCCGCCAGCACGCGGTTGCGCACGAGCACGTTCCTCCTCAACGACCTATCGCGGGTCTCACCCCGGGCCCACAGCACGCGCCGATTCTATGCACGCGGCAGGATGAGAAACCGGGCGTGTGAACGCCCTTAGCGCGAAGCTAACGCTCGGTGTCTAGATATCTCGGCGCGCGCGCAGGGAGGCGACGACGTTGCGAACGACGACCGCGATGATCACCATCAGCGCCGTGATCAGGAAGCCGTCGAAGCCCTTCACGCCCAGCGCCCAGAAGACGATCCAGATGCAGAGGCCCCCGGTGACTGTGAGGATCAAGCCCATCGGCGGCGAATCCTATCCGAGCCGGGCGCGACATGATCCCGCCCCGCCGGCGCGTTCAGGACAGCGCGGCGGCGAGCGCGCGCACGATCGCCCGCACCTCGTCCACCGGGTTCTCAGCCTCGGCGGCGGCCCGGACCAGGCGACTGCCCACGATCACGCCCTGCGCGCCCGCCCCGGCGGCGGCGGCCGCCTGCTCGGGCGTGGCGATCCCGAAGCCGACCGCCACCGGGACCTCCGTGCTGGCGCGGGCCCGGGCGATGACGGCGGCGAGGTCGCCGTCGAGCGCGGCGCGCTCGCCCGTCGTGCCGGTCAGCGACACGGTGTAGAGGAAGCCCCGGGCCAGGCGGCCGATCCGCTCGAGTCGATCCGGAGGCGTCGTCGGCGCCACCAGTGGCACCAGCGCCAGCCCGCGCTCGTCGCACGCGGCCATGATCGCCGGCGCCTCCTCGAGCGGCAGATCGGGGACGATCAGCCCGCTGGCGCCGGCGCCGACGAGCGCATCGGCGAAGCGCTCCACGCCGCGCGCGAAGATCAGGTTGGCGTAGCACATGACCACGACCGGGACGCGGTCGGAGATCGAGCGGGCGACGTCGAGCACCGCCTCCAGCGACGCGCCTTCGCGCAGCGCCGCGGTGGCCGCGGCATGGATCACGGGGCCGTCGGCGAGCGGATCGGAGAACGGCACGCCCAGCTCCACGAGATCGGCGCCCGCCTCGGCGTAGGCCAGCCCGATCGCGCGCGAGGTCTCGAGGTCGGGAAAGCCGCCCATCATGTACGGCATCAGCGCCGCGCGGCGCCCGTCGGCGGCGGCCGAGGCGAACGCCTCGGCGATGCGCTCGATCCCGCTCACGACCGCCCAGCCAGGTGCTCCAGCGCCTCGGCCAGATCCTTGTCGCCGCGTCCGGACAGGCACACGAGATCGAGCTCGCTGGGACCGTTCGCGAGCGCCCA
>Ga0209048_10002033_pt1 | contig 20317 bp, 14 predicted proteins | sample FrelakmetCRP12CR_FD_187146 | JGI IMG/M metagenome (GOLD analysis project Ga0209048, IMG submission 187146) | Freshwater lake sediment microbial communities from the University of Notre Dame, USA, for methane emissions studies - CRP12 CR (SPAdes)... | ecosystem: Environmental > Aquatic >... | reverse complement strand
CGGCCCGCGGCAAGGGGGCGCGTGCCGAGGTGCCGCGCTCGAGCCACGCCGTCTTCGAGCCCTCGCCACGCCGCCCGGACCCGGTCAAGCTGCTTGAGCGCCAGGCAGAGACGCGTGTGCCCGAGCTCGTGCCGATCCGCTACGGGCGCATGCTCGTCTCGCCCTTCACCTTCTACCGGGGCGCGGCCCTGATCATGGCCAGCGACCTTGCGGCGACCCCGCGCTCGGGGCTTCAGGTGCAATGCTGCGGCGACGCGCACCTGTCGAACTTCGGCGTCTTTGCCTCGCCCGAGCGGCGGCTTATGTTCGACATCAACGACTTCGACGAGACGCTCCCCGGACCGTGGGAGTGGGACGTCAAGCGCCTGGCCGTGAGCATGCTGATCGCGGCCCAGGACAACGGCTACCCCGTCTCCGACCAGGACCAGATCGTGCTGGACACCGTCGAGCAGTACCGCACCGCGATGGCGGGCTTCGCGTCCATGAAGAACCTCGACGTCTGGTACGCACACCTGGACATCGAGGCCGTGCTACAGGAGTTCCGCTCGCAGTTCAAAGCCAAGGAACTGAAGCGAGGCGAGAAGCAGGTGGCCAAGGCCCGTACCAAGGACAGCATGGCGGCCTTCTCCAAACTGACGCGCGAGGTGGACGGCGAGGCGCGCATCGTCGCCGAACCGCCCTTGATCGTGCCGATCGCCGACCTCGCGCGGGCGCAGGGCATCGGGCGCGATCGGATGTTCGAGGTGCTGCACGGACTGTTTCGCTCCTATCGCGGCACGCTTGAGTACGACCGCCGCGTGCTGCTCGAGGAGTTCCGCCTGGTCGACTTCGCGCGCAAGGTCGTCGGGGTGGGGAGCGTCGGCACGCGCGCCTGGATCGCGCTGATGCTCGGCCGCGACGGCCAGGACCCGCTGTTCCTGCAGGTGAAGGAGGCCGAGTCCTCGGTGCTCGAGGAGTTCCTCGGACCCAGCGAGTTCGAGAACCACGGCGAGCGGGTGGTTGCCGGCCAGCGCCTGATGCAGGCCACCAGCGACATTTTCCTCGGCTGGGTACGCGTCCCGGAGGAGGAGGGAGAAGGCGGCATAGCCCGCGACTTCTACGGTCGTCAGCTGAAGGACTGGAAGGGCTCGGCGGAAATCGAGCAGATGGTCCCCAACGGAATGGCGCAGTACGGCAAGCTCTGCGGCTGGACGCTCGCTCGCGCGCACGCCCGCAGCGGCGACCGCATAGCGATCGCCGCCTATCTCGGCAAGAGCGCGAGCTTCGACCGCGCGATCGTCGAGTTCTCCCACGCCTACGCCGAGCAGAACGAGCGTGACTACCGGGAGCTGAGCGCGGCGGTCGAGTCCGGGCGGATCACGGCCGAGACCGGCCTCTGAGGCAGGGTCAGGACGGTCGTATCTGGTTAGGATCCCCGCGGCGCAGAGGTGGGCGTATCGCACCGATCCACCGATGACCCGCCCCCCGCCCGTGCTCCGCCGCCCCTGACGTGCCCTCAGAAGCCCTCTCACTCGCCCTGGCTGCGTCCATCTATCCGCCGGCGGTGGCGGCCGTGATCGCCCTGGGGCGGGGATCGGACGTGCGGCTGCGTGTGTTCCTGCTGGTCGCCGCCGCGCTGCTCACGGTGTTCGTCACGGGCTCGCTGATGCTGTTCCTGTTCAACGAACTGGGCGCGACCAGCCAGCAGCAGCGCACGATCAGCTCCGGGCTCTACATCGTCGGCGGCGTGGCGCTCCTGTGGCTTGCGCTTCGTCTGCGTCACCCGGGCCCGGAGAAGCCGAGGAAGGAGAGTGGCCCGTCGAAGACCGAGCGCTACCTGGAGAGCCGGCGGCTCGTGCTGCTGCTCGGCGTGACCCTCTACGTGGTGCCCTCGCCGATCTACGTGGGTGCCGTGAAGGCGATCGCCGACACGAAAGCCTCGACAGCGCAGGGGCTCCTCTACCTCGCGGTGACCGTGGTGGTCATGCTGTGGATGATCGAGATACCGATGCTGATGCTGCTCGCGTTTCCGCGGCGCGCATCCGCCGCGCTTCAGAGCATCAACGACTGGTTCGCCCGCCACGGGCGGCTGATCGCGGTCATCGCGGCGGCGGGACTAGGGGCGTACCTGATCCTCGTCGGGGCTGTCGAACTGCTCGACTGAGCCGCCTGCGGCCTCGCTGGCCGATTGTCATCGCTTACTATCCGCGCCGTGATTGCTTCCCTCGGCAGCTGCTCCACAGCGCCCGGTTAGCGCGGGTTCGCGTGGCTGAAACTGACGCCCAGGCGAATCCCACGGGCACGCTGCTGAGCAGGGCCTACGTCGCGCTGCTCGTGATCGCGGCGGTCGTGGGCCTGCTCGTCTCGCTGGCCGCGTGGTGCTTCCTCGAGCTCATCTACCAGATCCAGCAGGAGGTCTTCCACCATCTGCCCAGCGACCTCGGCTACAGCCACGGCGCCCCGCTCTGGTGGTCGCTGCCGGTTCTGGGGATCGCCGGCCTGATCGTCGCGTTGGCGATCGTGCGCCTGCCCGGCGACGGTGGTCACATACCCGCCGAGGGCCTGAAGGCCGGCGGCGGGCCGCCTCGGCCGATCACCCTGCCCGGCATCGTGTTGGCCGGTCTGGCGTCGATCGGTCTGGGCACAGTGGTCGGGCCCGAGGCCCCTCTGATCGCGCTCGGTGCGGGCCTGGCGGTGGCCACCGTCGGCCTGGCGCGCAGGCCTGTGCCCGACCAGGCCCTCGTGGTGATCGCGGCGGCGGGGAGCTTCGCCGCGCTGTCGTTGATATTCAACTCGCCGATCATCGCCGCCATCATCCTGATCGAGGCGACGGGCCTGGGGGGCGTCCAGCTCCCACTCGTACTGCTTCCCGGCCTCATCGCGGCCGGGATCGGATCGCTGGTCTCCATCGGCATGGGGTCCTTCACCGGCCTGAGCACCAGCGCGTACTCGCTCGGGGCGCTGCCGCTGCCAGAGTTTGCCCGTCCCGACTTCGGGCAGTTCGCCTGGACGATCGCGCTGGCGCTCGCGGTCGCCGTCGGTGCCCACCTGATCATGCGGGGGGGCCTCACGACCTACGCGCTCGTCAGGTCGCGACTGCTCCTGGCGCTCCCCCTCGTGGGCCTGGCCGTGTCGGGTCTGGCGATCGCATTCGAGCAGAGCACCAACAAGGGCGTAGAACAGGTGTTGTTCTCCGGCCAAGACCAGCTCCCGGGCCTCGTCGCCTCGGCCGGTACGTGGTCGCTGTCGGCACTCGCCCTGCTCATTGTCTTCAAGGGCCTCGCCTACGCACTCTCGCTCGGCAGCTTCCGGGGCGGCCCGACGTTTCCGGCGATGTTCCTCGGCGCTACCGCCGGCATCATGGCCTCGCACCTCCCCGACTTTCCCATAACGGCCGCCGTCGCCGTCGGCATCGGCATCGGCGTCGTCTCGATCCTGCGGCTGCCCCTCTCGGCGATCGTGATCGCCGCACTGCTCACCGCCAAGTCCGGCGCGGGCGCGGTGCCGCTGGTCATCGTCGGCGTCGCCGTCGCCTATCTCGTCACTCTCGCCCTCTCCAAGCGCCAAGCGTCAGCCTCGGTCGCGGATGAAGGCGTGGCTCCGGCAGCCGAGGCAGTGCCCGCGGGCGGGGCGCTGGGCAGTGCCTCGGCTGGATAGCCTCCGCACCTCGCTTCATCGGCACGCGTAAGCCTATAGTGTCACGGCCCGTCAACCTCGACGACCTGATCGGGTAAGCATGCAGGCGAGCGACATACCAGCGAATGAGCCCTCGGCGGACGCCGCGCCGGGCGACTCACCCCCCGCACAGCACCAGCCGGCCGAGCAGCCTCCGGTCACCCGCGGCAGGCGGATCCTGGTGCAGTTCCTGATCTGGGGCACGACCCTGCTCGCGGTCCTTGCGATCTTCGCGGTGTGGGCCAACCGCCAGATCCTGAACCCGAACAACTGGGCCAACACGAGCACGCAGCTCTTGCAGAACGAAGACGTCCGCGATGCGACCTCCAACTACCTGGTCAACCAGCTCTACGCCAACGTCAACGTCGAACAGGAACTGAAGGCCAAGCTGCCCACGCAGCTGGCCCCGCTGGCCGGACCGCTCTCGGGAGCGCTGCACAGCCTCGCCGACGAAGCCGCCAAACGCGCCCTCGCCAGCCCGCGCGTGCAGGAAGTGTGGAAGCGGGCCAACCGGGCGGCCGACCAGAGCTTCGTCACGATCGTCAACGGCGGCAAGGGAGCGGTCGCGATCACAGGCGGCCAGGTCACGCTCAACCTCGCCCTGGTCGTCAGCGACATCACCAACCGCCTCGGGCTGCCGAACGTCAGCTCCAAGCTGCCGGCCTCGGTCGCGCACCTGCAGATCCTCAAGTCCAACCAGCTCAAGCTGGTCCAGGACATCGGCAAAGCGCTGAAGAGCCTGGCGCTCCTTCTGACGATCATCGTCCCGCTGCTGTACGCGCTTGCGATCGGGCTCGCCCGCGGCTACCGCCGTCGCACGCTGATGACGGTCGGGATGGCGATCGTCATCGTCGGCGTGGTGGTGTTCCTGGCCCGCAACATCCTCGTGACCCAGGTGACCGACTCGCTGGTCAAGACCGAATCGGTCAAGCCCGCCGCTCATGCCGTCCTCACGATCGCTACCTCGATGCTCTCTCAGATCGCCGGGGCGTTCATCGTCATAGGCATTCCGCTGATCGCCGCCGCCTGGTTCGCCGGCCCCGCGCGCCTGGCCGTCAATGCCCGCCGGCGGATCGCACCCTTCCTGCGCGAGCAGCCCGGCTGGACCTATGGGATCGTCGCGGCCATCATGGCCCTGATCTTCATCTGGAACCCGATCCCCGCCACCGGCAAACTCGCCGGGATCATCGTGTTCCTGGCACTCGCCTTCTTCGGCACCTATGTGCTGCGCCGCCAGACGGCCGAGGAATTCCCCGACGCCTAAGCTCGGCTTGCGAGGGCCGACGTTGCCGGCGGCCGGCGTGTTAGGCTCGGCGACCGGTGGCCGAGGAGATCCAGGAAGCGTCCGAGCAGGACCGCGGTAGCGCCCCCGATGGGAGGCCTGACGGTCCCGCCGGTCTGAGGCCGGGCGATTCTGCGGGCGAGCATTCATCCCTCGCGGGGACCGGCGCCGAGGGGCTCGGCCCAGCGGCAGCTCGCCCTCATCGTATCTGGGTGCGCGTGGTCCTGGGGCTGGCGACGGTGCTCGCGGTTCTGGCGATCTTCGCGATCTGGGCCAACCGCCAGCTGTTGAACCCGAACAACTGGGCGCGGACCAGCACCGCGCTCCTGCAGAAGGCGACGATCCGCAGCGCCGTGTCCGGCTACCTGATCGACCAGCTGTACGCCAACGTCGACGTTCAGGGGGAACTGAAGTCGGGCCTGCCCAAGCAGCTCGCGCCGCTCGCGGGGCCGATCTCGGGCGCGCTGCACGGCGTGGCCGAAGAAGGCGCCCAGCGGGCGCTTGCGACCCCACAGGTACAGAACGTGTGGAGGAAGGCCAACCATGCGGCCGACCAGACGCTGGTCACGATCGTGAACGGCGGCGGATCGCGCGTGCGTGTCCAGGGCGGCACGGTCTCGCTGAACCTGCGCCAGGTCGTGGCCGATCTGAGCCAGCGCCTCGGACTGCCCTCCAGCACCGCGGGCAAGCTGCCCGCGTCGGTCGCGAACCTGAAGGTGGTCAGCTCGAGCCAGCTCGGGCTGATCCGCAACCTGGCCAAGGCGCTGCATGCGCTGGCGGTGCTGCTGACCATCCTGGTGCTCCTGCTCTACGCGCTCGCGGTGTACCTGGCGCGTGGCTATCGGCGGCGCACGCTGATGTGGGTCGGCTGGAGCTTCGTGCTGGCGGGCGTGCTTGTGATCATGGGCCGCACGATCGGCCAGGGTCAGCTCGTCTCGGCGATCACCAGCGACGCTGCGATCGAACCCGCTGCCAACGACGCCTATTCGGTTGCCACCTCGCTGCTCGTGCAGGTAGCCGGCTCGGCGATCATCATCGGTGTACCGGTCATCTTCGCCGCCTGGTTTGCCGGGCCGGCGCGTTGGGCCGTCGCCGGCCGGCGCTTCTGGGCGCCCCACTTCCGCGAGCACCCCGGCCTGCCCTATTGGCTCGCCTTGGGGCTGCTAGCCCTGATCTTCATCTGGGGGCCGATCCCGGCCACCCGTAACCCGTGGTGGATGCTCCTGTTCACCGTCCTGTTGCTGGTGGGCGCGCATGTGCTCCGAGGGCAGATCGCCGAGGAGTTCCCGGATGCGCAGGCGATCTCGATGCGCGCCGTGATCCGCGAGTACGTCCACACGGTGGGCGAGAGGATAAGCCGTGCTCGCACCGCAACGGCCCCGGTGGGCGGCGGCCGCTCGACGGCCGCCGACCTCGAGCGGCTCGCCGCCCTGCACGACCGCGGCGCGCTCACCGACGATGAGTACTCGGCGGCCAAGCGGGACCTCTTGTCCACTGCCTGAGTTGAGCGGCGCCGCGGTCGGCCGCGCGACCCGCGGCGGCGCCCCGGTGACGCCGACGCGTAGGCCGAGCCGGGCCGCGCTCGCGGGCGTTCGCCACGCACGCTTCGTGCCCTACCGGCGCGGTCAACTGCGCATGACCTGACCGCGCCCGAGGGGTTAGGTTGTATCAATGCCCGACGAGCCTCTCCTGCAGGAGGAGCCGGGCCTCGGACCGCTGGGTCCCCGGGCCAGGCAGCTGCTCGCGCTCGAGTTCGGCTCGGAGGCACAGTTCGACGACCCGCGCCTTGAGTGGAGACGGCTGTTCTCGGAGCTGCTCGGCACGTTCTTCCTGGTCCTGGTCGCCGCCGGCGGCGGGATCCTGCGGGGCAAGGGCCAGATCAGCCTGGCCGCGGCCGTGGTGGCGCCCGGGCTGATGGTCATGGCGATCATCCTCTTCATGGGCGCGGTCTCGGGCGCCCACCTGAATCCGGGCGTCTCGCTCGCCTTCGCGCTGCGCGGGGACTTCCCGTGGAAACGCCTCCCCGGGTACGTCGTGATCCAGCTCGTCGGCGCCACGCTGGCGTGCCTCTTCCTGAGCGCGGTGTTCGGGAACGTCCAGCACCTCGGAGCCACCCTGCCCGGCCCGGGCTACGAAGACTGGCAGGCGCTGCTGATGGAGATCGTGCTCACCGCGGGGCTCGTGAGCGTGATCCTCGGAACGGCCTCGGCCGCGCAGAACGTCGGCGCGATCGCCGCCCTCGGGGTCGGCGGATACATTGCCCTGGCCGGCCTCTGGGCCGCGCCCGTGAGCGGCGCCTCGATGAACCCGGCCCGCTCCTTCGGCCCGGCGCTCGTGAGCGGAGACTTCAGCAGCTACTGGCTGTACGTGCTCGGCCCGCTCGCCGGGGCCCTGATCGCGGTCGGCTGCGCGTATGTGCTGCGCGGCCGAGGTGGCAGCGCCATCTCCTACGCGGCCGGGTCCGGTGCGCTGGACGTCGGCACGCTCCAGGAGAAGCAACGGCTCTTGCAGGCGATCGAGCACGGCGAAGTGGCCCCACCTGGAATCCCCGCGGCCCCTCCGCCTGCCCGCCAAGACGCCCCATAGCACCGTCCGTCCCGGTGGATGACCGGCCCCGGTGGATGATGCGCGCGGATGGATGTCCGGGCCGGATGGGCCGGACATCCCTGCCTCGCCGCGCTCACGCCGTGGTGGGCTGTTCCTCGCCGGCTCTCCCGTCGAGCTCGCGCACCAGCTGCAGCGTCGCCTCGTCGCGCTCGGCCTGGGCGTCTGTGAGCGGGTTGAGGATCCCGCGCAGGACCGAATGCACGGTCCAGCGGCGCGGTCGGATGATGCGCGGCTGGCGGCGCTCGATCCCGAGCACGATCGCCTCGCCCGCATCTTTCGGCGCCAGCCGCTTGTGCAGCGGCTTGGGGAAGCTTTTGAGCATCGCGTTGGCGAGCGGGTCGCGGTCGATGGCCTGGTGGACCATCTCCGTGTCGATGAAGCCGAAGTACGCCACGCTCGCGCTGGCGCCGTGCGGGGCGAGCTCGAGCCGCAGGGCGCGGCCGAACTGCTCGACCGCGGCCTTGCTCATCGCGTATGGAATCGCGCCGACGCCGTTGATGAACGCGTAGATCGAGGAGACTACGACGACGTGCCCTTCCCTCGGGACGATCTCGGGCAGGGCCGCATCGACCGTGCGGAACACCCCCATCAGGTTGACGTCGAGCACGCGCTCGAAGTTCTCCGAGGAGATCGCTCGGAACGTGGCGACGCGCGAGGCGATGCCCGCGTTGGCCACGACGACGTCGAGCCTGCCGAACCGCTCCACCGCCGCGGCGACCGCGCGCTGCATGGCGCCGCGATCGGTCACATCGGCGGCGAGGCCGAATGCCCTTGCGTCGTGGATCTGGGCAGCGGCGCGCTCGGTCGCCTCGCCCTCCAGGTCGACGATCACGACCGAAGCCCCGCGCGCCACGAGCGCTCGTGCTGTCGCGAAGCCGATTCCACGGGCACCACCGGTCACGAGGGCGACCTTGCCGCTGAGGTCGTAGCGCACCATGCGCGGACTCAATCAGATCGGTGCCCGCGGTGGGGCCCGGGGTCGCCGCGGGCGCCTGCTCGGGCTGGCGCGACCTCCACGCCGGCCTTCGGTTTCACCGCCCCGGTCGCCGCGTCCACCTGCGAGCGCTAGTAACCGTGGTCCACGACGTTCTGCAGCGGTTCGTTGCGGACGTAGCGGCGCACCTGCTCACCGACGAGGGCGAATGCGCGCCGCTCAGAAGCGAGGGTGTCTCCGGCGCAGTGGGGGGTGAGCAGGACGCCCGGCGCATCCCAGAGGGGATGATCGGTGGGCAGCGGCTCTGGATCTGTCACATCGAGGGCCGCCCTGATGCGGCCCGCCTCGAGCAGCTCGAGGAGCGCCGCGGTGTCGATGATCGGCCCGCGCGCGGCGTTCACGATCAGGACGCCCGGGCGCAGGCACGCGAGCGAGTCGGCGCCGAGCAGTCCGTTGGTCGCGGGCGTGAGCGGAAGCAGTACGACGACGACCTCGGCAAGCGGCAGCAGCGCTCGGAGCTCGTCGACCGCGTGCACGCCCGCCCGGGCGCGCCGGGCGACGCGGATCATCTCGACGCCGAACGGGGCCAGGCGCGCCTCGACGGCCTGCCCGATCGAGCCGTACCCGAGGATCATCACGGTGCTGCCGGCGAGCTCGTCAGACCGCTGCCAGGACCACTCGTGCTCGCGCTGGCTGTCACGTAGCTCCGGCAGCCTCCGCGAACAGGCGAGGATCGCCGCGAGCACCCACTCGGCGACCGCCAGGTCGCGCGTCCCCCCCGCGTCGCACAGGGTCACACCCGCCGGAACGATCGGCAGCAGCCGATCGACCCCCGCCGACAGCGTCTGAATGACCCGGAGCCTTGGCATGCGCGGCAGCAGCTCGCCGATGCGCACATCGCCCGATTTGGGCACGAGGAACTCGGCATCGAGAATCGCTTCCGGCAGCGTCCCATCGCGGGGGATAACGCCGAGCGCGACGCCCACCGGCAGCTCGCCGATCGCCTCGCGACCGGCCCCGTCCGCGATCCACAGATTCACCCGGAGAGCTTACGAGACGGTCACCGGCAGTCAGGCCCGCGTCTGCCGTCGGCGCAGGATGGCGTCGGAGGGCGACCGAGGGCGACGGTTGGCGGGGGGCTTGCCGTCTGTTAGAACCCGGTTCGTGGACGAGCGGGAGGCCCTGTGCGCGTGGACCTGACGGCGGCCGAGTTCGCTTCGCCGTTCGACTCTGTGCGGAGGGTCGCTGTCTGTCACGGCGCCTCTGCGGCACGGGCTCGCCCGTCAACCCGCTGGCCGTCCTCCGATGCGACCGCTCCTGGGCGGCCCATGATCCCGCGGCAGGAGCCGCTCCAGGGCGAGCCCCTATGACCGACGACGGGTTTGAGATGGTGCCCCTGCGCGACGAGCGCTCGGCGCTGGAGGCGACCTTCGTCCCCGGCGCCGGGATGGTCTGCTGCTCGCTGCGCCATCGGGGCGAGGAGCTGCTCGCCCAGAACACGGGCCTTGCGGCCTACGCCCGGTTTGGCAAGACGATGGGGATCCCGCTCCTGTACCCGTGGGCGAACCGGCTCGCCGGCTTCCAGTACAGCGTCGCCGGTCGCACGGTGGAGGTCCCGCATGACCCCGCCCTGGTGGCGGTCGACGGCAACGGCCTGCCGATCCACGGCGTTATCGGCGGACGCCTTGAGTGGGAGCTGACGGACACGCCGGAATCAACCGCGCGGTCGTTGACCGCGCGGTTGAGCTGGAGTGAGGATCAGCCGGATCTGTTCGAGGCGTTTCCGTTTAGGCACGAACTCCAATATGAAGCCCGTCTGACCGACGGCCGCCTCGACGTGGTCATAACCGTTCACGCCTGCGGTGCAGACGCGGTTCCGCTCGCGTTCGGCTTCCACCCCTACCTCGTCCTGCCCGGCGTTCCGCGCGAGCGCTGGCTGATCGAGCTGCCGGCGATGCGGCACCTTGAGCTCGACGGCCGCCAGATCCCGCTCGGCCGGGGCAAGGAGACCATGGCGCGGCGATTCGAGCTCGACGCGAACGAGTTCGATGACGGCTTCGAGGCGGTGGCCGTGCCGGCGCGCTTCGCCGCCACGGCCGACGGACGCCGGATCGAGCTCGAGCTCCTGGAGGGCTACGCGTGCGCGCAGGTGTTCGCTCCGCGCGCCTCCGAGTTCATCTGCTTCGAGCCGATGACCGCGCCCGCCAACGCGCTGTGCAGCGGAATGGGCCTGCGGCTGCTGGCTTCAGGCGAGCGCTACAGGGCAGGCTTCTCGGTGCGGGTTGCGGAGTAGGCCGGGCGGGACATCCGTGTGTTGCGGAGTAGGCCAGCGGGACCCGTGTGTTGCGGAGTAGGCCAACGGGACACCCGTGGGTTCCACCGATTGCGCAACCCGAGCCCTTGTTATGATCAGCGCCGTTCACGGCCCGCCAAGGGCCATCAGGGCTACGGTATCCGCGAAGCGAGGAGACCCTTGGTCGTGAGGCAGACGCAATCAAAGGGTTGGCGGGCGGGATGACCAACGACCTCGCTCGCTGGCAGTTCGCCACGACCAGCATCTACCACTTCCTGTTCGTACCCGTGACGATCGGGCTGGCGTTCCTAGTGGCCCTGCTGCAGACAGCCTGGTACCGGAACGAGAAGCCGGAGTACAAGCGCCTGACGAAGTTCTTCGGGACGCTCCTCTTGATCAACGTCGCCGTCGGCGTCGTGACCGGCCTCGTGCAGGAGTTCGAGTTCGGGATGAACTGGTCGGCCTACTCGCGCTTCGTCGGCGACGTGTTCGGCGCGCCGCTGGCGATGGAGGGGCTGGCCGCATTCTTCCTCGAGTCAACCTTCCTCGGGCTGTGGATCTTCGGCTGGGGCAGGCTCCCGAAGGCCGTCCACCTGGCGTGCATCTGGCTGGTCGCCGTCGGCACGATGCTCTCGGCGATGTTCATCATGGTCGCCAACTCGTGGATGCAGCACCCTGTCGGCTACGTGCTCAACAGCCACGGCCAGCCCGAACTGAACAACATCGGCGCCCTCTTCACGAACCCGACCTTCCTCTGGGGGTACGTGCACGTCATCCTGGCCGCGCTGATCACCGGTTCGCTGATCATGCTCGCGGTCTCCGCCTGGCAGATCCAAAGGCATCGCGAGGTCGCCTCCTTCATGCACTCGGCCACGATCTCGGTGATCGTCCTGTTGCCGGCGATCCTCGTCACGATGTTCGTGGGCAGCGAGCTCGGCGTGGTCCAGACGAAATATCAGCCGATGAAGATCGCGGCCGCGGAGGCGCAGTGGACCACCTGCCAGCCCTGCTCCTTCTCGCTGTTCCAGATCGGAGGCGGCAAGAACGATCAGACGCCGTCGCAGATCATCGAAGTACCGCACCTGCTGTCGCTGCTGGCGACGAACTCGTGGAACGGCAAGGTGGTCGGCCTGAACGAACTGCAGAAGGAATACGAAGCGAAATACGGGCCCGGCAACTACGTCCCGGACGTCTTCATCCAGTACTGGTCGATGCGCATCATGGCGTACCTGGCGACGCTCATCATGCTGTTCGCCCTGTGGGGGGGCTGGCTGCTGCACCGCGGCAAGCTCGCCGAATCGAAGTGGTTCCTGCGCCTGTCGATCTGGGCCGTCGTGACGCCGTTCCTGATGAACACCGCCGGCTGGATGCTGACCGAGAACGGTCGTCAACCGTGGATCGTGCAGGGCCTCATGAAGACGATCAACGCCAACTCGCCCTCGGTCACCTCCACCGACATCTGGATCAGCCTGATCGCGTTCGTGCTCATCTACATCGCGCTCGGCGCCGCCGATGTCCTTCTGATGACGCGCTACGCGCGCAAGGAGCTCGGCCAGGACGACGAGCAGGCCGGGGAGTCCGGCACGACCCCGCCGAGCGCCACCCCGATCCCGGCGCTGACCTTCTAGGACCCATATGCACCTGCATACCCTCTGGTTCATAGTGCTGGCGATCCTGTGGGTCGGCTTCTTCGTGCTGGAGGGCTTTGACTTCGGGGTTGGCGTTCTGCACACGGTCGTGGGCAAGACCGACACCGAGCGGCGAGTCGCGATCAACACGGTCGGGCCCTGGTGGGACGGAAACGAGGTCTGGCTGATCGTGGCGGGAGCCGGCACGTTCGCGGCGTTCCCCGGCTGGTACGCGACGATGTTCTCGGCCCTGTATCTGGCCCTGCTGCTCGTGCTCGCGGCGCTGATGGCGCGCGGTGTGGCCTTCGAGTTCACGCGCAAAAGCGAAGATCGACGCTGGCAGGGCACCTGGACCTGGTGCATGACGCTCGGCAGCCTCCTGATCCCGCTGCTGATCGGCGTCGGCCTCGGCGATCTGCTCAACGGCCTGCCGATCAACTCGAGCCACGACTTCACGGGCAACTTCTTCGACCTGCTGACCCCCTATGGACTGTGGACCGGCCTGACGTTCCTCGGGCTCTGCCTGCTCCACGGCGCCACTTTCCTGGCGCTGCGCACGACGGACCCCGTGCGCGAGCGCGCACGAGCACTCGCGCGGCCGCTGGGCTGGGCCGCGATCGCGTTGGTCGTGGGCTTCGTCATCTGGACGATCAGCATCGCCGGGGGCACCGACGTACCCGATCCGGTGCAGATCCTGGCGGTGCTCGCCGTGATCTTCGCCGCCAGGCTGGCGGCCACCGACAGCGACGGTTGGGCGTTCATCTCCTCGGCGGTCGCGATCGCAGCGACGGTCGGCTCCCTGTTCATCAAGCTCTACCCCAACGTGATGATCTCGAGCACGAACGCCGCATACAGCCTGACCGTCAGCAACGCGGCCTCGGGAGGCTATGCCTTGAAAGTGATGACGATCGTCACGGTGATCCTCTTCCCGGTCGTCCTGGCCTATCAGGGCTGGTCCTTCTACGTCTTCCGCGCCCGCGTCACAGCTCCGCCGGGACAGCCCGCTTCGTCGCCGCCCGCGGCTGCTCCGGCCGCGCCGGCCGCGCCGGCCACGCCGCGGGCCTAGGCTGGCGCACATGCCCATCGGCTCGAGCGACGCGCGATCGGCCACCGCGCCGACAGGATCGGGGTGAGGGCTCGCGGTGGCTGACGCATCGCGCCATCGGGTCGTGATCATCGGCGGCGGCTTCGGCGGCCTGTTCGCGGCCAAGTTCCTGCGGCGCGTGCCGGTCGAGGTGACGCTGCTGGACCGCACCAACCACCACGTCTTTCAGCCGCTGCTCTACCAGCTGGCGACGGGTATCCTCTCCGAGGGCGCGGTCGCGCCCCCGCTGCGCGAGGTGCTGCGCAGGCATAGCAACGTGCGGGTTGAGTTGGCGGACGTCACCGGCTTTGACCTGCAGGCCAGGGTTGTGACCGCGGTCAGGCCGATGGGCCCGCCGCTGGCCATCCCCTATGACTCGCTGATCGTGGCGGCCGGTGCGACGGGGTCCTACTTCGGGCACGACGAGTTCGGGCGGTTCGCTCCAGGGATGAAGACGGTGGACGACGCGCTCGAGCTGCGTGCGCGCATCTTTGGCGCCTTCGAGATGGCCGAGCTCGAGGAGGACCCCGGCGCCCAGCGGGCATGGCTGACGTTCGCGGTGATCGGCGCCGGGCCCACGGGCGTGGAGATGGCGGGGCAGATCGCCGAGCTCGCGCGCCGCTCCCTGAAGCGCAACTTCCGCAGGATCGACCCGGCCAGCGCGCGGGTGCTGCTGTTCGACGGGGGCGAGAAAGCGCTCGCCGCCTTCGGCGAGAAGCTGTCGGCGAAGGGAACCCGGGAGCTCGAGCACACCGGTGTCGAGCTGCGGCTGCACAGCCGCGTCACCGATGTGACATACGACGGGATCGTCGTCCAGGGTCCCGGCGGCGAGGAACGGGTGGCATGCCACGCGAAGGTGTGGTCGGCAGGGGTCCAGGCCTCGCCGCTGGCGGCGATGCTGGCGCAGGCCACCGGCGCAGGCACCGACCGCGCAGGGCACGTCGAGGTGCTCCCCGACTGCACGTTGCCGGGGCACCCCGAGGTGTTCGCCGTCGGAGACATGATGTCGTTGAACGGGCTACCCGGTGTCGCCGAGGTGGCGATGCAGTCGGGCATCCACGCGGCACGCACGATCAAGCGCCGCGTGGCCGGAGATTCCACCTCGAAGCCGTTCGTCTACCGCGACCTCGGCAGCATGGCCACGATCTCGCGCTTCCGCGCGATCGTGAGCTTCAAGGGCATTGAAGTGGGCGGGTTCATCGGCTGGCTGATGTGGGCGTTCGTCCACCTGACGTTCCTGACGGGCTTCAAGAACCGCTGGATCGCCCTGTTCAAGTGGCTCTCCGCCTTCGTGGGCAGCTCGCGGGACGAGCGGACGATCACGATGCAGCAGGCGTCTGCGCGGATCATCGCCCAGCAGGTGGGGATTCGGCCCGGCGAGAAAGACCTCTCCCGGTTCCTGGACGAGCACAGCGCGTCCTGACCCCCGGGTCGCCGCGCCCTAGTCAGCTGTTCTCCTGCTGCCATAGAGCGGCGTAGCGTCCCCCGCGGGCGAGGAGCTCGGCGTGTGACCCGCGTTCGAGGACCCGCCCGTGATCGAGCACGATCACCTCGTCGACCTCCTCCAGGCCAGCCAGCCTGTGCGTGATCAGCAGCGTCGCGCGCCCGCGCGTGAGGGTGAGCAGGTCGGCGAGGATCGCATCGGCCGTCGGCGTGTCGAGATGCTCGCCTGGCTCGTCGAGCACTAGCACCGGGAAGTCGGCGAGCAGTGCCCTGGCGATCGCCAGGCGCTGGCGCTGCCCGCCGGACATGCGCGCGCCGCGCTCGCCGAGCTCCGTCTGCAGGCCCGCCGGCAGGCCCTCGGTCCAATCGAGCAGCCGGACCGCCGCGAGCGCTGCGCGCAGCTGAGCGGCCGTGGCCCGGCGGTTGGCAAGCCGCAGGTTCTGCTCGATCGTGCTGTCGAACACGTGGGCGTCCTGCGAGACCAGCCCGACGACCCGTCTGCAGTCATCGCCGTCTAGATCGGCGAGCTCGACACCGTCGAGCGTGACCGAGCCACCCTCGTAGGCGAGGAACCGCAGCAGCACCCAAGCCAGCGTCGACTTTCCCGCACCGCTACGGCCGACGACCGCCACGCGCCGACCGGGGGTCAGGTCGAGATCGACCCCGGCCAGGGCCCATCGGTCCTCGCCGGGATACCTGCAGCACAGGTCCCGTGCGCGCAGGGAATGTGGCGGCGGCGGGAGTGCGACCGGCTGTGCAGGCTCGGCGACCGGAGCCGACGTGTCCATCACCTCGAGCACGCGGGCCGCCGCCCGCCGTACCCGCTGGAGCGTCTGCGTCGCCCCGGGCAGCGGAGCGACCAGCTCGAAGGCGACCAGCGGTATCAGTGCCAGCCCGGCGAGCAGCACACCGTCGAGGCGCCCCGCGGCGACTGCCGCCACGCCCACGGTGAGCGCACCCCACATCGCAAGGCCACAGCACAGCGTCGTCAGTCCCTGCCCGATGCCCGCCGTGCGGGCGCTCGCAGCGGCGATGCGTGAGAGCTCCGCGTCCGTGGCGAGGGCCCGGCCCAGATGCTCGGGCGTCGCCCCGTTGACGGCGAGCTCAGGGGCGCCCTCGATCAGGTCGACCACCGACGCGGTCAGCTCCGCGCGCTGAGCCGCCTGCCGGGCCTCTGTGCGCGCCGCGAGCGTTCCGGTCAGCCAGGGTACGAGCGTCCCCGCTATGAGTAGCGCGACCAGCAGGATCAGGCCGGCCGCCGGGAGCATCAGCCACACCAGCGCGACCGTCGCCACGCCGACGCCGAGGGCGATGGCAAAGGGCGGCACCACCCGCAGCAGCAGGTCCTGCAGCGAGTCGACGTCGTGGATCAGGCGCGCGAGCAGATCACCGCTGCGGAACGCCGGAATGCCGAGCGGTGCAAGCCGCTCCAGACGCTCGTAGACCGAGACCCTCAGCTCGGACAGCACGCGGAAGGCCGCATCATGGCCCACCAGCCGCTCTGCGTAGCGGAACAGGCCACGCGAGAGGGCGAAGAACTGGACTGCGACGATGGCCACCGCGAGGGCCGACTCCTGCGGATGCTGCGCCGAGCGGGAGATCAGCCAGGCCGAGGTTGCCATGAGGCCGATCGCGGCGCCGACCGCACATGCCCCGAGGAAGGTCGCCAGCGCGAGCCGCCCGGCGGCCGGGCGAGCGATCGCGAGCGTGGAGCGCAGCGGAGCCTCGGGCCCGTGATCGTCGGGGATCACAGCTACCGGGTCGGTGGGGGCCAGGGGAGTCACGCCGCGACCACCACGGGCTCGACCGGGAGCACCCGGTCGGCGAGCGCGATCAGGGCGGGACGATGCGCCACCAGCACGACCGTGCGCCCCTCCGAGAGCCTGCGGATCGCCTCCACGACGTCGCGCTCGGTGTCTCCGTCGAGGTTGGCGGTCGGCTCGTCGAGCAGCAGCAGGGGAGCGTCGCGAAGGAAGGCGCGCGCCAACGCCAGCCGCTGGCGCTCGCCCGTCGAGAGCCCCGCCCCACGGTCGCCGAGCACGGTGTCGAGGCCGTGCGGGAGCCTACGCACCACGTCCGTCAGGCCGGCGTCGGCGATCGCGCGTGCGACATCCTCGGCAGAGGCGTCGCTGCGGCCGAGGCGCACGTTCTGCGCGATCGACGCTTTGAAGAGATGCGGTCGCTGTGGCACCCACGCGAGCCGCGATCGCCAGGCGTCGGGATCGAGCTCGGCGAGGTCGACGCCCCCGACGCGGACCGTGCCGGCATCCGGTCTCACGAGTCCCAGCAGGACGCCCAGCAGGGTCGACTTGCCACAGCCGCTCGGGCCGACGAGCGCCAGCAGCTCTCCCGCGTGCACCGTCAGCGAGACACCGTCGAGCGCCGGCTCGGCGCGACCGCGGTAGGCGACCCGCAGCCCGTCGGCCTCGATGTCGGCAACGGCCGGGTCGGGAAAGCTCGCGCGCGTCCCCATGGGGGGCTGGGGTGCTTCGAGCAGCGCAAACACCTGTTCCGCCGCGGCCATCCCCTCGGCGCTCGCGTGGTAGTTGGCGCCGAGCTGGCGCAACGGAAGGAAGGCCTCTGGGGCGAGCACGAGCGCAAACAGCGCCGTGCGCAGGTCGAGGTCCCCGTTCATCAGTCGCAGGCCGACCGCCACGGCGACGAGCGCCACGGCAACGGTCGCGACGAGCTCGAGTATCAGGGAGGAAAGGAATGTGATCCGAAGCGTCGCCATCGCGGCCGTCCGATAGCGCTCGGTGATCTCTGCAATGGCGGCCGCCTGGACCTTTGCACGACCGAACACCTTGAGTGTGGGCAGCCCGGCGACGACGTCGAGAAAGTGGCCGGCCAGGCGCTCCAGGGTGCGGAACTGGCGGTCCATGCGCTCCTGCGTGGTTGCCCCCACCAGCGCCATGAAGATCGGGATGAGGGGGATCGCAAAGGCGATGATCGCGGCCGAGATCCAGTCGTTGAACAGCACCGCCGCGATCACCACGACGGGCACGATCACGGCGAGGAACAACTGCGGCAGATACAGCGAGAAGTAGCCGTCGAGGACGTCTATTCCGCGGGTGGCGAGGATCGCGACCTCACCCGTGCCCTGCTCGGGGGAGCCCGCGAGCCCGAGCGTGGGGATGCGCTCGAGCATCGCGGCGCGCAGCTGGGACTTCGCGCGAGTGGAGGAACGGGCCGCGACGAGCTCGGCTCCCCAGGCGACGCCCGCGCGCGCCAGGACCACCGCGAGCAGCGCAGCGAGCCGGGTGTGCAGCTCGGAGAGGCTCTGCCCACCGACGAATGCCCGCGCGACGATATCGGCGAGCAGCCAGGCCTGTGTGACGATCAGGAGCGCCGAGAGAGCGCCGAGCGCAACCGAGATGCGCAGGAACGTCCGGGTCGCACGCGCATATCTGAGCAGTCTCGGGTCGAGCGCCCTCATCGGGCAATCATGACTGAGTCGAGCCCTTCGGCTGGTGCCTTGCTCGCGCCCGCTGGTGGGGCCTCAGGCCAGCCGCTCGAGCAGGTGCTCGCCGACGCGTACCGCGTTGGCCATCGCCGTCAGCGCCGGATTGACCGCCGAGATGCTCGGGAAGAAGCTCGTGTCGACCACGTACAGGTTGTCGAGCTCGTGCGCCCGGCAGTCGGTGTTCAGCACCGAGTCGGCCGGGTCGGTACCGAAGCGGCAGGTACCCGCCTGGTGGGCGACCCCGGCGACGGGGATCTTGTTCTCCAGATAGGCCCAGCGCGGTATCAGATGGTGCTCGTGCATGCCCAGGTGACCGAGCAGCGAGCGCAGCTGCTTGAACAGCCGATCGCGGGCCTCGTCGTTGGTGGACCTGTAGGCCAGCGTGAGCCTGCCCTCGGAATCGACGCTCACGCGGTTCTCGGGCTGCGGGAGGTCCTCCGTGGAGAGCCAGAAGTCGATCGCGTGGCCGGCGATCTCGTTCAGCGTGAAGGTGGGCGCCAGCTTGGTCATCAACGGCTTCTCGCCCCGGTACATCTCCGCCACCGACTTTCCGACCATCTGGATGTTGCCCATCGGGAACTCCCACGCCTCGCTCGCAAAGTAGTAGTCGTTGACGCCGAGGGTCTTCTGGAAGACGGTCGGGTTCGGCTCCTTGGAGATCGCGAGCACCGCCTGGCTGTTGTGGAACATGTAGTTGCGCCCGACCTGGTCGGAGCCGTTGGCCAGGCCGTTGGGGTGCTTCTCGCCGGCAGAGCTGAGCAGCAGCTTGGCCGTGTTGGCCGCGCCGGCGGAGACCACGACGATATCCGCGCTGTAGGTCTCCTGCGCGCCGTCGCGCTCGACCACGACCTCGGTTACCGCGGTCCCGGCCGGATTGGTAGCCAACTTCACCGCGGTCGCGTTCGTCAGGAGCGTCACGTTGGGGTGCTCGAGCGCCGGGCGCACGCCGAGCACCTCGGCGTCGGACTTCGCGTGCACCAGGCACGGGAAGCCGTCACAGGTCGAGCAGCGCACGCATGCGCTGTGGGGCATGTTCGACTCGTCGAGCAGCACGCCGCAGGGCGCATGGAACGGGTGCAGGCCGGCCGCCGCGAAGGAGTCCGAGAGCTCCTGGATGCGTGGCTCGTGGGTGACCGCCGGGAAGGGGTAGGGCGCGCTGGTGGGAGGTTCGGTCGGATCCTCGCCGCGCGCGCCGTGGACCTGGTACAGCTGCTCGGCCTTCGTGTAGTAGGGCTCCATCTCCTCGTAGGAGATGGGCCACGCGGGGGAGATCCCGCCGTGGTGTCGCAGCTCCCCGAAGTCCTCTTTGCGGAAGCGGTAGAGCGCCGCCCCGTACAGCTTGGTCGCGCCGCCGACGCAGTAGTGCACCTGCGGCTGGAAGGGCTTGCCGTCCGCGTCATACCAGGTGTCCGGCGAGACGTAGCGGTTCTCGATGAAAACCTCGGCGGCCGACCAGTTCTGCGGCTCGCGGGGCAGCCAGTCGCCGCGCTCGAGCAGGAGGATGCGCTTGCCCGAGGGGGCCAGATGACGCGCGAGCGTGCCGCCACCCGCGCCGCTGCCGATGATGATCACCCCGTAGTCGGCGCTCACGAGATCTCCGCGATGCGTTCGGTCAGGATGATGCGCGCCGCGGCCTCGATCAGCGCGAGGTGGGAGAAGGCCTGCGGGAAGTTGCCCAGGTGCCTGCCGGTGCTCGTGTCGAACTCCTCGGCGAACAGCCCGAGCGGCGAGGCGACGCTCAAGAGCTTTTCCATCAGGTCGCGCGCGCGCTGCTGCTCGCCGATGATCGCAAGGCCCGAGACCAGCCAGAAGGAGCAGATCAGGAAGCTGCCCTCCTTGCCGGACATGCCGTCGTCGGTCTCATCGGTGCGGTAGCGCAGGACGAAGCCGTCCTCGGTCAGGTCTTTGGCGATCGCAAGGACGCTCGCG
>Ga0209048_10002032_pt1 | contig 20320 bp, 18 predicted proteins | sample FrelakmetCRP12CR_FD_187146 | JGI IMG/M metagenome (GOLD analysis project Ga0209048, IMG submission 187146) | Freshwater lake sediment microbial communities from the University of Notre Dame, USA, for methane emissions studies - CRP12 CR (SPAdes)... | ecosystem: Environmental > Aquatic >... | reverse complement strand
TCAGCGGCGTCACCGGCGGGTGCAACGATGATGCGCCGGGCAGCTCGCAGTCGCAAGTATCGTTCACCGCGACCGGTGGGACGACGTACTTCTTCATGGCCAGTGCCTACAACGGCGATGGCGGTACGCTGGTCTTCCACCTGACATTCCAGGTGACCAACTCACCGACGCCAACGCTCCCCCCAACACTCACCGGCACGCCGACGCTGACGAAAACGATTACGCCAACTGTGACGCAGACCGCGACGGTCACGCTTACGCGTACGATCACGCCGACCTTTACGATCACTCCAACCTTTACGATCACGCCGACCTTTACAATCACGCCCACGGTGACGCGCACGCGCACGATCACGCCGACGGCGACGATCACGCCAACCGCGACGATTACGCCGACGGCGACGATCACGCCGACCGCGACGCCACTGGCGGTTCCGAACGACCTCTGTAGCACCGCGACGGTGGTCGTGAGCCTGCCGTTCGTCAAGAACCAGGTGACGACCGCTGCAACCACCGACGTCACCGACCCGGCTCCGAGCTGCGGGAATCGCAGCAAGGGCAAGAGTGTCTGGTATCGTTTCACGGCACCGAGCACCGGCACGGTGACGGCCAGTACACTGGGAAGCAACTACGACACGATCCTCGCTGCCTATTCGGGATCGTGCGGCAGCCTCAGCGAAACGCAGTGCAACGACGATGCGCCGGGGGTGTCGCAATCGCAGGTGTCGTTCGCAGTCACGGGTGGAACGACGTACTCGTTCTTGGTGACGGCGTACACCAGCAACGGTGGCAACCTGACCTTCAACCTCGGTTTCGCGCCGTAAGCGCGGCAACGGTTCGAGTCCTGCCGGCTCGTCGTGCACCCCACCCGCAAGCGGTGGGGTGCTTCCATTCTGCCATCAGCCTCGCAGGGGCAGAGCGATTACCTTGGTCTGCAAGTATTCCTCGAAGCCGAGCACCCCGTTCTCACGTCCCACGCCGCTCTGCCGATAGCCACCGAATGGCGTGTCGACGGCGAACCACATCGCTCCGTTGACCGCGAGTGTTCCGGTGCGGATGCGGCGCGCCACGGCGAGCGCGCGTTCGTCGCTGGCGCTGGTCACCGCGCCAGAGAGGCCGTAGATCGAGTTGTTGGCAATGCGTACGGCATCGTCGTCATTCTCGAAGGGAATGATGGCGAGGACCGGACCGAAGACTTCCTCTTGCGCCAGCGTCGAATCGGGATCGACGTCGGCGAAGATTGTCGGCTCGACGTAGTAGCCCACGGGCAAGTGCCCCGGCACCTTGCCGCCGGTCACCAGCCGCGCGCCGTCTTGTTTCGCTTTCGCGATGTAGGAGAGGACGCGCTCCTGCTGACGCTTGCTGATCAGCGGTCCTTGCAGATGCATCGGGTTCATCGGGTCGCCGTAGGCGAGGCTCTCGAACGACTGCTTGGCGAGCGCAATGCCCTCTTGGTAGCGTGAACGCGGCAAGAGGAGGCGCGTGGTCAGTGCGCATCCCTGTCCGGCGTGCGTGCAGACCGTGTTGATGCTGGCGAGCGCCGTCGGCAGGTTCGCGTCGTCGAGCATGATGGTTGCGGACTTGCCGCCGAGCTCGAGGAAGACCTTCTTCACGGTGCCGGCGGCGCCGGCCATCACGCGCCGGCCGGTCGCCGTCGAACCTGTGAAGGTGATGAGATCGACGCGCGGGTCGGTTGCCAGCATCTCGCCGAGCCGATGATCGGAGGAGGCGACGACGTTGACGACACCCGGTGGGATGTCGGTGTGCTCGGCGACCAGGCGCCCGAGCGCCGTCGCGCACCAGGGCGTGTCGGGCGCCGGCTTCAGCACGGCCGTGCAGCCGGCGGCGAGCGCCGGCCCGAGCTTGCTGAGATTGAGATAGAGCGGGAAGTTCCACGGTGTGATCGCACCGACCACACCGGCGGCCTCGCGCCGCAGCAGGCGCCGGCTCTTCATGCCCATGAAGTCCATGTCGGACATCGGTTGCTCGTAGGCGTAGCGTTCGGCCATGTCCGCCCAGTACGGCATCCAGTCGATCGCCCCGTCGCACTGCACGGTGTACGCGAGCAGCAGCGGCGAACCGGCCTCGGCAACCACGATCGCGCGCAGCTCGTCCTTCGCTGCGACCAGGGCTTCGTGCAGCTGCCTGAGACACTGCGTGCGCAGGACGTGATTCGTTGCCCAGTCCGTCGTGTCGAAGGCGCGGCGCGCCGCGGCAATGGCGCGGTCCATGTCCTCGGGCGTGGCGTCGGCGGTGACGCCGATGACCTCTTCGGTCGCCGGGTTGACGTTCGGGAACGTGGCGCCGTTGGCGGCGTCGACGAGGCGGCCGTCGATCAAGTTGCGGGGCGCGGGCTGCAGCCCGGGGTCGCTGGACATCGGTCTCTCCTCTGGATTACGGACGCATGATCTGGCCGCCGTCCACGTTCACCACTTGCCCGGTCATCCATGCGGAGGCGTTGGACAGCAGGAAGAGGCACGTGCCGACCAAGTCTTCGGGCTTGCCCATGCGGCTGAGCGGCATCTGCGCGAGCATCTGTTTCAGGTAAGGCTCGGGGGCCACCGAGCGGGTGGCCGCGGTGTCGGTTGGGCCGGGCGCGATCGCGTTGATGCGGATGCCCAGCGGCCCCAGCTCGCGCGCCAGTGACTGCGTGATGCCGTTGAGCGCCAGCTTGGCGATGCCGTAGAAGCCGATGCCCATCCACGCCGCCGTCGACGACTGGTTGACGATGGCGGCGCCGCCGCGTTGCGCCATCGACTCGTAGCAGGCACGCACGCACAGCAGCGCGCCGTGCATGTTCACGTCCATGAAGTTCTTGTAGTAATCCCAGTCGACGAGGATCAGCGGCGCGATCTGCATGCCGTGGTAGATCGCTGCGTTGTTCACCAGGAAGTCGATGCCGCCGTAGGTGCGGATGGTGCTCGCCGCCATCTGTCGCGTCGACTCCGGCGAGCTGACGTCGACGGCGACAAATGTGGCCGCGCCGCCGCCGGCGCGGATCTCGTCGGCGACGCGCCGGCCTTGTGCTTCGTTGACCTCCGCTATCACCACACTCGCACCCTCGGCTGCCAGCCCTTTGGCGTAGGCCTCGCCAATCCCTTGTCCCGCACCGGTCACGATCGCCACCTTGTCCTTGAATCGCATGTTGTCTTCCTGGTTCATGTGTGTTGGGCCATGCGCCTCATACGTTGTTCGACCCGTCGGGATTCACTTGAATGATGTCCATGCTCATGCCCGGCGGCGCGGTGACCGCGGCGACGACGGCGTCCGCGACGCGCTCGCTGTCGAGGTACTCGTTGTGCCGCATGAACCCCCAATGCTTCCAGGCGGCGAGCACACGGACGAGAATGTCGGCGCCCCAGCGGTAGCCGAACTCGCTGCGGGTCGGGCCGGGGCGCACGATGATCGAACGCACCCCGGTGCCTTCGAGCTCCATGCGCAGCGCGTGCGCCATGCCCTCGACGCCCGCCTTGGCGGCGGTGTAGCCAAGCTGCAGCGGCCGGGGCGCCACCACGTTCATCGAGCTGATGAAGACGAAGTCGCCGTGGCGGCGCACGAGCATGGCCGGGAGTGCGCGGCGCACCACGAGCATCGGCCCGAGCAGGTTGGTTGCCAGCTCGCGCTGGATGTCTTCGACGGCCAGCTCATGCAGCAGCCCGGGGACGCCGACGCCGGCGTTGTTAACCACGACGTCCAGTGGGCCGAGCGCCACCTCGGCCGCGGTGAAGAAGGCGTCGATCGACTCCGGCTGGGTGACGTCGAGCGCGTGAGCGAAGGCGCGTCCACCTGCCTGCTCGATATCGTGCGCGACCGCCTGCAATCGATCGATGCGGCGGGCGCCGACCGCCACCGCCCAGCCGCGTTTGCCGAACGCGTGGGCGATGGCAGCGCCGATGCCCGACGACGCGCCGGTGACCAACATCGTAGGGCGCGCGCCGTTCCCGCGGCTGCGCTGGTCTACGCCACGCATCGTTTGAACTCGATCGGCATGGAGGCGAAGCCGCGCACGTTGACCGAGTGCACGCGCACGAGCTTCGCCGCGTCGATCTCGTAGTCGGGCAGCCGCGCCTTCACCTCTTCCAGGGCGACGCGGCCTTCGAGCCGCGCCAGCGCCGCGCCGAGGCAGAAGTGGGTGCCGTGGCCGAACGACAGCATGGCGTTGGTGTCCCGCAGGATGTCGAAGCGGTCGGGATCAGGGAAGACGCGCTCATCGCGGTTGGCGGAACCGACGAGCAGCACGACCCGGTCGTCGGCGCGCAAGGTGTGGCCGTGCAGCTCGACGTCCGTCGTTACCGTGCGCGCCAGCGCCTGCGTCGAGCCGTCGTAGCGCAGCGTTTCCTCGACCCAGCGCGGGATGAGCGCCGGATCGGCGCGCACGAGGTCGCGCTGCTTGGGGTTGCGCCACAGCCAGTAGAGCGCGTTGCCGAGGAGCTTCGTCGTCGTCTCGTTGCCGGCGATGATCATCAGGAAGAGGAAGCCCAGCACCTCGTAATCGGTCAGGCGATCGCCGTCGATCTCGGCGGACAGCAACGCGCCGGTGAGGTCGCCGAGCGGCCGCGCGCGGCGTGCGGCGACGTGGTCGTTGAAATAGCCCAGGATCGCCGCCACCGCCTCCAAGGCCGCCGGCGGCACGTCGGTAATGCCTTCCTCGCGGTGCACCACCGTGTCGGCCCACAGGCGCAGCTGATCGCGGTCGGCCTCGGGCACGCCGAGCATCTCGCTGATGACGTCCATCGGCAGCTTGCCGGCGAAGTCGCGGATGAAATCGCAGCAGCCCGCGTCGATGAATCGGTCGATGTGCTGGCGCGCCAGCTCGCGCATGCGCGGCTCGAGGTCGGCAATGCGCCGCGGCGTGAAGCCGCGCGATACCAAGGCGCGCATGCGCGTGTGGCGCGGCGGGTCCATGGCGAGAAACGACATCGTCGCCTGCGCCGCGGGCGTCCAGGCTGCCGGGTCAAGCGAGACGCCGTTGCGGTTCGAGAAGCGCACCGGGTCACGGAAGGCGGCGAGCACGTCGGCATGGCGCGACAGCGCCCAGAAGTTGAGTGCGTCGTTGCGGTACGCAGGCGCCTCGGCGCGCAGCGCGCGATAGATCGGATAAGGATCCTCGTGCGCCGCGTAGGCGTACGGATTGTACTCCAACATTGATTGTGCGCCTGGCGTAGCCCATTTGCGTATTGCTGGCAAGGTGAATTGTGGATATCGTCCGCGCACATGCTGTGCGTCGGGTTCGTTGGGCTCGGGGCCATCGGCAAGCCGATGGCCCGCCGCCTGGTTGCAAGCGGGTTGGAAACGATCGTCTTTGATCTGGTCCCCGCGGCGATCGACGAGTTGGTCGCGGCGGGAACCCGCGGCGCGGGCTCGTTGCGCGAGGTCGCGGCCGCGTCCGACACCATCGGCGTCTGCGTGCGCGACGACGCCGATGTGCGGGCCGTTGTCCTCGGTGAGGACGGTTTGCTCGCCGGCGCGGTGGCCGGGACGGTGATCGCCCTGCACAGCACCATCTTGCCGCGCACGGTCACGGAGGTGGGTGCCGACGCGGCCTTGCGCGGCGTCGGCGTCGTTGATGCCTGCATCACCGGCGGCGCGAAGGGCGCGGAGCAGGGTACCCTGACATACATCGTCGGTGGTGAGAACCGTCGCTGAGGCACGCCGCGTGCGCGCTCTTTTGTTCTCACCCATGCCGCGTGACAATTACGAATCCCAGATCACAATCCTCTCGGAGAGAAGAAATGACGGAAGACAGAACTGCCGACACGGTTCCGGCCCCTACCGATGCCGCTCGCAATGCCCCCCGCTTCATCATCATCGGAGCGGGAATGTCGGGGATCCTCAGCGCGATCAAGCTGCAGGAGGCCGGCCTCGACGACTTCGTCATCTATGAGAAGGCCGATCGCCTGGGCGGGACGTGGCGAGAGAATACCTACCCAGGTATCGCCTGCGATGTCCCCTCCCATTTCTACAGCTACTCCTTCGCGGTGAATCCGGAGTGGAGCCATCGCTTCTCGCCGGGTGCGGAAATCCAAGCCTACTTCGAGTCCGTCGCCCGCCGCTACGGGTTGGACTCGTTCATCCGCTACCGCAAGGAGGTCACCCGCTGCGCGTTCGAGAACGGGCGCTGGAAGATCGAGATGGCCGACGGGTCCATCGATGTGGGAGACTTCATCATCGCCGCGACGGGCGTCCTGCACCACCCCGCCTACCCCGACATCGAAGGGCTCGATTGTTTCGCGGGCAGCGCGTTCCACAGCGCGCGCTGGAATCACGACGTACCGCTGGCGGGCAAGCGTGTCGGCGTCATCGGCACGGGTTCGAGCGCGATCCAGATCGTGGGTGCGCTGGTCGACGAGGTGAAGGAGCTCTCGCTGTTCCAGCGGACCGCTCAATGGGTCATGCCCATGGGAAACCCGGCATACAGCGAGGAGGAGAAGGCCGAATTCCGGAAACACCCCGAGGTCATCGACCAACTCCGGTCGGAGGTCTCGCGCATGTTCACCGACGGCTTCTCCAACCACCTCGTCGACGTGAACTCGCCCCAGCTCCAGGCGATTCATGACGCCTGCGTGGCGAATCTCGAGAACAGCGTGAAGGATCCGGAGCTCAGGGAGAAGCTCCGTCCAAACTACCGAGCAGCGTGCAAGCGCTTGATCATGTCGGAGAACTTCTACGATGCCATCCAACGACCCAATGCGCGGCTGGTCACGGAGCGAATCGAGCGGGTCGAACAGTCCGGGGTGCGAACCTGCGACGGACGCCTGCACGAGTTGGACGTGCTGATCCTGGCGACCGGATTCCGCGTCGATCGCTTCGTGCGACCGACGCAGGTGATAGGCCGCGACGGCGCTGTCCTCGACAACGTGTGGAAGGACGGACCGTTTGCGTACATGGCCATCACGGTCCCCGGCTTCCCCAATTTCTTCATGCTCAACGGTCCCAACAGCCCGGTCGGGAACTTCTCCCTCATTGATGTCGCGGAGCTGCAGTTCGCGTACATCATGCAGCTCATCGAGCAGGTTCGATCCGGCGCCTGCGACGAGGTCAGCGCCTCGCGGGCAGCGATGCAACGCTTCGATGCCGAACGCAAGGAGGCCGCCAAGGCGACGATATGGAACAGCGGTTGCAAGAGCTGGTATCTCGACGCCGATGGTCTGCCGACAGCGTGGCCGTGGACGTACGACCGCTTCCGCGCCGAGATGAGCACGCCGCGCCTCAGCGACTTCGAGATGAGGTAAGGTGTGGTAAAGAAACCGGCACGATGGAACCTGAGACGATCAGAGCGCTCTTCATGGCGCTGTACGACGAGAAGGTCGAGTACGTGCTGATCGGTGCACTCGCCCTGGACGTACACGGAATCGGGCGACTGACCGAAGGTTACCGCGGTGTCGGCCTAGGCCGCCGGCAGGCCGTTGGCCGCGATCTCCCGACCCAGCCGTTCGAGCTGATGCTTGGCAGAGCCGAGCTCGTGCTCGATCTGAATCGCCCAGAGGAAATGGCGATGCAGCGGGTAGTCGACATCAATGCCGATGCCGCCGTGTAGATGCTGGCAAGCGAAGGCGGCGGACTGCCCGCCCTCGGCGGCCCAGAACTTCGCGACGGCGACGTGCTCGTCGGCGGGCAGATCCCCGGAAAGACGCCAGGCTGCCTCCAGCGCGCTGAGACGTACGGCCTCGATGTTGATGTAGGCATCGGCGGCCCGCTGGTGAAAAGTCTGGAAGCTGCCGAGCGGGCGGTCGAACTGAATGCGCTCGCGGCTGTACTGCGCCGTCATCTCGAGTGCGCGTTCCGTCACGCCCAGTTGCATCATGCACCGAGCAGCGATGGCGCGATCGACCAGCCAGCGCAGCACTTCTGCCCCGTCACTCCGTGAGTCCAATCGAGCATCTTTGCCAACCTCGACGCCAGCCAGTTCGAGGCGGGCGTGCGGCTGGCCGTCCGAGGTGTGCTGGGCCGCGAGCCCCACGTCATCGCGGCCCGGCTCGACATAGAACAGCCCGATCGACCCATCGTCGAAGCGCGCCGGCACCAGGATGTGCGTCGCCTGCTCGGCACATGGGACGTTGGTCTTGATTCCGGTGAGGCGATAGCCGTCACCAGTGACTTCGGCCCGGGTCGTGGGCACCCGCGGATCACTCGACGCGAATTCGCTGAGCGCGGCCGTCAGGATCCGCTCGCCGCTCGCAATGCCGGGCAGCCACTCCATCTTTTGCGCCGCGCTGCCGAATTGCGTCAGGGGCAAGGCACCGAGCACGAGCCCGGGAAAGACGGGCACCGGGGCCACGGTCCGCCCGACCTCTTGGAGTAGCAGGCACAGCGCCATGAACCCGAGATCGGCTCCGCCATAGGCTTCGGGGATCGCCGTACCAAGGAGATTGGATTGCGCCAGGGCCTGCCAGAGCTTGCCATCGTAGGCTTCCTCGCTTGCCTCGAGTGCCTGCAGCCGCTCGTTCGTCGCGTAATCCTCCAAGATCTTGCGCGCCAACTCGACCACTGCCTGCTCGTCTTGTCGCATGCTGAAGTCCATGGTCAATCCTGCTCGCTCGGTCCGTGTCGCTCGCGTTTCTTCGATCAGTACTTGTAGTGGGCCATGCCCATGCCCGCCATGGCGATGATGTCCCGCTGGATCTCGTTCGTTCCGGCGCCGAAGGTGAGGATCAATCCGTTGCGATACGAAGACTCGATCTTTCCTTGCAGCACCGCACCCGGGCTGCCTTTGACGATGATGCCCGCGGAGCCCATCACCTCCAGCATGGCGCGATAGGCTTCGATGTTCAGCTCACTGCCGTAGACCTTGATCGACGAGGAATCCGCCATGTTCGGCTGGCCCTTCGCGGCCGCCCACGCTTGCTTCCAATTCATCAGACGCAGCACTTGCACCTTGGCATAGATCCGCGCGAGGTTCTGTTGCACCCATGATTTGTCGATTACCCTCTGGCCGTCGACTCTGGTCTGCCGCGCCCACTCGGTGACCGCCTCAAGATTGCGTCGTAACAGCCCGACGGTCATGATCGAAATGCGCTCGTGGTTGAGCTGCCCGACGATCAGCCGCCAGCCGTTGTTCTCGCCGCCGATCAGGTTCTCGGCAGGAACGCGGACATCGTCATAGAAGGTAGCATTCGTCGAAACGCCGCCGACGGTGCGAATCGGCTGCCGCGAGAATCCCTTCGCCGAGGTCGGCACCAGGAACATCGAGAGACCGCTGTGTTTCTCAGCCGCGGGATCCGTGCGAGCGGCGAGCCAGATGTAGTCGGCGTATTCCGCCAGGCTCGTCCACATCTTCTGACCGTTGATCACCCACTCATCGCCATCGCGCACCGCCCTCGTCCGCAAAGAGGCGAGGTCGGTGCCGGCACCGGGCTCGGAGTAGCCGACGGAAAAGAAGATCTCTCCCGCGAGGATCTTGGGCAGGAAATATCGCCGTTGTCCCTCGTTGCCGTATTTCCGCAGGATCGGCCCGATCGTGTTGAGGGTGAGAAACGGGAAAGGGAAACCGACGGCTTGGATTTCGTCAGCGAAGATGAACTGCTCGATAGCGGACCGTTCCTGTCCGCCGTATTCCTTCGGCCAGCTGAGACCGAGCAGTCCGTCCTTGCCCATCCGTTGCATCGCCTTGCGAAACTCCGGGCCACCGCCCTCGAACCCGCCAGCAACCTCCCGGGTGAGTGCGTCGGTCATCATGTCGGCGAGGTAGGCGCGCAGCTCGTCGCGGAACCTGCGCTGGTCGGGCGTGTAATCCAACTCCATCAATCCCTCCCGGCGCGCAAAGCCGCGGTCACGTGTTCGCCTTCCAATCGGCGACCAGCAACTCCATCGAGACGTCCACCACGAGGTTCATGTTCTCGTCGAAGACCTCGTAGAGGCGCCCATCGCTGGAATGATTCCCGAAGAAGACGACGCCGCCCTGCGCTCCGCCGCGCTCGAGATGCGGCAGCGCATCGCCCACGGTCAGCGCGTAGTCGCCGGCGCGGCGCAGTCGGTGTGCACGGCGGGTGCCGTCCGGATGGATATCCCATAGATGTTGCTCACCCGCGATCACGAGAACGGTTGTAGTCGACGTGTGTCGATGGATCGGGCAATGACCGCCGTCGCCCGTCCAGCGCACCAGCATGTCGAGGGTGCCCGCGGCCAGGTCGTAACCAAGGATCGTGTAGTCGTGGCGAATCTTGATGGACTGGCCGGGTTCGCCCGTGACTTCCCGCCACTTGTAGCGATCGAGATCGAAAGAGCTTCGATCCATGCGTGCCCTCCGTGGTTGCTCGGATACGTCTACCGGCACTGCAAGCCCTTCATCTCGCCGTCGGCGCGCCACTGCTCGAGGATTTCGACGAACTCCGTGGGCCCGCCGAAGTAGAATCCGTTCTGTCGACTCGTTTTCCCGGGCTGCCCTTCGCTGTTGTAGTAACCCGGGGTGCAGCTCTCGGCGAAGTCGGTGGCGAAACCGGAGCGCCCGATGACCGCATCGACCCACGCGGCCTCGGCTTCTTCCGTAACCTCGAGCGACCGGATGCCTTTCTCGACCGCCCGATGGATCACGTAGGCGATGTGCTTGGCTTGCTCGTTGATCATGTATGGGAAGTTCACGGTGAATCCCGACTGGGCAATGCTCATCATGAAGCAGTTGGGAAAACCGTGGATGTGGATCCCGTGCAGGGTTCGCACCCCGTCGCTCCACTTTTGCGTCATGGTCAGGCCGTCCCGTCCGACGATCTCGTAGCCGGCACGGCGGGCATAGTCCGTCCCGACCTCGAAGCCGGTGGCGTAGATCAGGCAATCCAGTTCGTACTCCTTGCCGTCGACAACGACACCGTTTTGCGTGATGCGGTCGACACCCTTGCCCTTCGTGTCGACGAGCGTGACGTTGGAGCGGTTGAACGTCTGCAGGTACTCGTCATGGAAGCACGGGCGCTTGCAGAACTGGCGGTAGTAGGGCTTCAGCGCTTCCGCGGTTGCCGGGTCGCCCACGATCGACTCCACCCGCGCCCGGATCTGCTCCATCTTCATGAAGTCGGCCGTCTCCAAGGTCTTGGCCATCGCGTCGGGAGACATGTCCGAGTTGTCCTTCGACAACATCATGGTCAGGAGCTTGCGGATGATGTCGGTCCAGCCGTCGTTCACCAGGTCTTGTTCCTGGTAGCCGCCGGCCGTGAGGATCTGGAAGTTGTCCATGCGCTTCTGGTGCCAGCCGGGATCGAGGCTTGCGGCCCATTCGGGATCCGTCGGGCGGTTGGCTCTCACGTCGACGGACGACGGCGTGCGCTGGAAGACGTAGAGGTGCCCGGCACTGGCGCCGAGGTGAGGCACGCATTGCACCGCCGTTGCGCCGGTGCCGATGATCCCCACGCGCCTGCCTCGCAGACCGGTCAGATTGCCGTCCGAGTTGCCGCCCGTGTAGGCGTAGTCCCAGCGGCTGGTGTGGAACGAGTGGCCCTTGAACGTCTCTATTCCGGGGATGCCGGGCAGCTTGGGCTTCTGCAGGAACCCATTCGCCAGGCACACGAATCGGGCCTTGATCGCATCGTTCCGGTCGGTCGAGACGATCCAGCGCGAGATCGCGTTGTCCCAACGGACCTCGGCGACTTGGGTCTGGAAGCAGACGTCGCGATAGAGATCGAACTTCTCGGCGATGGCCTTGCAGTGGGCGAAGATCTCCGGCCCCCGGCTGTACTTCTCCTTGGGAACGTACGCGAGCTCTTCGAGCAGCGGCAAGTAGACGTACGACTCGATGTCGCACGCCACACCAGGATAACGGTTCCAGTACCAGGTGCCGCCGAAATCGCCACCCTTTTCGATGACACGGATGTTCTCGACGCCGAGCTGGCGCAGCCGCGGCCCGGCCAAGAGACCGCCGAAGCCACCGCCGATGAGTGCCACATCGACGTCGTCCGTGAGCGGCGCTCGGGTGTACCCGGGTTCGACCCAGGGATCGTCGGCGAAGTGAGCCAGCGGGCCCTTGACCTCGACGTACTGGTTGTTGGCGTCGGGCCGCAGTCGCTTCTCTCGCTCCTCGCGGTATCTCTCGCGAAGCGCGCCGGGATCGAAGTCGAAACCGGGATGTTCCCGCTCCGCCTCGCTTGGGTCTGGCTTCGCAGTCGTCATCTTCCCTTCTTCATTCTCGAACGCCGGCGGCCGGCCGCATGACTTGTTTTCGAGCCACCAGCAGCCCGCGCCTTCCGGGCTCCGGGAACCGTTCCGCTTCTGTTTCTTCCCTTCCGACTGAGCCCGTCTCGCAACAGGGCGATGTAGGCATCGACGACCGCTTCCTCTCGCAGACCGTCGGCCTGCCCGACCATCTGCTCGAGAAAGTGCCGGGCACCCAACAGGAAATGGGCCTGAGCTGCGATCTCGGCATCATCCATCGCGCGCAGCGTCTTCTGCTCGATCCCGGCGCGAATCCGCGCCGACATTCGTTCCACCCAGCCGGCAACCGCGCGCCGGTACAGGCCCGGCTCATGGAGCTTGATCTCGTCCGCCAGCCGGACGTACGCCGGGTTGGCGCGCAGGTAGTCCAGGTAGACGAGCATGGCGGCCCGCTGGCGCTCGAAGAAGTCGCTGCCGTCGTTGGTATCGACCGCGTGCAGGCGCGACATGAGGTCGGCGACCAGCGAACCCATGAGCTCGTGCAGGAGCCCTTCCCGGGAGCCGAAGTGGTAGTGCAGATTGCCGATGGCGACGCCCGCGCGCGCGGCGATCCCGGCGAGCGAAGCGCTGTGGAGGCCGGAGTCGCTCGCCTCCGCCAGCGCCGCGGCGAGAATTCTGGCCCGCGTGTCGGCCGACTTGGCATAGCCGGCGGCTCTGGGACCCGGCGGCGCGGGAAGAGGAGCGGCATCGCCGATTCGCATGGGCTGAATCCTGAATCAATTTTCAATTTATGACAAGAGGACGGTGCTGCGATCCGAAACGGCGCGCGAGAAAAGTCGAGTCGCAAGATTGCGGGGCCGGTGACCAGAACAAATGGGCGGTGGGCAGCGGCTAAAAAGGAGGCTGTTGGTTCGGAGCGGCCGCTGGTCGTCCCGTCGCCGCGGCTTCTCGCCGTGTCTCGCGCGTGCTATGAATCGCAACATGAACGCGGTGAAGATCGACGAGGACGGCTCGGTCAGACTTCCGAAAAACGTACTGCGCCGCTTTCCGAGGAAGAGCGAACTTCTGGTGTGGAGCGACGGCAACACGATCATGCTCAAGCGCATGAAGCCGCTCAAGCCGAGTGATCTGCCCCGGGATCGGCCGGGCGAGGAGATGTCGCTTGAAGAAATCAACGCCGAGGTTCACGCGTACCGCAAAGAGAAGCGCGCCGCCCGCAAAGCCTGAACCGCCACGTCTGGTGCTGGACACCAACGTCCTGGTTTCCGCACTGCTCTGGACCGGCCCCTCACAAGAAATCTTAGATGCCGCAGAAGAGCATCAGCCACTGCGTCGATAGCGTCCCGTGCGGCAATGCCGTCGGGGCGTCCGACGAGCAGTCGAAGCAAGGGGTCGATGAACTGATCGAACGAGGGGATGGCCATGGGATCGCTCGTTGCGCTTACCTTTTTTCCGCGGAGTGGACGCGTTCGGGCGGTTCGGCGATGGCCGGCGCCGGCGCACTAACCCTCAACCTTCCCCCGCTGCCCTCGCCTTCCCCAAGAGCAGTTCCTCGAGGTCGCCCTTGGCCTGCGCGCTCATGACCAACAGATAGGCGGTTAGGAAGAACCCGCCGCCGAAGAGGGCCAGCACGCCGAGCGCCAGTCCCGCGCCCGAGAAGTCGTGTCGCCACGCGACCCAGAGCGCCGAGAGCGTGAGCAGGCTCATGAAGTCGAGGTTGAACTGGCCGGGCCAGCCCATCGTCGCGATGTCGCCGAAGAAGATCGGCAACAGGCCGAACCCGTGATTGACCACCACGATGGCCGTATAGCCGGCGATGCACGCCCACAGCACGATCAGCACAGCTCGGAACGCAGTCATGGGACTCCTCCCTTCTCTGGCGCCTTGCCCACAGGCCCCAACCGATACCGTCGGACAGGCGACAGGATCAATTCCCTCGCAGGGAGTGCGGGCAGTCACACGGGCTGAATCTTGAACCAGTTTTCAATTCGTGGCAAGACGCGACGGCGAACCGACTCGAACGAACGAGCCCGCCCTGAGGAATGCATGGCAGAAGCCGGAGGTGAATCCCACGTGAGCGATCTCGCCCGTCTCGACCTGACGGACGCCGAGCGCTATCGCAACGGCTTCCCGCACGAGATCTTCACGACATTGCGCCGCGCAGCACCCGTCTGGTGGCAGGCCGTCCCGGCAGCCTTGACCGAGTGTGCCGACGAAGGCTTCTGGGTGCTGTCGAAATACCACGACATCCAGGCCGCCAATCGCGACACCGAGCGCTTCAGCGCGCTCGACGGCCCCTCGCTCGTCCACCGGCCGGAAATGCGCGGCACGATGCTCGTCAGCATGGACGGTCGCGATCACACCCGACAGCGCAAGCTCATCAGCGCGGGATTCACCCCGCGCATGGTGAAGCGCCTCGACGAACAGGTGCGCCGCTGGGCGGTGTCGATCGTCGACGAAGCGCTGCGGCGTGGAACCTGCGACTTCGTGGCGGACGTTGCCTACCAGCTCCCGATGCACATGATCGCCGACATCGTGGGCATCCCGGTCGAGGACCGACAGTACCTGTTCAAGCTGACGACCGATCTGCTGCAGGCCGGCGATCCGGCAGCCGCCGTCCCGAGAGAGCGGCAGATGGCGATCCAGGTCGAGATGTTTGAGTACGCGCGGCGGCTCGGCCAGCAGAAGCGAAGGGATCCCCAGGACGACGTCTGGACGATTCTCTCGACCGTAGAGGTCGTCACTGACGAGGGCGAGCGCGCGGCGTTGAGCGAGATCGAGCTGGATCTTTTCTTTCTGGTGCTCACGATCGCCGGGAGCGAGACGACCCGCAACGCGATCTCGATCGGCTTGCTCGCCCTACTCGATCACCCGGACGAGCTCGAGACGCTGCGCCGCGATCCGAACCTGCTGCCCAGCGCCGTCGAGGAGATCATCCGCTGGTCGTCGCCGGTGTCGTACTTCGCCCGTCGTGCGACGTGCGACACGGAGATCCGCGGAGTGCCCATCGCCAAGGGGCAGCGCGTCACGCTCTGGTATCCGTCGGGCAATCGCGACGAGGAGGCTTTCGACAATCCGTTTCGCTTCGACATCCAGCGGACGCCGAACGAGCATCTGGCCTTTGGCGGCGGTGGACCCCACTACTGTCTCGGCGCCAACCTCGCGCGCCGCGAGATCACTATCCTCTTCGAGGAGCTGCTCGCGCGCACCCATCGGATCGAGGTGCTTGGACCGCCCATCTACAGCGCGCTGAGCATCTACAACCCGATTCTCGTTGCGCTCAAGGAGCTCCCGGTACGCCTCGCGTAGCCGGCGGGAGGGTGGTGGGAGATTCGTGATGCAGACGGGGTTGGCCGGAATCCGCGTGGTCGATTTCTCGCATCAGATCGCGGGTCCGTACTGCGCAAAGCTCTTCGTCGACGCGGGGGCCGAGGTCATCAAGATCGAATCGCCGGAAGGCGACTCGTTGCGCCGCTGGTCGGCGACCGGGGCTGCTCTGCGCGGCGACGACTCCGCACTCTTCACCTTCCTGAACGCCGGCAAGCAGTCGGTCGTCGGGGCGGCCACCGATCCACACGTCAAAGCGCTCGTGGCCGGAGCCGACCTGGTCATCGAGGCTCATGGTCTGGAAACCGATTCGGGAGAACGCCTCGATGGGGCCGCGCTCCGCGCCGCCCATCCATCCCTCGTCGTTCTCTCGATCACACCCTACGGTCTGACCGGGCCGTGGGCGGGTCGTCAGGCGACCGAGTTCACCCTCCAGGCCGAGTCGGGGTCGATCGGCATGCGGGGCGTGATGGGGCAGCAGCCCTTTCAGGCCGGCGGCCGCATTGGCGAGTGGGCAGCGGGCACCTATGGTGCCGTCGCCGCCCTGCCGGCCGTGTTTCGTGCGCGAGCGACAGGCCGGGGAGAGCACATCGACGTGTCGATGCTGGAAGCCGCAAACATGGTGTTCACGCAATTCTCGGAGTCGATGAACCGGCTGATGAACGGCAGCCCTGACGATCCGGCGGTTGCCTTTCTGCTGCCGTCGGTGGAGACGCCGTCCATCGAGCCGACGGCCGACGGGTACGTCGGCTTCTGTACGAACTCGCGACAGCAGTTCTCGGACTTCCTGCTCTTGATCGAGCGCCCGGACCTGCAGGAGGATGAACAACTCGCCCAGTTCGCCGGGCGCTTGATGCGATTCGACGAGTGGAACGAGATCGTCCACGCCTGGACCAGGAAGAAGACGACGGAGGAGATCATCGAGCGCGCATCGCTGCTGCGGATTCCGGTGGCCCCGATCTGCAATGGTCAGACCGTGCACACCCACGAGCACCTGGTAACGCGTCGAGTCTTCGCTCCCAGTGCGGACGGCCGATGCGTGCAGCCCAGGCGGCCCTATCGCATCGATGATGTCGACCCGCCGGCACCGCGCCCGGCGCCGCGACTGGGAGCGCACACGAAAACGGCCGCGTTTTCGCCGGAGCGTGCGCCACGCGTGACCTACTCGAACGAGGAACTCCCACTCGCCGGCGTGCGCATTCTCGACATGACTGCCTGGTGGGCCGGGCCGGCGGCCTCGCATGTGCTGGCGACCCTTGGCGCAGAGGTCATTCACGTCGAATCAGCGGGACGTCTCGACGGCATGCGCACGGTCGGCGGCCTGATGGCGGCGCACTACGATCAATGGTGGGAAGCGTGCCCACACTTTCTGCACGTGAACAGCAACAAGCTCGGCATCACCCTCGACCTCAACAAGCCGAAGGGTTGCGAGCTGATCGAGCGCCTCATCGTGGCCTGCGACGCGGTCCTCGAAAACTTTACTCCACGCGTGCTCGACAACTTCGGACTGAGCTGGGAACGGGTACGGGAGCTCAATCCGAACGCGATCATGATGCGTATGCCGGCGTTCGGGCTGTCGGGTCCGTGGCGTGACCACACCGCCTTCGCCCAGACGATGGAGCAGCTCTCCGGATTGGCGTGGCTGACTGGCCACGTCGACGACCAACCGCGGATTCCGCGTGGCCCGTGTGATCCACTGGCCGGCATGCACTCCGCCTTTGCGTTTCTCGTCGCCTTGGCGGAGCGCGCCGCCTCGGGTCGCGGCCACCATGTGGAGAGCACGATGGTGGAAAGCGCGCTCAACGTCGCCGCGGAGCAGCTCCTCGAGTGGAGCGCCTACGGCAACCTGATGCAGCGCGACGGCAATCGCTCGCCGCTCGCCGCACCGCAGGGTCTCTATCCCTGCGCTGGTGGACAGCCCGGGATGGAACAATGGCTGGCCCTGTCCGTAGCGACCGATGAACAATGGCGCGCACTGCGCTCAGCTCTCGGCCAACCCGAATGGGCGATGCGTCCCGCCCTCGACACCCGCGAGGGACGGCGCGCAGACCATGAGGCAATCGACGCGCGCCTGCGTGCGTGGACACGCACACGCGAGCGCGCCGCGCTCGTGGCCGAGCTGCGCGCCCTGGGCATTCCCGTCTCCGAGGTCGCGGATCCGTGCAGGCTCCTGCAAACCAACCCACAGTTCCAAGCGCGTCGCTACTTCGAAGCACCCGAACATCCCGTCGTTGGCGGGCTGCCCTTGCCGTCGCTGCCCTTCCGCTACGCGAGCATCAACGACTGGCTGCGAACGCCCGCGCCGACGGTCGGCCAGCACAACGAACGGGTGTTGTGCGGAATCCTCGGCTTGTCGCCTGCCGAGTTTCGGGATCTGGAAACCGAGGGCGTGATCGGCAAACGTCCCGTGGGACTGTGAGCGCATGGGCTTTGCACATAAACTGTCGGCAGCACCCTTCGATACGCCGCCAAAAGAGCGCGGCTACTCAGGGTGAACGGTTGGCTATCTTGTTTTCTAAGGTTTTTCCCGTTCACCCTGAGTAGGCCCTGTCTTCTCAGGGGCCGTATCGAAGGGCGCAGCTGTTCTCGCTGCCTTTGTGTGCAAAGCCGACCGCATGTGAGAGAAGAAGGCGTCGACATGAGGGAGGGAGGAGATTCGATGTCCGCGAGAGAGGAAGCATGATGTCCGACGACACGCAGATCGAAGAGAAGGCGATCGCGGCGCTGCGGGCGCTGATCGGCACGCCCATCGGCGCGCCCTCTGTGGCGCCCGATCCGGTGAACCAGCCGATGATCCGGCACTGGGCGACAGCTCTGGAAGACCACAACCCGGTCTACACCGACCCCGAGTTTGCAGCGTCGTCGCGCTTCGCCGGCATCGTCGCGCCGCCGTTGATGCTGCAAACCTGGACCATGGCAACGCCGAAGATCTCGGGCATCGCGGAGCGCGGTGGCTCGCCGGTGGAAGGGGGGCGGAACCCGCTGACGCCGCTCGACGAGGCCGGTTTCATCGCCACGCTGGCGACCAACTCGGAGTTCGAGATCGTGCGCTATCTGCACCTCGGCGAGGTCATTAGCTCGACGATGGTGATCGAATCGGTCTCCGACAAAAAGCAGACGCGGCTCGGGCCCGGGCATTTCATCACCTGGGTGACCACCTATCACGACGCGCAGGGTGCGGTCGTCGGCCGACAAATGTTCCGAATTCTCAAGTTCAAGCCCGACCTGGAGAAGCTACTAAGATGAGCGACCGTCTCGCTCCGACGACCACGCCGGACACCAAGTTTTTCTGGGACGGCCTCAAGGAGGGCAAACTGCTGATCCAGCGCTGCTCCGGGTGCGCCACCCTGCGCCATCCGCCGCGGCCGATGTGCCCGCGTTGCAACTCGCTGGCCTGGGATACGATCGAGTCCTCGGGACGGGGCGAGGTCTACAGCTTCGTCCTGCCGCGCCACCCGCCCTGGCCGTGGTTCGACGGCACCTACATCGTCGCGCTGGTTCAACTCGAGGAGGGAACCCGCATTGTGTCGAACCTGTGCGACGTCAACCCGAACGACGCGACCATCGGTATGCCGGTGCAGGCCTTCATCGAGCACTTCGACAACGGCGTGTCGCTACCCCAGTTCCGCCCGCGGAGGAATCCTTGATGACGAAGGCAACCCTTGACTGGAACACGATTCGGGTCGGCGACCCGATCGCCCCGATGACGATCGATGTGACTGCCACGGTGGTGGTTGCCGGAGCGATCGCGACGCGCGACTTCATGCCGGTGCACCACGACCGCGACTACGCCAACTCGCAGGGCTCGCCGAACATCTTTCTGAACATCATGACCGACAACGGCCTCTGCAGCCGCTTCCTGACGGACTGGGCAGGCCCGGAGGCGATGGTGCGGAAGATCGCGATTCGCCTGGGCGTGCCGGCGTACGCAAGCTCCAAGCTCGAGTACACGGGGACGGTTACCGGCAAAGCGCAGATCGACGGCGAGGGCATCGTCGAGGTCGAGTTCCGCGCGACCAACAATCAAGGCGATCACGTGTCGGGGACCGCTGTGATCGGGCTCCCGCTGGCGAGGGCGGGCTCGTGAGCCGGTCGTTGCGCAACTGCGCCGCCATCGCCGGCATCGGCCAGACCGAGTTCTCCAAAGCGTCCGGCCGCAGCGAGCTGCAGCTCGCCTGCGAGGCGGTGAAGGCGGCGCTCGACGACGCCGGCTTGCAGCCGCGCGACGTCGACGGACTGGTCACCTTTACGTTGGACTCCAACGAGGAAGCCGAGGTGGCGCGCAATCTCGGCATCCCGATGCTGACGATGTTCTCACGCGTCCCCTACGGCGGGGGCGCCGCCTGCGCCGTCGTGATGCAAGCCGCCATGGCAGTGGCCACCGGCGCCGCCGATGTCGTGGTGTGCTACCGCGCTTTCAACGAGCGCTCCGGCATGCGTTTCGGCGGCTCCGGTATGGCCTCTGCGATGCTGCCGCCGTGGCTCGACTGGTATGGTCCGTACGGCCTGCTGTCACCCGCAGCATGGGTCGCGCTGCACGCGCGGCGCTATATGCACGAATACGGCGTGACCAACGAGGATTTCGGCCGCATCTCGGTGGTCGACCGCACGCACGCGGCGACGAACCCTGCGGCGTGGTTCTACCAGCGCCCCATCACACTCGAGGACCACCAACAGTCGAAATGGATCGTCGAGCCGGTGCTGCGTCTGCTCGACTGCTGCCAGGAGAGCGACGGCGGTGTCGCGCTCGTGGTGACCACCCCCGAGCGGGCGTGTGACCTGCGCCAGCGGCCTGCGCTGATCACGGCGGCGGCGCAGGGCGCGGCCGACGACGGCGAGCTGATGACCAGCTACTACCGCCCGGAGATCACCGGCCTTCCCGAGATGAGCGTGGTCGCGAAGAAGCTGTGGGCGGAGT
>Ga0209048_10002031_pt1 | contig 20320 bp, 20 predicted proteins | sample FrelakmetCRP12CR_FD_187146 | JGI IMG/M metagenome (GOLD analysis project Ga0209048, IMG submission 187146) | Freshwater lake sediment microbial communities from the University of Notre Dame, USA, for methane emissions studies - CRP12 CR (SPAdes)... | ecosystem: Environmental > Aquatic >... | reverse complement strand
TCGATGACCTTGTAGACGCTCTCTGCCACCGTGCGCTCCTCTGCGTTGATGTGGTCTCAGCGTTCTCGCATGTCGAGTCCCTGTCAAGCAGTCGGCGCGCGTTGTGATGGCGGTGCAGGGATCATTCGCGTTCCGAGCACCGGAATCGCAACGCGCCGACGTCGCCGATCGAGACTTCGGGGATCTTCGCCTCTTGCGCGCATCACGGTTCGTGCTCGATCAAAACCACGGGGTCTGGGCATGGGCCCGACCGCTCCCTTCTTGCCCGATGACGTAAGGGTGGGGGGTCACGCCCCGCGATGTGCAACGCTCGCGACCGGTGGAGCAGTGCAGGACGGAGGAACCATGGGGTCGGTGGTCGAGCACGTGGGCGAGGTCGTGGTGTCGGAGATGCTGGAGGAGGCCGTCGAGGAGCTGACCGGGCGGTCGAAGCGCAAGTGGGCCGTGGTCCTCATCGCGTTCGTTCTGGGGGGTGTGGTCGCGGTGGTGGTGATCAAGTCGCGGAAGCGCCGGGCCGCCGAGACCGTCGGCGGTCCGGATGCGGACACGGTGGCGACAGCATCGGATTCGGAGGCGCGGGGGTGACGAGCCCCTGCCCTTTCGGGGTATGACTCGAGGGTGGGGGTCCCCGTTTCTTCGCGCACGGGTATACGTTGGCGAAATACGCAGCGATCACGCGAGAGATCCCCGGACCCCGGCTCGGCATCGTTCGGACCGAGGTGATGATCGTTGTCCCAAACGGGAACACCCCGAACGAGGCACTGGAGGAAACGATGAAGCCATACGTGTTGCCCGATCTCGGATACGACTATTCGGCCCTCGAGCCGCATTACTCGGCGCGGGTTCTCGAACTGCACCACGACAAGCATCACCAGGCCTACGTCGACGGCGTGAACGCAACGCTCGACAAGCTCGCCGCGGCGCGCGCGAGCGAAGATCTCAGCGCGATCGTCGGACTCGAAAAGACGCTCGCCTTCAACCTGTCGGGGCACGTGCTGCACACGTTGTTCTGGACGAATCTCGCGCCCGACGGCAACGACCGCCCGGCCGGTGACCTCGCGGCCGCGATCGACGAGCACTTCGGCTCGTTCGACGCGTGCCGCAAGCAGCTCTCCTCGGCGGCGTCGTCAGTACAGGGCTCGGGCTGGGGGGCGCTCACATGGGAGCCGCTCGGCGAACGGCTCTTCATCGAGCAGATCTACGATCACCAGGGCAATGTCGGCCAGGGTGGTGTGCCGCTCCTCGTCATCGACGCGTGGGAGCACGCCTACTACCTGCAGTACGAGAACCGCCGAGCCGACTACGTCGCGGCCATCTGGAACGTGATCGACTGGACCGACGTCGCCAACCGTTTCGACCACGCACGCGGCCGCGTGCTCATTCCGGGGAACCGCTGACCGCCGGAGATTCGTTCAGGGGCGCGTCGACCGATCGGCGCCGGACTGGCGCTGCTTGTAGTCGGCGAGAGCGAGGACGCGTTCGATGTGTTGCGGACCGCGTCGGAAACGATCGGCCAGCTCTGCGGGTGAAGCACCTCGGGCACGCCACTGCAGCAGTCTCCGCTCGAGCGGTCGAAGCCCTCGTTGGGGCTCGCGAGCCTGTCGACCGGGAAGCTTCGAGAGCGCCAGGATGCGTTCGATGTTGTCGCTGCTGCGACGGAACCTTCGGCCGATTTCGGCGTGAACGACCCCTGCCGCCGCGAGCCGACCGACTCGACGTTCGAGCGGGCGGAGATCTTCAAGAACATCCATGAACGTCGAGGGTACCCCTTCCGGCCGAGATGCGACAGCGCATCGATGCTCGGATCGAACCCGGTGTCGGCCCGTACAATGGTGGAATGGCTCATTCTCGAACGACCGTGCCCACGAAGTGGCAACCCGAAGCGGCGTTCGCTTTCATGGCGGACGGGCGGGATTTCGCCGCGTGGGATCCTGGGGTTCCCGACGGCCGTCTCGTCGCCGGTGAGATCGTGCAGCTCGGCGGCGCGTCCGGGCGGATCGGCGACCGCGCGACTGCTGGACTCCGAACGGTCCTCGCCGGTGAGCGTCCGGCGGCGTCATGACGCGGTTTGCCGACGTCGTCGACCGGACGCTCGAATTCGCGGTCGTTCCCAGTTTCACCCGGATCGGGTACGCGGTTCGGTCGCGTGTCGACCACTGGACACCCCTCGGCCGGTACGACTTGGCCGGCCGGGTCGTGGTGATCACGGGCGCGACCTCGGGGCTGGGTCTCGCCGCGGCACGCGCCCTCGTCGCCGACGGTGCGACCGTCGAGGTCCTGGCCCGCGACGCCGCGAAGGCGGCCGCGGTCTGCGATCGGCTGCGCGCGAGCTCCCCTTCGGGGAAGGTCGATTTCGTGGTCGTCGACACCGGCGATCTCGATGCGATCCGCGCCGCGTCCGACGAGCTGATGCGTCGACACGGTGAGATTCATGCGTTGATCCACAATGCCGGCGCGCTCGACAAGCAGTACGCGGTCTCGCGCCAGGGCATCGAACGTACCGTTGCCAGCCAGGTCCTGGGTCCGTTCTTGTTGACCGGCCTCCTGCTCCCGGTCCTGCGGGCCACACCACAGTCGCGTGTCCTGTGGGTGTCGTCGGGCGGCATGTACTCGCAATCGCTGTCGGTCGCAGCCCTCGAGATGCGACCCGATGACTACGACGGAACCGCCGCCTACTCCCGCGCGAAACGTGCACAGGTGACGCTCGCCGAGATGTGGGCCGAGTATCTGCGACCCGATGACGTTGTGGTGCACGCGATGCATCCCGGCTGGGCCGACACGCCCGGCGTGCGCCGCTCACTGCCGACGTTCCGGCGTGTAACCGGACCGCTGCTCCGGACCCCGGAACAGGGTGCCGACACGCTCGTGTGGCTGGCCGCCGACGACGGCGAGCCGCTCGACACGACGGGCCGGTTCTGGCTCGATCGCCGGGTACGGCCGATCCACCGCGTGAAGTCGACGCGGCGATCCGATACGGCCGTCGAACGTCGCCACCTTTGGGAATGGTGCATCGAACGAACCGGCTTCACCGACGACCGCCGCACGGATCTCGTTCCCTGACCGATGGCCGCGTCGGCGTCAGGCTGGTTCGGTGACGCGCGCACACGTCGGGCCGTGACGGTGCCCGCGGTCACCGCCGCGGCGGCCCTGCTTGGCGGATCGGTCGCCATGTGGGCACCGATCGCGACAGCACTCGATCTCGTCACCGCACCGAAGAAGATGCACCGCGTGCGGCTCCTGTCGTTCGCGCTGGCGTGGTCGACGCTCGAGTCGGTGGGTGTCGGAGCATTGGCGGTGCTGTGGGCGACCGGACGGGGCGACGACAGCGATGCGCACTATGCGTTGCAGCGATGGTGGGCCGCACGGCTCGTCGACGCGGTGCACCACACGGCGGGCGTCTCGTTCGAGATCGAGGGACTCGATCTGCTCGCGCCCGGCCCCATCGTCATCTGCGCCCGGCACGCCAGCATCGCGGACGCGTTGCTCCCGGCCTGGCTGCTCGGCAAGGCCGGCATGCGGCCCCGGTACGTCCTCAAGGAAGATCTCCAGCTCGATCCCTGCCTGGACATCGTGGGGAACCGGCTCCCGAACCATTTTGTCGACCGCGATCCCGACGACAGCGCGGCGGAACTCGCGAAACTCGAAGTCCTCGCCCGAGGTATGAACGCCCGGGATGCCGCCGTGATCTTTCCTGAAGGCATGGTCGTCACCGACGCCCGCCGCGCGAGGACGATCGACGCGATCACCACACGGGATCCCGAGCGCGGAAGACGCGTGCGCGACCTCCGGGCGCTCGCGCCGGTGCGGCCCGGAGGCACGGCCGCCCTCCTGCACGGATCACCGGATGCCGACCTCGTGTTCGTCACCCACACCGGCCTCGAACAGCTCCAACGCCTCGCCGATGCATCCGCGTGCGTTCCACTCGATCAACCCATCCGCGTGGAGATCGCGCGAGTGCCCCGAGCGGACATCCCCACCGGCGACTCGTTCGTCGAATGGTTCGACACCCAATGGTCCGCACGCGACCGCCACCTCACCGAATCGATGCCACGAAGTCATCGTGTGTGAGGATCGCCGCTGTCGTCGGCACGAACCCTCGTTCCCGCGTCGCGGCCGGCAGTGTGACGGCGACCGTGCGCGAAGGTTCCCGGCCTGTTCGGCCGGGAACCTTCGGGGGGATTTGCCGAGCGACGCCTCGCGGACGAGCTCGTGGGAGCTACTTCTGGGGTGGAAGCAGTACGGCATCGATGACGTGGATGACGCCGTTCGAGGCAACGATGTCGGTCTTGACGACCTTGGCCTTGTTTCCTTGACCGTCGGTCAGGATGACATTGCCGTTCTCGACGCTCACGGTGACGTCCGCGCCGTTCACTGTCTTGGCTGCGCCCGGTTGGACGTCCTTGGCCATGACCGACGCCGGCAGGACGTGATACGTCAGGACGTCCGCCAGTTGCTGCTTGTTCTCCGGCTTCAGGAGCGTGTCGACCGTGCCTGCGGGCAGCTTGGCGAACGCTTCGTTCGTCGGCGCGAACACGGTGAACGGCCCCGTGCCGGACAAGGTGTCGGCGAGCCCGGCAGCTTTCACGGCGGTGACCAAGGTGGAGAAGTCGGGATTGCTCGCTGCGATGTCGACGATCGTCTTCCCAGCCGGTGCGGCGGTCATCGTTGAATCCGCCGTGGTCGTCGTCTTGCTCGGACTGCTCGCCGATTTGCTGCTCGTGGAGCACGCACCGAGCGACAAAGCTGCGGCCGCGACAACCGAGACTGCGAGGGTCGACCGGTGCATCTTCGTGAGTCTCATGTCTCTGGTTTCCTTTCTCGTCGGACTGTCACTTGCGTACGGAGGCGAATGCAGAAGTGGATGACGGCGGCGATGGGCCGCCGCTCCGAAGTTGACGCTGGTGAGCATCTTCAACTTCCACAAGTTCCTGCCTGAGAACAGATCGTCCGTTTCCTTCCCAGCTCCGTAAGCGAGTTGTACGGTGCAAATGAATTCGATCGCGTTCCGGTCGAGAAAGCGAAGGACACCCATGAGCGAATCGGCAGCCAATGCGTCCGCGGCGATTCGATTCCCACGTCTCGCGGCGCGAGACCTCGAGGGTCGCTCGCTCGAGCTTCCCGATGACTTCTCGGGCGCGTCCAATCTCGTCATCGTCGCGTTCCGCCGCGAGCAACAGTCGATGGTCGACTCGTGGGTTGCGTGGTTCGAGAGGATCGAGGCCGAGCATCCGACACTTCGGTGCTACGAGATCCCGGTGATCGCGACGCGCTGGTCGCCCGCGCGTCCGGCTATCGACGGCGGTATGGCTCGGGCCGTTCGCGCGCGAGACGCACGTCGTCGCACGCTCACGGTCTACACCGACGTGCGGCGCGTGACCGACGCGCTCGCGATCGACGACACTGACACGGTGACCGTGTTGCTCATCGATTCGGATGGAGGGCTGCGATGGCGTACGACGGGACCGGTCACCGAGCACTCCGGTTCCGAGCTGCTCGAATCGCTCGCGGCTGACGTTTCCGAAGACGTCGGTACGGTCGAGCTCCTCTCGATCGAGCAGTTCGAGTTCGAGTTCGATCCGCAGTTCCGTCCGTTGCTCGCCCTGATCGGTGTCACGCGGAGTACCGCCCACGTCACCCTCACACCGGAACGACTCGTCGCGCATTTCGGCTCGTGGACGTGCGAAACTCCGATCGACAACGTGCGTGACGTGTGCCGCACGGGCCCCTACCACTGGTACAAGGCCATTGGACCCCGCGGGTCGTTTGTCGACCGCGGCCTCACGTTCGGCACGACGACCAAAGGGGGCGTCTGCGTGCTGTTGCGCGAACCCGTACCCGGCCTGGCTCCCGTCGGTTCGCTTCGTCACCCCGGGCTCACCCTCACGCTCGCCGAGCCGGACCGGTTTGTCGCATCGTTGCGCCGACGCGCGGGGCTCGAGTGATGGATCCCTGTCGGCGTGTGCTGGTCGCCGGCGCGACGGGGTACATCGGGAGGAGATTGGTCGCCGAGCTCGTCGCATCCGGCCATCACGTGCGGTGCCTGGTCCGAACCCCGGGCAAGCTCGATGCGGAGTCGTGGCGCGAACAGGTGGAGGTCGTGACCGGAGATGTGCTCGACAGCGCATCGCTCGCCGGGGTGTTCTCCATGATCGATGCCGCCTATTACCTGGTGCACTCGATCGGTTCGGAGGCGGACTGGCGGACCCGTGACCGCACGGCGGCCGAGAACTTCCGCGACGCGGCCGCAAACGCGGGCATCGAGCAGATCATCTACCTGGGCGGTCTGGGTGACGACGCCGGCGGCGCGTTGTCACCGCATCTCGCGAGCCGCCACGAGGTCGGCCGGGCGTTGGCGAGCGGACCGGTACCGCTGACCGAGCTGCGGGCGGCGGTCGTGATCGGCTCCGGAAGCGCGAGCTTCGAGATGTTGCGCCACCTCGTCGAGGTCCTGCCGATCATGACGACACCACGATGGGTCGAGACGCGAGTGCAACCGATCGCGGTGCGCGACGTCCTCGTCTATCTGACCGGCGTCCTCGGCAACCGCGACGCGTACGGGCAGGTGTTCGAGATCGGCGGTGACGACGTCGTCACCTACCACGAGATGATGGACATGTACGCGCAAGCCGCCGGACTGCGCAAGCGGGTGATCGTTCCGGTTCCCGTGCTGAGTCCGCGGCTGTCGTCGCTGTGGGTGGGTCTCGTCACGCCGATTCCCGCCGATCTCGCCCGCCCGCTCATCGACAGTCTCGTCAATGAGGTGGTCGTACATCACCACGACATCGACACGGTTGTTCCTCACCATCCGATCGGGTGCCGTGACGCGATCGAGCTTGCGCTGCGGCGGGTCGGCGAGCTCGACGTGTCCACCCGCTGGACCGACGCGGAGATGTACGGGCACACCCCCGCGGATCCGATGCCGGCCGATCCCGACTGGTCCGGCGCGACCGTCCTCATCGACCGTCAGGCGATTCATACCGACGCGACATCCGACGCGCTGTTCCGCGAGGTCTGCGCGCTCGGTGGCGATCGCGGCTGGCTCGTCGGCACCTGGTTGTGGACGTTGCGCGGCTGGCTGGATCGCATGGTCGGTGGTGTCGGCATGCGGCGTGGACGTCGCCATCCAAGTGAACTGCGAATCGGTGATGTCGTCGACTTCTGGCGCGTCGAAGCACTCGAGCCCGCTCGACTGCTGAGGCTTCGCGCCGAGATGCGCCTGCCCGGCGACGCGTGGCTCGAGTGGTCGATCACGCCCGCAGCCGACCGAGACGGAGCATTGCTCGTTCAGCGTGCCCTCTTCCGCCCGCGCGGCCTGTTCGGTCGTGCCTACTGGTATGCCCTCGCTCCGTTCCACCGGTTCATCTTCGGGCCACTCGCCGATCGGATCGCCCAGCGCGCGGTGCAAGCGGACTTCACGGCGAGGTCCGTTGCGCGCGTCTCATAGGCCTGCAACCAAGCGCGGGGTGGGATCTGCGTAACCTGGTCCGCACAAGGCCGGACCAGGTGGGGATGTGGCGACGGAAGATCTCGGCGAGGTCGATGACCGCGAGCTCGTCGCCGCGATCGCGCGGCGAGACGAGGCGGCTCTGGCCGAGGCGGTGCGGCGGCACCGCGGGCCGGTGCTCGCTTTCGCGCGCCGGCTCGTGGGTGACGGCGAACGCGCCGAGGACATCTCCCAGGAGGTGTTCGTTCGGCTTTGGGAACGGTCGTCGCTGTTCGACGCACAGCGTGGGGCGCTGCGTGCATTCCTGCTCGCGATCACACACGGTCGGGCGCTCGATGCCATGCGATCCGATTCCGCGCGCCGGACGCGCGAGCAGCGCGACGCGGCGAGGACGACCGTTCCACGGGCTGGAGTCGAAGCAGAGGTCGTCGCGCAGACCGTCGCCGAAGCCGTCCACCATGCCCTCTCGCAGCTCCCGGATACCGAACGACGCGCGGTGGAGCTCGCGTATCTCGGCGGCCACAGCTACCGGACGGTCGCCCGGATGCTCGACGAGCCCGAGGGGACGGTCAAGAGCCGCATCCGTGGCGGCCTGGCGAAGCTTCGCGTGCTGCTCGAGAACCAGGAGCTGCGAGGTCCGTGACGCGTGGCCGCGTGCGGTTCCCGGCGTTCAGTCGAGTGCCGCGCGCAGGGCATTGCCCGCGCGCTGGAGATCGCCGGTCATCGTGCCGGCGAGCGCTTCGAGCGCGGCGTCGACCGAGGGGCGCTCGAAGCCGTGCGCGGGGCCCGTATCGCGCAGCCACTGCACCTGTTCTTCGATCAATGCCGGCTCCTCGACGAGGAGCGCACTCTCGACGACGTGCAGCACACGCTGCAATTCATCGGCGAGTGCGGGTGCCGCGGTGCCGCCGAGGGTGCTCGCGGCCATCGCGGCCCCGACGAGCGCGTGGCTGCGAGCGGCGAACGCGGCACGTTCGGGAATCGGGCCCGGCGCGTCATTCAGACGTTCCGGCGGGGAAAGCTCCCACGCGCCGAGAATCCGGACTGCGTCGCCGGGAACGCGAGCGAGGGCATCGAAACCGAGCCGTGTCGCGCGCTCCTGAGTGACGAGCGCGCGGCCGCCGCCCACAACGGGTATGCCGAGCTCGTGCGCGACGGCAATCGAACGGGATGCTCCAACGAGCGCGGTCGAGATGGAGCAGCTGAGCGCGAGCCCGAACGGCTGCTGCATCTCGAGGAAGTCGGCGAGGTCGGTCGCGGGAATGGAAGCGCCGAGGAAGATCACTCGGTAGCCCTCGAGTGCGAGGGCGCTCGCGACAACCCGACCGCCGAGCGCGTGTGCGTCGTGCTCGGCGCTCGCGACGACGACGGCCGGACCGTGGGGGCTCTCGGCCGTCGCACCGAGTCTGACCAGCAAGTCATCGACAGCTGCACTCGCTGCATGTTCGTCGGCGATGCCGAGATCGCCTGCTGCCCACCGGCGGCCCAACTCTGCCTGTACCGGGCCGAGCACGTCGACCACGATGTCATCGAACGGCACGCCGTGCTCGAGGAGCTCGACCGCGAGCCGATAGGCGAGTGAGACGTCGCCGTTGACCAGGGCGGCCAGCATCGCAAAACGCTCGTCGTCTTTTTCTCGACGGTCGGATTGGGTAGTCATGGCCTTCGCCTCCGGTTGTCCTTCGTGGTCGAGCTTAGGGTGCGAATACGCCGTCGCCGAGCGCGGCGAGGATCACGATCTCGCTCATCGCAGCCGGCAACGTCGCGTCCCTTCACACAGCTCGCATGCAGGGACCCGACCGAAGGCGTGCTCGAGGCAGTGCTGGATGCGGCCGTCGACGATGTCCATGAGGAGCGGGTGCGGACCGAGGGGGGCCGCGACGAGGTAACGGACATCCGGATGGTGCGCGGAGGCCTCGGCGGCAAGCGCCGGAATGTCGCGGTCCCAATGGTTGCCCGGCCCGAGAAAATACGGTGCGATCACCACCGTGGCCGCTCCCGCGGCCACGCATTCTTCGAAGGCGGTGCTGATCGACGGCTCCGCGAGCTCCATGTGCGCGGGCTCGACGATCCGATAACCGCGCGTGATGGCCCACTCCGACACGAAGGCCTCGTGGCGTAGGTTCGACTCCGCTCGCCGCGAGCCGTGGTCGACGATCACGATGCCGATCGAATCACGGTCGAAGGCTTCGGTGAGCCCGAGCCCCGGGATCACGGCCCAGTCACCATGCGACGCGACCCCGGAAATACTGGTCGGCGTGTTCACGACGTACATCTCATGCCACGGACGGTCGCGGTACTTCGTCGCGGCGGTCGGTCGCGATGCGGTGTAACGGGGCGCTCTGCCTTGCTGTGGAGTCCTTCGCAGACTCGGAGGACAAATGTTCCGTGTCATCGTCCTGATGACGTACGTCGGCTCCCATTGCGTCGCGGTCCTGCCAATCCCTGAATATCGCCATGCCGTAGATGAAGACGGCGGTGCCGACCACGAGGAAGATGACGGCGCCGATCTCGAAGAGCAGCGTCTTGCTCATCGAAGACTCCCCTCGCCGACCAAGAGCAGCGCACCAAGCGACTGGATCGAAGGAACCCAGATCCCCACGAAGATCCCCGCGCTCTTGTCGTCGGCGACGAAGTACAGGTACACCGAAAGCAGAAAGGACGCGAATGACGCCGCGAACAGGATGAGCTTCACTGTCGCCCGACGGCTTGTCGCCGACCGAGATCCGATGGTCTGCATGCGACCTCCTCAGGTTCGTATTGACGGATCACCGAGTGTCCGGAGCGAAAGCGCAAACGGATGACTTCATCGCACCGGGCCCGACGTACTCACCCCCCACTGCAACGGGGCGCTGGGCCACGCCCTGCATGCGTTGCGATCCCAGGCAGCTCACCACCAGTTCGTGCCGGGGTCCCCTTTGAACGGCCCGACAACGGCGCTCGTGATCCAGCCGCCGTAGAAACCTCCGGGCTGCGCGCGCACCAGTTCCTCGTCGACGAAGCAGGCGTCCATGAGTGCGGGGTAGAACGCCACCATCCCGGCCAGCTCGCGATACGCGCGTTGCGGATTCGCGTAGCTCCACGCGGCGCGTCGCTCGACCCGGTCACCAACTTGGACCGTGGAGTAGCGAGCTTGTCCCTTCCACTCGCACCAGCTCGACCCGGCCTCTGGGATGAGCGCGTCGGGCTGGATGTCGGCGAGTGGGAAGTAGTAGTTCGGTGGATGACTCGTCTCGAGGATGCGGTATCCAGCGGTGGTGTCCGCGATCGTTACCCCGGCGAGCACGACGCGTAGCCGCCGGCGCGCGACCTCGAGGCGGGGCGGCCGCGGGTAGTCCCACACCGACTCTTGCCCGGGGCCCGGGTCGACGCGTGCGGGGATGTTCGTCGCGCGGCTCATGCATCGGCTACGGAGCCGAGCCCGGAGGCGGATGGGGGGTGCCGCTTCCCTCTTCACGTCCCGACTTCAGGGAGGCGGTCGTTTCGCGAACGGCGATCGCCGCTCGCTCCCGGCAAGTCCCCGTCAGCCTTGTAGGATCCTGACATGGCTGACCGGTCGGCAACGCTGGCGAGGCTCCGTCCCTACAACCTCGTGGCCGGATGCCTGCACTTGGCCCAGGCCGCGGCCATCGTGGTGTTGGCGAACAGCTTCTCCCTGCCCGTTCGGGCGACCTACATGACGGGCCCTCCCGGACCGACGGTGGGCAGTCAAGCGGTCACATTGTTCAGCCTCAGCTTCGCCTGGGCGATCGCCGCGTTCTTCGGGCTTTCGGCGCTGGCGCACTTCAGCGTCGCCGGTCCCCGTTGGGCGTCCTACCGTGACCAGCTCCTCAAGTGCCGCAATCCCTACCGCTGGCTCGAATACTCGCTGAGCGCGTCGATCATGATCGTGCTCATCGCCATGCTCGTCGGCATCAACGACATCGCCGCCCTGGTCGCTTTGATCGGTGTGAACGCCTCGATGATCGGGTTCGGTTGGATGCAGGAACGCTACGAGGCGCCGGGCACGGGTCTCGGGCCCTTCTGGCTCGGCTGTTTCGCGGGCATCGTCCCGTGGATCGCCATCACGATCTACCTCGTCGGACCTGGTGCCGACCAGCACGCTCCAGGGTTCGTCTACGGCATCTTCTTCTCGCTCTTCGTCCTCTTCAACTGCTTCGCCATCAACCAGTGGTTGCAGTACAAGCAGGTCGGCAAGTGGAAGGACTACCTGTTCGGCGAGCGCACATACATCACCTTGTCCCTCATCGCGAAGAGCCTGCTCGCATGGCAGATCTTCGCCTCGACACTCGCCTCCAGCGCCGGGCACTGAACGATCCCTGAGAGCACTGTTGCGTTGGGCGCGACTCGGACACGGAGCGGGATTCGTCTCGGCGAAGTAGTGTCCGGCCGATGACACGAGTCGTGAACTCTCCGGACTTCGTGGATCCCATGGATCTCGTCGATCCCGCGCGCTACGCACGCAACGGCTATCCGCACGCAGCCTGGACGCGTCTGCGGGAGGAGGCGCCGGTGTGCTACTTCGCGCCGGAGGGCTACGAGCCGTTCTGGGCGGTCACGAAGCACGCCGACATCCAGTTCGTGGCATCGCAGCCGGCGCGTTTCTCGAACGCGCACGGGCTCTTCATCATGCCGGCCGGCTCGCCGGGTCAGCCGTCGGAGATGGTCGTCACCCTCGACCCGCCGCGGCACGGACCGATGCGCGGCGTCGCGATCCGGCGCTTCAGCCCGCGTGCGATCCGGGCCCGCCAGGAGGAGATCGAGAGGATCACGGTCGAGATCCTCGATGCGGTGGTGGCGTCGGACGATTCGGGCGAGTTCGACTTCGTCGAGCGCATCGCCGCGCCGTTGCCGATCGCGGTGATGTCCTGGATCCTCGGCGTGCCCAGCGAGGACTGGGGGCTGCTGTTCCGCTGGACCAACGAGGTGATCGGCAAGGACGACCCGGAGTTCCGTCGCCCCGGCGAGACGCCCCTCGACACCATCCGGCGGGCGCGCGGCGAGATGCACGCCTATCTGGGGTCGCTGATCGAGCAGCGCCGGCGCGAGCCGGGCGACGACATGGTCAGCCATCTGATCGGCGCGGAGATCGACGGCCAACCCCTCACCGAGGAGCAGCTCCTCCTGTACTGCGAACTCCTCGTCGAGGCGGGCAACGAGACCACCCGCAACGCGATCAGCGGGGGCCTGCTCGCGTTCACCGAGAACCCGGCCGAGTGGGAGAAGCTGCGCGACCACCCTGAGCTGATGCCCGACGCCGTGGAGGAGATGCTGCGCTGGGTCAGTCCAATCATCCATTTCACGCGCTACACGACGCAGGACAGCGAAGTGCGGGGGGTGAAGATCCCCGAGGGCGAGAAGGTGGCGATCTTCTTCGCGTCGGGGAACCGCGACGAGGAGGTGTTCGACGACCCGTTCGCGTTCCGCGTCGACCGCCGGCCGAACCCGCACCTCGCGTTCGGCTTCGGCGAGCACTTCTGCATGGGCGCGCACGTCGCCCGCGTGGAGCTCGAGACGATCTTCCGCCACCTGCTCAAGCGCCTCGAGTGGTTCGAGCCGGCGGGCCCGGTCCAACGTCTCAACTCGAACGTCAATGGCGGCATCAAGCACCTGCCGCTCCGTTGCCGCCTCGCCTAGGAACCGTCCGCCGGCCGATCAGCCGCTACTTCGCCTCCTTGGTGCCGAAGTAGGCCGCCTCGAGTCGCGCCGCGTCGGCCAGCAGCTCCTTGGCCGGGCCGCGCAGCACGATCGAGCCGCGGTTGAGCACCGAGGCCGAGTGCGCGACCTCGAGAGCGAGGCTGACATGCTGCTCGACCAGCAGCACGGCGCACCCGTGGTCGGTCGCGATCCGGTCGACGGTCTCGAAGAGCGACTCGACGACGAGTGGGGCCAGGCCCATGCTCATCTCGTCGACCAGGAGCACTTTCGGCTCCTGGATCAGGGCGCGTGCCATGGCGAGCATCTGCTGCTCGCCGCCCGAGAGAGCCCCGGCGCGCAGCGTCCACCGCCTCTGGAGCGCGGGGAACAGGTCGAGCATGTCCCTGGGAACGGGCCCGCCCTTGTGGCCGGCGGCCTTGAGGTTCTCCTCGACGGTCAGCGTCGTGAAGATGTTCCGTTTGTCGGGCACGAGCACGATTCCGGCTTTGCTGGCCAACGACGGGCGACCGGTCTTCAGGGGCTGCCGGTCGACGGCGACCGCGCCTTCCTGGGACGGCAGGAAGCCGGCCATCGTGCGCAGGAGGGTCGTCTTGCCGGCGCCGTTCGGGCCGAGCAAGGCCTCGATGGTGCCGGCCTCGACGGCCAGGTCGACCTGGCGGAACGCGGTCGTGGTGCCGTACCCGCCCGTGAGCCCGGTGCACTCGAGCCGGACCGTCATGCGGTCACTGCCGCGGAGCCGTGGACGGTGCCGAGGTAGGCATCGACGACGGCCCGGTCGGCGCGGATGGAGGCCGGCGGCCCTTCGGCGATCACGGACCCGAAGTCGAGGACGTAGATGTAGTCGCAGATGCTGAGCACCAGCGCCACGTCGTGGTCGACGAGCAGCACGCCGGTGCCCGTGGCGCTGATGTCGCGGATCCGCTCGCCGAGCCATGTGCTCTCGGTGGTGTCGAGGCCGGCAGCCGGCTCGTCGAGCAGGACGACGCGCGGATCGGCCGCGCAGGCCCGGGCGAGGGACACGAGCTGGCGCTGGCCCTGACTGAGGTCGCCGGCGTCGCGTTCGCGGAGGTTGGCGATGCCGACGAGGTCGAGGGCTCGCTGCACGGCCCCCGAGCGGGCCTCGCCCCTGACACCGAAGGCGGCTGCGCTCACGTTCTCTTCGACGGTCAGGTCGTCGTAGAGCTCGAGCGCCTGGAAGGTCCGGGCCAGGCCGTGGCGCACGCGCTGGTGGGTCCGCAGGGTGTCGATCCGGTCGCCTTCGAGCATCATCGTGCCGTCGGCCTTGGCGAAGCCGGTGATGGCGTCGATCGCGCTCGTCTTGCCGGCACCGTTGGGGCCGATGAGACCGACGATGCCTCCGACGGGTACCCGGAGCGAGACGTCGGCGACGGCGATGACACCCCCGTACGACACCGTCAGGTTGTCGACTTCGAGCACCGCGGGCGTGTCCGCGGTCGGCGCCGTGCGAGCACTCGCGTCCGGCGTGACCACCTGGATCGGCAGCGGCTCGACGCCGGTGTCGGTCTCGACCGGGTGGCGCCACCCGTCGATCGTGTGGGCGAGCTTGTGACCGGCGCCGGCGATGCCCTCAGGGTGCCGCATGAGCGTCACGATCACCGCGACACCGGTGATGACGGGGAACCAGTCGCCCAGGTTGACCCACTTGTCGGCGACGAAGAACACGATGCCGCCGGCGGCGATGATGCCGGCCTGGACGCCACCGAGCACCGAGGTGATACCCGCGAGGTAGGCCGTCGCCAGGATGGTCAGGCCCGCGATCGCGGAGAAGCTCCCCCAGGTGACGATGCCCTGGCGGTAGGCCAGGAGGCTTCCGGCGATGCCGGCGACGAACGATGCGATGGCGAAGCTGATGACCTTCACGTAGACGACGTTGACGCCGATCCCCGCGGCCGAGCGTTCGTTCGCCCGGACGGCGAGCATTGCCGAACCCAGCGCGCTCGTCCGCAGCCGGGCCACCCCGAAGGCGATGCTCACGCAGACGAGCAGGCACATGAAGCCGAAGGACAAGCGCGGGAACTCCTTGCCGATGCCGACACCGACGTCGAGTCCGAAGAGCTTGGGCGTCGCGACCGCGTTGCCGAAGGAGTTGATGAACTGGGAGTTGCGGAACCAGATCGCCTCGATGCCGAAGGCGAGGGCCAACGTGACCACGGCGAACGTCAGACCCCGCAGGCGAAGGGCCGGGAGGCCGACGATGACGCCCACGACGGTCGCGGCGAACGCGGCGAGGAGGGGAGCGAACGGGAACGGCACACCCCAGTCGACGGTCAGGTAGCTCAGCATGAACGCGCCGACGCCGGCGAGGGCCAGCTGAGCGAGCGACACCTGGCCCGCGTAGCCGGTGACCACGACGAGCGACAGGGCGAGGATCGCGTAGATGAAGGTGCTGATCACCGCGGCACGCGCCGAGCCGTGCGTGACGACCAGGGCGACGGCGCCGACGACGAAGCCTATGACGATCGGCAGCGTGTACGACCGTGGGCGCGGCGCTCGACCGAGCTGCGTGCCGAGCACACTTCCGCGTTCGGGGACGGCCTGCCCGGTCACGAGCAGGGCGATGAGCATCACGACGAGGGGCACGATCTCGCCCACGCCCGACTGCGGCATCCAGGAGTACTTGCCGGAGAGGAAGATCAGCCACGCCTGGATCATGCCGATCGAGATCCCGGCCACGACCGCGGGCACCAGGCGCTGGAACGCACCGACGATGGCGGCGGCGAGGGCGGGCACCACGAACAGGGTGTAGGTGTCCGGTGTGACCGGCGACAGCGGTGCGATGAGGACGCCGGCGGCGCCGGCGACGGCGCCGGCGAGCATCCAGTTCAGGAGCGCGATCCGGTCGGGAGAGATGCCGCTGACGTAGGCGCCGTCCTCGGACTCCGCCGTGGCCCGGGTGAGGAGCCCGAACCGGGTCCAGCGGTACAGCGCGGTGATGACCAGGGTCAGGACCACGACCGTCATCGCCAGATAGGCCCGGTCCGACAGCAATGTCATGTCGTGCCACGTCCACCGGTCGGACGGGAAGATGGGCTCGACGACGACCGGCGCCGTGCCCGCGCGCATCGACATCATCGCCTGCATGACGACGAGGACGCCGAGGGACGCCACGGCCTTCGCCAACGGCGGGGCCTTGCGCAGCGGCCGGAACACCAGGAGGTAGAGCAGCGTCCCGACGAGCGCCGAGATCGCAAGGGCGATGACCATGGCCGGGATCGTCTCGAACTCGTGGTGGAGGTCCACCGTCACGGGGAGCCCGGGGATGATCAGGAAGAGCTTCCCTTGGCGCAGGAACGCGTAGGTGTACGCGCCGTACAGCGCCTGGGCGCCGGTGGCGAAGTTGACGACGCCCGACGACCGGTAGGTCAGGACCAGCGCGAGGGCCAGCACGGCGTAGGTTGCGCCGTTGCCGAGGCCCAGGAGAGACGCTGCGAGATGTTCCACGATCTGAGCCCCAACGTTTGGATCAGAGCCGGCGCCAGCACGTGCCACTCAGCGTGCCGCGTCGGATCCCGCCCGCACGGCGCGGCCCTCGCGGCAGGCGGGTCAGCCCGGGATCGGCGTGTCGCCGACGCGCGTGTAGCCGGTGGCCTTCCCCTGCGAGTTGAGTGTTGCCGCGAGCGTGTTGTTCGAGCAGGTGGCCGGCTGGCCGGCGTCCGCCTTTCCGTTGCACCGGAAGTGCAGCCCGCTCGTACCCGGGAGCACCGACCACGGCATCGCCTTGGCTGCGGCACTGACCGACGCGGGCGTGACGTTGCCCTTCAGGGTTTGCGTCGCCGCGCGGAAGCCGGCGAGAGCAGTGAACATCGCCGTACCGGCGATGTTGCTCTTGTCGACGTTCGACGCGCCGTACTTGGCGAGCACGGCGTAGTACTGCTTCATCGACGGGTCCTTCGGGGTGTCCATGGGGGCGGTGGCCGAGATCTTCATGCCCTTGAGGAAGTCCGCCGGCACGGAGGTGCGCGTCGCCTTGGTGACGCACTGCGGGATCGAGGTGACGACGCCCTTGAAGCCGGCGGTGCGCAGCCCGTTGAAGGCGGAGATGCAGAACGCGTCGTTGCCGATGACATAGACCACGCCGTCGGGGTTGTTCGAGACGACCTGCTGCATCTGGGGCGTCATGTCGGCCGTTCCCGCTGCGATGGGCACGAGGTTCATATCGAGGCCCTGCTGCTTGTAGAGCCCGGGTCCGGCGCCCTTGAAGAAGCTCGTGGCGGCCGGGACGTCGATCGAGATGACCGTCACCTTCTTCTTGTGCGCCTGCTTGGCCGCCCCGGAGGGAAGTGCGAACAACGTTGCGTAGCCGTTGGTGACCACGAACGTGGTGTTGGGGTCGGCGATGACGTTGGCGTTGGTCGCACCGTAGAGGAACACCGGGATCCCCGCTTTGTGCAGCGGCGTCCACACGTTCTCGAGGACGGCGTTCTGGCCCATCACGACCGCCGCGACGTTGTCCTGGATCATCTGGTTCGCACAGTCGGTGCCCTTGCTCGGATCCGCGACGTCAACGCACCGGTCCAGCACGATCGGGCGACCGCCGACACCGTGCTGATACTGGTTGATCCATTTGGCCGTGGCGTTGGCGACCGGGGTCTCGATGCTCTCGTCGGTTTGCGGGTTCTGGCCGTTGGTGACGAAGCCGATCTTGACCGGCGTGCCCTTGGCCGGGTTCTTCGTCCCGAGCACGTTGTCCTTCGGCGCGGTCGCGGCCAGGGCCGGACTGCTCACGCAGAAGGCAGCGCCGACGATGAGTACGGCGGCGAGCACTGCCGGAAGGCGGGCTGGGCGAGCACGGACACCGCGATCCAACATTGTCGTTCTCCCCCCGATGTTCGACTGTGCAGCGCGAACGTGCCCCGCATTGAACTGTTCAGGGAGCGGGGGGTCAAGTCGCCCATCGTCACGTCGACTGCTCGCGCCGCGCGACACGACCCGTTTGTTTGCGCGACCCCGAGTAGCGCGGGGCGCCTGCGTCAGGGCTTCCGGGGCAGACGGGCGCGGTAGGAGGTGGGGAGCAGCTCGAGCAGCTGGCCGTCGGGATCCCGGATGAAGATCGCAAGGCCGATGTCGCTCGCCTCGATCACCTCCCCGCCGCACTCCGCGGCCTTCTCGGCCGTGGCCCGCACGTCGTCGACCGAGATCGACAGGTGCGTGAGCCCGGGCTCGTTCATCGTCCGCGGCCGGAACGGTGCCGTTGCACCGGGTTCGGCGTAGTGCATGAGCTCGAGGACGAATCCGTCGAGGCACAGGTACGAGGCCGTGAGCCCCAACGGCGGTTCGAGACAGCTGAGCTTGGCGGTGGCCTCGTCGGGCGGCGTGATCTCGTACCAGGGTTGGAAGCCGAGTACCTCCTGGTAGAAGCGCTTCGAGCGCTCGAGGTCGGCGACGACCTGCCCGGTGTGGTTGTACGTGCCCATCGTCCCCCTTCCGCCGAGCCGGCGTCGTCACGAGCGGTCCGGCGGCCATCACCCTAACGTCAGCGGTCGAGAACCGGCCGTGAAGATCGCGGGTGGGTGCATCGTCGGCGGCCGCACATGAGCGACAGGCGCGAGCCGGTGGCGCCGGGCATGCTCGTGTGAGAACCTTGCGAGTCCTCGCAACGAACAGGAGCTCGGCATCGTGGCCCGACCCCTCACCGTCGACGCCGACGGTCACGTCCTCGAACCGCGGAACACCTGGATCGAGTACATCGACCCCGTCTTCCGGGAGCGAGCCATCCGCATTGTGGACGACGACCGGGGCGACGAGGTCCTCCTCGTCGACGGCCGGCCGCTGGAGTCGATGCGCAACGGGCTCGCGGGTATGGGCGGCATCGAGCTCGACCGCGCCGCGGCCCTCGACCGCAGCGGCCGGCTGCGTTACGAGGACGGCTGCCCGCCCGGCGGCTACGACCCCGCGGCGCGCCTGCGGGTCATGGACGACGAAGAGATCGACATCGTCCTGCTCTATCCGACGATCGGGATCTGCTGGGAAGGCATCGTGACCGACCCGGCGTTGGCGACCGCGTACGCCCGCGCCTACAACCGCTACATCGTCGACTTCTGTGCGCACGACCCCGTACGGCTCGTTCCCGTCGCCCACATCTCGCTCATCGACGAGCACGGCGCCGTGGAGGAGGTCGTGCGCGCCCGCGAGGCTGGTTGCCGCGCGGTCTACCTCTCGCCCGACGTCGCGGCGCGGGCCGGGCGCGGCCTCAGCGACCCCGCGTTCGATCCGTTCTGGTCCACGGTCGAGGACCTCGAGATGCCTGTCGGCTTTCACGTCGTGGTCCGCGACCAGCCCGAGCTCCGGAACCGGATCACCGACCGGGGCGCGGGCGGCGCGCTCTTCGCCTTTGCGTTCCTCGGAATCGGCGTCATGGCGGCGTTCACCGAGATGCTCGCGAGCGGTGTCTTCGAGAAGCACCCCCGGCTGCGGTGCACGGTGCTCGAGTCGGGCGCAACCTGGATCGCCGCGTGGCTCGACCGCATGGACCACAAGTACGAGGTCATGCACACGATCACTCCGACGACGATGAAGCCCAGCGAGTACTTCTACCGGCAGTGCCTGGTGTCCGCCGATCCCGACGAAACCGTGATCGCGCCCATCATCGAGGCCGTCGGCGCGGACTACTTCGTGTGGGCGTCGGACTACCCGCACATCGACGCCAGCTTCGGCGTCGTCGGCGAGATCCGTTCGCGTCTGGCGTCCCTGCCCGAGGAGGACCAAGCGAAGGTGCTCGGCCTCAACGCCCAGCGTTTCTACGGCCTCGAAGTGCCCTCCCTGGTGTGAGATCCGGCCGCTGGGGCCAGTGACGCCGGCGGGCGTTTGCGTGCGGTTGCGGTCGCCGACGTTGCGCTCGTACGGTGCAAACCACGTCGTCGACGATCGTTGCGGAGGCCGGAGTGAGCAGCACTGATTTCGCCGGTGTCGACCTCTTCCGTGACCCGGAGCTCGCCCAGGACCCGTACCCGTTCTACGACTGGGTCCGCGAGCAGGGTCCGGTGTGGCACCCCCCGCAGTGGGACGTGTGGTTGATCACCGGGTACGACGAGGCGATCGCCGTCTACCACGACCAGCAGACGTGGTCGAACTGCAATGTGGTGAGCGGTCCGTTCGTCGAGATGTCGGTCCCGCTCGAGGGCGACGACATCAGCGAGATCATCGAGGCGCACCGCGACGAGCTGCCCTTCGGCGACCAGCTGCCGTCGTTCGACCCGC
>Ga0209048_10002030_pt1 | contig 20322 bp, 17 predicted proteins | sample FrelakmetCRP12CR_FD_187146 | JGI IMG/M metagenome (GOLD analysis project Ga0209048, IMG submission 187146) | Freshwater lake sediment microbial communities from the University of Notre Dame, USA, for methane emissions studies - CRP12 CR (SPAdes)... | ecosystem: Environmental > Aquatic >... | reverse complement strand
CGACGCGTGGTGGATCATCTTCCCGACCTTCGTCGTGCTGGTGGTGACGCTGCTGCTGCTGACCTTCATCGGCGACGCGCTGCGCGACGCCTTCGACACGCGCAAGTCATGAACGCAACGATTCCAGAGACGCTGCTCTCGGTCGAGCACCTTTGCGTGAGCTTCGGCGACGCGCGCGTCGTCGACGCCATGTGTTTCGCGATCGCGCCGGGCGAGAAGTTCGCACTCGTCGGCGAGTCGGGATCGGGCAAGTCGATCAGCGCTTTGTCGGTGCTGCGGCTGGTCGACACCGCGACGACGCGCGGTGCGATCCGCTTCGCGGGTGAAGACCTGCTCGGCAAGACCGAGCGCGAGATGCAAGGCATCCGCGGCGCGGCAATCAGCATGATCTTCCAGGAGCCGATGACCGCGCTGAACCCGCTGTATACGGTCGGCAATCAGATCGCCGAGGTGCTGGAACTGCACGAGGGCTTGACGAAAAAGCAGGCGCGCGCGCGTGCAATCGAGTTGCTGGCGCGGACCGGTATTCCCGACGCCGAGCGTCGCGTCGAGGCTTATCCGCACCAGCTCTCGGGCGGGCAGCGCCAGCGCGCGATGATCGCGATGGCGCTGGCCTGCCGGCCCAAGCTTCTGATCGCCGACGAGCCGACGACGGCGCTCGACGTGACGATCCAGGCGCAGATCCTCGCGCTGCTCGACGAGTTGCAGCGCGAGATGGGGATGGCGCTGCTGTTCATCACCCACGACCTGAATCTGGTGCGCCGCTTCGGCCACCGCGTGGGTGTGATGGAGCGCGGCCGGCTGGTCGAGGTCGGCGAAACGGCCGCGGTGTTTGGCAACCCGCAACACGCCTACACGAAGAAGCTGCTGGCGAGCCGCCCGCAGCGCGTCGTGCAGCCGGTGGCCGCCGATGCGCCGACGCTACTCACGGGGCAGGACATCCGCGTCGAGTTCAAGACTTCGACCGGCTGGTTCAGCAAGCGCAACTTCGTCGCCGTGCGCGACGCGACGCTCGAACTCAGGCGCGGCGAGACCCTCGGCATCGTCGGCGAATCGGGTTCAGGCAAGACGACACTCGGGATGGCGCTGCTCGCTCTGCAACCGATCGCCAACGGAAGCGTTGCGATGGGCGCGACGCGCATCGATGCCGCCGACCGCAGCACGCTGCGCGCGATGCGCAGGCGGATGCAGGTGGTGTTTCAGGACCCGTTCGCGTCGCTAAGCCCGCGCATGACGGTCGGCCAGATCGTCGGCGAAGGCCTGGCGCTGCACATGCCGGAACTGAGCACGAAGCAGCGCGAGCGGCGCGTGCTCGAAATGCTCGCCGAAGTCGGGTTGAGCGAGGCCGAAGGCCTGTTCGACGTCCTACAGCGCTATCCGCACGAGTTCTCGGGCGGGCAGCGCCAGCGCATCGCGATCGCGCGCGCGGTGGTGCTTCGGCCCGAGGTGCTGGTGCTCGACGAGCCGACCTCCGCGCTCGACGTGTCGGTGCAGCAGCAGGTGCTCGCGCTGCTGGCACATCTGCAGCAGCACTATGGCATGAGCTACGTGTTCATCAGTCACGACCTCGCGGTCGTGCGCGCGATGTCGCACCGCGTGCTGGTGATGAAGGACGGCGACATCGTCGAGCGCGGCGAGGCGCTGGGCCTCTTCGATGCGCCTACGCACGAGTACACGCGCGCGCTGCTCGCCGCGGCGCACCTGGCGTGACGCAGTCGCGAGCGCAAGAACGGCATGGCCGAGGGTCTGCCGACCGATATCGACTGGTGCTTCAGCCGCTTCGACGAGCGGTCCTGCCACCTCGCGGCCTGGTCGTCCGCGCATGCTGCGCCCCTCGCCTATGCAAGACTGGTGACGCCGCGCGGCAATTGCAGCGAGCCCTCGATGGGGCGCGTGATCTCGACCGCGCCGGCGCGCGGGCAGGGCCCTGGGGCGCGAGCGGGTGCGCCGCTTGATCATGGACAACGCAATGGTGCATCCCATGCAGGCGATGCGCACCTCGGTGGAGGGCGCGGCGTCAGACCGAGCGGGCAGGCGGCGAATCATCTGCTTCCGTAGAATGCGCGGGCTCTTGCACTTTGCATAGCGACGAGCAGCCTGCTGAGTGGGCTTGGCGCCAGCGCATGTTCGATGCTCGAATTCATCGAGGGGGGGTGGAGCGCTGTGTCCTCGGATCCGGCCGTGGGTTGGCCGTGGGTGAAAGAGCACTTCAATCCTGAGGTCTTGTCGATGCTTCACCTACAGTAGTGTAAGTGATCACTTACGGACCGGGTCGCTGAACAGACATCGCTGCACATGCAGGTGGACTTCGCAAGGGCTCGGCCCCGTGCCGACTGAGGAAAAAGCTCGATGCTGTACCCGAAGGAATTCGATGTGATCGTCATCGGCGGCGGACACGCCGGCACGGAGGCCGCTCTGGCCGCCGCGCGCATGGGTTGCGCGACGCTGCTTCTGACGCACAACATCGAGACGCTGGGGCAGATGAGCTGCAACCCGTCGGTCGGTGGCATCGGCAAAGGCCACCTGGTGAAGGAAGTCGATGCGCTCGGCGGCGCGATGGCCGCGGCGACCGATGAGGCCGGCATCCAGTTCCGCATCCTCAACAGCTCCAAGGGACCGGCCGTGCGGGCAACGCGGGCGCAGGCGGACCGCATCCTGTACAAGGCAGCGGTTCGGCGCCGGCTCGAGAGCCAGCCCAATCTGTGGCTGTTCCAGCAGGCTGTGGATGACCTGCGTGTCGAAGGCGACCGGGTGACCGGGGTCGTGACGCAGGCGGGCATTCGCTTTGCGGCGCAGGCGGTGGTGCTGACGGCCGGGACGTTTCTCGACGGGCGCATCCATGTCGGGCTGCAGAGTCACTCCGCGGGGCGGGCCGGTGACCCACCAGCGCTGTCGCTGTCGGCTCGACTGAAGGAATTGAAGCTTCCCCAGGGCCGTCTCAAGACGGGCACACCGCCGCGCATCGACGGACGCAGCATCGACTTCAGCCGCCTGGCAGAGCAACCCGGTGATCTCGATCCGGTGCCCGTGTTCAGCTTCCTCGGCGACGCGCGTCAGCACCCGAAGCAGGTGCCATGCTGGATCACGCACACGAACGAGCGCACCCACGAGATCATCCGCTCGGGCCTCGACCGCAGTCCGATGTTCACCGGCGTGATCGAAGGCGTCGGCCCGCGCTACTGCCCGAGCATCGAGGACAAGGTGACGCGCTTCGCCGACAAGCGCGCTCACCAGATCTTCCTCGAGCCCGAAGGGCTGACCACACCGGAGATCTATCCGAACGGCATTTCAACCTCGCTGCCATTCGACGTGCAGTTGGCAGCCGTGCGCTCGATTCAGGGCTTGGAGCTGGCGCACATCCTGCGTCCGGGCTACGCGATCGAGTACGACTACTTCGATCCGCGGGCGCTGCGGACGAACTTCGAGACGCGTTCCATCGCCGGGCTGTTCTTCGCCGGGCAGATCAACGGCACCACTGGCTACGAAGAAGCCGCAGCGCAGGGGTTGTTCGCCGGTCTGAATGCCGCACTGCGCGTCCTGGGGCGTGAGGCGTGGACACCTGGGCGCGACGAGGCATATCTCGGCGTGCTCGTCGACGACCTGATCACCAAGGGTGTCAGCGAGCCTTACCGGATGTTCACCAGCCGCGCCGAGTTCCGTCTGCAGCTGCGCGAGGACAATGCCGATCTGCGGCTGACGGAGATTGGCCGCACGCTCGGCCTCGTGGATGACGCGCGTTGGGCGGCGTTCTGCCGCAAGCGCGATGCTGTTTCACGTGAAACAGAACGGCTCAAATCGACATGGATCGGTCCATCGTCTCTGCCCGCCGGTGATGCCGAACGGCTACTCAGCAAGGCCGTCGAGCATGAATACAGCCTGGCCGAGTTGCTGCGGCGGCCCGGCGTGGGCTTCGACCAGATTGCCGCGGTTGCAGGCATCGCCCGACCGGAGGCAGCAGTCTCGCGCGAGCGACTCCACGACGAACTCGGTGCATCGATCGCGGGCGCCGTGATCGAACAGGTCGAGGTCAGCATCAAGTACGCCGGCTACATTGACAAGCAGAAGGATGAGGTGCTCCGCGCGGCGCACTTCGAGAAGTTACGGCTTCCCGCGGATATCGATTACGCCCAGGTCAGCGCGCTGTCGCACGAGGTGCGGCAGCGGCTCAGCCAGCAGCGGCCCGAAACGCTGGGCCAGGCCGCGCGGCTCTCGGGCATCACACCGGCGGCGATCTCGCTGCTGCTGATCCACCTGAAGAAGAGCCAGTTCAAGTCGCTGCGCGCCGTCGGGACAGAGCGATTCGATGCAGCAGCCTGACCCGAGGGCGCTGATCGAGGGTGCCACCGCACTCGGCGTTTCGCTGAGCGCCGACGACGTGGGTGCACTGATGGCCTATCTGGCGCTTCTTTCGAAATGGAACCGGGTCTACAACCTGACCGCGGTGCGGGACCCATCCGCGATGCTCGTGCAGCACCTGTTGGACAGCATTGCCGTCATCGCACCGCTACGTCGCTGGACAGGTGGCAGGCCGGCTCGCGTGCTCGACGTCGGCAGTGGCGCAGGCTTGCCGGGTGCGGTGATCGCCGCGCTGCTGTCTGAGATCGACGTCACCTGCGTCGATGCGGTGGCCAAGAAGGCGTCGTTTATCCGGCAGGTCGCTGGCGAGCTCGCGCTGAAGAACCTGCACGCGGTGCATTCGCGTGTCGAAACGCTGGCTGACGAGGCGTTCGATGTGATCGTTTCTCGTGCGTTCGCTTCCCTGGCCGATCTTGTCGCGCTGACCTGGCGCCGTCGCGGCATGGGGTCGGTCTGGATGGCGATGAAAGCCGGGGTGCCTGGCGAGGAACTCGCCGCGTTGCCCAAGGAGGTCGAGGTGTTTCACGTGGAACACTTGACCGTCCCGGGGCTCGATGCTGGGCGCAGTCTGATCTGGATGCGAGAACGACATTGAAGCCAGCTTCCCTTTCAATCTGCATGGCCTGCCTGTTGCTTGCGCACGCCGCAACGGCCCAGAGCCTTGATGCGCCGCTCGAGCCCATTGCGGCGCTGGATGTGCAGCGCTACCTTGGCACCTGGTACCAGGTGGCGCTCATTCCGAATCGGTTCCAGTCGCAGTGCGTCAGCGACACCACTGCCAGCTACCGCCAGCGCGGCGACCGTGCCATCGAGGTAATCAATCGCTGCCGCGACGCTGCGGGCGAGTTCGACGAGGCCATCGGCTATGCGCGGCCGACCGGCACCATCGACGACGGCATGCTTCGGCCAGCGCAGTTGGAAGTGAGTTTCCTGCCGTCCTGGCTGCGTTGGGCGCAGTCGATCGGCCATTGGGGCTGGGGCGCATACTGGGTGATCCAGCTGGCACCCGACTATCGGTACGCGGTCGTCGGAGAGGGTTCGCGTCAGTACCTCTGGGTGCTCTCGCGCACACCGGCGCTCACTGCCGAAGACGAAGCAGCGATCCGCGCGCGCCTGCAGCAGCAGGGCTACGATCTTGCGCGACTTCAAGCGCATCCGCAGGACAAGGCGCCGCCACGATAGCATTGCGCGCGTAGCGGAGCGTTCTGCTGCCTCTACACTTCAGCCCCGGAGGGCTTTCGATGTTCGGCATTTCAGACTACGGCGCATTCTGCGCAGCGGTGCTCTTATTTCTTGCCCTACCCGGCCCCGGCACCTTCGCGCTGCTGACCTCCACCGGCAAAGGGGGTTTTCGTGCCGGGGCGGCAGCTACCTTCGGCGTGATTGCCGGCGATCAGATGTTGCTGTGGCTGGCAGTTGCCGGTGTCGCGGCCCTGCTCGCTTCTCATCCTGCGCTGTTCAAGGCGGTGCAATACGGCGGTGCAGCCTACCTCGCCTGGATCGGCCTGAAGCTCATCTTCGCGCGCGAGGGCAAGGCTTCGCCAGTCCACATCGAGCCGCGCCACTATGCGCGCCAGGCCTTCCTGATCACCTTGCTCAACCCGAAGGCGATCGTCTTCTACATGGCGTTCTTCCCATTGTTCATCGACCCGGCGACCCATCGGGGGGGCACCACCTTTCTCGCCATGGCCTGCACCATCGCCGCGCTGACTGCGGTCTATTGCCTGACACTGTGCGCCTTTGCCCAGGCGGTGGCGCGCAGGGTCAAGGCGAATCGCCGCGCGGCCCGTTGGCTCGAGCGGACGGCCGGGGTCTTGCTGGTCGGCTTCGGGATTCGTCTGGGAAGCAACTGAACCCATGGCTCGAATCTTCTGCGTGGCGAACCAGAAAGGTGGTGTCGGCAAGACCACGACCACCGTCAACCTCGCGGCCGGTCTGGCTCAGGTCGGGCAGCGCGTCCTGGTGGTCGATCTCGATCCTCAGGGCAATGCCACCATGGGCTCAGGAGTTAATAAGCGCTCACTCACATTGAGCGTCTACGATGTGCTGCTCGAAAGCGCCAGCATTGCCGAGGCGCGCGTCGCCAGCCCGCGGGGTGGCTACGATGTGCTCGGCGCCAACCGCGAACTGGCCGGGGCGGAAGTCGAACTCGTCAGCCTGGACCGGCGCGAGCGGCGTCTCAAGGCGGCGCTCGAGGGCGTTGCAGCCGATTACGATTACGTGCTGATCGACTGTCCGCCGTCTCTCAGCCTGCTGACGCTCAATGGCTTGTGTAGCGCGCATGGCGTCGTGGTGCCGATGCAGTGCGAATACTTCGCGCTCGAAGGCCTCTCGGACCTGGTCAACAGCATCCGTCAGGTGCATGCCAACCTGAACCCTGAGCTGCAGATCATCGGCCTGCTGCGCGTGATGTTCGACTCGCGTATCACGCTGCAGCAGCAGGTCAGCGAACAGCTCAAGTCGCACTTCGGCGACAAGGTCTTCAACACCGTGATCCCGCGCAACGTCCGGCTCGCCGAGGCGCCGAGCTACGGCTTGCCCGGCGTGGTGTTCGACCCGTCGTCCAAGGGTGCGCAGGCCTTCGTTGCCTTCGCCGGCGAAATGGTCGAGCGCACACGGTCGATGTGACGCCCGCCATGCCACGCTGGAGCTCTGTTGCGGAAGCCTACGTGTACCACTGCAGCGGACGCGCCCCGGAGGCGGCATGACGCTTCACGTGTTGACGCTGCCGGGCTGGCAGAACACGGGTCCCGAGCACTGGCAGACATGCTGGGAGCGCCTGCATGGCTTCGCCCGCGTCGAACAGGACGACTGGCTCTGGCCGCGCCGCGGCGACTGGATGGCACGCCTGGAAGAGGTGCTGCTCGGCTGCGCCGCGCCCGCACTGCTGGTGGCGCACAGTCTCGGGTGCCAGCTCGTCGCGGCGTGGGCTGACCAGTCGCGGCATACGGCGCGGGTGCGGGCCGCCCTGCTCGTTGCACCACCCGATACCGAACGGGCCGACATGCCACCGCAACTGCACTCGTGGCGGCCCATGTCGCGGCGGAGGCTGCCCTTTCCCGCCACCGTCGTTACCAGCAGCGACGATCCCTACTGCACTCCAGAGCGTTCCCGCGGCCTGGCCGCTGACTGGGGCGCCACGCTCGTGCTTGCCGGTGCGCGAGGGCACCTGAACGGCGAGTCCGGACTTGGCGACTGGCCGCAGGGGATGGCCCTGCTTCGTTCGCTCGCTGCGCTTCGCGCTGGGCTGCCGGGCCACCTGCAGGGCATCGCCATCGAAGCGATCGATTGATCACCCCGAGGAACATTGAGCATGGTCACGAAGAAACCCAAGGGTCTCGGCCTCGGCCTCGAGGCTTTGCTGGGGCCGAAGGTGAAGGACGCGAGCAACGCAGACGGCGATGGTGCACCTACCGTGCTCAAGCTCGCACAGCTTCAGCCAGGCAGGTACCAGCCGCGCACACGGATGGACGAAGGCTCGCTGTACGAACTGGCCGAGAGCATCAGAAGCCAGGGCATCATGCAGCCGGTGCTCGTGCGACCGCTGACCGGTGGGCGCTACGAGATCATCGCAGGCGAGCGGCGTTTTCGTGCCGCTTCGCTGGCCGGGCTCGACGAACTGCCAGTGCTGGTGAAGGACGTTCCGGACGAAACCGCTGCGGTGATGGCGTTGATCGAGAACATCCAACGCGAGAACCTCAACCCACTGGAAGAGGCACAAGGCTTGCAAAGGTTGACGAAGGAGTTTGGACTCACTCATGATGACGCTGCCAAGGCCGTCGGCCGGTCGCGCAGCGCCGCCAGCAACCTGCTGCGCTTGTTGAATCTGGCCGAGCCGGTGCAGCAGATGCTGATGGCCGGCGACATCGACATGGGCCACGCGCGCGCGCTGTTGGCACTCGACAAGGCACGCCAGATCACTCATGCGAGCGAGATCGTCGCCCGCAAGCTCAGTGTGCGCGAGGCCGAGAGGCTCGTCGCGCGCGCCGCCGCAGGCGCCCGCCAACAGCCGCTGCTGCGCGTGAAGCAGCCGAAATCGCGTGACGTCGTTCGTCTCGAAGAGGAGCTTTCCGACCTGCTCACCGCGCCGGTCGAAATTCGCATCAAGAAGCGCACGCGGCGAGGCGACCAGGGCGAGGTGACGATCGCCTTCGGATCGCTCGACGAACTCAACGGGCTAATCGATAAGCTTCGCCCGCGCACGAGGCACTGAGCGCTCGAGGGCCCGGGCGCAGCAGCACGGCTCCCGCCCGCCAACCACATATCCAGTTCGCACCGTTCTCGTGTTCCAACGGCAGTGGAACTTCATGTGCGCCCGGCAATCGACATAATAGGGTGAGTGATCGGAGCAGCGCTCGGCACGTTCCTTGCTCGTGGATTCTGCGGGTCACGGGAACAGCACGGCGATCGAACTGCTTTTCCGGGTCTGCGCTGAACGGGTTTGAACGAAGCTGGATGAATCGGCGAGGCTGATTGCAAGGAAAGCTCTGATGGCGCCCGGTTCGCGAACCGAATCGGACTTCACCAGAACTTCCCAGACGTCGCCAAGGTTGCGTGCCTGGCGCCGCCCTCCCCAACAGACCGGAGGTCAGCATGGACATCATCAGCAGCTTCGCGGCACGCTACGAGCGCACCCGCGAGGAGGAGCTCTCGCTCGAGGACTACCTCGCCGAGTGCAAGCGCAACCCGCTCGCCTACGCCACCGCATCGGAGCGCATGCTCAAGGCGATCGGTGAACCGAAGATGATCGACACGCGCCACGACAGTCGCTTGTCGCGCATCTTCGCCAACAAGGTCATCAAGATCTACCCCGCCTTCGCCGAGTTCTACGGCATGGAAGACGCCATAGAGCAGGTGGTGTCCTATTTCAGGCATGCGGCGCAGGGGCTGGAAGAACGCAAGCAGATTCTCTATCTGCTCGGCCCCGTGGGCGGTGGCAAGAGCTCGATCGCTGAACGGCTCAAGCAACTGATGCAGGACGTGCCCTTCTATGCCATCAAGGGCTCGCCGGTGAACGAGTCGCCGCTCGGATTGTTCGATGTGGTCGAGGACGGGCCGCTGCTGGAGAAGGAATACCGCATCCCGCAGCGCTACCTGAACCGCATCCTGTCGCCTTGGGCGGTGAAGCGGCTCGACGAGTTCGGCGGCGACATCCGCCGCTTCAAGGTCGTCAAGCGCCACCCGTCCATCCTGAAACAGGTCGGCATCTCCAAGACCGAGCCGGGCGACGAGAACAACCAGGACATCTCGGCGCTGGTGGGCAAGGTCGACATCCGCAAGCTCGAGACCTTCGCGCAGGACGACCCCGACGCCTACAGCTTCTCCGGCGGCCTGTGCCTTGCGAACCAGGGCTTGCTCGAATTCGTCGAGATGTTCAAGGCGCCGATCAAGGTGCTGCATCCCTTGCTCACGGCGACGCAGGAGGGCAACTTCAAGGGCACCGAGGGCTTTGGCGCGATCCCGTTCGATGGCATCGTGCTTGCGCACAGCAACGAGAGCGAGTGGAAGACCTTCCGCAACAACAAGAACAACGAGGCCTTCCTCGACCGCATCTACATCGTCAAGGTGCCCTACTGCCTGCGCGTCAGCGAGGAAGTGAAGATCTACGAGAAGTTGCTGCGTGGCTCGTCGCTCGCCGAGGCGAAATGCGCCCCGGGAACGCTCAAGATGATGAGCCAGTTCGCGACGTTGACGCGGCTGAAGGAACCCGAGAACTCGTCTCTCTATTCGAAGATGCAGATCTACGACGGCGAGAACCTGAAGGACACCGACCCGCGCGCGAAGAGCTACCAGGAGTATCGCGACTACGCCGGCGTCGACGAGGGCATGAGTGGCGTGTCGACGCGTTTCGCCTTCAAGATCCTGTCCAAGGTCTTCAATTTCGATCCGGCAGAGATCGCCGCCAACCCGGTCCACCTGATGTACGTGCTCGAGCAGCAAATAGAGCGCGAACAGTTTGCGCCCGAGACTGAGCAGAAGTACCTCGCCTTCATCAAGGAGCACCTGGCAGTGCGCTATGCCGAGTTCATCGGCAAGGAAATACAAACCGCCTACCTCGAGAGCTACAGCGAGTACGGGCAGAACATCTTCGACCGCTACGTGACCTATGCCGACTACTGGATCCAGGATCAGGAGTACCGCGACACCGACACCGGCGAGGTGTTCGACCGCAACTCGCTGAACGCTGAACTCGAGAAGATCGAGAAGCCGGCAGGCATCTCGAACCCGAAGGACTTCCGCAACGAGATCGTCAACTTCGTGCTGCGCGCGCGCGCCAACAACGCTGGCAACAACCCGGCTTGGACGAGCTACGAGAAGCTGCGCACGGTGATCGAGAAGAAGATGTTCTCGAACACCGAAGAACTGTTGCCGGTGATCAGCTTCAATGCCAAGGCGAGTGCCGACGATGCAAAGAAGCATGAGAACTTCGTCAACCGCATGGTCGAAAAGGGCTATACGGCGAAGCAGGTCCGGCTTCTGTGCGAGTGGTACCTGCGCGTTCGCAAGAGCAGCTAGACCTGCGGCGACGGAGGGCCCATGCTCCAACAGATCATCGACCGACGCCTGGCGGGCAAGAACAAGTCCATCGGGAATCGCGAGCGCTTCCTGCGTCGCCATCACGACCAGGTGCGCGAGGCGGTGCGTCGCGCCGTCGACGGCCGCAGCATCCGTGACATGGAGCGCGGCGAAGACATCCGCATTCCGAAGCGCGACATCAGCGAACCGTCGTTCGGCCACGGCCCGGGCGGCACGCGCGAGATGGTGCACCCGGGCAACCAGGAATACATTGCCGGCGACAAGATCGACCGGCCCAAGGGCGGTGGCGGCAAGGGAAGCGGCCCGGGCGAGGCCAGTGATTCCGGCGAGGGCGAGGACGATTTCGTCTTTCACCTCAGCAAGGAAGAATTCATGCAGATCTTCTTCGATGACCTCGCCCTGCCGCGCATGACGCAGACGCAGCTTGCCGAGACGCCGCAGTGGAAGAGCCATCGCGCTGGTTTCGTCAGCGACGGCATGCCGAGCAATCTGAGCGTCGTGCGCTCGATGCGCGGTGCGATAGGCCGCCGCCTGGCTGTCGGCGCGCACTCGCGCGGCGAGCTGCGCGAACTCGAAGAGGAACTCGCGCTCGTGCTCGCCCAGCCCAAGGAGGCGTTGCGCGACGCGCGGCGCAAGGAACTCGAGGTCCGCATCGAGGCGCTGCGCAAACGCCTGTCGCGCATCCCCTACCTCGATCCGATCGATCTGCGCTTTCGCAACCGGGTCAAGGTGCCGGTGCCGACGACCAAGGCGGTCATGTTCTGCCTGATGGATGTGTCGGGCTCGATGGACGAGGCGCGCAAGGAGTTGTCCAAGCGCTTCTTCATCCTGCTCTACCTCTTCCTCACCCGCCACTACGACAAGATCGAGCTCGTCTTCATCCGTCACCACACTCAGGCGCAGGAGGTGGACGAGGAGAACTTCTTCCACGCCCGCGAGACTGGGGGCACCGTGGTGTCGAGCGCGCTCGTCCTGATGGACGAGATCATCAAGGCTCGTTACTCGCCGACCGAGTGGAACATCTACGGCGCGCAGGCGAGCGACGGCGACAACTGGCATCACGACAGTGGCCGCTGTCGCGAACTGCTCACCGACCAGTTGCTCCCCGCGTGCCGCTACTTCGCCTACCTGCAGGTGGCCGAGGAAGAGCAGAACCTGTGGGAGGAATACACCCGGCTGCAACAAGGCCATCCCCACTTCGCGATGCGCAAGGTCACGCAGGCGTCGCAGATCTACCCGGTGTTCCGCGAGCTCTTCAGAAAAGAGGCCGTGGCCGCATGAAGGGAGAATCTGCATGAGTGGCTTCCCAGGCGAACGCCAGGTCGGCGTCAGCGCTCCGCGTCTGCATCCGAACGACAGGCGCAAGGCCGAGCGGCAGGCGCTGCAGGCGCCGCGGCCGCCGCGGGCGCGCCCGCCCGGGCCGCTGCCCGACCCCAGCGATTGGACGTTCGATCTGATCGAGCAGTACCACGAGGCGATCCGCGAGACGGCGCAGCGCTTCGGCCTAGACACCTACCCGAACCAGCTCGAGATCATCACCGCCGAACAGATGATGGACGCCTACGCGTCGGCGGGCATGCCGGTGAACTACCGCCACTGGAGCTACGGCAAGGAGTTCATCGCCAACGAGAAGAACTACAAGCGCGGACACATGGGCCTGGCCTACGAGATCGTGATCAACTCCGACCCGTGCATCGCCTACCTGATGGAGGAGAACACGACCGCGATGCAGGCGCTTGTCATCGCGCACGCCGCCTACGGCCACAACAGCTTCTTCAAGGGAAACTACCTGTTCAAGCTGTGGACCGATGCCTCGTCGATCATCGACTATCTCGTCTATTCGAAGAACTACATCGCCGAGTGCGAGGAGCGCCACGGGCTGCTCCAGGTCGAAGAACTGCTCGACAGTTGCCACGCGCTGCAGAACTATGGCGTCGACCGCTATCGCCGGCCGAACAAGCTCTCGCTGGCCGAGGAATCGGCGCAGCGCGAGGAACGGCTCGAGCATGCGCAATCGCAGATCAACGACCTCTGGCGCACGCTGCCGAAGAAGCCCGGCCGCGCCGAAGAAGCGGCCGAAGCGAAGCGCTTTCCGGCCGAGCTGCAGGAAAACATCCTCTACTTCATCGAGAAGAACGCGCCGCTGCTCGAACCCTGGCAGCGCGAGATCGTGCGCATCGTGCGCAAGATTGCGCAGTACTTCTACCCGCAGCGCCAGACGCAGGTGATGAACGAGGGCTGGGCCACGTTCTGGCACCACCACCTGCTGAACACGATGTACGACGACGGCTACCTCACCGACGGCGTGATGATCGAGTGGCTGAAGTCGCACACCAACGTGATCTACCAGCCGCCGGTCGGCCACAAGGCCTATAGCGGTCTGAACCCCTACGCGCTCGGCTTCGCGATGTTCACCGACATGAAGCGCATCTGCGAGGCGCCGACGGCGGAAGACCGTCAGTGGTTTCCCGACATCGCCGGCCAACCCTGGCTGCCGACGCTGGACCACGCGATGCGCAACTTCAAGGACGAGAGTTTCATCGGTCAGTACCTGTCACCGAAGCTGATGCGCGACCTGCGGCTGTTCGCGGTTGTCGACGAGGAGAACGCCGAGAAGCTCCGCGTCTCGGCGATCCACGACCCCTCGGGCTTCAGGCGGCTGCGCGAGGCCCTGTCGCGGCAATACGACCTGAGTTCGCGCGAGCCGGATATCCAGGTCTGGAACGTGAACCTGCGCGGCGACCGTTCGTTGACGCTGCGTCACACGCGCCACAACAACCGGCCGCTTCACGAGGGCGCACAGGAAGTGCTCAAGCACGTGGCGCGGCTGTGGGGCTTTGGCGTCAGGCTCGACAGCGTCGATGCCTCGGGCGCGGCGGTGCAGCAGTTGGACGTGCCGGCGCCGGTCCACTGATCCGTGGTCGACCGGCAGTGGCGCGTGCCGCGCCGGGGTCATCGTCAGAACGCGAAGATCTTGCCCGGGTTCATGATGTTCTTCGGGTCGAGCGCGCGCTTCAGCGCTCGCATCATCTCGACCGCACCGGTACCGGCCTCGTCGACAAGGAAGCCCTGCTTGTGCAAGCCGATGCCATGTTCGCCGCTGCACGTGCCTTCCATCGCGATCGCCCGCTGAACCAGCGTGTGATTGAGTCGCTCGGCTGTCTCTCGCTCGTCCGGGACGGCAGGGTCGATCAGGTAGGCGATATGAAAGTTGCCGTCACCCACATGTCCGACGATGTAGTGCTCCAGCCCCGCCGCTTCGGCCTCGGCCTTGGCGAGCGTCACGCACTCGGTCAGGCGCGAGATCGGCACGCAGGTGTCGGTCGTCACGGTGCGGCAGCCGGGCTTCATCTGCAGTGCGGCGAAATAGGCATGGTGGCGTGCCGTCCACAGCCGGGTGCGCTCCTCGGGCGTGCTCGCCCACTGGAAGTCTTCGCCGCCGAGTTCGCGCGCGATCGCCTGCACCGTCGCCGCCTGTTCCTGCACGCCCGCGGCGCTGCCGTGGAACTCCATCAGCAGCATCGGGCTCTCGCGCAGCCGGAGCCGGTCGTGCGCGTTGACGGCGCGCACCGCATTCGCGTCGAGCAGCTCGCAGCGCGCGATCGGCACGCCCATCTGGATGATCTGGATCGTGGTCTTCACCGCGGAGGCAATGTCCGCGAAATGACAGACGGCGGCCGACACGGCCTCGGGCAACGGGTAGAGCTTGAGCGTGATCTCGGTCATCACCCCTAGAGTGCCCTCGCTGCCGACGAACAGTCGCGTCAGGTCGTACCCGGCAGCGGACTTGCGCGCGCGCGTGCCGGTTCGGATCGCCTCGCCGCTTGCGGTGACCACGGTCAATCCGAGCACGTTCTCGCGCATCGTTCCGTAGCGAACGGCGTTGGTGCCGCTGGCACGGGTGGCGCTCATGCCGCCGATCGTCGCGTCGGCGCCGGGGTCGATCGGGAAGAACAGGCCGGTGTGGCGAATCTCGTTGTTGAGCTGAGTACGCGTCACGCCCGCCTGCACCGTCACCGTCAGGTCTTCGGGATGCACCGAGAGGATCGCGTTCATGCGCGACAGGTCGATGCTGACGCCACCCTGCACAGCGAGCAGATGCCCCTCGAGCGACGAGCCGACGCCGAACGGGATCACGGGCACCGCATGATGGTTCGCCAGGCCGACGACGAACGCGACGTCCGCGGTCGTCTCGGCATAGACCACCGCCTCGGGGGGCGGCACGTCGAACGGCGACTCGTCACGCCCGTGCTGCACGCGTACCGCGAGCGCGGTCGAGCAGCGATCGCCGAAACGTTCCTTCAGCGCGGCAAGCATCTCTGCCGCAATGGGGCGCGCTTCGAACCGCGGGAGCACTTGGGCAGGGATGGGTGCGTTCATTGATGTCTCCGGTGCGCCGGACATTCTAGAAGTGCCAGCCCTGCTAGCATCGCCGCATGGCGAACCGGCTTTCGCAGATTGCGACGCGCACCGGCGACGACGGCAGCACCGGCCTCGGAGACGGCACCCGGGTCGCCAAGGATCATCTGCGCGTGCAGGCGATGGGGGATGTCGACGAGCTGAACTCGACGCTCGGCCTGCTGCTTACCGAGCCGCTGCCCGAAGACGTTCGGGAGCTCCTGGTGATCATTCAGCATGAGCTGTTCAACCTCGGCGGCGAGCTTTCCATCCCCGGGTTCGAGCTGCTCAAGGCCGACGCCGTGGCGCGGCTCGACGAGGCGCTGACGTACTACAACGCCGCGCTGCCGCGGCTCAAGGAGTTCATTCTTCCCGCCGGCACGCGCAGTGCGGCGATCGCGCACGTGGCGCGCACGGTGGCGCGGCGTGCCGAGCGCGCGCTGGTGGCGCTGGGCGCCGCCGAGAGCGTGCGCAACGAACCACGGCAGTACCTGAACCGCCTGAGCGACTTGCTGTTCGTGCTGGCGCGCGTGCTCAACCGTGCCAATCTCGATGGCCTGGGCGGTGACGACGTGTACTGGCAAAGCGCGAGGCTCGCCGCGCAGCGCGACTGACAACGGCAGCAGGCCGTTGCGGCGTAGGCTCACATCGCGCTGCGACGTGAAGGCGCCACAAGCGCCGGTCGCAGCCGATGCGGGTCGAGGGAGCCCGTGCGCAATCCCGAGTGCCTGCCAGCTCGGGGCGCAGGCCTCAGAAGTCGATCGATCGTGCGTCGACGTCGATGCGCACCACCGGCTTGCCCAGCGCGGCGGCGGCCGCGCACGCATAGCCGTGGCGGAACGCCGCGTCGCTCTCGAATCGCCGCGGCCCGACGGCAGCGGCGATGGCCAGCAGCTTGTCGGCGGTGAGCACCTTGCCGCTGGCACGCAACGGCTCGCAGTCGTTGGCGGTGAACTGCTCATCGAGCCAGCGCCGCGCCGCGTCGGCGGGCATGGCTTCGTCGGCTGCCAGCGGAATCTCGAACTCTTCGTCGGGTGCGTATCGCACAGTCACTTCGGATCGCATGCTCAGAGCCTCCTCATGCGGCAGTATGCGTCAGGTCCCGCTCCCTGGCGCGCGAGGGCGTGAACGGATCTGCGCCGATCAGACGTTGCGCCGCAGCCTGACCGCGTCGCTCAGCACCTGCAGAACGGTCAGCGAGTCGTCCCAGCCGATGCACGCGTCGGTGATGCTCTGGCCGTAAGCGAGCCTGGCCGGGTCGTCCTTGCCGGGCGTGAATTTCTGGGCACCGGCCTTCAGGTGGCTTTCGACCATCACGCCGAAGATGCATCGGTTGCCTGAAGCCAGCTGTGCCGCCACGTCGCGCACCACATCGAGCTGGCGCTGGTGCTGCTTGCCGCAGTTGGCATGGCTGGCGTCGATCATCAACTGGCACGGCAGCTTGGCAGCGCCGATCTCGGCGCAGGCGGCGGCCACGCTGGCGGCATCGTAGTTGGGCGCCTTGCCGCCGCGCAGGATCACGTGGCAGTCGCGGTTGCCCCGCGTCTCGACGATCGCGACCTGCCCGTTCTTGTGCACCGACAGGAAGTGGTGTGGCCGCGATGCAGCCTGGATCGCGTCGATGGCGATCTTCAGGTTGCCGTCGGTGCCGTTCTTGAAGCCGATCGGCGCCGACAACCCCGAAGCCAGCTCGCGGTGGACCTGGCTCTCGGTCGTGCGGGCGCCGATCGCCCCCCAACTGATCAGGTCGCCAAGGTACTGCGGGGAGATCACGTCGAGGAACTCGCTGCCCGCCGGCAGCCCGAGGCGGTTGATCTCCACCAGCAACTGGCGCGCGATGCGCAGGCCCTCGTCGATGCGGTAGCTCTCGTCGAGGTAGGGATCGTTGATCAGGCCCTTCCAGCCGACCGTGGTGCGCGGCTTCTCGAAGTACACGCGCATCACGATCTCCAGCGTATCGGCGTGCTTCTGGCGCTGCAGCAGCAGACGCTGCGCGTACTCGAGCGCAGCCGCCGGGTCGTGGATCGAGCACGGCCCCATCACCACCAGCAGGCGATCGTCCTTGCCGGCCATGATCTGCTTGATGTTGTGGCGAGCGCGGGTGATCAGTCTCTCGGCGGAGGTGCCGCGGATCGGGAAGAAGCGAACCAGATGCTCGGGCGGCGGCAACGGCGTCACCTCGCTGATCCGTTCGTCGTCGGTCGGCCCGGTCTTGTCGACGGGCGCATGCCAACCCTCGGCGGGGCTGCTGGACTTGGCGTTCATGTTCGACTTCTCCTTCTCTGTCCCGGAGCCACAAAAAAACCGCCGGGGGCTGCCCGGCGGTTTCGGTAGATTCGTGCGCTCGGCTCTCTTGCCTATGCGTTCGCCTCTCCGCCGCCGGTGCGGTGCGAGAACCAAAAATACGCAAACGAGAATTGGGCGCGATGCATAGGGCTGCAATGTAGCATGCCCATGCTGCGGCGCGTCAAGCTCCGCCGTGACGCGAATGCCGCAGCCGAACAGGTGTTCATGCGGTACCGCCGACGGTGATCCTGTCGATGCGCAGCGTCGGCTGACCCACGCCCACCGGCACGCTCTGGCCGTCCTTGCCGCACACGCCGACGCCGGTGTCGAGCTTCATGTCGTTGCCTATCATCGAGACGCGCGTCAGCGCATCGGGCCCGTTGCCGATGATCGTCGCTCCCTTCACCGGATACTGGATGCGTCCACCCTCGACCCAGAACGCCTCGCTCGCCGAGAAGACGAACTTGCCGCTCGTGATGTCGACCTGTCCGCCGCCGAAGTTCGTCGCGTACAGGCCGCGCTTCAGTCCCGCGATGATCTCTTCCTTGGTCTTGTCGCCGCCGAGCATGTAGGTGTTGGTCATGCGCGGCATCGGCACGGCGGCATAGCTCTCGCGGCGGCCGTTGCCGGTGGGTGCCACGCCCATCAGGCGCGCGTTCATCGAGTCTTGGAGGTAGCCCTTGAGGATGCCGCCTTCGATCAGCACGTTGCGCTGCGACGCATTGCCCTCGTCGTCGACGTTGAGCGAGCCGCGCCGGTCGGGCAATGTGCCGTCGTCGAGTACCGTGACTCCCTTGGCCGCGACGCGCTGACCGATGCGGCCGGAAAACGCGCTCGACCCCTTGCGGTTGAAGTCGCCTTCCAGTCCATGGCCTATCGCTTCGTGCAGCAACACCCCGGGCCAGCCCGGACCGAGCACGACGCTCATCTGGCCGGCCTTCAGCGGCCGCGATTCGAGGTTCGTCAGCGCCGCGTTCACCGCGTCGTGAACGTAGCTCTCGATCACGCTGTCCTGGAAGTAGCCAAGCCCGAAGCGCCCGCCTCCGCCGCCATTGCCCGACTCGCGGCGCACCTCGCCGGCGACCGTCTGCTCGGCGATCACCGTCACCGACAGGCGCACCAGCGGTCGTACGTCGGCCGCCAGCGTTCCATCGGCGCGTGCCACCAGCACCACGTCATACTCGCTCGCCAAGCCAGCCATCACCTGCTTGATGCGCGGGTCCTTTGCGCGGGCGAGCTTTTCCACCTTTTCGAGCAGTGCCACCTTCTGAGTGCTGTCGAGCGTGGCGATCGGGTCGGTCGGCGCGTACAGAACGCGCGCTTTCGCGATGCGGTGCCGGCCACTGATCTTCACGCTGCGGCTCTGCCCCGCCGCGGCAATGGTGCGCACGGTGCGCGCTGCATCCAGCAGCGCCGCCTCGGAGATGTCGTCGGAGTATGCGAATGCCGTCTTCTCGCCCGCCACCGCACGCACGCCGACGCCCTGGTCGATACCGAAGCTGCCCGACTTGACGATGCCCTCTTCCAGCCCCCAGCCCTCGCTGCGCGTGTACTGGAAGTACAGGTCGGCGTCGTCGATGCGGTGCGCGGCGATCGTCTTCAGCGCCTGCGTCAGCACGGCGTCGGTCAGGCCGAAGGGCTCGAGCAGCAACGCGCGGGCAATGACCAGCCGTTCGATCGTGGGTTCGCGGGAGATCATGGCAGCGTCCTTGGGGTTCTGCGCAGCATTGTAGGAGCGGGCCTCGCCGGATCAGGGCGGCGCCAGCCCGGCAGCGAGCGTGTCGAACACGAGCTTCAGCCGCGGCGTACCCCGCAGTTCGCGGTGCGCCGCGAGCCACAGCGGCAGGCTGGGCAGCTTCACCTCGCGCAGCACACGCACCAGCTCATGTGACTGCGCGGCCACCTGGATCAGGCCGATGCCGATGCCCAGCCCGCCCAGCACCGCCTGCCAGGCGACGAGCTGGTTGTCGCAGCGAAAGGCGAAGAACTCGCGCGTCACCTCGAAGCCCGCAGCACGAAAGCCGCGCAACATCTGGTCGGAGCGGTCGTGGCCCACCCAGTCATGGCGCTCCATCGTCGCCACGCTGGGTTGGCCGCGCGCCGCGACGTAGTCGCGGTGCGCGTACAGCCCGAGGGGCAGATCGGCGAGCTTGCGCGCGATGAGCCCGCTCTGCGTCGGTCGCTTCATGCGCAGCGCGATGTCGGCCTCGCGCTCGAGCAGGTTCTCGACCGCGTTGCTCGCCAGCAGTTCGATCTGGATTTCCGGGTGCGTCTGGCGCAGCCCGCGCAGCACCGCGGGCAGCAGGTAGGCGCTGACCATCTCGCTCGCCGTCAGGCGCACCGTGCCCTGCAGCGACATCGCTCGCCCGGCCGCCAGCAGCGACCATTCGCGCGCCTGCTCCTGCATGCGCTGCGCCGGCAGGCGCAGCGCCTGACCCGCTTCCGTCAGGCGCAGGCCGCGCTGAGTTCGCTCGAACAGTGCGGCGCCGACCTGCGATTCGAGCAGCGTCATCTGCCGCGAGAGTGTCGGCTGGCTGCTGTCGACCTGTTGCGCGGCGCGGCTCAGCGAACCGTGTTGCGCCACGGCCAGGAAGACACGCAACAGTGCCCAGTCGGGCTCGGCGGACGAACGTGGCGGCGGACTCTTGATATTCATCCATGAATGATAGCTATGCAGTAATGCGTCTTGCGCTGAACAGGTACGGCGCGAGAATTTCGTTGCCGTTCATTCACCCCGGGAACTCG
>Ga0209048_10002029_pt1 | contig 20326 bp, 21 predicted proteins | sample FrelakmetCRP12CR_FD_187146 | JGI IMG/M metagenome (GOLD analysis project Ga0209048, IMG submission 187146) | Freshwater lake sediment microbial communities from the University of Notre Dame, USA, for methane emissions studies - CRP12 CR (SPAdes)... | ecosystem: Environmental > Aquatic >... | reverse complement strand
AGCACGAGGATCCGGCTCGGGCCAAAAAGGGCATAGGCCAGCAATGGGACAATCGTAGCATATAGGCCGTTGATGGCTGGCAAGCCTGCGGCCTGAGCATAGCCCATACCTACCGGCACTAGGACAGCTGTGAGCACAAGACCGGCTAACAGGTCGTTTCGCAGCCATGCAGACTGGTAATGGCGCAGAGTGTACAAGCCCGGGATCCATTTCAGCACCCCTCGCTGGTCGGGGGGCAGTCCGGCGCGATGAATGCGGCCAGGCTGTAAAGGCAGCTCGCTAGAAGATGGAGAAGTAGTTATTTTTGCCATATGGTTTATACCCTGCTTTTAAAAATCGGCTGCCTGATCGATCACTTTCTTCAAGATCTTTCGGTGGGCATCCGTGAGATAGATTTGTCCGTTCGATAGCCGCTCGAGATCCTGCCCGAGGATTTCCACGCAACGCAAGAGCGATCTTTGATGTGATTCGATGTTGTATTGAGGCAATGTAGCGCCCAGGCGCTCCTGCAAGTCAGTTTCAGCATGAGCCTGAAAGAACTTCAGCGGGCGCTCGCCGCCGTGGGTGCGGGTATACAGTTCCATCATCCAGGAACGGGTGAGCTCGAGGGCTTCGATGGCGGTCCAGGGTTGGCTGCGTTTTAAGCCCACAGTCGTGTACGCTGCATAATACACGCATTCGTCCAGCACCTGCTGCAGCGGCTTAACGGCTTCAGGCCGGTTCGCCAGCCCGGCGGTAGTGATGGAATCCGGATCGATACGGCTGGCCAACACAAGCAGGCTATCCACGATGTTAGGGCTTGTAGTAGTGAGCGGGTGGAACCGGATCGAGAGCATATTGAGTGATTCGAATAGCACATCGGCTTCTTCCGTGCTCTCTGGAAGTACTAGAGCAATTACCTCGCCGGTGGCTTCGAAGGCGGGCGCCAGCGATTGGAGCTCGTCCATCACATTGACCTGCACCTGGTCTGCGACGACCACATCCAGGTCGACGTCGGAAACCGAGTCCCAATTACCACGGCCCAGCGAGCCAAAGACCGCCACTGCCTGAATGCGTAAGTCGCGCTTGTAATAATCTACGATGATTCGAAGGATGGCTTGGTGTACCGGCGTTCCTGGAAATTGGTGCTTTGGATGTATGTACAATTTGAATTCTCTCATTCAAATCAGCGGATAGACCCAATGAACCAGTTCACTTCCATATCGCTCCATCCAGGGGCAGGTCCCATAATCATCAGCCAGAGAGTGCCCGATTTGCTGTTGAAAGCATCGCTCATGATCATCATGATTTTTCTTCCATTACCGTCCGTGCCCTCAAAGTCGGATAATACGACATCCTGGCCGCGGATTTTAGTGATCGTCGAACCCACCAGTCTCATGTTTAAGTTGTTCCTACCCATCGAGCGTTCCAGGCTGGATTGCATCTGCTGCCGGATCTGATCGCTATTCGTCTGCCCGCTGCCCAGCGGTAGCTGCATGAAAAGGAACACTGGCTTCTGAGTTATACCGGGTACGGAGGCATCTGGCGTGACCATGAGCATCCTATAATTCAAGATATTCATCAAACCCCCTTCGCGATAACCGGCGGGTAAAGTGAAATCCACTATATCCTTAGCCCCTGCGGCAACCGCAGTCGGGTCAGTCGTGATCATCTGACTGACAAGCCGCTGGACCAAGTAGCGGGATACTATTGCCCCCACTCCACAGACAAAAAGGCAACTTACGACCAGACCGGCGAGGATATACAGAAAGATCCGGACGTTTCGGCTCATTGTAAAAGCTCCTTTTTGTGATTTTAATCCCTTAAGGCGATCTGGGAAGCGATATACGCAGCATCTTCCGCAATCCCCAGAAGTATGGCGGATTTCCTTTTGTACATCCAATTCAATCCCAGGAAGTACAGCCCTTGGTATTCGGTAACACCACGTTTCTGCTTGGGATAACCATGTTCGTCGAAAATCGGAAACTTGATCCAGCTAAAATCGAGCGTGTAGCCCATCGCCCAGATCAGGCTGCTGATCCCGGCGGCCTTCAGATTCAGCTTCGTGATGACCGTCGCGTCGTAGCCATCGGTCAGCCGGGGCGGGCTTTCTATAGGGACGACCAGGCCAGCCTTTTCAATAAAAGTATCGATGGCTTTTAGCACATCAACCTCGATCTGATCCATCTTAGTCAGGTTTTCTTGCAGATCGGAGGCGAAGAGGATATTGCCATCCTCTGCGCCCCAGACATGACCGAACAGTGTGACGCCGTCGCGTGAGAACTGGTGCAAGTTAAGGGTATGTCCACCGTCCCGGCCGGTAGTGTGTGGGTTGCCTGCAAACCTGGCGTTGGGATTAGGCAGCTGGTCGGGAGTCTGGTCGAACCACCCAATTTGTTCCAGCCACCAAACGATATCCTGGCCTCGGTAGCGCCGCGGGACACGCCCGGCGCTGCTGGTGCTCAGGTAGACTTTTCTGCCACTCTTATAAAGCTCTTCGGCGATTTGAGAGCCTGATTGAGCCGAGCCTACTACCAATACTTCACCGGCAGGCAGTGCCTGCGGGTTACGATATTGACCGGATGGGAGTTGGAGAACCCGCGCCGGGATATTTTTGCTGAAAGGTGGGATTTTTGGCCGCTGGAAGGGACCGGTCGCCACAACCACGTTCCTGGCTTCGATAGTTCCGGTGCTCGTAGTGACAAAATATCCACCGCCCCCTTGTTCAACGGCCATGGCGCGTACCCTGTAGCGGATGGGCATATTAAAGCGTGCTGCATAGCGCTCGAAGGTGGCGACTATCTCGTCTTTAGCCATAAAGCCGTCTGGGTCGTCGCCAGCATATCCCATTCCAGGCAGGCGAATAGACCAGTTCGGAGTGACAAAAGTGAACGAGTCCCATCGGTTTCGCCAGGCTTCCCCGGCCTGCGTGGCCTGTTCGAGAATGATGTGCTCACGACCCTGTTCTAGCAGGGCATAACTGGCAGACAAGCCAGCCTGCCCGCCGCCGATGATAAGGGTTTCGATCGATTCAGCCATAAAATCACCTCCCTATTTCAATCTGATTTCCTCTACCCTATCTGGCTTACAGTGTACTCCATGCCATTCGGTCCGCTAAAAACCGCCAGCAGAGTACCAGCCTCCATCTTAGGAGGTTGGGTAAACTGGAATCCTTTACCCACCATTTCGGTATAGAAGGCTTGCAAATCTGGCACTCCGAAGCCAAGCTCGATTTTCCCAGGCGGATTATTTTCCGAAGCGGGGTGTAGCGCAAACGATGTGCTGCCAGTAACAAACTCGCTCCAGTCAGGGGATTGGAATTTCAACACCAGACCGAGCACATCCCGGTAGAACCGGACTGTCTGGTCCATATCTGAAACGAACTCCATCACGTAGGTTAATTGGGTAGGCATAACTCCTCCGAAATCTTGGTACTACATCTTTAGAGAGATCCATAAATCTGTTCGAGTTGATGGTAGTCCTTGTTTCTCCAGGCCTTTCGCCAGAGTCTCATTCAGCTCGTCGAACATTGAGCGCCTCCGCCAGGCGAATTTTAAAGGACAAATTCTCCATTAAATCCTTGGGAGGTAGTGCCCCGAGCCGCACTGCCTCTGCATATAGCGCTTCGTAGATAATTTTGTTACGTTCGAAATCAACCACTGTAGATTTCTTATATTCGGTTTCCCACGCTTCCCAGGCTTCTGGATCTTGGATCATATACCCTTCCTCCCGCTGAAAGAGCTTCTTCATTTTTCACTTACAATTTTACCCTTTCTGGTAGAAATCCGGAAATCTGTCATACAATTTAACATACATAGGTCTTTTGACGGAAAAGCCAGCCTGCGCTATACTATATCTAGAGCGACCATTTGATAGTTCACCGGATAGACTGATTGCCTGATAGAATAACCAACTATCCCTATAAGGAGATGACTCAATGCCCGAGCAATTCAAGCTGACCTACGCAACCATGTTCAACCCCCCCGAAGAGCTGCATACCAAATTCGAAGCTGCCCTGAAAAAGACCAAAGCTAACTTGGGTAAAGAATATGGCATGATTATCAACGGCAAAGATGTGTTTGCCGAAGAGAAATTCAAGGACCATTCACCTATCAACACCGAGTGGGTGCTGGCGGTGCTGCAGAAGGGCAACGAAAAACACGCAGCCGAAGCCCTAGCCGCAGCCCGCAAGGCGGTGCCGGTGTGGAGCGGTATGTCTTGGAAAGAACGCGTCAAGCTGCTCTATAAAGCGGCAGACCTGATCGACGAGCGCATTTACGACATGGGCGCGGCAATGTCCCTCGAGGTGGGCAAGAACCGCATGGAATCCCTGGGCGACGTTGCCGAGACAGCCGATCTCGTGCGTTACTCCTGCTTCCAGATGGAGAAAAATAAAGGCTATTCGGTGAAGATGGGCACCGACCCACTGGTTGGCTTTAAGGTCTCCAATATATCCGTCCTCCGCCCTTACGGTGTCTGGTTGGTGATCAGCCCGTTCAATTTCCCGACTGCTCTCACCGGCGGCCCTGTAGGCGCGGCCCTGGTAACCGGCAACACCGTGGTGATGAAACCGGCTACCGACACTCCTTGGATCGTGCGCCTGCTGGCGGAGTGTTTCCGCGATGCCGGCTTGCCGGATGGCGTGGTGAACTTCGTTACCGGCCCTGGCCGTACACTAGGCCAGGCGTTGATCCAGAGCCCAGAAGTAGATGGCGTGACCTTCACCGGCTCGTTCGACGTGGGGATGAAAATTTACCGCGATTTTGGCGGCGGCCGTTATGTCCGCCCCACTGTGCTGGAGCTAGGCGGTAAAAACCCGGCCATCGTCAGCCGCAACGCAGACCTGGAAGAGGCTGCCGCCGGCATTGTGCGCTCCGCCTTCGGCTTGCAAGGTCAGAAGTGCTCGGCCTGCAGCCGGGTGTATGTGGACGACAAAGTCTACGATAAGCTGGTCGGCCGGCTGGTCGAGCTGACCGAAAAACTAGCCCTCGGCGACCCGACGGATCGCAAAGTATTCCTGGGTCCGGTGATCAACAAGAGCTCTTATGAGGACTACAAGAATTTCAACGAAGAGCTGTCACAGGGTGGCAAGATCCTGACCGGCGGCAAAGTTTTGGCCGAAGGCGACTTCGCCAAAGGTTATTTCTGCACCCCCACCCTGATAGCAGACCTGCCGATGAGCCACCGACTATGGAAGCACGAGATGTTCCTGCCTATCACCACAATCGCCCGCTTCAAGAGCCTGGATGAGGCGATGATCTATGCCAATGACGTGGATTACGGCCTGACCGCCGGATTCTACGGCAGCAAGCGCGAGACCAAGTGGTTCTTCCAAAACATCCAGGCCGGCGTGACCTACGCCAACCGCCCTCAGGGCGCTACCACAGGCGCCTGGCCTGGCTTCCAGCCCTTTGGCGGCTGGAAAGGCTCAGGCTCGACCGGCAAGAACGCCGGCGGTCACTACTACCTGCCGTTGTACATGCACGAGCAGATCCAGACGATTGTGGAATAGGGTCTCTAGTTTTGAAGGTGTTTGTGGGCGTTATTTCCGCAAACACCTTCTCCAATATGATCACATGAGCAAATTGATCTCGCTTTCCGAAGCAATCCATCAGAACGTCAAGAACGGCGACGTAGTCTACGCAGCCGGGTTTACCCACCTGATCCCGTTCGCCGCCGGTCATGAGATCATTCGCCAGGAGTTGCGCAACCTGACATTGGCGCGTGCCACCCCCGACCTGATCTACGACCAGATGGTGGCTGCTGGCTGCGCCAGCAAGGTGATCTTTTCATACATGGGCAACCCGGGAGTTGGCTCGTTACGCATCGTGCGCGGCGAGCTGGAGGCCGGTCGATTGGAATGGGAAGAGTATTCGCACTTCGGCATGATCTCGCGCCTACAAGCTGGGGCGGCTGGACTGCCTTTTATGCCGATGAACCCCACAGCAGCCCTCGATCTGGAAAAAGCCAACCCTCTCTACCGCACTGTAGTCGATCCGTATAGCGGTCGTGAAGTGGTGGTCGTACCGGCTTTATCCCCCGATGTGGCGATCATCCACGTGCAGCGCGCCGACGCCCAGGGCAACGCGCACATCTGGGGCATCATCGGCGAGCAGAAGGAAGCGGCCTTCGCCGCCAGTCGGGTGATCCTGACAGCCGAGGAAATCGTCGACGAAGAGGTGATCCGTTCGGACCCCAACCGCACCTTGATCCCTGGCATGGTAATCGATGCAGTCTGCGAGGTGCCATTCTGCAGCCATCCCTCCTACACCCAGGGCTACTACGACCGGGATAACGCCTTCTACCTAGAATGGGACAAGATCAGCCAGTCCAAGGAAGCGGTATTGAAATACCTGGATGAATGGGTGTATAGCTTGAAAGACAGAGCCGAATACTGGAAAAAACTTGGTCCCGAGGTACATGACCGGCTAAAAGTTAGCAGCCGGCCAAGCGCCATCGTGGATTACGGGCAATACTAGGGATTCCTTCTTTAGCTTGGAGAGCCTTTAAGCCCAGCTATCTCAATAAAGCGTCCGAAACCTGCATCGGCATGGCAGCCAGGCCGATCACAGTTGGACCGGCATGCGCGCCCAAAACTGGTGTAACCGGCACCAAGGCTTCCTCAACGCAATCGAATATGCGGGTGATACCCGTTCGCAAAATATCGACACCCTGCAAATTGTTCCCGTGCATCAATTGCAGGCGGATTTTCTGGTTGCCCACCTTCGCCATCACCAGGTCGGTCATCTTACGCACGACCTTGCTCATCGTCAACTCCTGGCCTAACGAGCTGTAGCGCCCGTCAGTATCGTTCATGCCGATGATCGGCTTGATCCGGAGTAGAGAAGCCATGATGCTTTGCAGATGGCTGACTCGCCCGCTGTGAATCAAGTATTTCAAGTCGCTGAAGGAAACCATGGTAATGCTATTTTCCTTCATCTGCTTCATTGCTTCCAGGATGCGGTCTTTGGACCAGCCAAGTTTGACTCCGTGAGCGGCAATTTCCACCATCCAACCCAATGCTGGCCCTACCGTCTTCGAGTCGACTACCGTGACCCGCTCGTTGGAAACAAGGTGTGCTGCAGCCTCGGCAGATAAATAAGTTCCGCTCAAGCCAGAAGAAAGGTGGACCGACAATATGTCTTCCTCATTGTAGCGTTCGTACACCTGGACAAAGTCCCCTGCGGAAGGCTGTGAGGTAATGGGGAATTCATTTGGATGGTCGGTATACAGGCGGTACAACTGGTCCGGTGTGATGTCCACTCCGTCGCGATAAGTCTTCCCGAGAAAAGTGATCTGGAAAGGGACAACCTCAACACCAAATCGAGCAGCTTTTTCGGCGGGCAGATTTGCCGCTGCGTCGGTTACAATTTTCATCTAGTGCAAACTCCCATATGAAAAATAATACAACTCTGCACATATTGCATGCAGGATGGTATATTACCATTAAATTGATCTTTTAAGGTAATTTTACGAGCGACCGGCGTTCACCTCCGAAGGGCCGGATGAAGATCTCAAGAATGGGAAATTTCCATTGAGTACAACGATTCCTTTTGAAGAATATGGTTTGGAAGGGCCGGCGCTGAATTTCGCCCATGCAAACGGATACCCGCCTGGCGCTTATTTGCCTTTGTTTGGGTCACTATCCACACATCACTATATAATGGCTATGCGCATGCGCCCACTTTGGGAAAGCGCCTTGCCTGATTCCTTTCATGACTGGCGGCCATTGGCGGATGACTTGGACCGCTTCTTAGACCAACAAAGGCTTACTACTGTCATCGGGGTTGGCCATTCGATGGGCGCGACCACCACTCTGCGCCTGGCTTTGAGGCAGCCTGATCGATTCAGTGTGCTGGCGCTGATAGACCCGGTGCTCTTCCCGCCCTGGATTGTGCTCTTTTGGGACATGGTCTATCGACTGGGACTGGCTGAACGAATTCACCCTCTGGTCAAGGCTGCTCGGCGCCGGAGGAGGCTCTTCGAGAGCCGGGAGGCGATGTTTGCCAGCTACCGGCGGAAACCAGTTTTTGCAGGCATGGGCGACTCCGAGCTGCAGGCCTACATAGCCTCGGCTACACGCTCAGTTCCAGGCCATGGCGTGCAGCTGGTTTACCCGCCGGAATGGGAGGCGCGCATCTACGCTACTGGCATCCGCGCTGACCGTGATTTGTGGCGAGGCCTATCACGCCTGAAACCACCCCTGCTGATTATCCGCGGCGGTAACACGACCACCTTCTGGGAATCAACCGGCCGCTTAATTCAACGAAAGCTGCATACCGCGAAGATTATTTCGATTCCTGGCGCCGCACACCTGGTGCCACTTGAAAAACCGGGGGAAGTTGCACATGAATTACAAAATTTCTTACATGCAAATGGCTTCGAATAATAACAAGTATTACCAAAACCAGTTTATTTTTATTTCAAGTTCAGATGAGGAGAATTATCGATTAAAATAGCGGTTTAAAAGAAACGGGAGGATCAATAAATGGAGCAAACACTGGCTTACACTTCAGCGGAATTAATGACCGTCAACGCGGCGAGGCTGCTGAGAGATGAAGATGTGGTATTTGTGGGCGTAGGGCTTCCCAACCTTTCCTGTAACCTGGCCCGTAGGACCCACGCACCCAACCTGCTCATGATCTATGAGGCGGGTGTGATCGGTGCGCAGCCAGCCCGGCTGCCGCTGTCGATCGGCGACCCTACGCTCGTCAGCGGGGCCACTGCAGTGTGCAGTATGTACGATATCTTCGCTCTTTACTTACAGCGCGGCAACGTGGACGTGGGCTTTATGGGTGGAGCGCAGATCGACCGTTTCGGCAACATCAATGCTACTGTCATCGGTGACTATAAAAACCCCAAAGTGCGCCTCCCTGGCTCTGGCGGCTCCAAAGAGATCGCAGCCTGGGCCAATCGCTGTTACATCATGACTCCCCACCAGAAACGGCGCTTCCCAGAAAAAGTGGATTTCCAGACTTCATCCGGCTTCCTCAACGGCAAGGACGAGCGGGACGCCGCCGGCCTGCGCGGATCTGGCCCGCAGGCGGTAGTTACCGACATCGGCATCTTAGAGCCTGACGAGACCGGTGAGTTGATCCTCTCTGCCTTGCACCCCGGCAAAACGGCCGAAGAAGCTAAAACCAATACCGGATGGGACCTGAAAGTCTCGCCCAATCTACGCTACACCAAGCCTCCCACCACGATAGAGCTGCGCATCTTGCGTCAAGACCTCGACCCAGAGGGAAGTTACCTCAAAGGCGGAGCAGGATGAGGAAGAAAAATCCCCCATGACACTTGAAAAATTGAAAGGACCTGGTATCCAGGAACTCTTGGCTCAGACCGTGCTGGCTAGGCTGGCATCGGCAAACCCAAACACACTGCAGCCGCACGTTGTGCCAGTATGGTTTTTCTGGGATGGAGAATTCCTCTGGATCAGCAGCTACTCCAATACCCGGAAAGTGGGAGAATTGAAGGAAAATCCACTCTGTTCTGTGCTCATCGAACCAGAGAGGGAAGCAAAGCTGCAGGCAGTAATTATTGAAGGACCAGTAGAACTCATCAGCTCGCCCCGGGAGTTCCTGGTGAAAATGGCGATTACCATCTATACGCGATATCTGGGAGAAGATGGGGTGTTGGAATCTGCGCCTCAGTCTTGGGCTTACGACCCGCATCAAACGATCTTGAAAATAATCCCCAAGGCAGTATATGCCTGGTGATGTTTGTGATCGGTTATACACCTGGTTATTCGTAAGCTAATACTTCCCGGATGGTCAGGCGCGCCGCATTCCGAGCCGGCATCACACTTGCCAGCACGGATAGAACCATCACCACCACCAACCAAACTACTACGCCTGTTGGGGTGAATGTGAAAGCAGACGGGGCTCCAAACAATGCCATCGTAATGGCATTATTGAGCAGCAGGCTAATGGGAAAAGCCAGGAGAGTACCAAACACCCAGCTGATAAAGCCAATAAGCACGCCTTCGACGATCACCAGGCTCAACACTGCTCCGTCCGAAGCTCCGATGGCGCGTAGCACGCCGATCTCACGCGTGCGCTCCATCACGTTCATGCTCATCGTGCCGGTCAAGCCGATGCTGCCGACAATGGCAATGAGCGATGCCATGATCAGCAAGAAAGCTGTCAACATGCTCAACCCGCCGGCAGTCTTTTGCGTAAGGGAATTCCCTTCATCGACCTCGGAAATAGAGTAGCCCTTGTCTTTCAGAGCTGCATATATCTTCTCGCCCAACGCCTTTTGTTCGGCATAGGTCAGATTGGGACGGTCGCTCATGATGCGAAATGCAACCGAGCGGTTGTTCATGTGGGTAAGCTCGGAGAGGTAATCAAAGGTGGTATAGGCTAAGTAGCCGCTGGCATTGCCTGCCAACTGGAAGAAACCCACTACAACGAAGCTGCGTTTATCACTCTCTCCGTTAACCTTCATCCGAAGCGTGTCGCCTATCTTTATATTGGGGAATAGCTGCCGGAAACGCTCGCCCAGCACAATCGCATTCTGGTCGCCCGGCACCACCCAGCGCCCCTCCAGCATGATCGGATTGACCAGCGGGCTATCCACCGGCGGACCGAGAATCGAGACGCTATCGCCAGCCTTGCCGTCAGGCATTACGATTTCGCCGCGAGCCGCTGCCCAGGCTTCAATGTGGCCCACACCAGGGATTTCTTTCAAGGCTTTCTCGACCTCGTTGATGCGGTAATCGCGGTCCATAGCCAGATTGACATCGGCCATGAAGTACTTACCGACGCGAGAGATGTATGCACTCAGCGAGCCCTGAACATTGAACGTTGAGATGAAGATTGCCCCGCCAAGAGTCAGGGTAATCAAGGTCAGAGCCAGACGGCCTTTATTGCGGAATGTGTTTCGCAGAGAGAGGATCTGGGCGCGTGACAGGCGCTTGAACTTTTTTAACAGATTATCCAACCAACCTCGCCTGGCGGGAGGCTTTGATTGGGTATAGCCGCTGAAAGCCTCAACTGCCGAAACGCTGGTCCCGCGCAGGATGGGAATAAATGCTGCCGCCTGAGGTACGATTAAGGCAATCGCTAGTTGCATCGCAATCGCTAACGGCACATAACGGAAACCCAGCAGGCGCATATTGATCCGCGAAGCCAGGTACTGGAGCAGCAGGTTGGAAGCCTGAGCTGCCAACGGCACGGCAATGAAAAAGGCTATCATCCCAAAAACGAAGATCAGCACCATATAGATAACCATGATCTGGTTGCGGGTCGCGCCCAAGGTCTTCATCACCCCAATTTGCTGAACCTGTTGGTTGAGCAAAGCGGAAAGTGTGTTGGTAATCAGGAAAGCACTTAAGAAAACCACCAATAGTCCCAGGAAATATAGCACCGAGGTAATCGCTTGCACATAGACCCGGTTCGGGTGGTCGTTGGAGGACCGCACCGAAGAACTGTAAACCGTGCGGCCGCTGTTCTCAACATCCTTAGTGAGCTGGTTCGCCACCTGGCGCAGGTGGGTTAAATCGTTTTGCCCATTCTGTGTCGTCACCATCAACTGGTTCATTTGGTCTTTTGGCTGCTCGAGCCAATCGGCTGTAGTCAGAGGCACATACGCTTGCAAGGGAGCGATGAAGAAACCACCTCCCCCTGTAGCGCCGATGGTCTGGTCGCTGATCATGCCTGCCAGGCGTATCAGACGCGTCTTGCCAGAAGGCAGCTCGACAGTAAGCATATCTCCCACTTTGGCGTTCAGGTCGGGAAACTTGTACTGATCGACAACCAGTTCGTGGTCTGCCGGAAAGCTGCCGGAAAGCAAGTGAAGCTGGTTAACTCCCGCCTCGCCGATATTGGGGATTGCTTTGAAATCGATAGGACTCCACGCTCCAGGTTCTGTCTGCACCCGCAGGCTGAAAGTGGATTCGCCTTGAGCCTGGGCGACACCCGGCTTGTGGCGGATGTTGTCCACCAAGTCCGAAGTAAACAGGCTGGAATTGATCAGGATGTTCGCCGGATGGATGGCTCCATAGCTGGTCTGCATGTCCTGCATTAGAATCAGGTTCATACTGGCGATCATACCGACCGCGAACAGACCGATGGCAATCGAGGCGATTACCAGCAGCGAGCGCACCTTATTGCTCCATAGATCCGCGAGCACCTTGCTCCAACGGGGCCTAAACATGAAGCCTGGATTCCCTGCTGTCTAAACCTATAGGAAGAGCCTGCAAATTGCGACCGAAGGCCGCCTGGCGCAAAGCGCTGGCAGCTTTGGGCGCCTCGCTCAGTAGTTGTTTAAGGGCTTTACCGCTCAACCAGAGCACGTCAACCGGGCCATGCAGCCAGGCGCGGTATTCCAGGCTGGCCTCGCGGATCTCGTTGGGATCGAGCAGGCTGAAGTGTTGGCCTGGCTGAAGCTTTGCCAGCACCTGGGTCGTATTTTTCGGTCCGGTGCTCAGCACCTCTACCTGACCCTGGGTGACCAGGAACAGGCCGGAGTCGCGCTCCACGTCTGGGGCGATGGTGCTTCCAGGCTCAAAGCTGCACTGGGCGACTGTTTTCGTCACTTTAAGCATCTCAGGATAGCTGAGCATGGGCAGAGCCTGAGCCACATATTCATTGATCAGCTCGCCATCGGCGATCAACACTTGGCGGCGGGTATGCTGTGCCAGGCTGGGGTCGTGGGTGACAATCAAGATCGTCTTACCGCGCTCTGCCAGGGAAGCAAAGATTTCAAGGATGTGCTCTGCTGTACGCGAATCCAGGTTTCCGGTCGGCTCGTCGGCGACGATGATAGGCGGATCATTCGCAAGCGAGCGCGCGATCGCAGCGATCTGCTGCTGACCGCCAGAGAGGGCAGCGGGAAGCTTCTCAGCTTCCTCTTTCAAGCCGACCATGGCAAGCAGATCCAGAGCGCGGCTCTCGCGTTCAGCAGGAACATACATATGGCACAGGTCCATTGGAAGCATGGTATTTTCTAGCACAGATAGGGTGGGTAAAAGCTGGAAGAACTGGAAGACCACGCCCAGATTGCGGCCCCGCCAGACCGCTAACTGGCCTTCCTTCATGCCGGTGATCCGAGCGTCGCCGATATACACCGTACCGGAGGTGGGATGATCGATGCCGGTAATCATGTTTATCAGGGTAGATTTGCCGCTTCCCGATTTGCCCATGATGCTGACAAACTCACCCGCCTCGAAGGACAGGTTGATGTCCTTTAACGCGGAAAAATCGCCCGCCTGGGTCTTAAATACCTTGCTGACATTCTCTAACCGGATAAGCGAATCAGGTTCATTAAATGACATCAATTCCCTCTCAAATTTACCCCGATCCCGAGCCACCTGCTCTTTCCAATACAGGTGTAGGGAGGGACAAAGTTTAGTCTCCGATGGCGAGCTGGAACTGGGGTTCCTGCACGATTTCCCCATCCGCCAGCCACAGGATGCGGGTAAAGCGCTTGGCAAAGCTCAGGTCGTGAGTGACCATCAAAACGGTCTTACCCTGTGCGACCAGCTTCTCAAAGATCTGGAATATCGTCTCTGCCGTGCTCGTGTCGAGACGGCCAGTCGGCTCATCGGCGACGATGACCTGAGGCTCGTTTGCCAGGGCGCGGGCAATTGCAACCCGCTGTTGCTGCCCGCCAGACATCGCCGAGGGCAGCTTGTGTGCATGGTCTTCCAGCTCAACCTCACGCAGCAAGTCGAGAGCGTATTTTTCACTAGCCCGCCCGCGGAACAAGCCGTTGAAATCCATCGCCAGGGTAATATTCTTAAGCACCGAAAGTGTGGGCATTAGCTGGAAAGTCTGGAACACTACACCCATGTTGCGCCCGCGCCAGCGAGCCGCCTGGTTCTCATTGAGCTGGTGTACCGGCACATCCCCGACCCAAACCTCTCCGCTGCTGATCCGGTCGACGCCGGTTAGCATGTTCACCAGGGTAGTCTTTCCTGCACCGGATTTACCCAGCACGCCGATAAATTCGCCGGGCATAATATCAGCATCCAGGCCGCGCAACGCAAAAAAGTCCCCAGCAACTGTCTTATAGGATTTAACCAGCCCGCGCAGGCGGATAAGCGGGTTTATTGATTCTTCAACGGTTGATTCGGACGGTAAGACGGTTTTCGTTTCATTTTCCATTAATGTACTCACTGTGGTAAAATGTACACCGTGTTCATTTATCTACACCAAATCCAAGATTATATCCTACCCGGGTACTTTGTCAACCACCAGTTGACCCCCAGTGTCCAAAACTAAACAACTGTTCATCAGGTTTGGGGTTAACAAACACAGGGCAAGGGTCAGGAGGGCGCCATGCAGGATAGAAAAACCGACCGAAGAGTGAACCGGACGCGCCGGCTGTTGCGAGAAGCGCTTATGTCGCTTGTCATTGACAAGGACTTCGATAGCCTGACAATCGAAGATATTTGCGACCAGGCCGATGTTGGCCGGACAACTTTTTACCTGCATTACCGGGATAAAGAAGACCTGCTATTGGAGTGCATCAATCTGACGGTGGATGAGCTGGTCGCCCAGATCTCCAGTGTGTCGTTATCCGACTGGCAGGTTTTTGCGGTTGAACCTGAGTCAGGGCCTTCTTTGCACAACCCAATCCTGCTCATTTTCCAGCACGCGGCCGGGAACGCCAGCCTGTATCGCCTCTTTATGACCGGCGGCTCTGCCAGCCAGACCCAGGGCCGGGTGCGCGAAATTATCGCCACTGCGGTGGCGCAGTACCTGCGGAATAAGTTCAAAAGTGAAGAGGTGGCTATCAACCCAGAGATCCCTCTGGATGTGTTTACAAATTACTTTGCCGGTTCTCTGATGGGGATCATGTCGTGGTGGCTGGAGGTGGGCATGCCTTACTCCCCAGCCCAAATGACGACCATGTTCCAGCGGCTGTTCTTCCCTGGGGCTAGGATTATGCTGGGCGTCGTTTTCCCATGATTAAAAACATCCTGTGGGACTTCGACGGCACGCTCTTCGATACTTACCCATCCTTTGCCAGGGCTTATGCCATGGCGCTGAGCCAGCTTGGCGTCCCCGCGCCCCCGCTGGAAAGGCTGGCAGCAATAGCCAGGGAATCGCTGGAAGGGGCAGGCAGAGTGCTTGCTGAGGAGCTCGGTCTGGATCCGGTCGCTGTGCTGGAGAAATTTTACGCTGCCTATGCAGCCATCCCGCTGGAAGAGCAGCACCTTTTCCCCGCAGCCAGGCAAGTTTGCGAAGCGATCGTAACCTTGGGCGGGTTGAACCTGCTTGCTACTCACCGGGACCGGTCGTCTACCGATCGGTTCTTACAGGCCAATCACTTGGCAGGGCATTTCGCCTCCTGCCTGACTCACGATGATGGCTTTCTTAAAAAGCCCGATCCAGGGATGTTCGAGGCGCTTATCAAGAACCATGGGCTGTCACGGGAAGAGACCCTGGCAGTTGGCGACCGCGACCTGGATGTATTAGCGGGCCAGGCGGCTGGGGTGCGCACCTGCGCATTTGGTCCAGGACCGTTCCATACACCTGCCGATTATCGTATCTTCGATTTTCAAGAGTTGGCGAGCATATTGCGAATGTAGCGGAGCGATAATTTGAGGGGTCGATAAGAGAAGAAAGATTGGTGTTTCCGTTGTACAATATCCGCATGGTAGCCCGATTAATCGTAGTTGTAACAGGCCCACCGTGCGCAGGGAAAACCACTCTAGCGAAACGCCTAGCTGAACAGCTCGAATTGCCTTTGCTGACAAAAGATGGGGTAAAGGAGCTGCTATTTGACAGCCTGGGCTGGAAGGACCGAGAATGGTCAAAGCAGCTTAGTAACGCCACGTACGCGGTGATGTACCATTTCGCCGAGATGCTTCTGGCCGCCAGGATAGCCTTTATTCTGGAAAGCAATTTCCGAACTGAGCAAGCCACGCCTCGTTTTTTGGAGCTTCAAACGAGCTATCCCTTTAACCTCCTGCAGGTCGTGTGCAATACCGCTCCAGCTACTCTCTTGGCTCGCTACCGCTTTCGCGCCGAGACCAGCGAGCGGCATCCGGGGCACGTCGACCAGGACTACCTGTACGAATTCCAGACCCCCCCGTTGGATAGCGACCACTATACCTTGGGGGTCGGAGGAAAAGTAATCCGATTCGATACCGGCGAGAATTTCCAAGGGAATGTGGAAGCGCTGGTGAAAGAAATCCAGGAATGGCGAGGAACAATTGTTCAAACGGATCTTGAGGAAATCCATTCAAGTCGCAAATAGGTGAAAATAGATGGCAGATGACTTGGTTATTACTGTGAATGGGAAATTACACACCATCCAGGCCGAGCCGGACACGCCGCTGCTCTACGTGCTGCGCAACGAGCTTGGCTTGAATGGACCCCAGTTTGGTTGCGGCCTGGAGCTTTGCGGGGCATGTATGGTGCTGGTCGGCGCGGAAGCAAAACAATCGTGCAAGCTGCCGGTCTCGGAAATCGTTGGGAAGCGCATCAAAACATTGGAGGGATTAGCAGAAGACCGTGAGCTGCATCCGGTGCAACAGGCGTTCCTTGAAGAGCAGGCCGCGCAATGCGGCTACTGCTGCAATGGCATGCTCATTACCGCCGCGGCGCTAGTGTGGAAAAACCATCACCCGAGTGACAAACAAATCCGCCTGGCGTTAGACGGCAACCTGTGCCGCTGTGGTTCGCATCTGCGAATCATTCGGGCGGTGAAGCGCGCTGCCGAGCTGATGTGGGGGGAGGTGGAATGATGGCAAGCGACTGGCAATCTCGGCAAGGTAAAGGAAAAAAGCCAGACTCGAAAGGCAGCGGCCGGCGGGAAGCCTTTTTCGGCCGGCTGTCAGACAACCTGGACGACTGGCTGAAGATCGAGACGGATGGGACGGTGCTGGCTTTCAGTGGGAAGGTCGAACTGGGCACTGGAGTGTGTACTGCCCTTGCGCAGATCGTGGCCGAAGAGCTGGAAGTGCCTTTCGACCGCGTGCACATGGTGATGGGTGATACCGGGCGCACCCCGGACGAAGGATACACTGCAGGTAGTATGACTATCCAATCCAGCGGCGCAGCCTTGCGCAAAGCAGCCGCAGAAGCGCGCCAGGCTTTGCTAGAATTGGCCTCTGCGCGCCTGGACGCCGCGCTGGACGAGCTGATAGCCCGCGCGGGTATCATCTCAATAACTGGTCACCCCGATCGCAGCGTTAGCTACGCCGAGCTGATAGGCGACAAGCTATTTAATCGTCTGGTCAGCGATGCAATCAATCTGAAAAGCCCGCAGTCATACCACATCGTCGGGGCTTCCACACCCCGGGTAGACTTGCTGGGGAAGTTCACCGGCCAGCCCAGCTTTATCCAGGACCTGCGCCTCCCTGGGATGTTGCACGGTCGGCTGTTACGCCCGCCGGGTCCTGGAGCGAAGCTGCTCTCACTGGATGAGAGCTCGGTAGCGGATCTGCCCGGCCTGGTCAAAGTGGTGCGGCTCGGCGACTTCGTCGGCGTGGTTGCCGAGCGCGAAGAACAAGCCATACGAGCGGCGAAACAACTCAAGGTGCTATGGGGAGATCCCACCGACCTACCAGAGCTGGCGGATTTGTACAGCTATTTGCGCTCGCTGCCCACCGATGACGTTACGTTGGTTAACCAAGGCGAGCCGGAGCAGGCTTTCAGCCGGGCAGCCGTGCGCCTGCATGCAACTTATTACCAGCCTTATCACGCCCATGCTTCGATCGGCCCTTCCAGTGCGATTGCGGATGTGGGCGAAGAGCAAGTAACTATCTGGGCGAGCACGCCAGGCCCGTACCCGCTGCGCGGCGCGATCGCACAGATCCTGGGTGTTGAGGAAGATATAGTACGAATGATACACATGGAAGGCGCGGGCAGCTACGGACAGAATGGCTCAGACGACGCTGCCGCGGATGCAGCCCTCTTATCGCAGGCGGTTGGACGCCCGGTGCGCTTACAGTGGACGCGTGAGGAGGAGTTCACCTGGGAGCCGAAAGCCCCTGCCATGATCATGGAAGTGAGCGGCGGCCTGGATGCTCAAGGCCGGGTGGTCGCGTGGGATTACCAGGTCTGGTCGCCGACTCATACGGCTCGCCCGCGCTTTGCCGGACAGCTCGTGGCGGGCCAGTTGGTCTCAGGGCAGAGCGAAACGCCGCCCCGATTCTCATTTGGCGCGGAGCGCAACGCTCCCACCAATTACACTTTCCCAAACCAACGAGTCATCGTTCACTGGCTGCCGACGTCGCCGCTAAGGGCGTCTTCCTTCCGCAGCCTGGGCGGCGCGGAAAACACCTTCGCTAACGAGTCATTCATCGACGAGCTGGCTGCAGCCGCGAAAGTGGATGCGGTGGAGTTCCGACTTCGCTTCCTGAAAGAGCCGCGCCTGCGGGAGGTGCTGCAAGCCGCCGCCGAAAAAGCCGGCTGGCAGGTACGCCAGTCGCCGCAGCCCAGGAAAGAAGGGCTGGCGATAGGTCGTGGCGTGGCCTTCGCCCGCTACGAGAACGACCAGGCCATTGTCGCCTGCATTGCTACCGTCGAGGTCGATACCCATACTGGAGTGGTGCGCGTACCGCGCGTGATAGTGGCGCACGATTGCGGTCTGATCATCAACCCGGATGGGGTGAGGAACCAAGTGGAAGGCAACGTGATCCAGTCCTTGAGCCGGGCGCTCAAAGAAGAGGTGAAGTTCGACCGAAAAGGGATAAAGAGCGTGGATTGGGATACCTACCCGATCCTCAAGTTCTCCGAAGTGCCCGAAATCGAGGTGCTGCTGATCAACCGGCTAGACCAGCCTTCCGTGGGCGCGGGCGAGCCTTCCCAGGTAACGACCGCCGCGGCGGTGGCAAACGCGATATTCGACGCCACCGGTGCACGTGTACGTCAAATCCCGTTTACACCAGACCGGGTGAAGGCTGCATTAGATTAGTCCTGCTCTACTATTTAAATCACATCATTCCTATGCGCATGGCAAAGGAAGTCTTTTTATTATCCATTTCTTAGATATCAGGCGATGGAAAATATATGCAGTATGTTATTATTGGCAATTGCGAATGGTCGCAATAAGGAAGGGAAGCAAATGTCCTGCGAAGCCTTTTTCCTCGAACAGCTCCACCAGCTCGGCTACCGCCTGACCCCCCAGCGCGAGATGGTATTGGTCGTGCTTCACGAAATCGGCCACCCGGCTGCGGCCGAAGAGATCTTCACTCGCGTGGCGGAAAAAAGCTCCAGCATCGAGCTTTCTACCGTCTATCGCACACTCGACCTGCTTCACTCGATGAACCTGGTCACGATCATCGACAAGGGCGAAAAACTGCGCTTCTATGAGCTGGAAGGAAATTTCGCTCCACACATGCACCTGGTCTGCCGGTCGTGTGGAAAGATCACCAGTGTGGAAATGGCGTATCTGCAGTCTTTCTTGGATCACCTGCGAGAAAGCCTGCATTTTAACCCCGACCTTGGTAATATCGTTCTGCAAGGCGTATGTAAAGAGTGCAAAGGAGTGGTGCAATGAAAAAGCTTGTCCTCTATTACGTCCTGTTGTTCGTCTGGCTGGGCCTTACCGCCATGCACATCCCGGATGGCTACCTCAGCCCCTCTACCTCCTTTATCATGTTCTTGTTAGTTTTGCCTTTCTGGGTGATCGGCGTGCGTAAGATCCGCCAGACGATGAACGCTAAAAGCATCCCGCTGATCGCCTTGCTGGCGGCCTTTTCGTTCGTCATCATGATGTTCAATGTCCCGCTTCCAGGCGGGACCACCGGGCATGCCGTCGGAGCGACGCTGGCGGCTGTGCTGCTGGGACCAGAGATCGCCACCATCGCCGTCTCGATCGCCCTGATCATCCAGGCTTTATTCTTCGGGGACGGCGGCATCCTGGCGATCGGCGCAAACTGCTTCAATATGGCTGTGATCGTGCCGTATGTGAGCTATGCGATCTACAGCACCATCTCCCGCGACACGCCGCTCACCTCACCCCGACGTCCGCTTGGCGCGGCGGTTGGCGGTTGGGTGGGCGTAACCGTCGCGGCGTTCTTCGCCGGGGTCGAATTTGGCCTCCAGCCTATGCTGTTCAAATCCCCAGCGGGTACGCCGCTATACGCGCCTTACCCGCTGTCTATTGCCATCCCGGCCATGGTGCTGCCCCACATGGCGGTGGCTTCAGTGGTCGAAGGCGTGCTGACCGCACTGGTGCTGGCCTATTTACAGCGCTCAAACCTCGCGGTTTTGGAGGCAGCGGAAAAGCCTGAAGTTGTCGCACAGGCAGGCGGTTTTCGTAAAATGAGCTGGTTATGGATCGGCTTAGGGGTCCTCATATTGGCTTCGCCGCTCGGTTTGCTGGCGCCTGGCACCGCTTGGGGCGAATGGGGCACTGATCAGCTAGCAGCCAGGGGTCTGAGCAG
>Ga0209048_10002028_pt1 | contig 20327 bp, 11 predicted proteins | sample FrelakmetCRP12CR_FD_187146 | JGI IMG/M metagenome (GOLD analysis project Ga0209048, IMG submission 187146) | Freshwater lake sediment microbial communities from the University of Notre Dame, USA, for methane emissions studies - CRP12 CR (SPAdes)... | ecosystem: Environmental > Aquatic >... | reverse complement strand
CGGCCGAGATTTCACCCTGTTCCAGGTAGAGCGACATCAGGTCCTCGTCGACCTCGACGACCTGGTCGACGAGTGCGCGATGCGCGTCCGCAACGGAGGAAAAATCCGACTCGCCCGAAGGATTGAAGAAGCAGTCGACGACACGCTTGCCGCCGCCCGCGGGCAGGTTGATCGGCAGGCACTCCTTCCCGTACGCGGCCTGGATGCCGGCGAGGAGGCCGGGCAGGTCCACGTTGTCGGCGTCGATCTTGTTGATGATGACGAGGCGGCACAGCTGCCGCCTTGCCGCCCAGTCCATCATCCGCGACGTAATCATCTCGATGCCGGATTGGGCATTGACGACGACCGCGGCGGTTTCCACGGCGTCCAGCGCGCCGATCGACTGGCCGATGAAATCCGGAAATCCGGGCGTGTCGATGAGGTGAACGCGCGTGCCGTTGGTTTCGAAATGCAGCAGCGACGACCGCAGCGAATGCTGGTACGACTTCTCCAGGGGGTCGAAATCGCTGGCCGACGTGCCGCGCTCGACGCTGCCGCCGGCGGGCAGCGCGCCCGCCTTGACCAGCAGTGCTTCGGTGAGTGTGGTTTTTCCCGATGCACCGTGACCTACCAAAGCAATGGTGCGGATGTTGCCCGTGGCGAAGTTCGCCATGCTCGTTCTCCCGTTGTCCAGACGGTCAATTTACCGCGTTATCGCCGGTCCGGGTTGATGCGGCGCAATAGCCTGGCGACCATTCATTGCGGCCGTGCCGCGCCTTCACCCAGATCCCAGAACAATCCCGTCATCACGGCCAGGCCTTCACGGGCAACGGAACCCAGCAGGTGTTCATTCGGCGCGTGCTGCGAACACGCGGGATAGGAATGTGGAATCCAGACGGTCGGCAAGCCCAAGACGTCTGCGAAGCAATCATTCGGCAGTGATCCGCCGAGGTTGGGCAGGATCGCAGGCGGCGCGCCGGTAGTCGCCGCAATCGACGCCGCGACGCGCCGCACCCACGGATGATCCGGATCGAGGCGCGTCGCATGCATCATCGTCGATGCCGGCGTCACGCTGACGTTCGCGAATCCGTGCCGGTCGAGATGACCGCGCAACGCAGGGACGAATGCAGCGTGGTCGCAGCCGACCACGAACCGGAGCTGGAGGTTGGCCGAGGCGCGCGGGGGAATGGCGTTGACCGGATGCCCCGGATTGCCGGTCGTGAACGCGAGGACCTCGAGACTGTTCCACGCGAAGACCCGCTCCGCCGGTGTGAGTCCGGGCTCGCCCCATGCGCGGTCGATCTGCGGCCCGGCAGGTTCGCCAGGCTCGATGGCAGCGAGAGCCCGGCGTACGGAATCCGGTATCGGCGGCGGGCGCAAACGTTCGACCAAGATCCGGCCCCGCGCGTCGACGAGCGAAGCGATGGCATTGGCCAGAATCGTGCCGGGGTTGGCGAGCAGGCCGCCCCAGTTGCCCGAATGGTGGCCGCCTTCACGCAGGTCGACGGCGAGATCGAAATTGAACGCGCCGCGCGAGCCCAGGAACAGCGTCGGCCGTGCGGCGACGAGTCGCGGCCCGTCGGAGGCGATGAACACGTCGGCCGCCAGGCCTTCGCGTTCGCGCTCGCACACCGCGCGAAGGCCCGGCGATCCCGTTTCCTCGCCAGTCTCCATCAGCCATTTCACGTTGAAACCTAGCCGCCCACGCACGGCGATGACCTGGCGCAGCGCGGCGATGTTGATGCTGTGCTGGCCCTTGTTGTCCGCGGTGCCGCGGCCATACCAGCGATCGCCGACCACGGTCAGGGTCCAGGGCGAGGTCCCCGCGCGCCATTGCGCATCGTAGCCAGGCACGACATCGCCGTGTCCATACATGAGGACGGTCGGCAGTGCATCGTCTTCGTGCCGCGTGGCCAGCAGGAACGGTCCGGCACCGACGACCGTATTGTCGACGATGCGAAACCGGAAACCCTGCGCGACAAGCGAAGGGCCGATTTCATCCGTGAGGTAGCGCCGCAGATCGGGAAGGGCGTCCTCGCGCTGACTTTCCGTGCGGTGCGCCACCCGTCGCCTCAGGTCGGCGAGAAGATGGCCGTCATCGAACCAGCGGTGCGCGGCGGCTATGGCGTCTTGCCGGGTCGACATGCCGACAATGTTACCGCAACCCCAGCCACCCCACCGAGCGCCGCGCGGCCGCAACGGGCCGCGAAGGCCTGCGCTTCCGGAATATGAATGCTACGCGGTGATGCCGGTCATTTCGCGCAGGTGGTGCAGCAGTTCATCTTCCTGGTAGGGTTTGCCCAAGTACAGTTCGACGCCGAGTTCGGCGGCGCGGCTGCGGTGCTTTTCCGCGGTGCGCGACGTGATCATGATGATCGGTATCCCGGCATACTTGGGATCGCCCTTGATCGTCTTGGCGAATTCGAAACCGTCCATCCGCGGCATCTCGATGTCGAGGAGTATGACGTCGGGGATCTGCTCGCCCAGCAGCTGCAGCGCATCGACGCCGTCCTTGGCCGAGGTCACGGCGAAGCCTTCCCGCTGCAGCAGGCGGCTCGTGATCTTGCGCACCGTCAGCGAATCGTCGACGACCATCACCAGCGGCTGCGTCGACACCGGAGCGACCGGCGCATGCGGGTGGTCGCCGACCGAGCGTTCGTCATTGTCCGGGTCGAATTTCGGGACATCGGCGCGCCCGGCCAGCTGCACCGGGTTGATGATGAGCACGATCTCGCCCGACCCCAGCACCGTGGCGCCCGAGATTCCGGACACGCGCGCCAGTTGCGGGCCGATGTTCTTGACGACGACTTCCTGCGTCCCGACCATTTCGTCGACGTGGATGGCCGCGTAGGTCTGGCCACTGCGCAGCAGCAGCACCGAGTTGTAGCGCACCGTTTCCGGATTGTGCACGGTATCGCCGAGCAGCCGCGGCAGATAGTGGAATGGGTAGACGCGTCCCTGCCATTCCACCTTGCGTTGAATGTACAGATCGAGCAGCGCCTGGCTCTTGATCTGCTGGACCTGCTCGACCATCGGCGCAGGCAGGGCCCACAGCCGGCCGCCGGCGCGAATCAGCACCGCCTGCGCCACGGCGAGCGTCAGCGGCATCGTCAGCGTGAACCGGGTGCCCTTGCCGAGCGTGGTCGCCACCTCGACCCGGCCGCCCAGCGCGCCGACTTCGGCGCGCACGACATCCATGCCGATGCCCCGGCCGGAGATCTGGGTGACCTTCGATGCGGTCGAGAAGCCCGGCTGGAACAGGAACTCGACGAGTTGCGCATCGGTCGGCTCGACATCCGCGGCAAACAGGCCGAGCGCGCGGGCGCGCTCGCGCACATTCGCGAAATCCACGCCGGTGCCGTCATCGGCCAGGTCGATCACGACTTCGTTGCCGACCTGGCGCACCGTCAACGAAATTTCTCCGGTCTCTAGCTTGCCTGCCTTGATGCGCGCGTCGCGTGTTTCGATGCCGTGGTCGAGCGCGTTGCGCAGCAGATGCTCCAGCGGGCCGACGAGTTTTTCCAGCACCGACCGGTCGAGCTCCACCTTGGCGCCGTGGATTTCGAGGTTGGCGCGCTTGTCCAGTTCCTTCGCGGTGGCGCGCAGGATCCGGTACAGCCGTTCGGACAGGCTGCCGAACGGCACCGTGCGGATGGAAAACAGGCGCTGCTGCACGTCGCGGGACAACCTCGCCTGCGCCAGCAGCGCGGCATCGGCGTCGTCGAGATTCTTGAGCAGCGAATGCTGCACGGTGGACACGTCGTTGATGCCCTCGGCCAGCGATCGCGTCAGCTCCTGGAAGCGCGTATACCGGTCGAACTCCAGTGGATCGAAATCCCCCGGCTGTTCCTGCATCAGCGACATCTGCGACTGGATCTGCGATTCCGCCTGGATTTCTATTTCGCGCATCTGCGCCCGCAGGCGAATCACACTGGTGGTCAGTTCGAGCAGGTTCGACTTCAGCGAACGCAGTTCTCCTTCGACACGCGCACGGGCGATGGCGACTTCGCCCGCCTCGTTGACGAGCCGGTCGATGACGTCGGCGCGTACCCGCAACTGCGCGCGCGTGCCGGTCTCGAGTTCGGGCACCGCCTCGGCGTGCATCGGCGCCGCGGGCGTCGGCGCAACGATGGCGGCGACCGGCAACGAAACGGACGGCGCATCGGAGGCCGCAGCGGAGGCCGCAACCGAGGGCAGGGACTGGGCGCCGGCTGCCGACCCGGCTTTCGGTGCGGTCGGGAGCACCAGCGGCACGACCACCGGATGTTCCGCAACGGGCGGCGTGGGCGCAGGAATTGCGGCAGGCGGCACACCTGCGACGCTTGCGACCGGCTCATCCTCCGGCGCGGCGGCCACCCACGGCAGGCGCGTATTGGTCTCGCCACTGCGCAGCCGGTCGAGCAGGAAGGCAATGCGATCGAGGGATGTCTCGAGCGCTTCGAAGAGCTCTGGCGTCGCACCGGAAGGGACGTCGCCCAGGGCCAGGTCCGATTCCATGAGGTGCGTGAGTTGCCCCAGCCGCATCGCGCCGGCCATGCGCGCGCTGCCCTTCAGCGTATGCAGTGTGCGCCGCAGTTCGGACACCGGCTTGCCGTCGTGCGGATTGCGCCGCCACGCGCGCAGCTCCTCGCCCGCCTGCGGGAACAGTTCCGCCGCTTCATCGAGAAAGATCGGCAGCACCTGTTCGTCCACGTCGTCGCGGATCGTCGCCAGCGGATCTTCCTGCGCCAGTGGCAGGAATATCTCGTCATGGAGCACTGTCGGCGCCGCGGACTCCGCGTCGGCCAGGCGGTCACCCGCGGGAAAACCCTCATGTGCCGCGACGGGCGCCAACGAGGTTCTCTCTTCCTCCTGGCGGGCGGCCACGGCGGCTGCGCCCTCGGCATCCTGGGCGTGACTTGCAGTTTCCTGGCGCAGCTCGTCCAAGTCCGCCTGAATCAGAGTGGCCTCGGTCTGGTCGCCTGCCGAGAATGCCTCGCGCGCCTCCACCCGTTGCACGAACTGGGTGAGCCCCGCGACGGCGCGCGCCAGCACCGGCTGTGCGTTGCTGGGCAGCGGCGCGCCACGTTCCGCGAGTGCCAGCAGCGCCTGCTCGAGCGCCCCCGCGGTCGCCGCCACCAGCGGGAAGCCGCCCGTGCGGTGGATGCCGCACAGCGTGTGACCGGCCCTGATCATTTCGGCAGAGGGCACCGTGCGCGGATCGAACTGCAGCACGGACAATTCACTGTCCAGCGTGGCGAGATGCTGGCGTGCCTCGTCGCACAGAATCTTCCAGAGCGATGTCGAAACGCGCACGTTGCCGATCGTGATTTCCTCGGGCTCCGGTGGCGGCTCGGGATCAGGCACGCGGACTTCGGCGGGCGGGGTCTCCGCGACCAGCTTCAACACGGGAGCCGAGGGCAACACCAATTCCGCCAATCCCGACTCGGGCAAACCCAACTCCGGCAGTTCCCCATGGGGCAAGTCCACCGACGGCAGACCCATCACTTCGATGGTCTCCACACTGGTTGCCCGCACCTCTCCATCCATCCCGGCGATCGGCGCCTGCTGCGGTTCACCGGCACCGAGCTCCGGCAACTCGATCAAGTCCGGCGGGGTCGGCGGAACCGGAGGCGGCATCGGCGCCTGGGGCTTGTGCAATTCGATCACATTGGATTGCGGAGGAACGACCGCGGCGACGGCAGCCGGGGCATCGGGCAATCCGGAGTCGATGGCCGCGATCGCGGCATGCAATGCCTGGGGATCGGCGGTCACGCGACCCGTTCGGGTCAGCGCGTCCACCCATTCGCGGAAACTGCGCTCGGCCACATCGATCATCCGCAGCACTGCTGGCGTCACCGGCCGCTCTTCCTCGATCAGGCGATTGCACACCGTTTCGGTATCGTAGGCGTACTCACCCAACTGCGTGAGGCCGACCATGCGGCCGCTGCCCTTCAGCGTATGAAAGCCGCGGCGCACCGTACGGAGCGCTTCGCGGTCGCCGGGATTGGCGGTGAGCGCGCCATGACTCTGGGCGACCGAATCCAACACCTCCGCCGCTTCAAACAGGTAGATCTCGAGGAGTTCCCGGTCGAGTTCGTTGGCATCGGTCGCCAGCAGGCGCTGCGTCTCCTCGGAAATTTCCGGGGCGGGCGCCGCGGTCTCGGCCATGGCGCCGACGGCCGCAGCGAGATCGGCAGCCTCGCCGCTTGCAAGCTGTGCGAGCGCGGCTTCCGCACTCGCGGCCAGTCCGGCGTCGCCGATCAGTTCCGCATCGTCGCGCAATCCGGTCAGCTTCTGCTTCAGGCCTTCGCGTGCCGCGGAATTCGCAGGAGCACTCTCGGCTTCACGGACGAGTTCGGGAAGCGCCGCGCGCAGCTTGGCAACGGCATCCTCGACCGACTCGCCCGCGTCCTGTTGCGGCGCCGGGGCCTCGCCCAGGCGCTTGGCGATGAACGGGGCGATCAGGCGATCGCGGTCGGGGCGCTGCTGTTCGACCGCCTCGATGTAGAAACCCAATCCCGACAGCGACTCGGCAAGCAGTTCCAGGTCCTCGTTGCTGACGGGCGCTTCCGAATCGGCGTAGGTCTCGATCTGCTGCTGGCACAGCTCGAGCAGGCGGTCGGCGTCGTCGAGTCCCAGGATGCGCAACGCGCCGCGAATCTGCTGGCTGTCCTTGCCGAGCGTCGCCAAGTCGGCCCGCTTCGTGTTGTCGCGGAAGAAGGCGTCCAGCACCTGCTCCATGTGGCGCAGATTGGCCTGGATCTCGCGGCCGACCTGCGCCAGCAGCACGCGCTCCTGCGCCCGCTTGCTCATCTCGTCCAGCATCGGCGCACCCGACGCGGCCGTCGGACGGCCCGCGCGGGCGGCATCGAGTCGCGCCAGCATCGCGTCGACCTGCTTCGGGAAATCGGGCGAGAGACTCGAATAGTTCTCGAACGCGGATTCGGCCAGCAGCAGCGCCGTCGCGTATTCCATCGCGACGGATTCCGACACGCCGGACGCGGGCATCTTGTCGATGCGCTCGACCAGCGCCGCGGTGAGCTTCATCAGCGCGCCGTTGTGGATCTCCGCGGCCTTCGCATGCACGGACGCCAGCGTCTGCTTGAGCTTGGGAAGGTTCTCGGCACGGCCCGAGGCGGCCTTCAGCCACGAATCCTTGGCCCCGGCCAGCTGCTCACGCGCTTCCCGCAGCAGCGGCTGCAGACGCACGACGTCGGCGGAGAACACCTCCGCGGACGGAATGAGGCCCGACAGCTTGAACGCGCGCTGCACCGCCTGCACCTGCGGCGCCACCGGCGCGCAGATCGCCACGAAATACAGCACCTCGCGCCGCAGGCGGTCGGCCACTTTGGCGCTGCCTTCGGAGACGCGGCGAATCTGCAGGTCGACACGCGCGCACAGCTGCTTCACGCCGAAGCCGCGGTCCAGGCCGTTCCCGGCAACGCCCTCGAGCAACGCGCCGACCGTCCACCAGAATGCACGCAGGCTGGACTGGGCGGTGACGTCCTCGATGCCGGCCACGGCGTCGCGCATCATCGCCGCACCTCCATCGTCCCCGCGCAGCCAGGCCAGCATGCCGCGCTGATACAGGCGGCGCTGCTTGACCATGTGCGATGAGACCCGGTTCGGCGCAATCGATTCGCGTGGCGCGATTTTGGGCGCCTTGGGCGACAGATCGGGATAGAACAGGTCCGTGGGCGCGGCGGCCTTCACCCCGCGCAAGATCTGCATCGCTTCGTATTCGGGATAGAGCTTGAGCGGGATCGGCGGCGCACCGTTGACCAGTTCGTCCAGGAATATCCGCAGCTTCCGACAAGCGCGATCGACGACGGCACACGCAGCCTGCGCCTCTTCCGCCGGCAGCTCTTCCATCCGCGTCAACTGGCGCTCCAGTTCGTCGGTGAATGCCACGACGGCATCCAGGCCTACCATCTGGATTGCGCCCGCGGCCTGGTGCACGTGCGCCCGCGCATGCTTGAGCGCCGTGGGATCCGCCGGATTGGCCTTGAACAACGCGACCGTCTCCAGACCGCGCGTCAGCGCCTGGTCGATTTCGCCCTGTACCCAGGACAGCGGGCCTACATCGAATTCCGGAATGGGGTCGTTCGCCACGGGACGTCAGTCTTCTCGCTGTAATTGCAAACGGAACGGAATGGGCAACAATCGAATGGACAGGACTCGAATCAACAAGAATCGAGTTAGCAAGATCCGGGCCGCCCGCCACGGACCGTCAATTCGTATTCCACAATGCGACCGGACGACATGGGCGTTTGTTTCGCTGCAATTTGGGCCGTGCGCCGCACGGACGACGGTGGCGTCAGACCTTGAAGCCAGCCACGGACGAACGCAACTCGGCGGCCAGCTTGGTCAGCTGTCCGATGGACACGTTGGTCTGCTTGGTGCCCTCGGTCGTCTCTTCGGTGATCTTCAGGATGCCCTGCATGCCGCGGGTCACGTCGGTGACGGATGCCGATTGCATCTGCGTCTGCGCCGAAATCCGCGAAATCAGGTCGGCCAGATCGCGCGACACCTTCTGGATTTCGGCCAGCGCCTGTCCCGCGGCGTCGGAGAGCTTGGTACCTTCCACCACGCCGACTGTCGACTTCTCCATGGCCGCCACCGCGTCCTGCGTGTCCGCCTGAATGGTCTTTACGATCGCCTCGATCTGTTTGGTCGCCTCGCCCGAACGTTCCGCCAGGCGCTGCACTTCCTCCGCGACGACCGTGAATCCGCGGCCCGCTTCGCCGGCGGAAGCCGCCTGGATGGCGGCGTTCAGCGCCAGCACGTTCGTCTGCTCCGTGATGTCCGAGATCAGTTCCACGATTTCGCCGATCTCCATCGACGATTCGCCGAGACGCTTGATCCGCTTCGACGTATCCTGGATCTGCGTCCGGATTTCGTTCATGCCCGAGATCTGGTTCTGCACGACCTGCCCGCCCTTCTCGGCGGCGGCCAGCGACTGCTGGGCAACGCGAGCGGACTGCGTCGCGGTTTGCGACACCTCGTTGATCGACTCCGCCATCTGCAGCACCGACGCCGAGGCCTGCTGGATTTCCTTGTTCTGACGCTGCGAAGCCTCGTAGAGCCGGTTGGAGATCGCCTGCGTTTCCTGCGTGGCCTTGGTCACCTGGTCCGTCGCCGAGTTGATGCCGCGCACCAGCGTGCGCAATTCCTCGATCGTGAAATTGATCGAGTCTGCGATGGCGCCGGTGACGTCCTCGGTCACCGAAGCCTGCACGGTGAGGTCGCCGTCGGCCAGGTTGCCCATCTCGTTCAGCAGCCGCAGAATGGCCTCCTGGTTCCGCTTGTTCTCGCCTTCGCTCTCGAATGCGCGCACGCGGGCGTCGTCCAGGAACACCTTGCCCAGGATTACCAGACTGGCCAGCGCGAGCAGCGCGAAGGTGATCGCCGCACCCAGCAGCAGCAGGTGCAGCGGGTTCGCGCTCTCGAATTCGCCGGCCAGCTGCGTGGTCTCGTTCAGCAGGGGCTCGGCGTCGGTATTGATGCCGCGCGCCGCCTGCTTGGCCACGACCAGCCGCGGCATGTTGGCCAGAATCGCGTTGACGCCGCCTTCATAGGCCGTGAACCGTTTGGAGAGCTCCGTCAACGTGGCGCGCACGTCATCTCCGCGCACCGGCGCCAGACGCAGCGGTTCGCTGCCTTTCAGGAGGCCGTTCAGGATGTCGCGAAAAGTGCCGGAGTCCTTGCCCAGCAGGAACGCGACTTCCGGGTCGATTTCGTCCGAGGACGCGAGGGAGTTGGCGTTCTTGGCGATTCGCTGCGACAACACGGCGAGCTGGTTCGTGTATTCGATTTCGCGCAGGGAGCCACCGGTCTGCCCGATCTGCTGCGAGGCCTGCTGCGCCAGTTCCAGCACGGTGCTATTGCCCGAATTGAGCGTTTCGAGGCCTTTGGCCAGCGTGGTCAGGCTCGTCTCGTTGGCGAGCAGTCGGTCCGAAGCGACGTTCACGCGTTCCCAGCGGGATTTGATATCGCCCAACAGCTTGACGGCCGCCTCGTCATGCACGACATCGAGGTTCACGCCGCGCACGGTGCCCCCGTTCAGCAGCGCCTGCAGGTCGGCGTTGAAGCGCTCGCGACTGTCCTTGACCGCCGGGAAGGCACTGGCCTGGCCCTGGGCCGCCAACGCGCTGCCGCGCGCCAGACGCTGCGAAAGCATCTGCATTTCCGTCGCCGTCGCCATGGCCGCGCCGGACTGCGTCGCCTGCCGGCTGTCCAGGTAGACCATCAGGGCCGCAAGCGCCAGAAACAGCACGAGCAGCAAGCCCAGCACCTGAAACTGCTTGGTGACCGGCAGGCCGCCGATGCCCCAGACGCGCTTCGGCATGGCGGTGGCGGCGTTGGCCGACCGCAGCTGATCCATGATGGAAACGGACGCCAGCGGATCGTAACCCTGCTGCGCGGCCTGGTTCATCTTGACCTGCGTGGTCGGCATGTCCAAGTCCGTGTCGGGAGGCTTCCTTCGGTCGTTGCCGAACATGTTGGGCAGTTTCAGCGCCATTGCTCTCTCCTGGGGGCGGGCATGCAGCCGCGCATCCCTCAAATGCCTACTTGCAAAAATGCCGGATCGCTCGCGAGCTTCGCGAGGTCGATTTCCTGCCAAGCGTTGCCGTCTCCATCCATCCAGCGCTGCGCATACCAGGCGGGCGCATCATGCGGCGGAGCCGCCGGCGCCAGCTCCACGATGTTGCGCAATCCCAGCACATGCTGGACGATGATTCCGGCATTCATTTCACCGACACGCGGGCCAAAGAGGACCAGCCGCCCCTGCCCACCGCCGGGTCCGGGGTCGCGGCCCAGGAATGCCGAGAAATCGATGACGGAAAACAGGTTGCCGCGAATGTTGGCAATGCCCAGATACCATGGCCGGGTCAGCGGCACCGGCACCACATTCGGCAACGTCGTGACCTCGCCCGCGTCAGCCAACCGGACCAGCCATCGCTCGCCGCCGCTGGCCAGCCCCAGCCGCGACGACTCCACTTGCGCGGTGGTCTTGGTCGCCAGGCGGGCCGCGAGTTCCTGCTGGAACGTGCGGAGATCGAGTTTCGCGGTGCGGGCCATGGTTGTAGCTTCAGTCCCGAAGGGCCGCCCCGACGGACTGACACGCCCCCTCGGGGGGCAGCGAGCGTGGGGGCTGTTTCAAACCGCTCGGGGCGGCCCTTCGGGATTGCGGGATTCGGCTCCGTTCCATGTTCAGCCGATCGCAGCGATCTTTTCCAGCAGCTCGTCGCGATTGACGGGTTTCACGATGTAGTCGCGGGCTCCCTGGCGCATTCCCCAGATCTTGTCGGTTTCCTGGCTCTTCGATGTGCACAGGATGATCGGGATCGTCCGGGTTTCCGGATCGCGGCTGATCGCGCGCGTCGCCTGGAACCCGTTCAGTCCGGGCATGACCACGTCCATGAGGATCAGGTCCGGCTTGAGCGATTTTGCCTTGAGGATCGCGTCTTCGCCGTTGTCGCTCGCCACGACTTCGTATCCGGCCTTCGTCAGCATGTCGTTCAATACATGCCGCTCCGTCGGCGAATCGTCGACGATGAGTATTTTTCTGATGGCCATGGTTCTACCCTGTTCTCTCGCCCCGGCAATTTCGCGCGCCGGTCCCGGCGCGTGCAAATCGATGGCCGCCATCATGCGGCCGCGCGATTGACGTGCGCGGCGACCGCCTTGAGGAGGCTCTCTTTGGTAAACGGTTTGGTCAGATACTGGTCCGAACCGACCATGCGGCCGCGCGCCCGGTCGAACAGGCCGTCCTTGGAGGACAGCATGATCACCGGCGTACGCTGGAATTTGCCGTTCTTCTTGATCAGCGCGCAGGTCTGGTAACCGTCCAGCCGCGGCATCATGATGTCGACGAACACGAGGTCAGGCTGGTGGTCGGCGATCTTGGCCAGGGCGTCGAATCCGTCCTCGGCCAGGATGACCGTACAGCCTGCCTGCAGCAGGAAGATCTCGGCGCTGCGGCGAATGGTGTTCGAATCGTCGATCACCATCACCTTTACGCCCTGCAACGGATTAGGCTCCGCCAATTATTTCACCCTGGTCCATGCGGCAATGTTGCGGCGGCGCCCGCTGGCGCCCGCACTTGTCGTGTTCAAGTCTGCCACGGTCCAAGCGAACTGACTAGAGCATAAAGCTTGCCGGAATAGGCCCGTGGCGGCGAATTCACTCAAAATGCAACACTGCGGCAAATTTCCAAGACACTGTCCTGACGCGGCGCGGCAGGGTTTGCCGTCGCGCGTCCGCTTGGGCGGGCCACTTCACGGACCCAGGAACATCCGGTAGGCGGGATTGTCCGTTTCAGCCACCGACGTATAGCCCAAACGGTCGAGAAAGCGCCGAAAATCAGCCTTGTCGGCCGGGGGGACCTGCATCCCGACCAAGACCCTGCCGTAGTCCGCGCCATGGTTGCGATAATGGAACAGGCTGATGTTCCAGCCGGCGCTCATGCTGTTGAGAAAGCGCATCAACGCGCCCGGCCGCTCGGGAAACTCGAAGCGATAGAGGATTTCGTTCGTGGCCGACGGCGCATGGCCGCCGACCAAGTGCCGCACATGCAGTTTGGCCATTTCGTTGTCGCTCAAGTCGTAGGCCTCGATCTTGCGCCGGCGGAATGCGGCAAGCAGTTCGCGGGTTTCCTGCCGGCCACTCACTTCCACTCCGACGAAGATGTGCGCCGCCTTCGCATCTGCATAGCGATAATTGAATTCGGTCACGCTGCGCTTGCCCAGCAGTGCGCAGAACTCGCGAAAACTGCCCGGTCGCTCGGGGATGCTCACCGCGAAAATCGCCTCGCGCGCCTCGCCCAGATCGGCGCGTTCCGCGACGAAGCGCAACCGGTCGAAGTTCATGTTTGCGCCGCAGGCGATCGCGACCAGCGTGCGGTCGCGTACGCGGTGCCGTTCGCACCAGGCCTTCATGCCCGCCACGGCGAGCGCCCCGGCCGGCTCCAGGATCGAACGCGTGTCCTCGAAGACATCCTTGATCGCCGCGCAGATGGCGTCGGTGTCGACGCACACCATTTCGTCGACGTATTGCCGGGCCAGCCGGAAAGTCTCCTTTCCCACCTGCTTGACCGCCACCCCGTCCGCAAAGAGGCCGACGTGGGCGAGCTTCACCCGGCGCCCTGCGCTGAGCGAGCGCGTCATCGCGTCCGAGTCGACCGGTTCGACGCCGATGATCCTGATGTCGGGGCGCACACGCTTCACGTACGCCGCGATGCCCGCAATGAGGCCGCCGCCGCCCACGGCGACGAATATCGCCTCGATGGGGCCCTGGCACTGATGCAGGATTTCCATGCCGACCGTGCCCTGGCCCGCGATCACGTCGGGGTCGTCGTACGGATGCACGAACGTCGCGCCTGTTGACTTCTGCAGGGAAAGCGCACGGCCGTAGGCATCGGAATAGGAATCGCCATGCAGCACGACCCTGGCCCCTCGCGCCTCCACCGCGGCAATCTTGATGTGCGGCGTGGTCACCGGCATGACGATGGTCGCCCGGCAGCCCAGTTTCTGCGCGGCGAGGGCAACCCCCTGCGCATGGTTGCCCGCCGAGGCGGCGATCACGCCCTTCGCGCGTTGCGCGGGCGTCAGGTGCGCCATCTTGTTGTAGGCGCCGCGCAGCTTGAACGAAAACACCGGCTGCTGGTCCTCGCGCTTCAGCAATACGCGATTGTGCAGCCGTTGCGACAGCGTCGGCGCCAAGTCGAGCGGAGTTTCGATCGCGACGTCGTAGACCTTGGCGGTCAGGATCTTCTGCAGGTAGTCGATGGGCATGTGGCGCAATAGGAATCGGAACGCACAGCCCTCTCACACTAGCAGGAAAGCGGTTCCCGCGGAAACGGGCGCGGCCGCCGCTACAGTGGTTGCGGCACGTTCCGCGCACTTTCTGCTAGGCTTAGGCGGCCCCTGTCTTCGTGCACCTGACGCCATGCCGAACTCCACCGATGTTTCTCGCCGGGTCACCGCCGCGCCTGCGACGCTCGCCGTCGTGGACCTGGGTTCGAACAGTTTCCGGCTCGAGGTCGGCCGCGTCGAAGGCGACCAGATATTCCGCCTCGACACGTGGCGCGAAACGATCCGCTTCGGTGCCGGCATGGACGAGAAGGGACGCCTGACCTCGGCGGCGCGCCGCGCCGCGCTGGCCTGTCTCACGCGCTTCCGCGAGCGGCTCTCGGGGTTGCATCCATCCGCCGTGCGCGCGGTCGCCACCAACACGTTCCGCGTGGCGAGGAACGCCGCAACGTTCCTGCCGCAGGCGGAGGCCGCGCTCGGCTTCCCGATCGACGTCATTGCCGGCCATGAGGAGGCTCGCCTCATCTACTTGGGCGTCGCCCATGTGCTGCCGCCTTCCGCGGCGCCCCGCCTGGTGATCGACATCGGCGGAGGCTCGACCGAATTCATCATCGGCAGCGGCTTGGTCCCGGAGCGCCTCGAATCGCTCAAGCTCGGGTGCGTCAACCTCTCGCAGCGCTTCTTCCCGGGCGGCGTGCTGCGGGCCGACGCGTTCGTGGCAGCGGAGACGCACGCGCGCGCGGAAATCGAGGCGATCGCCCGCGAATTCGGGCGCGAACACTGGACCGAGGCCTATGCGTCGTCGGGAACCGCACTGGCACTGGCGGCGATACTGGAGGAGAACGGCCTTTCGGCAGGAGGGATCACGCCGGACGGACTTGCGCGTCTGCGCAAGCGCATGGTGGGCGCCGGCCACATGGCGCGCCTCGCGCTGGACGGCATCAAGCCCGAACGCGCACCGGTATTGCCCGGCGGTTTCGCCATCATGTCCGCGGCGATGGCGGAGCTGTCGGTGCCGCGTTTGAATCCGGTCGGCGGAGCGCTGCGCCTGGGGGTGCTGTACGACCTGCTGGGTCGCGCCGGGCAGCGCGACAGCCGGGTGGCCACGGTCGAGCGCTTCATCGAGCGCTACCACGTGGACCGCGCGCACGCCATGCGTGTCGCCGCAATGGCCCGTGCGCTCTACCTCAAATCGGCGCCGCAGCCGGACAAGACCGTCGCGCAACGCGTGGAATGGGCGGGCCTGCTGCACGAGATCGGTTACACGGTCTCCCATATCGGCTACCACAAGCACGGCGCGTACATCCTCGAGAACGCCGACATGCCGGGCTTTTCAGCGCAGGAACAGCGGCAGCTTGCGGTGCTCGTGCACGGCTGCCGGGGCGGGCTGTCGAAGATGGAACCCATGCTGCACGACGCGGATGCGATTGCGCAGGTGCTGGCGCTGCGGCTCGCCGTGCTTTTCCATCACGCGCGCCGCGCAATCGACTCCCCGCGTATCGCGCTCAAGGCCGGCCGCATCATCCACTTCGGCGTGTCCGCCAGGTGGCTTTCGCGCCATCCGCTGACCTCGCACCTGCTCATGCTGGAGCGCGAGGAATGGGTCGCGCTGGGCATACGGTGGCGCTCCCCTTGAAAAATTCGGGCCGCCCGTTTGGCTTGGGCGGCCCGCAACGCTAAGGCAGCAAGGGAAACGGCAACAGAAGGAACGATCATCACGATGCCGGTCCGATTTGACGGCGTCATGTCCGGCACGTGACGGAATCAAGATTGTCCGTCGGTCTCGGGTCGCGCTGAACCTCCCCATCGTCACACCACTGCAACGGCAGGTTCACACGCGCGCCACAACGCGTTAATCAGCACGTCGCATCGCCCCGGCATCCTTACGGCATTGCCCTGTTCATCAAAGGGATGCCGGTGCAACTTGTGATTCAGGATGAAACTCCGCCGGACTGCCGACCGGCGCGCCACGCCGGGCCGGCGACGCGCCCGTGACCAGGGTTTGGGGCGCCGCGCGTGGCCTGGGGTCTCCCTTCGACGCGGCGCCGGAACCGGATCCGCATCCACCGCCGCACGACCCCTGGCGGTTTCGCGCGATCTGGATCTCGGATACGCACCTGGGGACGCCGGGTTGCCAATCCGCCGCATTGCTCGAATTCCTGCGGGCGACCGAGTCGGACCAGCTCTACCTGGTCGGCGACATCATCGACGGCTGGCAACTGAAACGCCGCTGGTACTGGAACCAGTCGCACAACGACATCGTGCAGAAGGTGCTGCGCAAGGCGCGCAAGGGCACCGATGTGATCTACATCCCGGGCAACCACGACGAAGCGGCGCGGCACTACCTCGGCGTGGACTTCGGCGGCATCTCGCTGCGGCACGACGCCGTTCACGTGACCGCCACCGGACAGCGCCTGCTGGTGACCCACGGCGACTTCTTCGACGGCGTCGTGCAGCACGCCCGGTGGCTGGCGCTGCTGGGCGACGTGCTCTACACGTTCACGCTGAAACTGAACCAGCACTTCAACGCACTGCGCGGGCGCCTGGGATTGCCCTACTGGTCGCTGGCAAGATTCCTCAAGCACAAGGTCAAGAACGCGGTCAGCTACATCGTGGCGTTCGAGGAGGCGCTGGCACGCGAGGCGCGCGCGCGGGGACTGGACGGTGTCATCTGCGGCCACATTCACCAGGCGGAGATCCGCGACATCGACGGCATCCTGTACTGCAACGATGGCGACTGGGTGGAAAGCCTGACGGCACTCGTGGAAACCCACGACGGCTCGCTCCGGATCGTGCATTGGCACGAGGTACTGGCGACCGCGGCAGTGGACCGCGACGTGCCGGCGATCGCGCCCGAACCGGCGATTGCGACGATGCAAGACCAGTGGGCATCCGCCCGATGACCCATCCCGCCGCGAAGGTCGCGCTCAGATTGGCGACGAAAGACATGGCAACCGGGGAAGGAAAGAGTCCGATGCGCATCCTCATCGTCACCGACGCCTGGTCGCCGCAGATCAACGGCGTGGTCACGTCGATCACGAACACGATCCGCGAACTGCACCGCTTTGGACACGAGGTCGGCACCATCACGCCCTCGGAATTCCGGACCGTGCCCTGCCCGACCTATCCCGAAATCCGACTTGCGCTCGCCCCCGGCCGGCGCGTCGCGCGAATGGTCGAGGCCTTCCAGCCGGAAGCCGTGCACATCGCGACCGAGGGACCTCTCGGCCTGGCCGCGCGCCGCCATTGCCTGCGCACGAACCGGCCGTTCACGACGGCCTACCACACGCAATTTCCCGAATATGTTCACGCGCGCTGCCGCCTGCCGGTCGGCGTGACCTACGCGTGGATGCGGCACTTTCACGGACCCGCGAAGGCCGTGATGGTCGGCACGCCGGACATCCGCGACCGGCTCGCCGCGCGCGGCTTCTCCAACCTCGCCATGTGGTCCCGCGGCGTCGACACGGACCTGTTCCGCCCCGGCGAACGCTGCGAATTCCCGGGCGAACGCCCGATCTTCCTCTACGTCGGCCGGGTGGCTGTCGAAAAGAACATTGCCGCGTTTCTGTCCTTGCCGCTGCCCGGGACCAAGTGGGTCGTTGGCGACGGGCCGGCCCGGGTCGAGCTCGAGAGGCGCTTTCCTGCCGCGAAGTTCTTCGGCATGAAGACCGGCGAGGAACTCGCATGGCACTACCGGCAGGCGGATGCGTTCGTGTTTCCGAGCCGCACCGACACCTTCGGCCTGGTGCTGATCGAGGCCATGGCATCCGGCACGCCGGTCGCGGCTTTTCCGGTATCAGGACCGATCGACGTCGTGCAGGATCGCCAGGCGGGCGTATTGGCCGACGACTTGGCCGAAGCGGCGCTGGCCGCGTTGCGGCTGGACCGTGTCGCCGTGCGGCGTTATGGCCAGACCTTTTCGTGGATTGGCGCGACGCGACAGTTCGAGGCGAACCTGCACCCGGTATCGGGGCCGCAATGGCTGCCGGAGGCGGCCGAATGACGGTTTGGCCGTTGCCCTTTCAGACGAAATCCGGCGCGACCACCACCTTCAGCACGACCGCCGCGCCGCCTTCCTTGGCGCGGTTGGACAGCCACCACACCGCGCCCTTGCGCACGGACCAGTAGGCCTCTTCGCCGGAGAGCAGGAACGACGCGACGGCGCCGAGCGTGGGCTGGTGGCCGACGATCAGCACCGGCTCCCGCGAGTCGGGCCAGTTTGCGGCCGCGAGCACCGCGGCCACGCTGGCGCCGGGCGCCAGTTCCGGGACCGTCCTGAATTTTCGGTGCAGCGCGACCGCGGTCTGCTGCGCGCGATCCGCAGGGGACGCCAGCACGCGGCAGGTGTCGGGCAGGTGCGAGTCGAGCCACTGCGCCATCCGTTCGGCCTGCTTCAAGCCCTTCGACGTGAGACGCCGCCCCAGATCCGGCTCGCCGGGTTCCGCTTCGCAGTGGCGCCACAGGATAAGGTCCATCATTGCTCGCTTTCCGGTGCGCGCAATTTGGCGAGCAGCGTGCCCTGCGCGGACCGGGCGCGCGCACCACGCCGCCGTTTCCCTTTCGCCCACTGGCCGTCCGCGTGCAGTTCCCACGCGTCGACGTTGTCGGCGAGATAGGCGCGCAGGCCCTCGTCGACCACCCGCTTGCGGAGGATGGGGTCCCGCACCGGGAACGCGACCTCCACCCGGCGGAACAGATTGCGGCCCATCCAGTCCGCCGAAGCGAGCCAGACGTCGGCATCGCCGTCGTTGGCGAAATACCAGACGCGGTGATGCTCGAGGAAGCGGCCGAGGATCGAGCGGACGCGGATGTTCTCCGACATTCCCGGCACGCCCGGCCGCAGCGCGCAGGCGCCGCGGACGATCAGATCGATCTTCACCCCGGCATTGGACGCCGCGTAGAGCGCGCGGATCACGCCCTCCTCGACCAATGCGTTCATCTTGGCCACGATCTGCGCGGGCTTGCCCTCCTTGGCGTTGCGGGTCTCGCGGCGGATCAGTTCCAGTACGCGACGATGCATCGTGAAGGGAGCCAGCAGCAGGCGCTTCATCCGCGCCGCCTTGGCCAGGCTCGTGATGTGCAGGAAGACCTCGTTCACGTCCGAGCAGATGTCCGGGTCCGCCGTCAACAGGCCGAAGTCCGTGTACAGACGCGTGGTTCGCGGGTGATAGTTCCCGGTGCCCAGATGCGCGTAGGGTACGAGCCGCGATTCGCCCCGCAGATCGCTCTCGCGGCGGATGAGCAGGGAGAGCTTGGCGTGCGTCTTCAATCCGAACACGCCGTAGACAACCTGGGCGCCCGCGCGTTCCAGGCGCTCGGCCCAGTTGATGTTCGCTTCCTCGTCGAAGCGGGCCATCAGCTCGACCACGACGGTCACTTCCTTGCCCCGCCGCGCCGCCTCGATCAGCGCTTCCATCAGCACCGAGTTGACGCCGGTGCGATAGACGGTCTGCTTGATCGCGATGACATTCGGGTCGTCCGCGGCGCAACGGATGAACTCGACCACCGGTTCGAACGACTGGTAAGGATGGTGCAGCAGGATGTCGTGTTGCCGGATCGCCGTCAGGATGTCCGGCGCATCGAGCAATCGGTCGGGAAGTCCCGGCACGAAGGGCTCGAATTTCAATTCGGCGATATCGACCTGGTCGATCAGCGACGACAGCCGCGCGACGTTGACCGGCCCGTCGCACCGGTACAAATCGGCTTCCGACAGGTCGAACTGCTGCAACAGGAACTGGGCGATCGGCGCCGGACAGGCTTCCGCGACCTCGAGGCGCACCGCCTTTCCGAACTGCCGCTCCGGCAACTCCCCCTTCAACGCCTGGCGGAGGTTCTTCACTTCCTCCTCGTCGATCCAGAGGTCCGCGTCGCGGGTTACCCGGAACTGGGAGTAGTTGACGACCTCGCGGCCGGGGAAGAGCTCGTGCAGGTGGGCATGCATCACCGAGGACAGCATCACGAAATCGTGGTCACCGCCGCTCACCTCGCGCGGCAGTTTGATGATCCGCGGCAGCACGCGCGGCGCCTTGACGATCGCGATGCCGGAATCGCGGCCGAAGGCATCGTGTCCGGTCAGCTCGATCACGAAATTGAGACTCTTGTTGACGACCTGCGGGAACGGATGTGCCGGGTCGAGTCCGATCGGCGTCAGCAGCGGCCGCACTTCGCGCTCGAAATAATCGGCCACCCACGCCTTCTCGGCCGGGGTGAATTCGGTGCGGCGAATGAGGCGTACGCCGGCCTGGTCGAGCGCCGGGAGCACCTGGTCGTTGAGAACCCGATACTGGTCCGCAATCAGCGCACGCGCCTCGCAGCCCAGCTGCGTGAACAATTCCCGCGTCTCCTGCAGCGTCATCCCGGACGGCGGGACCTTCGCGCGCAACTGCTCCTTGACGCCGGCGATGCGAATCTCGAAAAATTCGTCGAGGTTGCTGCCGACGATGCACAGGTAACGCAGGCGCTCGAGCAGCGGAACCGCCGGGGTTTCCGCGAGAGCAAGCACGCGCCGGTTGAATTCGAGCAGCGACAGTTCGCGGTTGATCGGCAGGGGTT
>Ga0209048_10002027_pt1 | contig 20358 bp, 13 predicted proteins | sample FrelakmetCRP12CR_FD_187146 | JGI IMG/M metagenome (GOLD analysis project Ga0209048, IMG submission 187146) | Freshwater lake sediment microbial communities from the University of Notre Dame, USA, for methane emissions studies - CRP12 CR (SPAdes)... | ecosystem: Environmental > Aquatic >... | reverse complement strand
CGCTGGCTTTGCTGGTGCCGCTGGCATCGCGGGCTTCAGGGCGGCATCGAACTCTTCCTCGTTGATTTCCTTCACATCTGAGGATTGCAACGTCACCTTGCTGCCGGTCTTTGCATCCTTGAACTTCACAGCTCCGGCCTTTCCTGCGTCTTCAATCTTGTCCGTGTAATAACTCTTTCCAGACGCAGGGTCTGTAACCCGGTAATAGCTGCTGCATCCGGCCGTCAGAAAGGCCAAGACCATAATTGAGGCGAGTGAGACTGATTTCATAATGCTTCTCCTTATCATCCGAGTTATGTGGTGTGCCCTGCGTCACCGGCAGGACCGATCGGCGCTTGTCTAGTTTGGTGAACATCGCCGCTTCATTCAAGAATGTGAGCACATCGTTATGGCCTGCTGGCCGATCTGCAGGCCGAAGGAATCGACCGCAGCATTGTATTCGTCGACCGTCTTCCCGTCAATCCGAAAGCGCGCCTCCCGTTGAAATTGGTGCTCTGCGCAAGGTCCATCCTGTTGCATTTGGCGACAATCACTCTCAGCTGCCTGTCCTATCAGGCCACAGCACTCTGGGGCTCTCCCATCGACGTACCTAAGGCCTTACGCTTAACCCCGCGTTACTTGGCATACTTGGTTCTTTCTTTGTGACACGGCAAAATGGTACTCAATATGCACCGGATTCCGGGTGCGTGCGCGCGGGCGCAGGTTGTCTTGTGCTCCTACGTCGAGCGCAGGACCAAGGACCATTGTTTAATCACAAGGAGGATTCCATGGCTCACTTACTCTCGAAGCACCCATTCATCACGAGACCCCTGCCGCTGATGGCATCGGTCCTGTTCGGAACGATGGTCGCGGTTAGCGCCACGTCCGCCTTTGCCGCCGACGCCGCTGAACAGCAGCAACTTGTGGATAAGGCCAAGATGACGGTCGAGACCTTTATTTCTGACCCTAGCGTGGGGCCGGTGATCCGCGACATGAAGGGCGAGACCAAAGCCTTGTTCATCGTGCCGCAATTCTTGCGGGGCGCCTTCGTGTTTGGCGGGGCGGGCGGCAGCGGCGTGTTGATCGTCCGCGACGAGAAGACCAAGAAATGGTCCGAGCCAGCATTCTACACCATCGGCTCTGCCAGCTTCGGCCTGCAAATCGGGGGCGACGTGTCGGAGATGATCTTTGTGGTGCGGAACCAGAAGGGACTGGAAGAGTTTTATCGCACCGATTTTAAACTCGGGGCTGACGTCAGCATGGCGGTGGGACCGGTGGGCGGGGGGGCCTCTGCGAAAGGGATTACAGCGGACCTCGTCGCCTATGCCAAGAAGAAGGGGATCTTTGCCGGGATTGCCGCGGACGGCTCCATCATTGCGGTATCGGATGATTCCAATCATGCCTATTACGGCAAACCAGTGCGCCCGACGGACATCATCGTCAAACACAGTGTCAGCAATCCGAAATCAGCCGACCTGCGCAACGCGGCGGCGAAGCTGATGCAGTAGCGCCGGACATTTCCTCTGCTTGTGTAAGGCGGGTACAGGCGTCGATCGGTTGTTTCAACCGTCGATAGGGAGGAGGACGAGTGATGGTTAGAAAAAAGATCCTTGCAAGCGTGATCATGGCCGTTGCATCGCTCCTCCCTGCCCTCGTGCAGGCCGGCGGTCCTTCCCTCTACGAGATTGCCACGGCGGATGTCGGCCTGGCGAGCGCCGGGTGGGCGGCGCGAGCCCAGGACCCGGCCACGCTGTTGAAGAATCCGGCCGGCATGAGCCGGCTGGAGGGCAATCAGTTCCAGGGCGGGGCGCAACTGCTGCAAGGGGGCATTGCCTTCAGCCCCAGTGCTGGAACGAGCGTGGACGGGAACAGCGGCGGTAATCCCGTCGGCACGTTGCCGAGTGTGAGCATGTTTTACGTGCATGGCCTGGGCGAGGACTTCAAAGTGGGACTCGGCATGTTTTCCAACTTCGGACTCGGCATGAGTTACAACTCCGGCTGGGTCGGGCGCTACTATGCGCAGAATAACACCATGATCGGCCTCAGCGTCATGCCGGGGCTCAGCTATCGCATCAACGAGAAATTATCCATCGGGGTCGCGGCCAATATCATGGTCGGGTATCTGAACTACAGTGCCGCCGTCAACACCCGGACAATCGGTAATCCGAACGCGCCCGATGGACAAATGGCAATGAACGACACCACCGTCGGGGCGGGCGGGAATATCGGGCTGCTCTACGAACCGAAGAAGGGCACCAGACTCGGTGTCACCTACTACTCCCAGATAAAGCTCGACTTTGGAGCGACCCCCACGTTCACGAACTTGGGCACGGTCGGGACCGCCCTGCAAACCCGCGGACTCTTGAACAAGGAGCTGGACCTGGGGGTTACCGTGCCGCAATCGGTGATGGTCAGCTCCTACCACGAGTTCACGGATCGCTGGGCCATGATGTTGGATTTCGGCTGGCAGAACTGGAGCCAGTTCGGCAAGGTGGAAGTGGGCGTGACGGGAGACCAGAACAACCCCAATTCGATTAGCACGACGACCAACATCGATTACCAGGACACCTACCATGTGGCGCTGGGAAACCGATATCGCATTAATCCAGCCTGGCTCATCAACAGCGGCTTTGCCTGGGACAGCTCGATGACCAAGAACCAGAACTATACTGTGGGGCTACCGGTCGGGCAGGCCTACCGGTTCGGACTCGGCGCCGAATGGCAGGCGAGTCCCACGCTGAACGTGGCCTTCAGCTACGAACTGGCCTATGGCGGCGATCTGCCGGTGAACCAGAACCGAGGGCCCTTGGCCGGCGCGGTGGTTGGGCAATTTCCCAGCAGCTACATAAACTTCTTTCAAGTGAGTTTCATTTGGGGATCGGTAGCAAAGGGGTAGGGAACAAGATCATGAGGTAGTGGGAGGATCTATATGCTGGTACTGTCAGGTATCAAATTTCGGCGAGCCGCAGCACTCTGTCTTGTCCTTGGGCTCACGGCATCTGGATGCGTGAGCGCGCCGGTGTACATGTTCAAACCGATTGCTGGGCCGCCGGATTGTCTGCAGCCGCCTCCTGAGCGCGAGGTCTTTGTCGGTCTCTCCGTGTCCGGGGGCGGGAGTCGAGCCGCCCTGTTTGCGGCCACTGCCTTCGAGGCGCTGAGTCAACTGCGGGTCGGTCCCGAACAGCGTCCGTTGCTCGAGCAGGTCTCGTACATCTCCAGTGTGTCGGGTGGAAGCCTTGCCTCCGCCTATTACAACGTGAAGAAGCCCCTGCGCGAGGTGCCGATGCTGACGCCGGACGGTCAGCAGACAGAGGAGTACAAGGAGTTTTTTGCCGGATTCAAGGAGGCCATGGTAAGCGACTATGAGGCGCCGCTGCTCGCGCAGAATCTTTGGTCTCTGCGGATGGCCAATCCAGCCTGGACGGCCGTGTCGCTCGCCGAAATCCTGAATTATAACTATCTCAAGGGGATCACGTTTCGAGAACTCGCCCAGCGGCAAGCGCGTGGCGACAGTCCGTATTTCCTGATCAACACCACCTTGTATAACAACGGACACCGTCTGGTGTTGAGTTCCCTCGAGCCCGACGCACTGCGGTACGACTTCATTCGCGATCTCCAGCGGAAGCCCGGATGGGCAAACGTGACTCCGGAGTCCGAGCAGATTCTGCGCACCCGCTGGGAAGACTTGCAGAGTCGCACGCCCCAGGACTTGAAACTCGACCAGTGTGGGATGAAAATCGCCGCCGCCGTGGCGGCCTCCATGTCCTTTCCCCCCATCATCGGACCGATTACTGTGGGCATCGAAGGGGAAGACCAGTACTGGCACATCGGGGATGGCGGCATGTCCGACAATACCGGTGCCGAGTCCCTCCTCATGGTCGCCTTGAAGCAGCTGCAGGAGCGGCGAGTTAAGCGCGCCGTGATCCTGTCGTTCGATAGCTCGTTTCCGTTCGATATCGGGGGGAGAATACTCAATCATCGAAGAGAAGGGTTTACCTTCTTCGACGCCGACTATTCTCGGATTCCGAGCATCATGGAAGAACGCTCCCTGGCCTATCGCGCCCTCTTTTTCCGAGTAGCCCAGCAGCAGGAACTGCTGCCGGAGGCGCTGAGGTTCGTCCTTATCCGCCTCCAGCACACCGAGGCCAAATGGAAGGAGGATCTGAGCGACTTGCCCGAGTCCTGTCGTAAAGAAGGCGCGAGCTGGAAGTCTCAGCGCGATGTCTCCGAGCATGTGGCCGGGGTTGTGACGCGCCTCTTTTTGAAATCCACCTGCGATCGCGATCTGGTGGTCCAGGCGGCCCAAAAAGTGATTGCTCAGAACGAGCCAGCGATCAGGAAGGCGATGGAGGAGTGAGCCGCAATGGTTGCACCCCGTTATCGGCGCAGCCCGGATCGGTGAACACAGGGAGGCGGTGCGGAACGCCTGATAGGTGAGGCCCTGAGAGAACACATCGATCGACGTGACGATCACTCGTAAAAAGGAGGTTGGAGCCATGAACATCCGTCCTGCAAGTGTTTCGCTCATATTCCTCGCGCTGTGTGGCAGTTTGCTGTTTTCGACGGCCTGCACGGTAACTGAGACGGTCAATGACATCTTGTCCAGCACGACGCCAGGTGATTGGTGTCACGACAATGGCTTGCTCAAGGGGGAATACAAGGCCCTGGCCTTTGCGGCCGTGAACCGCGATAACCTGCTTCAGGACATGGCCAGGGGGCGTGGCGAGTATTTAGAGTCGATGGGGAAGCTGCTCGGGGTGCCACCATCTTATGAGCAAGAGTTTTTCAAGCGTGCGCAGCGGCGCACGGGCGAAATGACGCTGTCCGAACGGCCGAAACCCGAGGAAATCGTCACGGCGCTTCGATACGACTCGTCAGAGGCCTTGCATGCTGAGCTGCGCGTACGGGCGCGGCCCGCTCTGCAAGAATTGAAATACCAATAGGCGCGTCGTCGGCTGCGAGGTTGAGACGCGAAGACACCTGGCGGCTCGTTCGCTCCCGGACGGTAGCAGTCATCCGCGAGCGGAGAAGTACATTCTGGATGCGAGGAGAATTCAGCGAGGCAGGCTAGGGCCTTGACCTCGAGCGTATCCAGTATGGGCCGGAACGGGCCCTGCGGTTCCAGATCCAGTTCCTGTTCCCGAAATAAGGTGCTGAGGCGCGCGGAAGTCAGTGCTCAACAACGTGCAAAGGAGTGGGGGCATGAAGAAAATACTATCGGTCATGGCCATCGCAAGTGTGGGACTGACGGGCGCACTTTCCCTTGCACAGGCGCAGGAAGTTCTGCCAAAGCCGGAACCAGCCTTCAAGGGCACCATCGGCCAGACGTACAAGGATTCCAGGCCTGACAAAATCCCACTCATCAAGGCTCCCGCTGGTGCGCCCAATGTGCTGTTCATCATGATTGACGATGCCGGCTTCGGCGACTGGAGCACATTTGGCGGGCAGATTCCGACTCCCAATCTCGACCTCCTTGCGCAAGCGGGATTGCGCTACACCCGCTTCCACACCACGGCGCTTTGCTCACCCACGCGGGCAGCGTTGTTGACAGGCCGTAACCACCACTCAGCAGGGACGGGGGTCATCACGGAAATAGGTAGCGGTTATCCCGGCTATAGCGGGCAGATTCCGAAAAGCGAAGCCATGGTTTCCGAAATACTACGTCAGAGCGGCTATAGCACGGCTTTCTTCGGCAAGAACCACAACATCCCTGACTGGGAGACGAGCGTGTCCGGTCCATTTGACCGATGGCCCACAATGCAGGGCTTTGACCACTTCTACGGGTTCATCGGCGGGGAGGCGAACCAGTGGGCGCCGGCGCTCTACGAAGGCAACAAGCCTGTCGAGATGGAGGTGCCGAAGGGCCGGGACAAGGACTACACGCTGAATGAGGGTCTGGCGGACAAAGCTATCGAGTACATTCACCAGGAGAAGTCGGTGACTCCCGATCGACCGTTCTTCGTGTATTACGCGCCTGGTGCGACCCATGCGCCGCACCACGTTCCTCAGTCCTGGATCGCCAAGTTCAAGGGTCAGTTTGACCAGGGCTGGGACAAGTATCGCGAAGAGACGTACCAACGCCAGCTCAAGATGGGCATCATCCCGTCCGATACGAAGCTGACGCCGAGGCCCAAGGAAATCCCCGCCTGGGAGTCCCTCACTCCAGACGAAAAGAAGATTGCCACGCGCCTGATGGAGGCATTTGCCGCATTCACCGCGCAGACCGACCACGAGGTCGGTCGCGTGATTGATTCCATCCGCGACCTCGGGCAACTCGACAACACCCTGATCATGTGGGAGATCGGCGATAACGGGGCTTCCATGGAAGGGACGTTGAGCGGTGTGTTCAACGAGATGGTGTCCCTCAACGGCCAAAAGGAAGATACCTCCTACATCCTTGAGCATCTCGACCAACTCGGTGGCCCACAGGCGTACAACCATTTCCCTGTAGGCTGGGCATGGGCAATGAATACTCCGTTCCAGTGGGGCAAACAGGTCGCGTCGCATTTCGGAGGCACGCGCAATCCGCTCGTCGTGTCTTGGCCCAACCGGATCAAGGACAAGGGTGGCATCCGCTCCCAGTTCCACCATGTCATCGATGTTGTTCCAACCATCCTGGAAGCGGCCGGCGTTCCCGAACCTGTTGAAGTGAATGGCGTATGGCAGAAGCCGATCGAAGGCGTGAGTATGGTGTACAGTTTCGACGACGCAAAAGCCAAAGGCCATCGCGGAACACAGTACTTCGAGATGTTCGCCAATCGGGCTCTCTACCACGACGGCTGGATCGCCGTCTGCCGCCACGGCCGCTTGCCGTGGCAGACTAGCGGTTCGTTCGACTTCGCCAAAGACACGTGGGAACTGTACAACCTGGAAGACGATTTCAGCGAGGCGAACGATCTGGCCGCGAAGAATCCCGGCAAACTTCGGGAGTTGCAGGACCTGTTCTGGGCTGAGGCGGCCAAATATAACGTACTGCCGCTGGATGACCGCTTCATCGAGCGCATCGATCCGAGCCTGCGGCCGAGCCTGATCGCAGGCCGCACTCATTTCACGTATTTCCGGGGAGCCTATCGGATTCCGGAGAGTTCCTCCGCCAACATCAAGAACAAGTCGCACGTGATTACCGCATACTTGGACCAGCCCGGTGATGGAGTCCTGGTGGCCGCCGGGGGCGTTGTGGGCGGGTATACCCTGTTCGTGAAGGATGGAACGCCCACGTATGAGTACAACTGGTTTGGACAGACACGTTACCAAGTGACCAGTTCCGAGAAACTGCCGGCCGGCAAGAGCACCATTCGCGTCGAGTTCAAGTATGACGGCGGTGGACTGGCTAAGGGTGGTGCGGTCACGATGTTCGTCAACGACAAGAAAGTTGGCGAAGGCCGCGTGGACAAGACAATCTACGGGCGCTTTTCCGCAGACGAGACGTTCGATACCGGCCTCGACAACGGATCACCGGTGAGCAATCTGTACCAGTCCCCATTCAAGTTTACGGGTACGCTCAACAAGGTTGAGATCGACCTTGCCCCGACTAAATTGGGAGCCCTGGAACAGAAACAGATCGAAAAATCCAACCGAGCGGTTGCAGCGGCAGTGGAGTAATCTTCATGCAGCCTGTGTCACACGCAGGTATAGACATGACCCTGCAAGGCAGGAGACAAACCAAAGGAGCAATTCTATGAAACCAAGTACGATCCTGACCGTCCTCAGCCTTGCGCTGGTGGCGGTTCTTTCAGGGATGCCGGCGACGCCTGTCTCTGCCCAGGCGGCGGACAAGCTGGATCGGACGGTATTGCCGATTCCGGAACCGAAGCGCCCGGCGATCACCACGTTCGACGCCCGCAAGGCGACGGCCCCGCCGCGCTTCGAGATCAAAGCGCCGGCTCATGCACCGAATGTACTCATCGTCTTGATCGACGACATGGGGTTCGGCATGTCCAGCGCGTTCGGCGGTCCCATTCATATGCCGACCGTTGAACGACTGGCCAACGAGGGTCTCCGCTACAACCACTTCCATACGACCGCGCTCTGCTCGCCGACCCGTACCGCGTTGCTGAGTGGCCGCAACCACCACATGAATAACATGGGCGGCATCACCGAGATCGCGACATCGTTCCCCGGCAACACGGGCCAACGCCCCAACAATGTGGCGCCGCTCGCCGAGATGCTGCGGCTGAACGGCTACAGCACCAGCTTCTTCGGCAAAAACCACGAGACCGCGGCCTGGGAGGTCAGCCCCTCCGGCCCGACCGATCGCTGGCCGACCCGCTCCGGCTTCGACAAGTTCTACGGCTTCATCGGGGGCGAGGCCAACCAATGGTCGCCGCTGCTCTACGACGGATTGACGCAGGTTGAGGTGCCGAAAGATCCGAACTACCATTTGATGACCGACATGACCAACCAGGCGATCCACTGGATGCGCTACCAGAAATCTCTCACGCCGGACAAGCCGTTCTTCATGTATTTCGCCCCCGGTGCCACCCACGCGCCGCATCATGTTTCCAAGGAATGGATCGCGAAGTACAAGGGCAAGTTCGATGGAGGTTGGGACACATTCCGCGAAGAGACCCTGGCTCGCCAAATCAATCTGGGCGTCGTGCCTCCTGGGACGAAGCTCGCACCCAAACCGGACGCGATCAAGGATTGGGACACACTCACGGCCGACGAGAAGAAACTGTTTAGCCGTCAGATGGAGATCTTCGCCGCCTTTGGCGAGTATGCGGACACGGAAATCGGCCGGCTGATCCAGGCCGTCGAGCAGACGGGTCAAATGGACAACACGCTGATTTTCTACATCGTCGGCGACAACGGCACGAGCGCTGAAGGAGGCATGAACGGCCTGTTTAACGAGATGACGTTTTTCAACGGGGTACATGAAAGCGTGCAGGACATTCTGAAACATTACGACGAACTCGGCAGTCCGATGTCCTATCCCCACATGGCCGCCGGTTGGGCCGTGGCGGGCGATACGCCTTTCACCTGGACCAAGCAGATTGCCTCAAACTTCGGCGGCACCCGCAACGGGATGGCGATTCACTGGCCCAAGCGCATCAAGGCAAAGGGCGAGGTGCGCGCACAGTTCCATCATGTCATCGATATTGCGCCGACGGTCCTGGAAGCCGCAGGGTTGCCGGAGCCGAAGGTCGTGAACGGGACCAAGCAGGCTCCGATCGAAGGGGTGAGCATGGTCTACACGTTCGGCGATGCCAAGGCGAAGAGCCGGCACCAGGTGCAGTACTTCGAAATGATGGGTAATCGGGCTATTTACGCGGACGGCTGGCTGGCCGGCACCGTTCACACAGCGCCCTGGGAATTCAAGCCGAAGACGACACTCCAGGATGACAAGTGGGAGCTGTACGATACGCGTAACGATTTCAGTCTGGCCAACGATCTCGCTGCTATGAAACCGGCGAAGCTCAAGGAACTGCAATCCTTCTTCCTGAAGGAAGCGGTCAAGTACCACGTGCTGCCGATCGACGACCGCAGGCTTGAGCGCTTTAATGCTGCCACGGCCGGGCGGCCGGACCTGATGGCAGGTCGCACGTCTCTGACCGTGTATGAAGGCATGATCGGGATGTCGGAGAACGTCTTCATCAACACCAAGAACCGGTCCCATGCGATTACGGCGGAAGTGGAGATTTCCCAGAGCGACGCCAACGGTGTCGTGCTGGCCCAGGGCGGCCGGTTCGGAGGGTGGAGTCTGTATCTGAAGGACAACAAACCGACCTATACCTACAACTTCCTCGGCTTGCAGCGATTCACTATCGCGGCGCCACAGCCGCTTGCAGCAGGCAAGGCGACGATTCGTTATGAGTTTGTCTCAGATGGCGGAGGGATGGGCAAGGGTGGTATCGGCATGATCTTCGTCAACGGAGGAAAAGTCGCCGAAGGACGGATCGAGCACACGCAGTGCTGCGCCTTCTCGCTTGACGATGCTACTGATGTGGGGATGGATGAAGGGACGCCAGTCTCAGAAGACTACAAGCAGCACGACAACAAGTTCACCGGCAAGATCAACAGCGTCACGATCGATCTGAAAGAAATGAAGGCGGCCTCCGCCGAGGGGGAGCATCAGGCTCTGCGCGAGGCCCGCGCACGCAGGAGCGTGGCAGAGTAACTAAGGGTTGATGAATGGCCGCACCCCCACTTTCGCTATGGCGATAATTCCTAGTTGCCGGTCGAGTCGAGCTTAACGACCTGGAGTCAGCGGATGTTGCCATTGCAGAACTGGAGAACGGGCATAGTCTCGATCGGTCGTGATCCATTCCGCGTCACTCTCGATGGCGAGCGCGGCCGCCATAGAAAAGGAGTGATCTTGGGAACACCGTTATCGGAGAGGGAACTCAAGTTGATGGATGCCTATTGGCGCGCCGCAAACTATCTTTCGGTGGGGCAGATTTATCTATATGACAACCCTTTGCTGAAAAAGACGTTGAAGAAAGAGCACATCAAACCCCGCCTGCTCGGTCATTGGGGCACCACACCGGGACTGAATTTCATCTATGTCCATCTGAATCGAGCCATCAAGCAACGGGACCTGAGCATGATTTACATCACGGGTCCCGGGCATGGGGGCCCCGGTCTGGTCGCGAATGCCTATCTTGAGAGCACGTACAGCGAAGTCTATCCGAACATTTCGCAGGACGAAGAGGGCATGAAGCGGTTGTTCACACAGTTTTCGTTTCCCGGAGGCATCCCCAGCCATGTCGCACCCGAAACACCCGGATCAATCCACGAAGGCGGCGAACTGGGTTACGCCGTTTCGCACGCCTACGGGGCCGCGTATGACAATCCCGACCTCATCGTGGCCTGCGTGGTCGGCGATGGTGAGGCGGAGACCGGACCGCTGGCGACGTCCTGGCATTCCAACAAGTTTCTCAATCCTGCTTCTGATGGAGCCGTGCTGCCTATTCTCCACCTGAACGGATACAAGATCGCCAATCCCTGCGTGCTGGCCCGCATCAGTCATGAGGAATTGGATCAACTGTTTCGGGGTTACGGGTACACACCTCACTTCGTGGAGGGACACGAGCCGCGCAAGATGCATCAGCTAATGGCCGCCACAGTCGATACCTGCTTTGACGAAATACGCCGCATACAAAATCAGGCGAGGAAGACCGGTGTGAAGGACAGACCTCGCTGGCCGATAATCATTCTCCGTTCGCCTAAAGGGTGGACCTGCCCGAAGGAGATCGACGGCAAACGGACCGAGGACTACTGGCGGAGCCATCAGGTGCCGATGGGCGAAATGCACGAAAAGCCCGGGCATGTGAAGATTCTTGAGAAATGGATGAAGAGCTACAAGCCGGAGGAGCTGTTTGATAAGACCGGGCGATTAAAATCCGATCTCATTGAACTCGCGCCAAAGGGCGAGCGTCGTATGAGCGCCAATCCACATGCCAACGGCGGCCTGCTGCTCAGGGATCTGCGTTTGCCAGACTTCCGCGACCATGCCGTCAAGGTGACGAAACCCGGTGCCGTCACAGCCGAGTCCACTCGGTTTATGGGGAAGTTTCTGCGCGACACGATGAAATTGAACATGGGAAGCCGGAACTTCCGTCTCTTCAGTCCGGACGAGAACAACTCAAACCGCTGGCAGGACGCCTTGGAAGTCACCAATCGCGCCTGGATGGCGGAGCGCTACCCGTACGACGATCACCTGGCTCCGGATGGACGCGTGATGGAAATGCTTAGTGAGCACCAATGCCAGGGCTGGCTGGAAGGGTATCTCTTAACCGGCCGTCACGGGTTCTTCTCCTGTTATGAGGCATTCATCCACATCATCGACTCGATGTTCAATCAGCACGCGAAGTGGCTCAAGGTCTGTCATGACATTCCCTGGCGGCGACCTATTGCCTCGCTCAACTATCTACTGAGCTCCCATGTCTGGCGGCAGGATAACAATGGATTCAGCCACCAGGACCCAGGCTTCATCGATCACGTCGTGAACAAGAAAGCGGAGGTCGTGCGCGTGTATCTCCCGCCGGACGCAAACACGCTCCTGTCTGTCACCGATCACTGCCTGCGCAGCCGCAATTATGTCAATGTTATCGTCGCCGGCAAGCAACCGGCCCCGCAATGGTTGACGATGGACGAGGCGATCGAACACTGCACCGCCGGCATCGGAATTTGGGAGTGGGCCAGCAATGACAAGGGGAGAGATCCCGATGTCGTCATGGCCTGCTGCGGAGACGTGCCTACGCTGGAGACGCTGGCCGCTGTGGATCTCTTTCGTCAGTATCTCCCGGCGCTGAAGATTCGCGTCATCAACGTCGTCAACCTGATGAAACTGCAGCCACAGAGCGAGCACCCGCATGGTCTCTCAGACCGGGACTTCGATGCGCTCTTCACCAAGGACAAGCCGATTATATTCGCCTTCCACGGCTACCCGTGGTTGATCCATCGGCTCACATACCGGCGGACGAACCATAATAACCTGCACGTACGCGGCTACAAAGAGGAGGGGACGACGAGCACACCGTTCGACATGGTTGTGATGAATGATCTTGACCGGTTTCACCTCTTCGGCGACGTGATTGACCGATTGCCGCAGCTTGGGTCCCGCGCCGCCTATGCCAAGCAGGCGATTCGCGACAAACTGCTGGAGCACAAACAATACATCGCCCGTTATGGCGTGGACATGCCCGAAATTTCCGACTGGCAATGGGGGCGGCGTGCGCCGTCGAAGCGGCGAAAGGACTCTACGGAAGCGGACAACCTGTAAGGAAAAGGCGAGTGAGTAGGCCTGATGGATGGGCAAAAAAGGCCCTCAACAATGTCGCCAGATCCGGGAAGTTTTCTAGCGACCGAACTATTGCCGCGTACGCAATCGACATCTGGAGCGTGACGCCGTGTCCGGTTCCGTAACAATGGGCGCCGCAATCATATTCGCGATGGCGAGCGGAAACATCAGTGCAATCGAGTCACTGGCGAATAGACAGACGGCCGTTCGAATCGGTAAATATTCTTTCGAGAACGTTTGCTGCGAGTGATTTCTAAAGGAGGTAGTGCGATGTCCAAGGCGCAGAAAGATGACAGCGGGGCTAAGCTGAAACGCAAGCAGTACGAGGAAAAGTTGCGCAGGCTTCAGGCTGAACTCTGCATCCTCCAGGACTGGGTGAAACAGAAAGGTCTGCGGGTCATTGTGGTGTTTGAGGGGCGCGACGGCGCCGGAAAGGGAGGCACGATTCGCGCCATCACCGAACGCGTCAGCCCGCGCGTCTTCCGCCTGGTGGCGTTGCCCGCGCCTTCCGACCGCGAGAAGACCCAGATGTATATTCAGCGGTACATGCAGCACTTTCCGGCGGCCGGGGAGATCGTGATTTTCGACCGCAGCTGGTACAACCGTGCCGGGGTCGAACACGTCATGGGCTTTTGCACCAAGGAACAACATACTCGGTTCCTTGAACTCTGTCCGATATTCGAAAAGTACGTCGTTGACGCTGGAATTATCCTGATCAAGTACTGGCTCGAAGTAAGCAATGAGGAACAGGAACGTCGCTTCGAAGCCCGGATCGAGGATCCGTTGCGCCAGTGGAAGCTCAGTCCAGTCGATCTCCCGTCTCGGGAGAAGTGGTACGAGTACTCGCGTGCCCGGGACATGATGCTCAAAGCGACGGACACAAAACATGCACCCTGGTATCTCGTTCGTTCGGACAATAAGAAACGCGCGCGCTTGAACTGTATCAGCCATTTGCTGCGGTTGATTCCCTATAAGCGGGTGTCGCGCGGGAAAGTGACGCTGCCCAAACGGTCGAACAAGCACAAATACGATGACCAGGCGACGTTGAAGGGCAGGACCTTCATTCCGGAAAAATACTGAACGGGTGTGCGAAAGATGGACATCGTGAACGGCCATAGTAGCCGCGATGCGTCAGAGGACAGAGGGGAGGTTGCAGTTGCGCGTCGCCTTCGGGTCCGATCACGCGGCCATTATCGCGGGAACGCCGTGTGTTATCACGAAGGGGAGCCCGATGTCGCTGAGACTCTTGCTGACAATTTCTGGTGCTCTTGAAGCCCTAGTGGGAGTGCTGGCGCTGATCAGCCCGGCACCGTTGGTCTCGTTGCTGCTTGGAGCGCCGACCGACTCGCTCGTAACAGTCCTGGCGCGACTCTTCGGCGCGGGAGTCTTCGCGCTCGGGCTGGCTTGCCTGAAAGCCCGCAACGATGCCGGGAGTCCCGCCGGTCTGGCGGTGAGTATCGGAATCACCTCATATAATGTGTTAGCAGCCGTGGTCCTTATATGGGCCGCGGCAGGATTGAGCCTCGGCGGCGTGTTGCTGTGGGCTGCGGGGATCGGCCATGCGGTGCTCGGCGGGTTGTTCGTGGCGGCCCTCATGGGAAAGAGACGATAACTGAACGGAGCGTGAGTCGATCGGCACGGCTTAGGAGGACACGATGGGGGAAACAGCATCTGACGCTTCAGCGGATCGTAAGCATTACGCTGAATTGCTGGCTGGCTTCACGGCTCCGATGCCATCGGTGAAGGAGCGTAAGGCCGCGGGCAAAGCCCTCCGCGCGAAAGTGCCGCACGAACGGCACGCGGACTACCGGCCGGCACCTAAACGGGCCGACTCGATTGCGATTCTCGAAGAGCAGGCCAAGACGCGGCTTCCGTTTCTGGTTCCCATCCGGTACGCCCGCATGCTCGCGAGTCCCTTTGCCTTCCTGCGGGGTTCGGCGGCGGTGATGGCGGCAGATCTGGCTCGGACCCCCGTGACGGGCCTGACGGTCCAGGCCTGCGGCGACATGCACGTCGCCAATTTCGGCTGGTTCGCCTCGGCCGAGCGCAACCTTGTGTTCGGGATCAACGATTTCGATGAGACTCTGCCGGGAGCCTGGGAGTGGGACCTCAAGCGCCTAGCCGCCAGCGCCGTCGTGGCGGGCCGTTTCCTAGGCGCGGACAAGGTCCTGTGCGAGGACTCCGCCCGCGCCGCGGTCAGAAGTTACCGCAAGCGCATGCGTGAATACGCGGAGATGGGGAACCTGGCTGTCTGGTACTCGCGCATCGACGAGCAGGGCATTCTGGCTGCGTTATCGCCGGTGGCGCGGATCATCGCTAAGCGGATCATGGCCAAGGCACGACAGCGGGGCCACATACAGGTGCTCGCGAAGATGGCGGAGCTCGTGGATGACCGGCACCGCATCGTCGAGGACAGACCCCTCATTGTCCGGGAGACGCACACGGACGACGGCCTGCCAATCGGGGAGGCGCTCGCCCATACTCTGAAGCGCTACGTCGTCTCCCTCCCCGACGAGCGCAGGACCCTCTTTGCACGGTACCGGGTCGTGGATGTAGCCAGGAAGGTCGTGGGTGTAGGGAGTGTCGGCACCCGCTGCTGGGTCGTCCTGATGAGCGGCAACGGCCCCGACGATCCCCTGTTCATTCAATACAAGGAAGCTCAACCCTCGGTCCTGGCCCCCTATTCGAAGACTCCCCGCTGGGAGTGCGAGGGCAAGCGTGTCGTGGTGGGACAGAGGCTCATCCAGGGGGCGCCGGACATTTTCCTAGGCTGGGGGGTACAGCCGAACGGACACCATTTTTATATACGCCAGCTCCGGGACATGAAGGGCGGCCTGGAGTTCAATCCGAACACAATGCACGGAAAGAACTTTCCCGAATACTGCAAGCTTTGCGGGTGGGCTCTCGCCATGGCACACGCCAAGTCGGGCGACCCAGCCGCCATTGCCGGCTACCTCGGCAAGAGCGACGGCATGGACGAGGCCGTTGCCCGCTTCGCCGCCGCCTATGCAGAGCAGACCGACCGCGATCACGACGCTCTCGTCAAGGCGGCCAAGAACAAGCGGGTTCCCGTAGCGAAAGTTTCGTAAAGTGGCTGAAGGGGTTCTAACGGGCAGAGGTTCGGTGTCGCAGGCCTCTGGGCCATCGAGAGGGCAGTCGGGAGTTTGTCCGGGTGGCACTCGAATGTGACGTGAAGGAGGACAGAATGAAGGAGGGGACAATGAAGAGACTCACAATTACGATCGGGCTCGCCCTGTTCGTGGCAGCCACGTTGGTGGCCAGCCCCGCGTTGGCGGCCGACAAGAAACCCAACATCGTGATCATCTGGGGCGATGATATCGGCTACTGGAATGTCAGCGCCTACAACCAGGGCATGATGGGCTACAAGACGCCGAACATCGATCGCATCGCCAAGGAAGGTGCGCTCTTTACCGACTGGTACGGCCAGCAGAGCTGCACCGCCGGCCGCGCCGCGTTCATCACCGGCCAGGTCGGCTTTCGAACCGGTCTGCTCAAGGTCGGTTTGCCGGGCGCGAAGGAAGGCTTGCAGGCGCGCGACGTGACCATCGCCGAGCTGCTCAAGGGCCAGGGCTATATGACCGCGCAATTCGGCAAGAACCACCTCGGCGATGCCGACGAGACTCTGCCGACCGCCCACGGTTTCGACGAGTTCATGGGCTCGCTCTACCACCTCAACGCGGAGGAAGAGCCGGAGAACCCCGACTACTTCAAAGATCCCGCAATGATCAAGAAGTACGTGACGCGCGGCGTGATCCACACCTGGGCCAACCCGGACGGCACGCAGAAGATCGAGAGCACCGGCCCGCTGACCAAGAAACGCATGGAGACGATCGACGAAGAGGTCACCAAAGCTTCGCTGGACTATCTGGAGAAGGCCAAAAAGGCCGACAAGCCCTTCTTCCTCTGGTGGAACGCCACCCGCATGCACGTCCATACCCACCTCAAGAAGGAGTCGGAGGGCAAGACCGGTCTGGGCGTCTATCCTGACGGCATGGTCGAGCACGACGGCCACGTCGGCCAGATCCTCGATAAGCTCAAGGAACTCGGCCTCGAAGACAACACCATCGTCATGTATTCCACCGACAACGGCGCCGAGGTGGCCAGTTGGCCCGATGGCGGCACCACGCCCTTCCGCGGCGAGAAGAACACCAACTGGGAGGGCGGCTATCGCGTGCCCACCGCCATCCGCTGGCCCGGTGTCATCAAGCCCGGCACAATCAACAACGACATCTTTGCCCATGAAGATATGCTGCCCACGTTGTTGGCTGCCGCAGGTGACTCGGACGTGAAAGAGAAGCTCTTAAAAGGCATGAAGGTCGGCGACAAAATCTTCAAGGTCCACCTGGACGGCTACAACATCACCGATGCGCTCGCCGGTAAAGCGCCCGACCCCCGTCACGAATTCTTCTACTTCAACGACGACGGTTCGCTGGTGGCGCTCCGCTATAACCAATGGAAGCTCGTGTTTGCCGAGCAACGCGCACATGGCTTTGATGTCTGGCAGGAGCCCTTCGTGCCGCTGCGCGTCCCCAAGCTGTTCAACATTCGCTCCGACCCCTTCGAGGCCGCCGAGCCCAGCTGGGAGTATTGGCGCTGGCGGTTGGACCGCGCCTTCCTACTGGTCCCTGCGCAGCAATACATCGGCAGGTTCCTCGCCACGTTCAAGGAGTTCCCGCCGAGCCAGAAAGTCGGCAGCTTCAGCCTCGACCAGGTGCTGGAAACGCTGCAGAAGGGCGGCGGCAGCAAGTAACGCGCGCTGGATGAGACGCTGAGAATCGATTCGACGGGCCGCACTCGCCGCGACGGCGGGGGCGGCTCGCTCGCCGGCCATGGTCCCTATAAATATTTCTATCGGTTCGCGCGGAGTCCGCTTCATGTGCATTGACCCGTCGAGTGTTCCCGACACATGGCTGGAAGTATCCATGACCGACCTTCAGGCGCGTGCGTACTCTGTTTCTTGACGGGAGAAGGCCTTCTCGCTATGCTTCGGGACCCCTCGCCCACTGCCCGGTGGTCGCAGTGACGAAGCTCAGTACAATCAGTCTGTTTCGTTGCGCAGGTGGGATGGTCGGGTGTCCCGGACGGGCAACATATTAAGGAGATTTTTATGCGGCAAGTTGAAGTCACTAGGTCCGCCCGTTGGCTCTTCTTACGGTTCTACGGTTTGCCGCTCCTGACTGTTTTCACCCTGGGCTTACTCTGTGCGGGTCCTTCGGTGGTCTCCGCCGAGGAGACGACGCCTTCTGAAATGACTGACAAGTTGATGATCCGCGGCGGGTGGGCCTACGTCTTCGGGGCAACCGCAAACGTATCGGTTGGTGGCCCCGTCTTAGGTGTTGGCGCGAATATTGACCTCACCAATACCTTGGGTGTGAACAGCAGCACTGATGCCTTCCGACTCGATGGCCTCTATCACTTCAATGACCGTCATGCCGTTGGGTTGTCTTGGTATCGGGTCGGGTTGAGCGGGGAAAAATCGCTCAACCAGGATATTCTCATCAGGGACCAAACTGTGAGTGCCGGTGCGGCGACCCAAACCAGCCTGAGCTTCAATATCTACCGGTTGCTCTACAACTACTCTTTTTACCGGAACGAGAAAGTGGAGTTGGCGGTGTCGCCAGGGCTCTACATGATGAAGACAAATTTTAATTTCGCAACGCAGGGCAAAATAACTACCTCGGGGGGAGCCGGAGTCGTGAACTCAACGGTCGTGAACGAGCAAGTGACCCTTCCGCTTCCTTCGATCGGGCTCGTCGCGAATTACAACATCACGCCGAAGTTGCAGTTTCAGAGTCGCTATGACTTTTTCTATCTGAGCGTGGGCAATTACACGGGAACGATGTTTGAGTTCTATGCCGGCCTTGAGTATCGGTTCTTCCAACACTTCGCGATGGGCGCCGCGTTCGACCGGCTGACTGCCGGGTTGAAAGGGGACGGAGATCAAGCGTTTAACGTCAACTTTGGTTATAACCTAGCCTATATCTACGCGACCCTCTACGCATTCTAGGAGCTTCCCGCTGGGCTCGATCTAAGGATCGCCCGTAAGGGCCTCGCTCCGTTCATGAGCGGATCGAACCGCAACCTGGCTGTGGAGCCGTTGGACAAGGGCATGCATGTCGCTGAGACGGTTGGGGCTGGCGGTCACGGTGCTGTTGGGCGCCGCTGCTCCGGCGATGGCAGACTGGTCTGTGACCGCTGGTGGTAATCTGTTCTACACCGACGACGTTGCCCTGTTCTCTGCCACGCGCCGTTTGAATATGCACGGCGATCCGACCCAGCCGGCTTTGGATACCTCGCTCACCGGGAAGGGCTCGGACATGGTGTTCGAGCCGGACCTCCTCGTCTCCAAATCGGTCACCTCGTCCTGGGGACAGACCGCGCTCTCCGTCAAGGCCCAGGGATTCATCTTTTCAGTGAATCCACAGTTCAACCAAGCGAGCGCTGGGCTGGAACTGTTGCAATCGTTCACGCAGGACACGGCGATCAGGCTGCGGTACTACACCGCTCCCAATCAGCTTCTGGGTGAAAGCGAAGATCGCCTGACCGGTACCCTTACAGATGAGCGTGTCACCTCTCACATCGGATCGCTCCGGTTCGAGCAGCGCCTCTCCGAGAACTGGGAAGTGCGGCTCCTGGGCCGCGTCGGGGTCCGCTTGTACAACCAGGCGTTCTCGCAACGGGATACGACCTTCTGGACGATCGGCCCCCACCTGGCCTGGCGCGTGAGGGAGGGCGTGAAATTGATCCTGGGCTACCACTATGAGCGTGGCGTTGCCGATGGGCGGAGTCAGCCGCAGTTGAAAGACGACGTGTCCTACATCAACAACTATGTGACCGCCGGAGTCGAAGCGGAGCTGACGCGGCGTCTCTCACTTGAGTTGGGGATGCATTTTGAGCGCAATAATTGGACGAGCAGCCTTGTCGGAGATCCACGGAACGGCGGGCATGAGACGATCGTCCAGGGTGAGATGATGTTCCGGTACAGCCTCACGGAACAACTCGGCCTAACGGCAGGTTTTCAGCGCGGCCATCGTAGTCAGAGTTTCGAACAGGAGGTCGTTTACAACACGAACGTGTCTGTGGGGGCCACCTATCGGTTCTGAGATCGGTCGCCTGCATCCCGGACTCCTGTCGATCCAGAAGAGCCGCTGGTGGCTCAATCGGGAGTCATGACTTCCCGATCGTCCTTGTGCTAGAAGGTGCTCGACCAAAACAGGAGGAGCCCCATGAGCAAGACGTCTCTGAATGTGCCGATTCTGCAGCATGTATTTCATCCCTCCGACTTTAGCCCAGCCAGCGAAACCGCATTCGCCCACGCGCTGAAGGCCGCGCTGATCGCCCAGGCCACGCTCACCATTTTCCACGTGTCCCCCGACCGGAAGGAGAATTGGACGGAGTTTCCCGGCGTGAGGCAGACACTGGAGCGGTGGGGAATCCTGCCGAAAGACAGCCCCAAGTCTGCCGTGCCTGAGCTGGGCATCAAGGTCAAGAAAGTCGTTGCTCAGGACAAGGATCCGGTGAAATCGGTGCTGGGGTTTCTTGAGCACCAGCCCTGCGACCTGATTGTCCTCGCCACGCAACAGGACAAAGGGCGAGTCCAGTGGCTGGAGAATTCC
>Ga0209048_10002026_pt1 | contig 20370 bp, 17 predicted proteins | sample FrelakmetCRP12CR_FD_187146 | JGI IMG/M metagenome (GOLD analysis project Ga0209048, IMG submission 187146) | Freshwater lake sediment microbial communities from the University of Notre Dame, USA, for methane emissions studies - CRP12 CR (SPAdes)... | ecosystem: Environmental > Aquatic >... | reverse complement strand
CATGGGCGGCGGCAAGGGCGGCTCCGACTTCGACCCCAAGGGCAAGAGCGACCTCGAGGTCATGAAGTTCTGCCAGTCGTTCATGACCGAGCTGTGCCGTCACATCGGCCAGTTCACCGATTGCCCCGCCGGCGACATCGGCGTGGGCGGCCGCGAGATCGGCTTCTTGTTCGGCCAGTACAAGCGCGTGCGCAACGAGTTCGTCGGTGTGCTCACCGGCAAGGGCCTCAACTGGGGCGGCTCTCTGATCCGCCCCGAGGCCACCGGCTACGGCGCCGTGTACTTCGCCGCCGAGATGCTGGCCACGCGCCGCGACACCCTCGAGGGCAAGACCTGCCTCGTCAGCGGCTCCGGCAACGTGTCGCAGTACGCCATAGAGAAGCTCATCGACCTCGGCGGCAAGCCCGTCACCTGCTCCGACTCGGGCGGCTACATCTACGACGAGGCCGGCATCGACCGCCAGAAGCTCGCCTTCATCCTCGAGCTCAAGAACGTCAAGCGCGGCCGCATCAGCGCGTACGCCGACACGTTCAAGAGCGCCGTGTACACACCCGTGGACAAGGCCAAGGGCTTCAACCCGCTGTGGGATCACAAGGCCGAGTGTGCCTTCCCCTGCGCCACGCAGAACGAGGTCAACGCCAAGGACGCCCAGAACCTGGTCGACAACGGCGTGTACGTGATCAGCGAGGGCGCCAACATGCCGACGGTGCCGGAGGGCGTCAACCTCTTCGTCGAGAAGAGGCTTCTCTACGGCCCCGGCAAGGCCGCCAACGCCGGCGGCGTGGCCACCTCGGGTCTCGAGATGAGCCAGAACAGCCTGCGCCTTAGCTGGACCCGTGAAGAAGTGGACAGCCGCCTGCACGGCATCATGAAGGCCATCCACAAGCAGTGCATCGACGCCTCCGCCGCCTACGGCTTCGAGGGCAACTACGTGGCGGGCGCCAACATCGCCGGCTTCCTCAAGGTCGCCGACTCGATGCTCGACCAGGGCGTCGTCTGACCGCCTGAGTAAAGGAGCTAGTACGATGAAAAAGATCGAGTGCTACATCCAGCCCTACAACCTCGGCACGGTCGCCGAAGCGCTGGCCGTCGAAGGCGTGCTGGGCATGTCGGTCACTGAGGTCAAGGGCTTCGGTGTGCAGAAGGGCTTCACGCGCGGCGAAGAAGTCAAGGCCCACGAGTACCGCTTCCACCCCAAGATGAAGGTCGAGATGGTCGTGCTCGAGAAGGACGTGGAGCGCATCGTCAGCGCCATCGTCGCTTCGCTCAAGAGCAACCAGATCGGCGAGGGCAAGATCTTCGTCACCCCGGTCGACGACGCCGTGCGCACGCGCACCGGCGAGCGCGGCCGCGACGCCGTCAAGTAGCACGCCGCGCGGCCTCCGCGGCCACCGGCGCGAAGAGCAGGCGAGGGGCCCGGCGCAGCTTCGCAGGCCGGGCCCCTCGGCTGTCTTCTGCCACGCGCGCGAGAGCGGGCGCCCACGACCGACTCTGCCGGCGGGCGCAGGGCTTGGGCGCACATTCAAGGTCGCGGTTGCTGCTGCCGACAAGGGGAGCAGCTACGGAGGGCTCCGCCGCGCCCCGCTGCTGCCACGTTGCGGGGGCGTGAAGTTTTCCGGTGTTACGTGTTGCACCGCGAACGGGCAGGCGGTAGAGTGCCTCAACGGACGTGCCCGGACGGGCGTCCGCCGGCGTGGGGGCAGGTGCCGCGCCACCACGGTGGAGGGACTCTGAAGGCTACCCGATGGGGAGGTGGGTGCTACTGCCGGAGAAGGAAAGTCGTGGCTCGCGTTGTAGAGAGACACCTGACCGAGTCTATCTGGAGGTCATCCGACCTTGGGGATCCCCCAGCCTAGGAAGCGCACAACCCGTGACGGCGAGCCAAACTGGACTCCTGCGCCGCGGTCGTTATAGAGTGTGTAGTTGTGTGGAGTAAGCAGCACAGGGGGCGTTGTGCTTGTTCGTGCAGCGACGAGCAGAACGCGAAAGCGGGTCAGCCATGGCCCCGACTCAGGCGGGTAGGGCTCTGCAAGCAAGCCTTGGAGGTGGTCGTGTCGTGAAAAAAATATGCGTCCCCGTGGGTGCGTCAGCCCACGTCGAATCGGCTGAAAGCCATCGTAGTAACCATTCAGGAGGTCATAACATGCAGCAAGAGAAACGAAGGGGTAAGAAGGGCGTCATCCTTCTTGCGTTGGCGATCGCCCTGTTGCTGGTGGCGTTCGTGCCGGCCGCCATGGCGGTGCCGGCAAGCGTCAGCGTCAACAACGGCGCGGCCGTCATCGGCAACATCACGACCGCGCTCACGTTCAGCCAGGATGACTCGTGGGTCCCGGCGACCAGCGTGACGATCCAGGACAACTACAACGCCGGGGCGTTCGTGCTTGCGTTGCCGGCGCACGTAATCCTTCCTGTGGTCATGCCGTATACGTACATTCTCCAGAGCAACGCCACGCCGGCAGTCGGCGGGACGTTCGTGGTGAAGGTCAGCTGGTACAACGGCGCGTCGTTGCTGGGCTCCGCTACGGCGACGGTGTCGTTCGACAACACGCACACGATTTCCGTGCTGGCCTGGAACGGCGCCACGTTCGGTGACTACAGCGCCTGGTGGTTCGGTCCGGTCAAACCTCCGCAGCAGGCGCAGGGCGATTTCTCGACGACTGGCGCCCCGGCGCATTCGGTCGTGTACCGCGTCGATAGCGGCCCCTGGACAGACCTCACCGTTCTGCCGAGCGTCGCTACGTTCTTCTACAACGGCCCGATAAACGGCTTCCACCACGTGGACCACTACGGTGTCGCCGCCACCACGCTGCTCACCCAGGGCCCCAAGACCACCAGCGTGTTCGGCTGGGACTCGGTCGCTCCGCGCTGGACGGTCACTGGTCTCAACTCCAACGTGTGGTACGGCAACGCGCCCATCAACTGGAGCGCGCGCGTCACCGACCAGCCCGGCTCCGGTGTGGCCACTGCTACTGCCAACTACTGGCGCCTTCCCCCCGCCTTCCCGGGCAGCATCTTCACCACCATCGGTGCCACCCCGGTCGAGTGGACGCCGTACCAGTATGACGTCATGGGCACGATCACGCCTGATCCGACCTACGACGCCATGGATCCCGCCGCGTTCACGGCTGTCTCCCTGAGCGCCACGGACATGGTCCAGAACAACTACCAGAAGGTCGTGCCCATCAACTTCGACCTGGTGGCTCCGCACACGACGTTCGACGTCACTCCGGCGGGCGCCGCCACCAGCATGCCGTTCCTGGGATTCGTGTGGACCAACAAGCCGGTCACGCTCGACTTCCTGGCGATGGACCCCGGCGCTCCGACTATGGGTTCCGGCGTGGCCTACACCGAGTACTTCATCGGCGACGAGTCGATGACCGCTCCCGGCACGCCCACCCGTGGCTCCAGCGTCACCATCACCAACACCGCCCCCACCGGTCCCGTGTACGTGTGGTACCGCTCGGTGGACAAGGCCGTGCCCGCCAACGTCGAGCCGTGGCAGAAGCTCTACGTGTACTTCGACAACGTGGCGCCGACACTCACCAACGACGTGCCGACCACGTGGATCGACGGCTGGGACGACCCGGCACTCAGCGCTCCGTGGAGCTTCTGGATCACCTTCGACGCTAGCGATCCCAACAGCGGTATCGGTCCCGATCTCATCCAGTGGAACCTGCCGAACTGGAACAACGACCCCGACTACAGCGATTGGATGCAGATCGCCCCCGGCGACTCGGCTAGCTTCATGGTCGGTCCAGTGGCCGTGGACGACGGCATCTACACGCTGAACTCCAAGGTCAGCGATAGGGCCGGCAACACGACCACGATGGCCACGCCGGTCAAGATCGACACGCGTCCTCCGGTCACCGATGGTGCCTCAGGCTGGATCAACGGCACCGTGCCGTACGTCCTCACGGGCACCGATCAGGCTACGGGCGCCGGCGTCGCCGCGACGATCTATCGCGTCGACCAGTCCACCCCGTGGCTGATCAATGCGGCCACCCCGCCCGTCGGCGTCACGCTCGACACCAACATCACCCTCACCGGTGGCCAGGGTTCCGTCCACACCATCGACTTCGGTTCGGTGGACGCGGCTCTGCCGTACCTGTACGACGCCGCCACGTGGGACCCGCCGAGCTATGCCTACGGCAACCTCGAGGGCTGGAACTGGACGTGGGGCATCGATGGCCAGCGCGAGTTCGTCAAGAGCTTCACGGGCTACAAGACCCGCACCGTGAAGCTCGACGTTACGCCCCCTGTCGTCACCGCCATGGATCCCATGAACGGTGAGTGGCAGAAGGGCCCGGCCGTGATCAACTTCACGGGCACCGACGTCGGCTCCGGCTATGCCTATACCGAGTGGAGCACCGACGGTGGTACCACTTGGCACCAGGGCGAGACCGCCACGATCACCGGCAACAGTCCGAAGACCGGGACCGTCGTGACGTACCACGGCGTCGACATGGTCGGCATCAAGTCCGCCGACCAGACCATCACGGTGAAGGTCGCTGCGACTCCACCGTCGGTCGTCGCCTTCAACACGACCGTGAAGAGGGGCCACAGGGCCACCTTCAGGTTCACCGTCACGTCCGTCACGCCCAGGGCTAACGTCACCATCCTCATCCGCAGCCTGACTGGCCAGACCCTCAGCTCGCATACCTATGATCTTCTGGTCAGCGGCTCTCAGAACAGCAGGTCCTTCGTGGTCCACCTCAAGAAGGGCCGGTACTTCATCCGCATCGGCGCCGTCGATGAGGCTGGCAACACCCAGGTCAAGAGGGGCACTGCCATGCTGACGGTCAAGTAAGTCACGACCGCCTTCACTCGAAGGCAGCTGCAATGGGCGGGGCGCCGCAAGGCGCCCCGCCCATTTCTATGCCCGACAACGGGTTCGTGGAGAGGGGCGCATTTGTGTTCGCACGCTCGGGCCTATAGAACTAAGGGCACAGACCGCTGACGCATTGTGCGCCAGACCACCGGGACTGGAGGTACCGCATGGGCAGAAGGACACAAGGCTCTGACAATATGCGCCGCCAAGGCTGGGGGCGCGGCCTGCGGATGGGGGTCTTGGCCGCCGCCTTGGTGCTGCTCGTGGCGGTACCTGTGGCGCTGGCTCTCCCCGGGCCGACAAGCAGCACGACCTACGTCTTTGCGACGACGGGCGCGCAGGGCGCCTTGGGACTCTGGAAGGACTCGAGCCAGACCGTGTCGATCACAGCCACGCCCACCGTTGACGAGATCGTCACCGTGCACTTCAACTCCGGGAACGGGACCGGTTGGAGGACGGAGTCGGCCGTCGATACGCTCACAGCGACCTTCGCCTTCCCGGTCAGCGCTGAGGGTTCGAATCCGATTGAGTTCTACGCGAGAGACACGTCCCTCGCTACGGAAGCCACGCAATCGCCGGGATTCGTCAACATCGACAAGACCAAGCCTGCGTTCACGGCGACGACTGGCCTCGAGGCGACCTCAACACAGAGCCCGGCGGCGGGCTGGTCGCAGGACACGTCGGGAACGGTCACCTTTGCGGCGACAGACACGGTGCCGTCTCCCGGCACAGCCACTTCGGGCGTGAAGGAGATCTCGCGAAGCATCAACGGCGGCTCCGACATCACCTCCGGGACCGCTTCCGTCAGCTTCGCTTGGGCCAAGGGCAGCGGCGCCGTGATCGAGGGCAGCAACGCGGTCATCTACTCCGCGAAAGACTGGGCCGGCAACCTCGTGACCGGGACCGGCTACATCAACATCGACACCGTGCCGCCCGTCACCACACCGACGCCGGCGCTCGCCGCGAACGCGATCACCGGCTGGCGCAACACGCCGCTGGCCGTGGCGCTCCATTGGACCGACGTTTCTTCGGGCGCGGCGGCCGACGGCACCAAGTACATCGTCGACTCTGGCGAGCAGCATGTCTATGCAACGCCATTCACGGTGGGGACGGCGACGAGCAACGCGAGCTTCTCCGTCCAGTACTTCTCCGCCGACCGGGCCGGCAACGTTGAGACCACCCAGACCGGGTACGTGAACATCGACACGAGCATCCCGGCGGTGATCGCCACGAAGACGCCGTCGCGCAGCTCGGGCTGGTACAACAGGAACGTCGTCGTGACGCTCACGGGAGTCGACTCGCCGTCGGGCATCGATAAGACCCAGTATCGGCTCCAGGCCCAGCCGCCGCGACTGTGGGCCGACGCCGTCAACAACCACTTCACCGTGCGGGCGAGCGACAACGCTGTTGAGACGTTCGGTTATCAGGCCGTGGACAAGGCCGGCAACGTCAGCGCTGCGGCCAGCCTTGTGCTCAAGATGGACTCGATCCCGCCCAAGACCTACGGCCAGAACGCGAGTGGCAAGGTCAACAAGTCGATCACGCTCAAGTACAAGATCACCGACAATCTCAGCCCCAAGGCCCAAACGGTCTACGTCAAGATCAAGAACTCCAAGGGCCAGGTCGTGAAGAACCAGAGCTTCCGCGCCGTCAAGAACGTGAAGACGTGGTACTCCTTCATGTGGAAGCCCAAGGCGAAGGGGACGTACAAGTACTACGTGTACGCCCAGGACCTGGCCGGCAACCCGCAGAAGAGCGCCGGTCGGGCCACGATCACGGTGAAGTAGACGAGAGCGAGGAAGTGCGTGCGGGGAGGGGCGGGGCGCCCGAAGGGGCTCCCCGCCCCTCGCGCGTTGCGCCGTGAGCTTCGCTGCCGGCCCTGCGGGAGCCCAGCCGTAGTACAATCGGGGGCATTGCACAGTCGCTGAGGGGGCCCGAAGCAATGCGCACCGTGAACCGAGCGGCAGTCGTCACCGCCTTGCTGGCGGTCGCCCTGACGTGGGCCTTCTCAGGGGCCGCCGCGCCGGCACAGGCCGCGAAGGCCGACGGCGACAACCCGGCGCCGTTCATCAACGCCCTCTCGCCCCGCGCGGCCCCCATCGGTGGCCCCGCCTTCACGCTGACGGTCGACGGCGTCGGCTTCGTGCCGGGTTCCGAAGTGCACTGGAACGGCGATCCGCGGCCGACGACCTATCTGTCGGCGGGGCAGCTCAGCGCGCAGATAGAGGCCGCCGACATCGCCACGGCGCAGACGGCCTTCGTGACCGTGTTCAACCCGCTGCCCGGCGGCGGCGTGTCCCTGCCGGTCCTGTTCGTTGTCCAGGCGCCCAATCCCGTGCCGGACGTGACTGGCCTCAGCCCGGCGCAGGCCATGGTGGGCGACGACGCCTTCGGCATCACCGTCATCGGCAGTGGCTTCGTGCGAGGCTCCACAGTGCTGTGGAACGGTGACGACCGCACCACCGGCTTCATCAACGAGTTCATGCTCTCGGCGACGATCCGCGCCGGTGACGTGGCCGCGGCCGGCACCGCGTACGTGAGCGTGCTCAGCCCGGCGCCGGGCGGCGGCCAGTCGGCGTCGGCGCGCGTGTTCACGATCGTCTATCCGGCGCCGACGCTGGAGCTGCTCGAGCCGCTCTTCGTGTGGGCGGGCGGCCCCGCCTTCACGCTCACCGTGGCGGGCAGCCGCTTCACCCCCGTCTCCGTAGTGCAGTGGGCGGGCGTCGACCGGCCGACGGTCTACGTCTCGCCCGAGCGCCTGGAGGCGCAGATCTTCGCTCCCGAGATCGCGCGCGCGGGCGCTTCCAGCGTGCGCGTGTACACGCCCAGCCCTGGGGGCGGGCTGAGCGCGCCCCTGTTCGCCGACGTGCGCGAAGACAACGTGGCCCCCGTCACTGTGGTGAGTGGGCTCAAGGGCGTCTGGCACCACGTCACCACGACCTTCACTCTGGTGGCCACGGACGTGGGCCGCGGCGTCGACTGGACGTACTACCGCATGGGGAGGAGCGGCGGGCTCCTGGACGGTCCCACCGTCGTCGTCCAGGCGCCCAAAGACCACTCGAACGACGGTCTACACTCAGTGGAGTACTACTCCGTGGACAAGGCGGGCAACGTGGAGACTACCAAACGCGCTTCGGTGGGCATCGACACGCGGCCGCCGGTCACGACTGTGGTCGGTGCCAGAGTGGCGCGCGGCGGCACGCTGCGGGTCAAGTACCGTATCGACGACGCCACGAGCCCGCAGGTCCTGGATGCGCGGCTGGCGGTCAGCAACAAGGCGGGCAACGTGGTGTGGCGCGGCGCCCTCGGGCAGCCGCCCACGCGCACGTGGCGCACGGGAGCTGCCTGGCGTGTCACGCTCCCCAAGGGCGTTTACCGCATGATCGTGTACGCGCACGATCTGGCGGGCAACGCGCAGTCGGGCACGCGGTCCGGCACGCTCACGGTGCACTGAGGCCGCGTGAAGGGCGCAGCCATTACCTCCACGAGCCCCCACGAGCCTCCACGAGCCGGGCGACACACGGCGTCTGGATCGCGTCAACCTCCTCGCGCCGCCAACGTGAACTCTTGAAACATCCGTCACTCTTGTCGTCGCACCAGCGGAGGTCCAGCATGAGCCAAAGGGAGGTAAGGCCGTGGGTCTGGGCGACAAGCGCGAGACGGCCATGAGCATGATCAAAGCTCTGCGCGGCCTGCCATCGACCTCGTGCCCAAAGACCCGGACGAGATCGCTCGTCGCGGCGAGACGCCCGGCGACGTGCTCAGATCAGCGCACCGCGAGGGAAAGGCCGTGTATGAGCGCGACGCCTGACGAGCTCGCGGCGGAGGCAGCACGCTGGCTGCGATTCGCCGCCGAGGATCTCGAGGAGTCGTCCGCGGACCTGGCGCGGCTGAGCCTGTGGCTTGTGGAATCGCGCTATCCTGGCGAATGGCCGGTGACGCGCCGTCCGATGCGGCAGAGGCGCTCGCCGACGCCCGGGACGTGCTTGCGACGATGAGTTCGGACCTGAGCGCTCGCGGGGTGGCGTCGGCGAAGTAGTCCCCGTGACGCTCGAGCGTCACCCCTACGCTACCCACGCCACCTCTGCGCGCAGGCGCCGCACGAACGGCGCCTTCTCGGCTTCGAGCCGGCGCCACTCGTCCTGCGTGAAGACGAGCAGGTCGACCGGCACCGGGAAGCCGCTGATGGTGTCGAAGGCGAGGCCGCGCCGCAGCGGCGGCTCGCCGCACTCCGTGAGGATGACCACGAGGTCGAGGTCGCTGCCCACGCCCCAATCGCCGCGCGCGTACGAGCCGAAGTAGCCGACCCTCACGACATCGGAACGGGAAGCTTTGAGGGCCGCGCCCCAGGCGCGCGCGGCCCCTGCTACCGCGTCAAGCGGCGGCCACGTAAGGACGTGCGAACTCGATGATCTCACGGGCATAGCGGAGTGCCTCGTCGCTGTGGAGGACGCCGAAGTGCTCAAAAGGCGGACCCTCGGCATGGCTGTTGGCGTAGCGCGTGGGGATGTAGAAGCCGTCGAGGACCTTGGCCTTCTCCACGAGATCGGTGGGGACATCGACCGGCAGTTCGCTGAGCAGACGCGCCACGACGTGACCCCAGGCATCCTGAGCGAGGGCGAGGTGGGCGGCTTTGACGGCCTTCTCGGCGGCCTGCTCGGCGGCGAAGCAGGCCCACTCGTGGCGCCCGTCGCGGCGCGACGCCTCCGCCTGCTCGAGATCGCGGATAGCCTGTTCGAACCAGTCGGCGGCGCGCGAGGTCACGTAGCTCCTTCTCTTCGAGTCGACCGCAGTCTACCACCTGCATCGCAAGCCATGGCGCCCACCGGCCCGCAGCGTGTCCGCCACATCCAGCTGGCGCGCTCTGAGGTGCACCGCCAGGAAGTTCGGGCTCAGACGGCCTCGGGGAGCACCGCGAAGCCCTCGGGGATCGCCGCGGTCCTGAGCCGCTCGTCCAGGCGCGCGAAGTCCCTGCCGCCGGGTCTCTCCCGGGCCCACAGCAGGTCGGCGGCGAGCCGCAGGGCGTCTGCGGCCCTCAGCGGGCGGACGCCGAGGTGGTGGAGCGCCTTGGCACAGAGCTCGTCGCAAACGAAGAGGGGGATCAGGGCTGAGGGCACCGCCGCGCGCGCCTCACGGAGCGAAGAACTCCTTGAGCACCTCCAACACCGACGCCGCTGCGTCCGCGTCGAGGACGCCCAGGCGTGCGGCCAAGCGGGCCTTGTCGATGGTTCGGATCTGGTCGATCACGACCTGGCCGTCCTTGCCCGCGAACCTGACCTCCACGCGGGATGGATAGGGGCGGCTCGAGGTGGTGAGTGGCGCTACGACCACCGTGCGGACGTAGCGGTTCATCTCGTCGGGCGAGACGATGACGCACGGACGGGACTTGCGGATCTCGCTGCCGATGGTGGGGTCGAGGTTCACGAGGAAGACGTCGAAGCGCCTTACGTCCACTCCCACTCCCTCGCGTCGAAGGGCTCCGTCGAAGGGACGTCTCCGTCGAGCAAGCGGTCGTCCCCGCACGCCGCCATCTGGCGGAAGGCGTAGTCCCAGCCACCGCGGGCGGGCGCGGTCGCCGAGATTACCAGCGATCCGCGTCGCACGCTGATCTCGACCTCGCCGTGCAGATTCGTCTGCGCCAGCAGGGCCTTGGGGATGCGGATCCCCTGTGAATTGCCGATCTTGACGATGCGCGTTCGCATGGCGTTACCTCCCTGTAGTCACATTGTAATCACGTGGCGGGATGCGCGCAAGAGCCGCATTGCCTCTCGGTCGCCGCAATCGAGCAACGCCGCAGGCGAGCCTACGAGCGGCGACGTTTCACGCCGCGAAGGGATCCTGACCGTCACGCCCCGGTACGTGAGGCCGTGCTGCAGGTCTTCCGCGTACACGGTGCCGGGCCCGGCCTCCACGACAGCCTCGAGGATCAGCGCGTCCCAGTACGCGATATGCTCGGTGACGGCGCGTGCCGCGGCGCGCTGCACCAGCGCGACGTCGATGGCGACCACGGGGTAGACGGCCAGATCGGCGAGCGCCCGCGGCGCCGACGCCGGCTCCAGCGGATACGCCAGCTTGCGCGTGACGGAGACGAACAGCTCGCTCACCACCACGCGCGCGCTGCTGCTTGGCCGGCTCCTCGGCGTTGAAGAGATACACGAAGACGTCGGTGTCGACGAAGACTCTCACCGGCCGGCGTCCCGCAGCGGTGGCGCCTCGCGCTCGTGGAGCTCGTCGCGCATCCACGTGGCGCCGCCGCGTCGCGAAGTCGCGGTGGTCGAGAGCGCGAGAAGGTCGGCAAGCGCGCGTTCCTGCAGCAGGGCGGAGCCGGCGTACGCCACCAGGTACTCGCGCAGCAGCGTCGGGAAACTGACTGTTCTCGAAGGGCGAGGCGCGACGGGGTGCTTCTGAAGACTGTGGTCTACGCCGCCCGGAAGGCCCGGATGTCTACCTGCACCCCGGATGCGGCGGCTTCCTCAGCCATGCGCAGGACCTGCTCCGTGGTGAACGAGTCCAGGTACTCGCTGCAGTTTGCGCAGACCATTGCCGGCACGTCTTTGGCTACGAAGGTGAGCTCGCCGCGTTCCAGCGTGACTGTCGTCGTTCCCGGGCGGGGCTCGCCTTGGTGGCAGACGGAGCACATCGTTGCCTTCTCCTTCTGAAGCTCGCATCCCACAGAAAGGAATCGGGCTCATAGACAGTGATGACGATTGTCTCTGATGCTGGTGCGGCCCGATCGGCTCGGTGAGGCAGACCGCCGGACGGACTCTGTCGCTGGAAAGGTGGTCGAAGGGAAACTGAACGAGAACGACTTCGTGCTTCGTCATGGACCGGTTTCCCGTCGGCCAGCGTATAGATGTCCCCTGCCGGGTCCTGGAAAAAGTCGAAGGCAGGACTGAGGGCGGCAGTATGCAGCCATTCGCCTTCATCCCATTCGTCACCCGACGAATACAGGACAATGACGCGCACGCGCTGTGGGCCCTGGATGGGAAGGATGTCGTCCAGTTGCAGTTCATGACGTTCATCGACCGTTCCTGTCAACTCCATGGCGGTCACTGTGGGCTCCATGTCGTTCCTCGTCTCTGATCGACGGTCGCTCGGTTCCACGGCCAACTATACTCCCATGGAGGCTGAGCTCCGGCGGCCGGCTCCGCGGCGCTCCGGCGTCGCTTTGCCGAGCGCAGGCATGAGTGCGGCAGCGGTGCTACGGCACCGCCCGACGGGCGACAAGGATGCGGCGGGCTCGGCGCCTTGAGCCGTGTGGAGTTCATGGCCACGATGCTACTGACCGGTCGACCGGGATGGAAGTGATTGGGTGGCTCACTCGGATGACATTGGAGTCGCGACCAGGTGGACGTCTTCGCTCCTGCGGTGCGGCTCGACCTCGGCGCATCACCCGCCCTCGCGGCGTGGTCGCGACATAGCTTAGGTACTACAATCGTGAGCGCCCTCACGCCGCACCGGCCCGGCAACTGCCGGGCCGTTCAACGACAGAAGCTAGGACGCACCACGTGCTGAAGAGAACCTGGGCGTTTCTGAACGAGTTTCTGCGCATCAACGCCATTCGGCGGATGCTCGCCATCGTCGACGTAAGACCCTCGGAAGTCGGTGGGCTGGTCGGGTTTGCCGTCCTCTTCGCGATCTTCGAAGGCATCGGCCTCGCGCTGCTGCTGCCCATCCTCCAGTACGCCGACGGTGGTCAGACGGCCATCCTCGAGAGCTCGGGCGTCATCTGGCAGGCGATCGCGAAGTTCATGGACTTCTTCCACCTCCCGGTCACGCTGCCGATCCTCCTCCTGCTCGCGTTCATCCCCATTCTGCTCCGGCAGGTGGTGTACTACTTCAACGCCTGGTACTCGGCCGTGGTCTCCACCCGTATCGGCCTGCGCCTGCGGATGCAGGCGCTCGAGAAGATCTTCGACGCCGATCCCGAGTTCTTCTCGCGGCACGCCGTCGGGCATCTCGTGGGCGTCGTCATCGCTCAAACGGCCGTCGGCGGCAACGCGATCCTCGCCGTCATCAAGCAGCTCTCGATCGCCCTGCTCATGCTGGTCTACGTCGTGATTCTGCTGGCGCTCTCGGTGCCGCTTACGTTCAGCATCCTGTTCTTCGCGGTCGTGGTGTCGCTCGCGGTGCGCGCCAACATCAAGCGGATCCGCGCGTACGGCGTTGTGACGGCGCGCGTCACGCAACAGGCATGGGGCGTCATCGTCGAGCGCTTCGGCATCATGCGCCTCATCAAGCTTCGCGACCAGAAGCAGCTCGAATCGACGCGGATCCGGGGCTTGCTGGAAAGGCTCCGCGCGATCGATGTGCGGCAGGCCCGCCTGGGCGCGAACATCGAGGTGACGGCCGACCCGCTGCTCATGCTCTCGGCGTTCGTCACGCTGTACATCGGCATCGCCCTGCTGGGCATGACGCTGCCTCAACTGGGGCTGCTTCTCTTCGTGCTGAACCGGATGAACGCCAAGGTGAAGGAGTTCAACGTCGGCCGCCAGGTGATCTCGCAGAATATGGCCGGGCTGCTGCTCGTCCAGGAGCTGACGCTGGATGCCTCTGCTTCCAACACGATCCAGCGGGGCACGACGCCCTTCGCGAAACTCGAGCGCGAGCTCGTGCTTACTGACGTCGCGTTCGAGTATCCGGACGTACGCGCTGGTGACGGCGCGCTCTTGTCCGAGGGCAACACGGTGCTGAAAGGGGTCTCGGTGACGATCCCCGCCGGTTCGTTCACCGCCGTGGTCGGGCGCTCCGGGACGGGCAAGTCGACGCTGGTGGAGCTGCTGCCTCGCTTGAAGGATGCCACCGGCGGCGGCATCACCTACGACGGCACCGACATCAAGGCGTTCGACGTAGGCAGCCTGCGCAGGGGCATCGGCTATCTGACGCAGAGCGCGATGCTGTTCGACGACACCGTGCGCGAGAACCTGGCTTACGGGCTCAGCTGCGAGCCGTCGGACGCGCAGATCCGTGACGCCCTCGAAGGCGCTCACGCCGGGTTTGTCTACGACCTCCCGCAGGGGCTCGAGACCATGCTCGGCGATCGAGGAGTGCGGTTCTCCGGGGGGGAGCAGCAGCGCATCGCCCTCGCGCGCGTGCTCCTCGAAGACACGTCGATACTGATCCTCGACGAACCGACCAGCGCCTTAGACTCCGAGTCCGAGACGTACATCCAGGATGCGCTGGCGAGCCTGCACGGGCACAAGACCATCATCGTCATCGCGCACCGCCTCGCGACCGTCATCCAGGCCGACCAGCTCCTGGTCATCGAGGATGGCCGCATCGTGGAGCGCGGCACCCACCAGGAGCTCGTCGCTCAGGCGGGTGCCTATCAGAAGCTCTTCCAGAGCCAGCTGCTGGCGTAGATGTGGCGGATCGCGGCACCGCTCAGGCGGCTGGAGCACTATCCGTCGCTGATCCCCCAGCGCTGGCTTCGCCCTCGAGTGATGGCGAACGCCATGCTCCGGCGAATGCCCATGCGCTCGCTTCGCGCGCCGGCGTTGCGAGGCATCCGGGCCCGAGAGCCCTCGCTGAGGGTGGTCCTGCGGACCGAGTCGATGAAGGCGGGGAGTCTGCAGCGATCCCGGCCACGACGGGCCGCAACGAGCCGCTTTCCCCACCACACGCTCCATCACTCAGACCACCCGGAGCTTGAGCTGAGATGCCCCTAAGCTACTCTGTTCGCCGATCCCTCTACGGGGATAGTCTTGTGCGGTTTCTTCGGTCCCAGGCCGAGCCGTACCTACTCACCGAGATGCCGGGGAACATCGGCGATCACTTGATTTGGGCCGGAACACGAGATCTTCTTGTGGCCGGAGGCGTCAGTTGCAGGCCGCTGGCCACATACGAGGTAGGACGCTTGCACTACCCACACAGCACCTTGCTGATACCCGGGAGTGGGGCGTTCAGCCGGCTCTGGCACGAATGGTTGCCGGATACCGTCCTCGCCGCGGCCCGCCGTTTTCGCAGAGTGGTGATTCTGCCGTCGAGCTACGACGTGAGCGTCCCGATCGTGGCCCAGTGCCTCTCTCAGCCAAACGTCTACGCGTTCGCTCGGGAGACGGCATCGTACCGATCTGTTAGGTCGCTGGGTCGAGCCGCTCTCTCCTTCGACTGCGCGGTCCAGTCCCACGTGTTCGACCAGCGCGCCTTCGCCAGTCGGCAGCGCGTGCAGGGCAGCGGCCTGCTGCTGGCCTTGAGGGAGGACGGGGGGAGTCTGTTGCCGGGGCTCGGTCTTCTGCCCAACCGCGCCACGAATCAGGACATCAGCCTGACATCAGCCACGCTGGAGGACTGGCTCGGGGCGATCGCCCAAAGCGGGACGGTCGTCACCGACCGGCTCCACGTCGCCGTGGCGGCGGTGCTTCTTGGAAAACGGCTCCTTTATCTCGATCCCCATAGCGACAAGATATCGACGTACTTCAAGTACACCTTTCGAGACACGTTCGATGACCTCACGACGCAGTGCTCGGCAGAATGGCTTCTTGCTCACGATCTCGTGCGCCGGAGTGAGACCCCATGAAGGCTCTCCCCGCGGTCGTAGGTCTGATACAGGCGAGAAACGAATGGCCGCTGCTGGCACTGTCGATCTCGCATGCGCTGATGCACCACGTCGACGAGGTCTATGTGCTGAATCACTCGAGCACCGACGGAACCCGCGAGGGAGTGAAGAAGCTACAGGAGATGTGGCAAGGTCGAGTGCACGTCGTCAACTATTGGGACGACCACTTCTGGCAGGAGGCGTGCCTCAGCGCGCTTCTCGAGGTGAGCCAGAGTTCCGCTCCGGACTGGATCTACGTCTTCGACGCGGACGAATTCCTCATCGCGCGCGAAGGTGAGTCTTTGAAGGGGATTCTCGCCGGCGTCGAAACGCAGTACTCGGTAGTTCGGTATCAGGTGCAGAACTGGGTCTCGACCCAGGACTTCGACGAGACCGACTTGGCCTGCTACAAGACATTGCGATATCGATCGGTGCCGAATCTGTTTGTGGAGATGGACGCTGCTATCTACGTGGACGAGATACTGAGTGGCAACTTGAACTACTTTGACGTGCCCTTTGCGTCAAAGGTGATCTTCAGAAACAACGCCGTGTCGTGGGTGGCGGCGGGCACTCATGCCCCGAAGGTCCCATCTGAAATGCCGATACTGGATCTGCCGACGGACACGCTGAGACTCGTTCACCTTCCGTTTCTCAGCCATGGCCGACTCCTACTGAAGGCACGACATGGTCAGCTGATGGTCCAAGACGGGTTTCCGACGAGTCATGGCTGGCAGAGTCAGATGACATGGTCACTCTCACAGGAGGGAAGGCTGGATCGATTCTGGCAGAGCCACTCGATTGCCTCTTGCGATGGCCCTGAGGACAGGACGCTGCCGTCCATCGCTGTCGATGACGGCTTTGCCGAAGCGATCGAGCCGACGCTGCGCCTTCTGGAAGGCGGCCTCGGCCCGGAGGCGCTTCAGCGAATCGCAGAGCAAGACATGCCCCTTGGTGCCGCCGATACGCAGATTCCATTTAGGGCTGCGGTGAGCTCAGCGAGAAGACTCCAGCTGATCGCGGAGCAGCTCTGCCAGCAACGCGATGCGCTCCGCGCCGAACGCGATGCACTTCGCGCAGAACGCGAAGCGCTCCGCGCCGAGGACGCTGCGTTCGCGCTCTTCTGGATGCGTAGGTTCTTGAGATTCCTGCGCGCGAGGAGACGTCTCTCCGGTCAGTAGTCGACTCGAAGTCAACGGCTGGTCGTTCTCCTCCAAGGCGTAGTGGTGGCGCACGGAGCGTCGAAGCTCTGGGTCCTTGCGGACTATCCGCGGGCAGACCGTGCCCCAGCCCAGGTAGCGCGTCGGTGTGAAGAGGACCACGCGACCGGAGCATCTGCGCGTCAGCACGGCCATGTCTTCGTCGTCACGCGGTTGCTGGGGCTCTTTGATGAGGGAGATGCGGCCGAGGTGCCTGCCGGAGTGCTAGAGCAGGGACTCGGCGGTCAGCAACGGCTTGTGGGGCTTGCCGTACTCGTTGATCGCTGCGTCGCCTTTCACATCGTCCTCTGGTAGAAGCCGAGCGAGTACAGTGATCACACCCGATCTTCACAGCGTCTCAAGCTCCGCCGGCGGGATGAGCCTGCAGAGCCCGGGTTGAGCAGGCTCGAGTCCGTGCAGGAACCACACGCGCGCATAGTGGCCTATGCGGCTGTGGCTCCTCCAGGCCCACTCGACCACTGCGAACGACGCTCGGTCCACCGGGCCGACATAGGGCAGCAGTTTCAGGGCTGCGGCGAGGTAGTCCGTCGTGAGAGGGCGGTCGTCGTTGAGCCTCGCCGCGCCCTCGACGAGGAACACGTAGAGAAAGCGCAGCGAGATGCGACGCGCCCGTACAGGGTCACGGCCGTCGTCGGCGTAGTCGCTCATCAACGTCCGCCAGTAGACGAGACGGCTATCGATCATTCTGCGCGACAGACCGTAGCTTTCTGCGTAGTACCTCCACTTGAGGGTCGCCACCGGAACGTACACGACGCGGCCTGCCTGCATCGCTCGCAAGAAGAGGTCGTCGTCTTCACAGCCCGAGAGGCGTTCGTCGAACCCTCCGATCTGCTCAAAAAGGCTCCTGCGTATCGTCATGACTCCCGGCATCACGCAGATGTCCTCGTAGAGGACATCTTCGAGGCCCGTCTTGGGGTGATGGCCACCCATCCCATACCGGGCATGGATGCCGGCGAACCGCACGGCGTCGTTCTCGTCGATGATGTCGGCATCCGTGTAGACCATGCCGATGCCGTCAACGAGGTGGGGCCTCGCCACCTGCAGGTGCGTCGGTACCCAGGCGTCATCCTGGTCAAGGAAGGCGAGCCACTCGCCACGGGCGTTTCGCGCGCCAAGGTTGCGGGCGCTCGACTGGCCCCCGTTGTCCTTGCGGATGAGCCTGACGGCGAAGCCGGGGTGCGCGGCGATGAACCGCTCGACCACACCGACGCTGCCATCGGTGGATCCGTCGTCGACCACGATGATCTCGAAGGACCGGTACGTCTGGGCGGCGACGCTCTCGAGCGCGTGGACCAGGTAACGGCCGTTGGCGCGTTCGGCGTTGTAGACGGGAATGACGACGGACACAAGCGGCGCACCGGTCTGGAGTGCCGCAGGCAAGAGGGCCGGCTCGTCCCGTGCCGCCGGTGCAGCAATGACCGCGCTCGAGTCGGGCAGGCGCGGGGACACGATCGGGGCACCCACTGTCCGCGCGAGATGGGCCACCCCCCCGACGGCCAGAGACGCCGCGCTTCGGGCGTAGCCTGCGGCTTGTCCGCGTAGGGTCCCCCAGGGCGCCATCGTCGCCCAGACGTCATCGACCACGTAGACGATCCTGGTCAGGCGGAGAGCGTACCAGGCGCGAAGGCTTGCCCTCAGGTCTCGCAGATCCGACTGCGTGGCCGCGAAGCTCAGGAAGTCCTCGAGCTCAGCCGCCGCGGCCGCGGCGCGCAGGTCCGCCAGCTCACGCTCGCGCTCCGCGAGCTCGGTCTCGAGCTGCCGAATGCGCCTCTGTAGGTCTGCCGCCGGCCCGGACGGAGTCTCATCGGCAGGCCCTCGGGATGGGGGCATCATGTTCTCCTGTGGCGGCCGGCGGCGGCACGACGCTCGTGCGGGTCGGCGCGCCTGGGCGGGTACGCGATGCGATAGAGTATACCGGGACGGGGCAAGGAGCGGCACGGGCCCATGTCTCGCTCGCCGCCAGATAAGTGGAACGAGGCCCGGGCACCTCAGATGACAGACGCGGTCCCCTCGGAGAATCCCGGAACGCCTCTAGACCGCCCGGCTGGCGAGGCCGTCCCTGTCGGGGGCTCCGGGCCTCATTTGCCGGTCGGCGACGGCGGCCTCGCGCGCACCGGTAGCCGCCTCGCCCACCTTGACGTCGTGAAGCTGGAATACCTGTACCTTGCGATTGCGTTGGTGTGGGGCCTGGCGCTCATCGTGGTCATGCCGCCCTTCCAGGTCCCCGATGAGCCGGCGCACTTCTTCCGCGCCTGGGGACTGTCCGAAGGCAAGGTCCTTCTGCCGCGCGACGTTCATGAGAGTCTGCCGACGAACGTTTGGGAGCTGCGCCGTGAATTTCCCATCGGGACGATCGCCGACCCCGCCCCGTACCGTGGCTATCGGCCCCGTCGAGTCATCGACCTCCTCGGCGAACCCATCTCGAACACACACACCGCTCAGTCTAGCGCAGTGCCGTCTCAGAACCCGTTCGCCTACGCGCCTCAGGCGTTGGGTATCAGCGTCGCCAGGCTCACGGGGTTCTCGCCGCTCGGCGCCTTCTATCTTGCCCGCCTCTTCAACCTCGTTGTCGCGGTGGCCCTCACGTTCCTCGCCATCCGCCTGGCCCCCTGGGGCAAGGTCATGATCGTCATCGTAGCCTTGTTCCCCGCTGCCTTGTCTGAGATGGCCAGCACGAGTCCCGACGCGTTGATGATGTCCGGTGCGTTCTTCTTCACCGGCCTGATGCTGAACTACGCCGGGCGACGCGTCCTCGAGGTCAAAGACATGGTGGTCGCGCTGGCTGCCGCGGCGATTCTCCTGACGGTCAAACCCGGGTATCTGCCGATGGTCGCGCTGGTCTTCCTGCTGCGCCCCGGTGCCTTCTCCACTCGGCGACGGTACCTGTCGTGGACCCTGGGCATCGTGGTCGTCGTGACGGCGCTCTCCGTTCTGATGGCGGCGACGGAGCCCACCGCCTCGCCGAGCGCCGTTTCGTCTGCTGGTCCGGATGTGGTGGCGCAGCTGAGGCACGTGGCCGCGAATCCCGTCGGCTTCATGCACAGCATCTTCAACACCTTCGGCTACAGCGCCGTCATGTACGCGACCTGGATGGTGGGCTTGCTCGGCTGGCTCAGCGTCAATGTGTCTCAGTTGGCCGTGTTCGCCGTACTGGGCCTCGTCATTCTCTTTGTCGGTGGCATGGACGGCGAGGCGCCGGTCGCCGCCCGGCATCGCGCCGTGCTCCTTCTGACCTGGCTGCTGACGATGCTGGCCGTCTGCCTCACCGTGTACGGTGCACTCACGTCGGTCGCTGCGCCGACCATCGTCGGCATCCAGGGCCGCTATTTCACGCCGTGCCTTCCTCTCCTGTTTCTCGGGGTGTACCGCCTGCGCTTCCGTCGTCAGGGGGTTGTGGTGCTCATCCTGCTCGCGGTCCTCTTCTTGGTCGCCATCGCGACCATGCGGGCTATTTGGCTGCACTACTACTGATCCACGTCGCTCGCGTCCGTACCGGCCCGGGGCCGGCATTCGACGCCCGGCTTCAAGTCGGGCGTTCACCCATGAGGCTGCCGGCGTAGTGCTGACGACAGTCGAGTCGATTCTCAACCGGCCGCTTCGATGGTAGCTCCCACGCTCCGCCGCCGAAGTGACTGGTCGACGACCACGACCAAGCCAACCGCCGATGCCGTCTACGGGCGCCCCCCAGCGCCAGCCCGATGGCCTTGATCGCCGTGCTCGTGCGCGGCAGTGAAGGGCTCCCGTGCGCCGTCACCACGACAGAGAAAGGGGTGCGCCGGCTCGCCAGC